>Ga0182021_10000214_pt1 | contig 57863 bp, 60 predicted proteins | sample 612E3MmetaG_FD_120493 | JGI IMG/M metagenome (GOLD analysis project Ga0182021, IMG submission 120493) | Permafrost microbial communities from Stordalen Mire, Sweden - 612E3M metaG (Illumina Assembly) | ecosystem: Environmental > Terrestrial > Soil > Wetlands > Permafrost | place: Sweden...
ATCTTCCATCTTCCATCCTCCATCTTCCATCCTCCATCTTCCATCCTCCATCTTCAATCAAATCTGTTAAATACGCGGTAAAGCGTATTGTCCTCTGTTGCCGGCCGTTATACATTGGTGCACCTTTCTTCACATGGCGATCTTTCACACACTGACCACTTTCGTTCAATGTCACAAACTGCCGATCCGCGCCCGGGTCTGTCCGATTCGGACGACGGAGAGGTCCCCGCAGGGGGGCTGAACATACTTCTCGTCGATGACATCCAGGAGAACCTCGAGCTTCTCCAGGACGTCCTTGCGGAGAATAACTACACGTCGGTCCTTGCCCGCAACGGCGTCGAGGCTCTGGCAATGCTCCGTCACGAGAGGGTCCACCTTATCGTGGCGGATGCGATGATGCCCAAGATGGACGGGTTCCAGCTCTGCAAGGAAGTCCGGACGCTCCCGGGGTGTGCGGCGGTCCCGTTCATCATCTACACGGGGAACTACATCGACGAAACGGACCAGCGGCTCGCGCGGAGCATCGGTGTCGACAGGTACGTCGTCAAGTATGCGGGGCTCGGTGCGCTTGTCGACGCCGTCAACGAGCTCGTGCAGCAGCGTTACGGCGTCAGGGCGGTTCAGCCCGTCGCCGCGGCCGAACAGATCGACGAGCACGCGTTTCTTGAGCAGCACCGCGCAATCGTGATCCGGAAGCTGGAAGAGAAAATGGCGGAGCTCGAGATGTACGCGGATACGCTCGTCAGGAAGAACCGGGAAATCCAGGCTTCTGAGGAACGCTACCGCGCGCTCTTCGACCACGCAAGCATTGCGATATTTGTCACCGATCACGAGTCCGGGCGGATCCTGGACGCCAACAGGCAGGCCCTTGCGCTCCTCGGCTACAGAAAGGAGGAGCTTCTCGAGATGCCCGCGCTCCCATTCGGCGGGGAGCCGGGTGCGCAGAAGTCTGCCGTCCCGCTTTATGCGTCGGGGGAGACGACGATACGGACGAAATCCGGGGAGGCGATCCAGGTCGACGTCGTCGTCGGCCCGGTGACCCGTCCGCAGGATCCGCGCGTGATGCTGTTCGTGCGGGACGTCACCGAGAAAAAGAAGATGCAGGCCCAGCTCCTCCAGGCCGAAAAGCTGACCCTGATGGGGCGCCTCGCGGCGGGGATCGCGCATGAGATACGGAACCCTCTTGCCGCGGTGACGCTGAACCTGCAGTACCTTGTCGGCAAACTGGGGGCGGAGGGGGATCTCCGTCAGACGCTCGACGACATGCTCGAAGGTGCACGCAGGATCGAGACCGTGATCGGCAATACGCTGAACCTTGCGCGCGTCGCACCTCCCGTTCTCGAGCTGAACCAGCTCAACGGTCTCATCGATCAGGTCCTCCGGTACGTCAAGATCGCCCTGCAGCAGAAGCGGATCACGATCGAGGCGCGTCTTGACAGGAACATCCCCTCCGTCTCCGCGGATGCCCGCCAGATCCAGCAGGTGATGATCAACGTTTTGCAGAATGCGATCGACGCCTCCCCCGAGGGGAGCATGCTCACGGTGACGACCGGCATCGCCGTGGAAGTGCGCACCGACGTCACGCCCGGCACCATCAGGAAGGCCGTCGTCGAGATACGCGACCGCGGAGCGGGTATCCCCCCCGATCACGTGAAACAGATTTTCGAATCGTTCCGGACGACAAAAGCGGGAGGGACGGGTCTGGGACTGGCGCTTTCGAAGTTTATCATGGACAGGCACAACGCGGAAATCCGCATCGAGCCGGCAGTCGGCGGCGGCACAATAGTCAAGCTTGTATTTCCAATTCAGGGGTGAGGGAGGACAGAACATGGCAAAAGCGCGCATACTTGTAGTGGATGATGAGACAATCCTCAGCAACACGCTCAAGAAAATTCTGAGCGAGCAGGGCTACGAAGTCGCGGTCTGCAACAAGGGGAAGGAGTTCGAAGAGCGCTTCGCCGCCTCGAAACCGGACCTCGTGCTGATGGACATCTACATGGGGGAGGTGAACGGCATCGAGCTCCTCCAGGGTCTCCGCGCGGCGGGTTGGGAGACCCCTGTGATCATCATGACCGCTCACTCGGATGTCGCGCTCGCCGTCAAGGCGATGAAGGAGGGGGCGGCGGATTTTGTCGTGAAGCCGTTCGACCTCAACCACCTGAGCGCCCTTATTGAGAAGAACCTCGAGTTCGCCTCGCTGCAGACGCGCGTTCGGCTCCTGCAGGAGGAGCTCGAGACGACCCGGTCCCAGTCCGGGATCATCGGCAAGAGCGCGGGGATTCAGCGCGTCATGGAGACGGCCGAAAAATTCGCCGTCGGGGACAACACGACGGTACTCATCGAAGGCGAAAGCGGCACCGGGAAGGAGCTTGTGGCGCGGTTCCTCCACAAGAGGAGCGCCCGCGCGGAGAAGCCGATGATCACCGTCAACTGCGGGGCGATTCCGAAAGAGCTGGCAGAGAGCGAATTCTTCGGCTATGAGAAGGGCGCGTTCACGGGGGCCACGGAGAGGATGAAGCAGGGGAAATTCGAGCTCGCCGACGGTGGAACGATTCTCCTGGACGAGATCCGCGAGCTCTCCCTCGACATGCAGGTCAAGCTCCTGAGGGTCCTGGAGGAAAAGCGGTTCTACAGACTGGGGGGAACGAAGGAAATCAGCGTGGATGTCCGGGTGATCGCCGCCTCCAACCGGGAGCTCGCGCGGGAATCGGAGGAGGGACGGTTCCGCGAGGATCTGTTCTACCGGCTGAACGTCGCCACGATCCGCATCCCCCCGCTGCGGGAACGGAAGGAGGATATCCCCGACCTGGTCTCCGCGTTCCTCTCGGAGTTCGCCAAAAGGCAGAACAAGGAGGTTCCGTCGCTCTCGCCCGAGGGGATGGAGTTCCTCGTGGGTCTCCCCTGGAGGGGGAACGTCCGCGAGCTTAGAAACGCCATCGAACGGGTCGTCCTCCTCAGCAGCGTCCCGCTGCTCCTCCCCGAACACTTTGCGTTCCTGAACCGGCAGGACGGGCATGCAGTCCCGCTGGCAGCGGACAACGGAAAAGGATTTCATCTCGAGATCCGCCAGACCGGCGTCGCCATCAACGATGTCATCCGCGAGCTGATTCTGAAGACACTCGACATCGTCGGGGGGAATCAGGTGCGGGCGGCCAAAGTCCTGGGTCTGACCCGGTCCAAACTCCGGTACCGGATGGAGCAGCTCGGAATACACCCCGAGCAGCGCAGCTACACGGCGGCCAGAGGATGATGATGATCCCCTCTGCGCCCCGGACATCGGAAGGGAGCACCGTGCCATGAAAAAAAACGCCCCCGCCAAGGTCGTGCGGCGCCGCGCGGCAGCCCCCCTGAGCGGCATTCGGACCGGCGTGTCCGCGGCGCTGTGGGAATCCCTTCTCGCCTCCCATGACGATCTCGACGAAGGCCTCGTCATCTGCAGGGAAGGACGTCCCCTGTACGTGAGCGACGGGTTCTGCAGGCTCGCGGGGTCCGCACGGGAAGCGCTCCTTGCGATTCCCGACATCGTCGGGCTGTTCGCAGGGGACGAGCTGGCCCGGTCCTCAATCAGGGAAACGGCCTCCGGTCGTGTCCCGGGGGCCAGATTCGAATCGCGGCTTGAGGCAGGAAGCGGTCCCGGCCGGTTCGTCGAGGTGTCCGTCCGCGGAGTGGACGGGAGCGGGGACGCCCTCCTCGTGGTGCGCGATATCACCGGCAGGCGGAATGTCGAAGAACAGCTCCGGCAGTCGGAGGAAAGACGCAGGACCCTCTTTGAAAACGGATCGGACGCCATCCTTCTGATGCGGGGCTCGGTGTTCATCGACGCGAACGAGACGGCCCTGGCGTTGTTCGGCGTGCCGCGCGGCGAGCTGCTGGGGAAGTCGGCATGTGATTTTTCGCCGCCGCGCCAGCCCGACGGGGATGCGTCGTATGAAAAATGGCGCCTGCAGCTCGACGCCGCGCTCGGGGGAGAGCGGCGGCTATTCGAATGGAAACACTTGCGCCCGGACGGCACCCCCTTCGATGTGGAGATCTGCCTGGGCAAAGTGGAGATCGCGGGTGAGCTTCTGACGCAGGCCGTTGTCCGCGACATCACGGACAGGAAGCGGGCTGAAGACGCCCTGAGGAAGTACGAATTCATCGCAAACACGACGGGAAGCCTGATGACGCTCGTGGACCGGGACTACAGGTATGTCGCGGCCAACAACGCCTACTGCGTTGCGCAGGGGAAAGAGCGGGGCGAGTTGATCGGACGGACCATGAGCGAACTCTGGGGTGAGGAGCTTTTCCGCTCGACGCTGAAGCCGGCGGTCGATGAATGCCTGCAGGGACGCAGCGTCAACTACGAGGCGTCGTTCCGGTTCCCGAGCGACCGGATCAAGATCTACGACGTGACATATTCCCCCTACTGGCAGCACGAAGGGGGATGGTATGTCACGCATGTCGTTGTTGTCTCGCACGATATCACCGAGCGGAGGCTTGCGGAGCAGACACTCAGCCGCGAGGAGGACCGCCTGAAGGCGAATCTGCGTCTCTCGCAGATGCTGGATGCGACGGTGAACGAGATGTGCGGCTTTGCGCTTGCCGAAGGGACCCGCCTGACGGGGAGTTCCGCCGGGTACTTCGCCGCGATCGGCGAGGACCGCCGTACGGCCTCGCTTCTTTTTCTTCCCCCGGACGACGGATCAGGTTCCTCCCTCCCGGAAGACCGCGGCCAGGTGAGGATTCCGCCCTTCGGCATATGGGCGGATCCTCTCCGCAGGCGCTCGCCGAGCCTTGCCGATGCTCCCGAGTGCGGCGCGGACGCGTGGCCGGTTGCCTTGGAACACGTGGCGCGTTCCCTCCACATCCCCGTCATGGAAGGGGGCACGGTCGTGGCGCTGGCCGGCGTGGCGAACAAGGAAACCGGGTACACCGAATCCGATATCCATCAGCTCACGCTGTTCTGGAACAGCGTATGGCAGATACTGCAGCAGAAGCGCGGAAGGGACCAGCTCCGTTCGTCTCTCGATGAGAAAGAAGTCCTCCTGAAAGAGATCCATCACCGGGTGAAGAACAATCTCCAGGTTGTATCCAGCCTCCTCAATCTCCAGTCGGGATACGTCAGGGACCAGAGCGACGTGGAGATGTTCCGGGAAAGCCAGAACCGCATACGGTCGATGGCCCTCATACACGAGAAACTGTATCAGTCGGGGAACGTCTCCCTCGTCGATTTTCCGCAGTACGCCCGGAGTCTTGCCACGACGTTGTTTCGTTCGTACCGTTCCGACGAGAGCAACGTCAGTCTCGAGGTCGATTTCGGCGACGTCTCCCTCGGCATCGACGCGGCGGTTCCCTGCGGGCTGATCATCAACGAGCTTCTCTCGAACGCCCTCAAGCACGCGTTCCCCGCGGGACGCGGGGGGAAGGTGACTCTCGGCCTCAGGGCGCAGGGGGGAATGATGAGGCTCACGGTGAAAGACGACGGGATCGGCTTCCCGCGCGGCCTGGACTTGACGCGTCCCGAATCTCTGGGACTGCAGCTCGTGAACACGCTCGTCGCGCAGATCGGGGGCGTTCTCGAAGTCGACCGCTCGAACGGCACCGAGTTTCGGATAGCATTCGCGCCAACGGAGGAGAGACGACACCCCGCCTGAACGGGGCGCGTCCGGGATAACGTACACGAAAGGACTGCCTGTCATGCCTTCAGCAAGAATACTCGTCGTCGAGGATGAAAACATCGTCGCCCGTGACATCTGCATGCGGCTCGAGCATTTCGGCTATACCGTCTCAGGGCCGGTTGCGACGGGCGAGGAGGCGATAGCGCATGCACGGAAACTGAAGCCGGATCTCGTGCTTATGGATATCATGCTCCGCGGGCCGATGGACGGCATCGAGGCCGCAAGTGCGATCCGGGAAGAGATGAACGTGCCGGTCATCTACCTGACCGCGTTTGTCGACGACAAAAACCTCCAGCGCGCAAAAGTGACGGAGCCATTCGGGTACCTCCTCAAGCCGTTCGAGGAGCGGGAGCTTCACATCACGATCGAGATGGCCCTCTACAAGCACAGGATGGAGCAACAGCTCCGGGAGAGCAACGCGTTCAGCCAGCTTCTCGTGCAGACGATACCGTTCGGGATGGATATCGTGGATGACACGGGGAGGATACTCTTCATGTCCGACAATCTCAAACGGGAGTTCCGCACGAACGGCGCCGAATACCATTGCTGGGAAATCTACAGGGAAGACAGGACCCAGTGCGGCGATTGTCCCCTGAAGCGGAGCGAAGCCCTCTGGAGTCCGATGGGGATAGAAGTCCCGGGGATTGCCGGCGGGAGAACGTTTCACATCACGCACACGCGGATGACGTACAATGGGCAGCCGGCGGTTCTCGAGGTGTTTCAGGATATCACGGAGCGGAAACGAACCGAACGTGCTCTCCGCCAGTCCGAGGACAGGTTCTCGAAGGCATTACGGACGAGCTCGGACGCCATCGCCATAAGCAGGATCGCGGACGGCATCTTCGTGGAGGTAAATCAGGGGTTTACGGAACAGACCGGGTACGCGCGTGAAGAGGCCGTGGGAAAAAGCGAAATGGATCTCGGGATATGGGCGGACCCGGCTCAGCGCGATCAGTTTCTCGGGGAGCTTGCCCGGCGCGGGGACGTGAAGAACTTCGAAGCCGGTTTCCGCGTAAGGAGCGGCGAGGTCCGGAGCGGCCTCATTTCGGGCCGCCCGATCGAGTTTGACGGGGAGAAGTACGTGCTTTCGATTTCGCGGGACATCACGGACCGGCTCATGCTCGAGCAGCAGTTGAACCAGGCCCAGAAGATGGAAGGGATCGGCACGCTTGCGAGCAGCATTGCGCACGACTTCAACAACATCCTGAACAACATACTCGGCTTCACGATGCAGCTCAAGAAACACGCCTCCGAGGCCGAGAAGGTGCAGCGCTACTGCCAGACGATCGAGAAATCCGCCGTTCGCGGGGCCGAGCTGTCGGCACAGCTCCTCTCGTTCGCCCGCAAGACGCGGCGCGAGACCTCCCCCGTGGATGTGGCCGCGCTTGTCGATGAAATGGCCGCCCTCTGTTCCGACACATTCCCCCCCTCGATCACGGTCAGGAAGATCGTGGGAAGGGATCTCCCGCACGTGGTCGGCGACAGGAATGAGCTCTATCAGGTTCTGTTGAACCTGTGCGTCAACGCCCGGGATGCGATGGCGGGAGACGGGCGGCAGGGGGACCAGGTGCTTACGATCGAAGCGGTCTCCGCCGACCCCGGCGGCACTGTCAGCCCCCATCTTCTTCAGGCGCACGGAGAGCGGAGCGTCGAGCTGCGCGTGAGCGATACGGGGTGCGGCATCCCGAAGGAGATTCGGGACAGGATTTTCGAGCCGTTTTTCACGACGAAGGAGAGGGGAAAAGGGACCGGGCTTGGCCTCTCCGTCGCGTACAACGTGGTCCGCAATCACCGGGGGACGATACTTGTGGAGAGCGAGGAGGGGAGCGGGTCGACGTTCAGGATATTCCTCCCCCCGGTCCCCGGGGAGAATCGCCGGACCGGAGAGAGGCCCGGCGCGAAGAAAAGGCCCGAGGGGGTGCTTCTCGTCGATGACGAGCCCGTCATGCTCGAACTGGGGAAGGAACTTCTGGAGGAGCAGGGGTACAAAGTCCATGTCGCGCCGGGAGGCCGCGAGGCCCTCGAGCTGTACACGGCCCACCGGGACGAGATCGACATTGTCGTCCTCGATCTTGTCATGCCGGGCATGGACGGCGGGCAGCTCTATCTCGAGCTGAAGAAGATCAATCCCGGGATCAAGGCCTTCTTCTGCACAGGCTACATGTCGGACCGTGTCATTACCGAGCTTCTCGCGGAAGAGGATCTCCGGGCGATTCAAAAGCCGGTCCCCCCCGAGCTTTTCATAAGGACGATACGCGAAGTTCTTGCCGGAGAATCTGAATAAAACCTGTGCGTTTTCCCAGACATCCCCGGCTGGAATCGTGTCAATTGTCGCATAAAGCGGGTCTCCCGTCAACTGGCTGATATTGAACAGAAGCGGAACATCAGCCACCTGTCCCGCTCCTCCCCGGTTCGAAAACCTCTCCCGGCCAATAATTTCCCTCCATCCGACTCTCTCTGCACGGTGTGTGTCCTCCTCCAGGTGGCACGCGGTGTGCAATCCGCTATGCCGCAGGCCCGTAGCGCATGGACACCGGAACCAGATCAGAGACTGTCATGCCGACAACAGAGACTCCATTCAAGCGTTGTTCGATGTGCCGGAAGGAATGGCACACGCGTGAAGATTTCCTGGCAGACAGGACGATGGTGATGGACGGATACCAGGTGAACCGGCGTAGGATAGAAGAAGGCCTCCCCCCCGAGGGGATCCTCCTGTTCACGCACAGGACAAAGCGGTGCGGGACAACGCTGGGTATTGCGGCGTCGAAATTTCGATTTGCAGAGTAACGCACGTCGGGAGTGTCCGGCGCAATGAAATAAACTCTATCACGGGAGAAACGGAAACCGACATGGGAACGATAAACATCGCTGACGCCAGGCCCGACATGGTCCTTGCGGCCGACGTCAAAGATCGCCATGGTCATGTCCTTCTCAGAGTGGGGGAGGCCGTCACCGAAAAAGCGTTGAAGATATTCAGGATGTGGGGGGTGACCGACCTGGACGTGAAGGGGGTCGACCAGAACATTATCGAGGCCCGCGCCGCCGATGAGGTCGACCCCGCTCTCATGGAGGCGGCGGAACGTGTCGCGCTGGACCGGTTCCGCCATGCCGACGCTGACGACCCGGTGGTCAGGGAACTCATGCGGCTGTTCAAACACCATTTTATAACGGAACATCAAGCGGAGAGCAACCATGCTGACGAGCCCACGTGACCTGTTGCGCGGATACGTTGAGATCTCGTCGCTGCCGAAGATCCATGCGCGCCTCGACGAGGCGATAAACAATCCGCGGAAGTCGATGGCGGACATTTCAAAGATCATCCGGGAGGATGCGGGCCTGAGCGCCCGGCTCCTGAGGATTGTGAACAGCGTCTTCTACAGCTTCCCGTCGAAAGTCGAAACGATTACGCACGCGGTGACGATCGTCGGGACGCAGCAGCTCGGTGCGCTCGCCCTGGCGACTTCCGTTATCGATCTGTTCAAGGGGATCCCGAAGGAGTTCGTGACGATGGAGTCCTTCTGGCGGCACAGCGTGGGGTGCGGCCTGGCCGCTCGCACGCTTGCCACGCTTCGACGGGAGCCGAACGTGGAGCGGTTCTTTGTGGCGGGGATGATGCATGACATCGGACGACTCGTCCTTTTCACCAAGGCGCAGGAGCTGAGCCAGGAGACGATTCTCCGCTGCACGCAGGAGAAGCTCATGCTCTTTGACGCCGAGCGGGAAGTGATCGGCTACACGCATGCCGCAATCGGCGGGGCGCTGATGGAGCTCTGGAAGCTTCCCGTCAGCCTCGAGGAGGTCGTCAGATGCCATCACGACCCCGGGACCGCGGTGCAGTATCCCGTGGAAGCGGCGATAATCCACGTGGCGGACATCATCGCGCACGTAATGCAGCTGGGAAGCAGCGGCGAACAGTTCGTCCCGCCGCTTGACCGTCCGGCCTGGAAGCTCCTCGGGTTCACCGAGGGGATACTCAGGTCGACAATGAAAACCGTCGAGCAGCAGTACGACGATGCCATTGACTCTCTTGGAGTGAAGAAGCGATCATGAGCGAATTCCTCGAACTGGTGGAGCATCTGCGGGAGACCGAGACGCGCGTGAAGCGCCTCGAGGAAGTCAACCGCTGGGTGCTGGACTCCCTCGATCTTGCGGCGTCTCTGGGGGATTTTCACAGCCGCATCAACGACGAGCAGGACGACGCCGCCATCCTTGCGGCGGCGCGGGCGCATCTGAACCGTCTTTTCGCGTTCAGGGCGATCGCCTTCTTCACGGTGGATGACGCGGACTTTGATTTCACGATGATCGACTGCGAGCCGAAGGCGGACAGCGCGCTCCTGCAGCAGGAGGTGGACCTGCAGATCGGCGAGGGGACGTTTGCCTGGGCCCTGAACCAGAACCGCTCGGTCCTTGTCCCGGCAAGGAACTACGGGAACACGCTTGTTCTCCATGCGCTTGCGACCCGCTCGAAGGTCCTGGGGATGTTCGTGGGGGTCCTTCCGGAGGAGGCGCTTCAGGTGACCGACGCGTCGCTGAACCTTCTCTCGATCATACTGCTGAACTGCGCGAACGCCCTCGAGAGCGCCGCTCTGTACAGGAAAATCAACGACCAGAACCGGATGCTCGAGAAAACAGTGAAGGAGCGAACGAAGGATCTGGAGCTGGCGCTGCAGCGCGCCGAGGTCGCCAACGAAGCCAAGCGGCAGTTCGTTGCCAACATGAGCCACGAGATCAGGACGCCTATGAACGGCATCATGGGACTCGTCGGTCTTCTCCAGGACACGCCCCTGGGCGCGGAGCAGAAGGGGTATCTCTCCATCATCGAGAAGAGCAGCAAGGCCCTTCTTGCCGTCATCAACGACATACTCGACTTTTCCAAGATCGAAGCGGGGAAGATGATCCTCGAGGATCTTCCGTTCTCTCCGCGCGAAGCGGTGGAGCAGGCGGGGCACCTTCTCGGACTCAGGGCAAGAGAGAAAGGGATCGATCTCGTAACCTGCGTGGCGGAGGATGTCCCCGTGATCGTCTCCGGAGATCAGGTGAGGCTTCTCCAGATACTGACAAACCTCATCGGCAACGCGCTCAAGTTTACGGAGAAGGGGAGCGTGTCGATTGACGCGGAGCTGGAGCGCGACAGGGGAGACGCGTCGCTCGTCAGGTTCACCGTGAGCGACACCGGGGTCGGCATCCCGCCGGAAGTCCAGCCGACACTCTTCCAGCCTTTTCAGCAGGGGGACGGTTCGGCGACGCGGAAGTACGGGGGGACGGGGCTGGGGCTCGTGATCTCCCGCCAGCTCGCGGAGCTCATGGGGGGGAACATCGGATTTTCAAGCGTCCCCGGCCGCGGGAGCAAATTCTGGTTCACCGTCGCGTTAAAGAAGGCCGAAGCGGGGTTCGTGCGGAAAAACGTCCGCGTCAGGAGCGCGGATGGCGATCTCCAGGCACAGACGGCTCTTCCCGGCGGTACAAAGGTCCTCGTCGTCGAGGACAACGAAGGGAACCAGGCCGTTGCACGCCTTATGCTCGAAAAACTCGGATGCCAGGTCCAGATCGTCGGGGACGGGCGCGAAGGCGTGAAGGCGGTCGCCGCCGGCGGGTTTGATATCGTCTACATGGACTGTCATATGCCCGTCATGGACGGGCTGGAGGCGACGCGTGCAATCCGGATCGCGGAAGGGAGCGGACGCCGGACGCCGATCGTCGCGATGACGGCGAACGCCATGCAGGGGGAAAAGGAAAAGTGCCTCGCCGCGGGGATGGATGATTACATCACAAAGCCGATAATGCTCAAAGGGCTGGAGGATTCGCTTCGCACGTGGGCAAACCGACCCGGTGAGATGAATTCCGGCGCGCCCGCTCCTGAGGCGGTTCCTGAGAAGCCGGTCGCCGGTTCCGATCCCGGGATCGACTGGAAACGGCTCGAACATCTGCAGGATCTGAGCAGGAAACGGGACCCTTCGATGTTCACCGAGCTGATACGGGGCTTTCTTGAGGACGCTCCGGCGAGGATAGCCCGCATGAAGGAAGCGCTCGGCAAGGGAGATCCGGAAGCGCTTTTTCAGGCCGCGCATTCGCTCAAAGGGCTGAGCGGGAACCTGGGAATCAAGACGATGGTCGGCATTTGTGAATCGCTTCAGAAGATGGGGCAGTCGGGGGTGCTGTCGGGCGCCGATGGTTTTGTTGACAGGCTGGAAGAGGAATCTCGGAGGATATCACTCGAGCTGGAGAAAATGTATCTCTGAAAGGAGCACCGGCAATGAAGATCCTCATAGCCGAAGACGACGACGCGTCGCGTCTGGTCCTTGTGGAGAGGCTCAAAAAACTGGGCCACGAGGTCGTGTCGGCGGAAAACGGGAAGGAGGCGTGGGACGCATTTCTCGCGTCTCCGCCGCAGGTGGTCATTACGGACTGGATGATGCCCTTGATGGACGGCCTTGAACTGACGCGGAGGGTGCGTGAGAACCCCCGGCCCGGGTACACGTACGTGATCATATTTACGGCGCTCGACTCGAAAGTCGGCTACTTCGAGGGTATGAGCGCGGGGGCCGATGACTTTATGACGAAGCCGTGCGAGATCGTGGATCTGAACATGCGCCTCCGCGTTGCGGAGAGAATACTTTCTCTTCAGAACGAGGTGGAACAGCTTCAGGGTCTTCTCTCGATCTGCCCCCGGTGCAAGCGCATACGCGACGATCACGGTGAGTGGCATGCCGTCGAATCGTTCATGACGGAACGGACGGAAGCGGATCTCTCTCACGGGGTGTGCCCTGAGTGTTACGCGGCGGTTGCTGGGGAGGAAAAGGGTCAGCTGAAGAATTACGGACAAACGGAGTAAGAGAGGGTGGCCGGGACAATGCGGGAGGAGGCGCTTATGGAACCAGAGAAGGCAGGAACCGCCCCGGCGATACGCATCGCCGCCGACCGCATGCAGGCGATCGTGATTATCGACGCCGGCGTTCCCGTCCCCTCCGTACGGGAGCTTCGGGAGGCGCTGGAAGTGGCCGGGGTAAACACCGGCATACTTTCCGAAGCACTTGAGAACATCGCCGCCGGTACGGCTGCCGGAGTCATGGTGGTCGTCGCGTCGGGGACCGTGCCCGTGAAGGGGGAAGACGGCTGGATCGAATGGCTCTTTGCTCCGAAGCCCGGAATCAAGGCGATGTACCGGAACGCCGCCCCCGGTCAGCGCATTGCAGTTGTACACCCTCCCTCCGCGGGCACGCCCGGCATGTCGGTGCAAGGCGAGGTGCTCCCGCCGGTTCCGGGTAAGCCCGCACATCTCAGGAAAGGTTCCAACACGTCGGTGGATTCTGCGGACCCTGATGCGGTCGTCGCGACCGCCGGAGGCAATATCGTTGCGGGCGAGGGATCCGTCGATGTCCAGCCGGTCCTTACAGTGAACGGCCAGATCGACTATGGGACGGGAAACGTCGATTTCGCGGGGTCGCTTGTCGTCAACGGGGACATTCGGGGCGACATCACCGTCCGTGTGAAAGGATCGCTCACTGTCCACGGGAATGTCGAGGACGCAGAGATAGAGGCGGGGGAGGATGTCACGATCACAAAGGGGTTTGTGGGGCGCGGCAAAGGCCGTCTTGCGGCCGGAGGAAGCGTCACGCTTCTCCATCTCCTCAATCAGACTGTCACCGCCGGGAAAGACGTGCATCTTGGACGGGAGTCCGTCAACGGAACGGTGGATGCAAAAGGGATCATTGACGCCCCGCGTGCAGTGATCGCGGGAGGGGTCCTCCACGCGGATGGCGGGATTGTCGTGAACACGATAGGATCGACGGACGGGCTTCAGGCGAAAATCCGTGCCGGGAAGAGAGGGAGGATACTCGAGCGGCTCCCTTCGGCTGAGCGGGAGTTGAAGCAGGCGGAGGAACAGACCGCGGAGGTCAAAGAAGCGGTTTACAGACTTGTGCGGATGCAGATTGACGCGGGGTCGCTTGATGCCGAAAAGCAAAATTCACTCCGGAAGCTTCAGGCCGCACAGAAGGCCCTCCCGCAACGCATCGCTGCGATAAAGGCGGAGCTGGCGGGCCTGAAGGATTCGCTCAAGAAAAACCAGGACGTCACGGTGAAAGTCTGCGAGACGGTATTTGAGAACACGAAGCTGGAAATCAACGGGGCGAAGAAGATCATCGACGCGGCGCTCAGTGGCGTCACGTTTCGTGAACGGAACGGGATGATCGAGGTAAGCTCATGCTGAGTATGAGACGCCGTAGACGCGGAGTTGTCAATGACTGATGAAGCGAGAAGAAACATCGCGGTCCTTATCACGGACGACGATTCCGATGCGCGCAGGCATGCGGCGGAGGATCTGGCCGGGGAACGCGGCCTCGCGCCGATCGCCGCGCTTGCTGCGGCCCTTCAGGACGCCAATAAGGGGGTGCGGGATACGGCATGCAGGTCGCTCCTCGTCATCGGAGGGGCCGACGCGGCGCGCGCGGTTGTCGAGTACGTGTGCAGCCCGGACATCGTGACGCGCAACCTGGCCACCGATCTCCTCATGAAGATCGGGGAGCCGGGCATCCCGGCCCTTTTGCCGTACCTGAAGGACCCCGACCACGACGTGCGGAAAGCCGTTGTCGACGTTCTCGGTCTCGTCGAGGGCCGGGTGCCCGCGGGTGCCGTTGTGGAGCTCCTTATGGATCCCGACGAAAACGTCGTCGTCTCTGCGGTCGAAGCGCTCGGCAATCTTCACAGTCCGGATGGGGTGGCGGGGCTTGAGGAGGCGTTCGGTCGTTACGCGTACGCGCGCCCTGCGGTGGCGGAGGCGCTCGGAAAGATCGGGGATCCCCGCTCGTGCAACTTCGTGATGACAAATCTCCGCCATGCTCTTGAGGATATCAATGAAGATCCTCTGACCCTTCTCGGTCTCGTCGAGGCGGCCGGCGCAGTGGGGGATGGCGACGCGCTCGACTGTCTGACCGGCGGCTATGTGCGAATTCCTCCGGGAATCCGGGATGCGGCTCTCCATGCCGTTGCAAGGATCGCGTCGAGAACGTGCCGGCGCCTCCCGGCGATTCCCGGCGTTGAACCGATCCTGTCCGGCATGCTGAACAACGACGATCTCGCGGTCCGCACGAGCGCAGCGGCATGGCTCAGGGAATGCGCGGGAGCGGAATCGGTGGCGGCGATGGTGCATGCGTACGGCGCAGTCCCTGAAGTCGATGCGCTCCTTGCCTCCGCCCTCACGGACCGGCCCGAATCGCTCCCCCTGCTTGTGGCGGCGCTTCACGAAGGCGCGGGGACGGGCGCCCGCGCGAAGGCTGCGCTTCTCTCACAGCTCGTGCTCGCAAGGATCAAAGCCATCATGCGCACGGGCGGTTCACCGGACGACGAGGAAATCATCACTTCCGCGTTCGATGCCGTTGCGCGTGCGTGGGAGGAGGCGGACCAGGATGCGCGGTCGTCGCTCATCGATGCGATGTTCCATCTGGACGGCGACAGGGCGGTGCAGTTTCTCGATGCGATACTGGAACAGCCCGATCCGTGGCTCCGCATGCATGTGCTTGAGGTGATCGCCGCGATTGCGGACAGCAGGGCCCCCGTGTATATCGCGCGGTTCCTGAACGACGAGGACGAAATGGTGCGCGAGCTCGCGGAGAATGTGCTCCGGGCGAAGGGATTCGTGACTGATGAGCCCTGATATCCGCCAGAACCCGTCTCCGTCGCTGGTTCGACCTCCCGGGATTATCACCGGGTTGTCCTCGGGCCCGAAGATGACCGACGCGGTCTACCTTGAGATCCGGGCGTTCATCTATCAGCTGACAGGGATCTATTTCCAGGACTCAAAAAAATACCTGCTTGAAGGAAGGCTCGGAAAACGTCTTCAGATACTCGGCATGAAGGATTTCGGCGAATACCTCCAGATGATCCGTTACGGGACCGGACGCCAGGAGGAAATGCACTCGTTCTATGACGCAATCACAATAAACGAGACGTTCTTTTTCAGAAACGAACCCCAGTTTGAAGCGTTCGAGAAGACCCTGGTCCCCGAAATTGTCGCGGCGAAGAGGCCGGGCGGGCGCTCCAAACTGCGGGTCTGGAGCGCCGCTTCGTCCAGCGGGGAGGAGGGATACACACTCTCCATGATCTACCTGGAAAGACTGAAGCCGAAGTTTCCGCTCCTCGATTTTGAGGTTGTCGGGACGGATATCAGCCCGTCGGTCGTCGAGACGGCGCGAAAGGGGATCTACAGGGAGTACTCGGTCCGGAACATGCCGAAACTCTACCTGAACAAGTATTTCGACTGCGGGGAGGGGCGGTTCGAGGTCCACGAGGATGTCCGCCGGCTGGCGCGGTTCGATCACATGAATCTGTTTGACCAGCGGGCGATGCGGCAGATGATGGGATTCGACATCATATTCTGTGCGAACGTCCTGATCTACTTCGACAACAAGTCGAAGATCCAGGTCGTTTCAAACCTCTATGACAGTCTGAACAAGGGGGGGTACCTTTTCATCGGCTACGCGGAATCCCTGCACGGGATTTCTTCCGCGTTCAAGCTCCTGAATTTTCCGAAGACCGTTGCGTACAGGAAGGAATAACGTCTCATGGGGAAAGTCATACTTGTCGTCGATGATTCAGCGACCGTGCGGAAGTTCGTCTCCGCGTCCCTGACAATGCAGGGGTTCAATGTGATCGCGGCGTGCGACGGAATGGACGCCCTCGAGAAGCTGCCGTCCTGGACGTTCGATCTCGTCATCACCGATCTCAACATGCCGAATATGGACGGGTTTGAGCTGATACGCTCACTCCGCGGGAACCCGCAGTACAAAGAGCTCCCGATCATCATCCTTTCGTCCCTGGACGACAGCACGAGCATCCAAACGGGAAAGGGGGTGGGGGCCAGCTCGTACCTCATGAAACCGTTCAGTCTGGAGAAGATTCAATACGAAGTGTCAAAGTACATAAGCTGGGCGGATTGAGACCGCCGGCCTTAGCTCATTGCAGTGGAAAGGTGAAAGGATATGGCTACGACGAAATTTCTTATTGTCGACGACTCGCTGACGATGCGCCGCATCGTCATAAACACGCTCAAGAGCATCGGTTTTGAAAACGTCATTGAGGCGGCCGACGGGAAGGACGCCATGGCCAAACTGCTCAGCGAGGGGGCGGAGTTCCTCATTACCGACTGGAACATGCCGGAGATGAGCGGTCTTGATCTTGTGAAATGGGCCCGGGCGAGCGAGCAGTTTGCGGACATGCCGATATTGATGATAACGACGCGGGGCAACAAGGACGACGTCATCGAGGCGATGAAGATGCGGGTCAACAACTACATCGTGAAGCCCTTCACGGCTCCAGGACTGAAGGAAAAGATCGACCAGATTCTCAAATCAGTCGGGGCCGGGGCGGCGTAGCGGCGGGGGGGGGACCATTCAAACTTGAAAGGTGCTGAACATGAAGGCTTCAAGAAAATCTCACGTTCCGCGCGGCGGCCGTCCCCGCGGAGGGTGGCCTGCACGGGATTCGCTTGACAATTTCCTGAAAGTCGTCTCGGGCGTGATCCCCCTTCTCGATTCGGTGAAGGAGTCGCTCGAGGAGAGCACCGGGAGCATCCCGAAGGCCTCGCGCCAGCTCGACAACGTCACGAAAGCCACGGAGTCGGCGACCGTGGAGATCCTGGATCTTCTCGAGCGGATGTCGGCTCGCGTGGATACACTCGGGAAAGCGATCGTCGGGGTGCGTGCCGCGTCCCGGGAGGGGGAGATCCGGCTTGCTGCCATGGATGCGCTCATCGCCCCGCTGGCAATGTCCAATCCGGAGGTGCATGCACGCTGGTGTGAATTCCGGAAATCCCCGGGATGCCTGGCGCTCCCGGCAAGTCTGGACGCCGAGTTCGATGCGCTCCGGACCGATACGATGAACATCGGTATGGCGCTCCAGGTGCAGGATATCACGACCCAGCAGATCGCAGGGGTTTCCCATATGATCGAATCGATCCGGATGAACCTTGCCGAAGTGCTGCAGAGCTTCAGCGAAGGGGAGAGGACGTCTCCGCCGGAACAGACGAAGTCCCGGCCGGCCGATCCCAACGGCCGGTTCAACGGCGACGCGGAATACTCCCGCATGCCTGACCGGCAGGAAGACGCAGATGAGATCGTTGAACGCTGGAAGCGAGGAAACCATGCCTGAGAGCCCCGCTGCATTTGAAGAAGAGATGGCCGAGATCCTCGAAAGCTTCATCGTGGAGAGCCGGGAGATCCTGGAGCGCCTGGGGCAGGATCTGCTCACGCTGGAAAAGGGGATCGCCGACAAGGAAATGCTCAACACGATATTCCGGGCGGTGCATACTCTGAAGGGGACATCCTCGTTCCTGGGGCTTGACCAGATGACGGGGCTCGCACACCGGTTCGAGGATGTCCTCAACAAGGTGCGAAAGGGCGAGCTTACAGTTACGCCGCTCCGGATGGACGTCATGCTCGAGGCATATGACCTCCTCCGTCTTCTGCTGGGAAATATCGAGGCGCGCAAGAATGAGCACGTCGACCTCGATGCAATACTCGAGAAGCTGAAGGCCGCGGCGGACCCTGCGTTCGGTTCTGGCGCCGAGTCGGCGCCGGTGCCGTCAACGAAGGCCGCGCCGCCGAAAAAGCGATCGAAGGCGGAGGAAGCGGAGGCCTCGCCGTCAACTCTGGAACCGGCGTCCTCTGCGGCGCCGCCGGCGGAGGAACCACGGCCTGCCGAACCGTCTGCCGATCCGTCCCCGGCTGCGAAGCCCGCCGCCGATGCCAGGACCGCGGACACGACGATCCGGGTGGATGTGACGAGGCTCGACGCCCTGATGAACCTCGTGGGCGAGCTCGTCCTCGGGAGGAACCGGCTTGCGCAGATTGCGTTCGATCTCGGTCAGGAGAATGAGGGAATGCCTCTGGCCCGCGAGCTTGCCGCCACGAGTGCGCAGATCGATTTTGTCACGACTGAGCTTCAGATGGCGGTGATGAAAACCCGCATGATCCCCGTGTCGAAGGTGTTCAACCGGCTTCCGAGGCTTGTGCGCGACCTGATGAAGGAGACGGGGAAGCAGGTTGACCTGCAGGTGAGCGGGGAAGAAACCGAGCTCGACAAGACGATTATCGAAGAGCTCACCGATCCCCTCGTCCACATACTCCGCAACGCCGTGGATCACGGAATCGAGGTTCCGGAGGTGCGCGAGAAAGCCGGCAAACCGGCGCTGGGGACGGTCAAGGTATCGGCGGAACACGAGGGGAACCATATCGTCATCCGTATCGAGGACGACGGGAAGGGAATGGACCCTGACAGGCTGAAGGCAAAAGGTGTGGAGAAAGGCGTGATCACCGAGGCGCAGGCCCGTGAGATGTCCGTCAACGAGGCGTATAACCTCATCTTCCTTCCGGGGTTCAGCATGGCCGCGAACGTGACGAATATTTCGGGCCGCGGCGTCGGGATGGACGTTGTGAGAACCAATATCGGTCGCCTGAAGGGCATAATTGAGATAACATCCGGCATCGGCAAGGGGAGCGTCTTTACGATCAAGCTCCCCCTCACGCTGGCGATAATCCAGGCGCTTCTCGTGCAGTCCGGAAAAGAGACGTTTTCGGTCCCGCTGGGTTCAGTTCTTGAGGTCGTCAGAGTCCGCGCCTCCGACATTACCACAATTCACGGCCGCGAGGTCATTCGGCTGCGCGATGCGGTTCTCCCGATCGCCCGGCTGGATCGTGTGTTGAACGTTCCCTCCGGCGGCGCAGGCGGGGACTGGATCTACGTCGTCGTTGTCGGCGTTGCGGAGAGGAAACTCGGCATTATCGTGGACGGACTCACCGGCCAGAAAGAGGTCGTTATCAAGTCGATGGGTGCGTACCTTCGCGAAGTTCACGGCATTGCCGGATCGACGATACTCGGCGACGGCAGGGTGATTATGATACTCGACATCGTCGAGTTCATGAACCTCTTTGCATCAATGAACTGAATCACGGAGAAGGAAGAATGAATCTCGCTCTCGCGCCTCTGCCTTCACGGATCATTAACGTCGTCGTGGTCGACGACTCGGCGTTCATGAGAAAGTCGATTTCCATGATGCTCGAATCCGATCCCGGGATCAAGGTCGTCGCGACGGCCAGGGACGGCCAGGACGGCATCAACAAGATCCGGGAGTTCCGGCCGGATCTCGTAACACTCGACATCGAAATGCCCGTGCTGGACGGGCTCTCGGCGCTCAGGATCATCATGAAGGAAATCCCTCTTCCGGTGATCATGATAAGTTCGCTGACGAGCGAGGGGGCGCAGGCGACGCTCGATGCCCTGGACCTTGGCGCGGTGGATTTCATCCCCAAGGAGCTGTCATACGTCTCCGTGGACATTAAGAAGATCCGCGAGGAGCTCATCTCCAAGGTAAAGACGATCGTCCGGAGCCGTCCGTTCCGCAATCGCGCGCCGGGAACCACGCTCCGCACCGTGCCCGGTTCAGCGCCGAGGCCCGGTCAGCAAGCCGCGCCGGGATGGAACATCCCGGCGGGAGCAGGGAAGAAACTGAAGGCTGTCGTGCTGGGGATATCCACCGGCGGCCCCTTTGCTCTTCTGCAGACAATACCGAAGCTCGGTGTGGACTTTCCTCTGGGGATCGCGATCGTGCAGCACATGCCCCCCCGGTTCACAAAATCGCTCGCGGAGCGGCTCGACAGCCTGAGCGCCCTCAATGTCCGCGAGGCGGCCGACGGGGATGTTCTCGCGCCCGGGATGGTGCTTCTGGCTCCGGGGGGTCAGCATATGACGTTCCGCCGGAAGGGGGGAAGCGTCGTCGCGACGATACGATCCGAGCCTTCCACGACGCTCTACAGGCCGTGTGCCGATATCATGTTTTCGTCGGCGGTCGAGACATTCAACGGTCCGTTGCTGGGGGTCATCATGACGGGCATGGGGAAAGACGGGCTGGAGGGGCTCAGGCGTATCAAGCAAAAGGGAGGGGTGGTGATCGCACAGAATGAGGATTCCTGCGTTGTGTACGGCATGCCGAGAGCCGCAGTGGAGGACGGTCTCGCCGATGCGGTACTCCCGCTGGACGGAATTCCGGGCGGCATGACGCGTCTCTTTGATTAAGGAGGTGGAAGATGGAGAGCAATCCGACACGCGGTGAATTCACGCCCCTCGGGGCATGTCAGGGGGCGTTTCGCCGGGGGGTCCGCACCGGCGGGAATGTGATAAAATCCGATTCGGTCGCCGTCAGGGATGACAGGGTCGTTGCTCCGGTCGACGACGGCGAGCCGGATATACTGGTCCACCGCGAAGGAGACCGGATCGCAAAGATTGAATTTACGTGCAGGTGCGGCAGGACGTCCGCCGTCTCCTTTGACTACGACTGACGCGGCGTACAACGGTTCAGGGAGAGCGTGCGGGCGTACCCTGCAAAGCCTTGCACGGCGGATAAACGCCTCGCTGCGGTCCCAGCGGACCTGCAGCAGGATGTGTCCCTGCAAACGTTGCACGTTTGCCCCGTAGTTGCTTTTCTCGGTTCGCCGGGGTACTTTTCTCCGGAAACCGTTCCTTGAGATGGCCTCATTCTGCTCCCCTGCATCTGCAGGGGGGGGCATGAGGCTTTTCTTTTGGGTCCCCCGAAAGAGGTCAGTATGCCGCGATCTCTCCTGCGATTCCTTTCCGCATATCTGCTTGTCGCAATCTGCACAACCCCCGGCTCCGTGCGCGCCTCCTTCCCCCCGGGTGACATGGAATCCGCATGCCGCCGCGCAGACTCGCTTCTCGCGCGCGGGAATATCGACAGCGCCAGATCAATATATTCCGCCCTCCTCGGCGATAAGAGCGACAATATCCGCGCTCTTGTCGGGCTGGGAAGGATTGCGCTTGCGGACCGCGAGTGGAACGATGCCGTCGCCCGTGCGGAGCGCGTCCTTGAGATCGACCCCGAAAGCCTTCCTGCACACTACATTGCCGCCGTTGCCCGCCGCGAGATCGGCGCGTTTGCATTCCGTGAACCCGGCTACTCCGGCCCGTCGCGGTTCGGAGACTGGGGACACTCCCGCAGGCTGTTCACCTGGATACTCGGGCGGGATTCGTCGTTTGAGGACGTCCTGTATCAGTTCTCCCTCCTGCTTCGTTACGAAGGGGACAGGGACGGGGCGCTCGACATGGATGCCGCGCAAATTGCGAGAAGGCCGGACCTTGTCGGCCCGAGGGCGGGAAGATACGGGCTCTTCCGATACTTCATGCTCACCGAAGACTCCACCGACTTCATCTCCTGGCTCGGGAATCTCCCCGGGTCCATGCCGCGGTATTTCAAGGCGGAGATGTTCCGCAGGCATGGAAATCTCAAAGTGGCGGAATCCCTCCTGGAAACTCTGCTCACCGATCCCGGCGATGTCTCCCCCCAGGCCGTCCGTCTTTCACTCGCCAGGTTGAAATTCCGCCAGGGCGACAGGAGAGGGGCGGAGTCGGAGTACTGGAACGCCGTCAGCGGGATCCGCACCCCGCTTGGCGCGGCCATTCTCTTCGACGACCTGAAGTACATCGTCTCGGACTGGGAGCTTGAATATTTCGCCGGGCTTGACTCTGTCGGCAGTCAGAGGGACTTCTTCCGCAGTTTCTGGAATTTCAGGAACCCCTCCCCGGCGCTCAACATGAACCTCCGCCTTCAGGAGCATATACGCCGGTTTGTACAGGCCGAGCAGAGATACGAATACTACGGCGCCCGGACTTCGTTCAATAACCCCGACAGGCAGCACGAGCTCGCGTTCCCGCGCGCGTTCACCCTTAATGACGAATTCAACGATATGGGTCTCATCTTCATGCGCCAGGGTGACCCGGATGATATCGTCCGACACGAATTTTCGCCTTTCGATGAAAATGCAATGGACACGTCCGTCCATCTGGGGAAGAAATTCAATGGGGTCAAATCCATTGACGACCAGGTTCGCGATCAGGAGAAGTTACTGCGGGCCCTCGACAATCAGCACCTTTTCACATTTGCCCATGACTCGTTTGAATCGTGGTTGTATGACGCTTCGCAGGAATCCCCCCGGATGATGTTTCACTTTCAGAAGCACAACGCGGTCGGCAATAACTGGAGACTTGTCCCCGTCCCCTCTCTCGACGCGATGATTGAACAGTTGCAGGTCTGGGACTCCAGATTTCAACGGCTGTATGAAGGGATGGAGGACGACCGCGTCCCCCTTGCGACGCAGATGAAGGCGGACGCGAAGAATGTCGTCCGCTACGCGCTTTCGACGGAGAAACAAACGTGGGAGAAGAAGACGGAAAGGTTTACGTTTCCCCACTCGATCGACGTCTTCCGCTCACCGAAAGGGGGTTCTCTCCTCGACGTGAGCTATGCGATTCCCCTGGCATCGATTTCCCGTGGGCTCCCCGACAGCGTGAAGTCCCTCCCCGTCGAAATCGGCTTCTCACTTATCGACGCGCAGTCTCGCCACGTGGCCGTTCTGCGCGACACGATCCAGGTGGGTTTCTCCCGCACAAGGACAGGCGCCATACTGGATCTCATCCGGTACACTGTCCCGGCGGATTCCTACGCGGTCTCCATGCATATCCGCCCGCTGGCATACGATATGATCGGCACGTGGCGTCAGACGGTTCGGGTCCGGGATTTTTCCGGCCGTGACTTCATGATGAGCTCCGTGCAGTATCTGAGGCCTTCGACCGCAACGGGTGCCCTGGCGATCGACGGCGTGAAAGTGGTCCAGAGCCCTCTCCGGATGCAACGCCGTACGGAGCCGTTTCTGATTTATTTCCAGATCTACAACCTGGTGCCGGATCTCTCCGGCCGCAGATCATACCATGCGGAATGTCTCCTCCTCCCGAAAGGGGAACGGGACAGGGAGAAAGGGACTGTCGTGTACAGCGGCGGGAAATCCGTGGACGAGGAGATGGCGGCGGTGTTCTGCAACCTCGACGTTCATCCGTTCTCCGCCGGCCGCTACACGTTGATTGTCCGTGTCACTGATACTAAGAGAGTTGAGACGCTGACCTCTGAACGGGACGTCGACATCGTAGAGCAGTAGCGCGTAAGCGCGCTCAAACCCCTGATTGATTGTCTCCATCCGGATCCCTGAGGTCGGGAAGCTCGAACAGAACGGAAAGGCGACGGCGGCGGTGCAAAGTCCGCGTCGTTCAGGAAACCGTCGCTTGGACTGACCCGTTCCCCGATCTGCCGAAAAGTCTCCTCCACCTGGCTCATAGTAGCCACGCCTGACCCCCGAAATCCCCCGGATTTCCCCTTTCTCCCCTCCGATGTGCATTTTCAGGCTTCAATCGGAATCATTCCCTTCTGGCACCGCGATTGATAGAGAGGATGTGCCGGATGAAATCCGGCCCGAACAATGAGAAAACAGGATCGACCCATGAAAATCTCCAGAACAGTACAGGTTGGCGGCGCAGCGTTCTTCGCCGGGTTCGTCACCGCGCTTGTGGCCGCGATGGTGGTGACAAAGCGCAAGAACAATCCCCGCAGCAGGGCGGACGGCATCAGCGGGGAGCTGCAGGATATGCTGGGCATCTGAAGCCCGGCACCGGGACGGAACACGGAGGTTTCCCCCCTGACAAATGCAACCGCATGAGGCGAATTGTCCACGCCCGGGATATGCTCGGTACCCGGCAGAAATACCGGTGCGACGCCAGACTGTGAAGCTCTTCGACGCGACAAAAATACCCCTTCTGAACAAGGCGCTGGATGCGTACAGCCTGCGGCACAGGACGATCTCATCGAACATCGCCAACATTGGATCCTCCGGATACAGGCCGGGCGTCGTGTCGTTTGAGGATCAGCTCGCCGCGTCGCGTTCCGGGGCGAACATTGCGGTCGCCACGACGGATTCCAGGCACATTGCCGTCAGTGCGGACAACCCGGCGGATGTGACTCCCGTCGTCCGTGAGGTCCCGACCGATCCCAGAATGCCGATCGATCCGGATGCCAGCGGTGTCAACGGCGTCGATATCGACAACGAGATGGCCGAGCTGGCAAAGAACCAGATCCGTTTCAACTATGCCGCGCGCCTTATTGCCGGGACGTTCAAGGACATTCAGGAGAGCATACGGGGGAGCGAATGAAAATTGAGGGCATGTTCACGGGGCTGAACATAAGCTCGGCGGGCCTTTCCGCGCAGCGGAAGAAGATGAACGCCATCGCAAGTAATCTGGCGAATGCCGAAACGACAAGGACGGAAAAGGGGGGGCCCTACCGCAGGAAGATGGTGGAGCTCAAGGCGAAGGGCGAGCACCTGTTCGGATCGGTCCTCCGTCAGGCCGGGCTCCGGCTCACAACGACAAACCAGGCTCATATGTCTGACGTGCCGGTTTCGGGGGGAAGCACTGACCAGGTTGACGAGTCCATTACCGCGACGGAGTCCGAAGACACGGCTCCTCCCCGCTCGGTGTACGATCCCGGAAACCCGGATGCGAATCCGGACGGCTACGTGAACATGCCGAACGTGAACATTGTGACGGAGATGGTGGGGATGATGTCCGCCTCCCGCTCCTTCGAAGCGAATGTCGTCGCGATAGACGCGGCAAAATCGATGGCCAAAGATTCATTGGAGATCTGACATGGAGATCAAGGGAGTCGGCGCGTTTACAGGTTCCGTGAAACCTGCGGGAAAACCGCAGCCTCCTGCCGCGGCCGAAGATCCCGCCGTGAAGGGGAGCGTTTCCGTGCAGACGCCCGCCGCCGGCGCGGGCGCGGGACGTCCGCGTGTCCGTGCGAAGGACCTTCTCTCGGAGGACGAACAGCGTTTCCTGGAGTCGCTCTTCCCGGGCGCCACGGATGGAGCCGGCGCGGTGGAGACGTACGCGGGGCAGGGCCGTCCGGGAGCACTTCCCCCGGGAACGCTCGTGGACCGGAAGGGGTAGCGCGATGAATGTCAATCAGGTTCTGACTTTGCTCCCCCGGACTGCGGGTACCGGGAAGAAGGGGGAGCTGGAACAAACGATCACAGAGACGAACGCCACGTTCGGCGAGACGCTCGCGAAGGCCGTCACCGACGTCAATGCTCTTCAGACGCAGGCGGGAAACGCCGTCGAAAGCATGGTGAAGGGGGAGTCGATCGATCTGCACGAGGTCATGATCGCTGTCGAGAAAGCGAAGACGAGTTTTGAACTCCTGATGGAAATCCGGAACAAGACGATAAGCGCGTACCAGGAACTCATGAGACTTCAGGTATAATCAATGGCCGATTATCAGTTAGGCGCGCAGCAGCAGATTGCGGGGCTCCTCCGGAAGACCTCCCTGGGGCAAAAGGTCCTTCTCGTGGTCGTCGCTCTCGGTGTCGTCGGAGCGATTATCGCCATGGTCACGCTCGTCAACCAGCCGACGTATGCGACGCTCTTCAACAACCTGAACGCCCAGGATGCCGCAAAGATCGTTGACAAACTGAAGGAAAAAAGCGTCCCCTACAGGCTTGACGATGCCGGCAAATCCATCCTTGTTCCACGGGAGCAGGTCTACGAGCTCCGGCTTTCGCTCGCCGGCGACGGCCTTCCCCAGTCGAGCGTCATCGGCTACGAGATATTCGACAGGACGAACCTCGGCGTGTCCGATTTCGTCCAGAAAGTGAATTATCGGAGGGCCCTCGAGGGCGAGCTGGCACGGACGATTCTGCAGCTCGACGAAGTGGAAGGGGCGCGCGTGCACCTGGCCCTTCCGGAAAAAGCGCTCTTCAAGGAGGACGAAAAGCCTTCGACCGCCTCTGTGGTTCTCAAGCTTAAATCGGGGAAACCTCTCCGCCACGAGTCGGTACAGGGGATCGCCCATCTCGTTGCAAGCAGCGTTGAAGGGCTCCAGTCCTCGGATGTCTCGATTGTCGATTCTCGGGGAATCCTCATCTCCGATAACGCGAAGGGGAATTCCGCGGCGGCGATGACCTCGACGCAGTACGAGCTCCAGCAGCAGGTGGAATCATATCTCGGGCGGAAAGCCCAGTCGCTCCTGGAGAGCGTGGTCGGAACGGGGAACGCCGTCGTGCAGGTCAGCGCCGAGCTCGATTTCCGGCAGGTCGAACGGACGCTCGAGCAGTACGACCCGGAGAACACCGCCGTACGGAGTGAGCAGATTGCGGAGGACAAGAGTACGACGGGAGACTCCGCGCCCCCGTCAACGCATTCAAGCACGGTCACGAACTACGAGGTGAACAAGACCGTCGAGCACATCGTCGAGAACTTGGGGAACATCAAACGGCTGACGGTCGCCGCTCTCGTCAACGGGACGATGAAACCCGTGGAGAAGGACGGGCAGAAGACGACCGAAAACGTCCCCCGCCCGAAAGAGGACATGGACAAGATGACGCAGCTCGTGAAAGAGTCGGTGGGGTTCAACCCCCAGCGGAACGACGAGGTCACGGTCACAAACCTCTCGTTCGGCACGCCGCTCGGGGAGCAGGACTTTGTGTACAAGCAGTCTCCCCCTCTCTCGGACTATAATGATATTATCGAAAAGGTCTTCCTCGTGGCCGCAATGGCGGGGGGCGTCGTGTTGATCCGTTCGCTCCTCGGCCGGCTCCGCGTCAGCGTCGGCAACCGAAATCAGGATTTCTTGTCGGCAACGGACGCGGCGGCGGCCGAACTCAGGAGACGGAAAGAAGGGATTCGGCTTCCCTCGCCCGAGGAGGAGATCTCCCCGGAGGCGCTCATGCGGGCGGAGAAGCGCCGGCGCGTGACAGAGTACATCAAGGACAAGCCTACGGAGACGTCGCGCCTCCTGAAAGTGTGGCTCGCGGAAGACTGACATGAACATATTCAGGCAAGGATAACGACCCGTTATGGCTCAGGGTGTTCAGAAATCGGAACGGTTCACGGCGCGTCAGAAGGCAGCTCTCCTCATGCTCTCGCTCGACGTGGAGACCGCCACAAAGATGATGCGCCAGCTCAGCCAGGATGAGATAGAGTCCCTGACGATCGAGATATCGAGCGTCAAGGGGGTCTCGTCCGGCGTGATCGATCAGGTGATGGATGAATTTCATCAGTTGATCACCGCGCAGGAGTATGTCATCCAGGGGGGCATCGATTATGCTCAGAAACTTCTTGAGGGCTCGCTCGGGTTTGCGAAGGCGACGGATGTCCTTGACAAGGTGAAGGCCCTGACGCACGTGCGGGGATTCGGCGCGCTCAAGAAGGCGGACGGAGGCCAGCTGGCGAGCTTCCTGCAGAAGGAGCATCCGCAGACGATCGCGCTGATCCTGTCGAACCTGACGCCGGACCAGACAGCGCAGGTGCTCACGGAATTCCCCGACGAGCTCCGGAACAACGTGTCGTACCGGATGGCGACGCTCGGGAAGGTCTCGCCGACCCTCCTCAAGGAGGTCGAAGACGTGGTGGAGGAGATCGCCCAGAACGAGATCAGCCAGAGCCTGAGTCTGATGGGAGGCGCGAAGGCCGTCGCCTCTGTTCTGAACAAATGCAATAACGCCACCGCCAAGACAATACTCGAGACAATCGAGCAGCAGGATTCGCAGCTCGCGATGGAGATCAAGCGGCTGATGTTCATGTTTGACGACCTGATGTTTGTCGACGACAGGGGGATCCAGCGTGTTCTCCGCGAAGTCGACAAGAAGGAACTCGCCCTCTCGCTGAAGGTGTGCGACGACAAGCTGAAGGAGAAGATTCTCCAGAACATGTCCGAACGCGCGCGGGACCTGCTCAAGGAGGAGCTGCAGTATATGGGCCCTGTCCGCCTCAGGGAGGTGGAGGAGGCGCAGACAAGGATCGTCGATATCGTCAAGCAACTCGAGGATTCGGGAGAGATCGTGATCGCCGGCAGAGGCGGAACGGAGGAAGTGTTTGTCTAACGTCGTCAAAATACGGGCGGGAACAACCGGCGTCAGGGTGCGCCGCACCGCGCAGAGCGGTCACGATCTGCCGGCACTTGCGCCGCCGGATTCGGGGCGCCTCCAGGAGAAGCCGCAGCCGGCCGTGCTCCCACGGAACTCCGTGGACGTGGCCGGGGAGTATGAACGCGGTTTCGCCGACGGGATCGCGGATGCCGAAGCACGTCTTGCGGCCGGGTACAACGAGCGTCTTGCCGGCCACACGGCCCGGATCGAATCCCTCCTCACGACGATGCAGGGACAGCTCTGGCATCTCTACGAGAGGATCGAGCGCGATGCCTTCCGGTTCGCCCTCGCCGTGGCGGGGAAGATCATCAAGCGCGAGGTGCGCGTGGACGACGGGACCGCCGTGCGGCAGATCCAGGACGCGCTCCGGCGCGTCGTCGGCGTGGATGCGATAAAGCTCCGCGTCAATCCGACCGACGAACAGGTCATCCGCGAGCACCGCCCCGCGATACTCGCCTCCGCCGAGTCCGTGAGGGAGTTCATCGTCGAGCCGGACGAGAGCATTGAGGCGGGGAGCTGCATCGTGGAATGCGCGTCGGGAAATGTCGACGCGCGCTGGGCGACGCAGCTCCGGCAGGTTGAAGCGGCACTCTTTGGAAGAATATCCGGCATCCTGGGAGAACAGGAATGAATGCAGTGCCGGACATCATCGAAGGCACGGAAATTCACGCTTCGTCGGGAACGCTGGAGGCCTATCTGACGCGCCTGGACCAGGTCGATCTTCTGAAAGTGAACGGCAAAGTCGAGCAGGTCATCGGCCTCGTCATCGAATCCGTCGGCCCCAACTGTTCGCTCGGGGACGTCTGCATGATTAAATCGCGGGAAGGGCACGATCTCTGCCTCTCCGAGGTCGTCGGGTTCAGGAGCAACAGGGTCCTTTCCATGATACTCGGGGACGCGTCGCGCGTCGGACCCGGGAGCGAAATCGTGGCAACGGGAAGGTCCCTCTCGATTAACGTGGGGAAAGAGCTTCTCGGCCGCGTCATCGACGGCCTCGGCCGGCCCCTGGACGGCAAGGGTCCGATTGTCACGGACGAGGTGCGTTCCATCTACGCCGCGCCTCCCAATCCCCTGACCCGCAGGCGGATCACGGAAACCGTGGCGACGGGGATCCGTTCCATCGACACTCTGCTCACGCTCGGGAAAGGGCAGCGGGTCGGCATATTTGCGGGGAGCGGTGTCGGGAAGAGCGTGACGCTCGGAATGATCGCGAGAAACACAAGCGCCGACGTAAACGTCATTGCGCTCGTCGGAGAGCGGGGCCGTGAGGTAACGGAATTTCTGGACAGGGAGCTCGGTCCCGAGGGCCTGCGGCGCTCCGTGGTGATCGTGGCGACGAGCGACCAGGCCTCGCTCATCCGGCTGAAGGCGGCGTTCATGGCGACGACAGTCGCCGAGTACTTCCGGGACGCGGGGATGGACGTGATGCTCATGATGGATTCCGTCACCCGGCTCGCGATGGCACAGCGCGAGGTGGGGCTTGCAATCGGCGAGCCTCCCACGACGAAGGGGTACACGCCGTCGGTCTTCGCGATGCTCCCGAAACTTCTCGAGCGTGCGGGGAATTCGCGGTCGGGGAGCATCACGGGGATCTACACGGTTCTCGTGGAAGGGGACGACATGACAGAGCCTGTGGCGGACGCGGTCCGCTCCATACTCGACGGCCATGTCGTCCTCTCCAGGAGGCTTGCCTCCGCGGGACAGTATCCGGCGGTCGACCCTCTCGAGAGCATAAGCAGGGTCATGCCCGCGGTGACGACGCCCGCCCACAGGGCGGCGGTCCACCGGTTCCTCGACATGATGGCGACGTACAGGGAATCCGAGGATCTCATCAACATCGGGGCATACGTCAAGGGGAGTAACCCTCGCATCGACAGGGCTGTCAGAAACTGGGAGGCGATGCGTGAATTCCTCCGGCAGGACTCGAACGAAGAAGCGGAATTCAACGGAAGCGTCGGGCGGCTCGTCGATCTCATCGCCCGTGCGGGAATAGTCTAACCCAGGGAGAACACGATGCGGGTTGTTCCATCACGTCTGCAGACGGTCATACGCGTCAAGGATATACAGGTCAAGGGCGCCCAGAAAGAGCTGGCGCAGATCAGGGTGAAGAAGGACCAGGAGCAGGGGGCGCTTGATGTCCTTCAGGAGCAGAAAAGTTCGGCGATGTCCGATGCGGCGCGGACAATGAAATCGCGCGCACGGGATCTCCAGACGAGCCAGGCGTTCCTGCAGAGCCTCTCCCGGCAGATAAAGGTTCAGCAGAATACCGTGCAGACGGTGACCGACCAGGAGGATTCCAAGAGGGGGGAGCTTGTCGAGAAGACGAAATCCCAGCAGATGATTTCAAAGGTCGAAGAGAAGCGCCAGGCGGAACAGGCGAAGGAAGACGACAGGAAAGCCCAGCGCGTGATTGACGTGCTGGCGCAGCGGGTCAAGACCGGCAAATAACGCATGAAATCGATACTCCCATATCTCTTGCTCATGACGGGGACGCTCGTCGCCGCACTCGCGATCATCGCGGGAGTCTACTATGTGAGGCCGCAGCTCCTCGGCGTGGCGCCGAAATCCGCCCAGCCCGTGGCGATCAGGGACAGTGCGGGGGCAAAATCTCCTCTTGCGGGCACCGCGCAGAAATCCGGTGCAACGGGGGGAAAATCCGATTCCACGGGAGTACAACCCGATTCGACGTTCCACGGGACGGCGTCCCTCCCCCCGGCAAAGGGCGACGCTGCCTTGCTGCTTGCAGACAGCATCCGGACGCTTATCAGCCGGATCGACGACCAGCAGAAGACGATCGCCCGGCTTACCGCGAACTCCGCCCGGCCCGACAGTCTCCCGAAGGGGTCGGTCTCCGACAGCGCTCGCGCGAAAGACTCGAAGTCGTTTGCAAAAATGCTCGAAACAATGCCCGCCGAGCAGGCGGTGCGCATACTCAAGGGACTTGACGACAGGGAAGTAAAGGCAGTCCTGCTCGCCGTCAAGAAACGTCAGGCTTCGAAGATTCTGAGCGCGCTGGATCCGGAACGTGCCGCCCGCATGATGAGGACAATGCAATGATCCATTTCATGAGTTTGATCCGTCCGGCAGGTCAACCGTCATCGGCCCCGCAGTCCGCAGGTACAGGGACTGCAGGAGGAACCCAGCCGGTCAATTTGTTTGCTGCGCTCGTGCAGAAACTCCTCGGAGATCTCCAGGGCGGATCGGCAAACCCCGGTGTTGGAACGCCCGCGCAGTCCATTCTCCCGTTTGCGTCGAAGGGCGCGGCGAAATCCGGGTCTGTGGATCCCGCGGCGGAGAAAGACGCCCGCCCGGCGAAATCTCAGCCGAAAAACGGTCAGGATGATTCTCAGCTCGTCTCAGCCGTCCAGCAGCCCGATCTCATGCACGTCCTGAATCTCGTGCCTCCCCCCGCGGGGGCGCCATCCACGGCCGGATCTCCGGTTGAATTGATCAATACGGATGGATCCGCGCCTTCTGAGCCCGCATCGACGGGAGTGGAGAATGCGTCCCCTGTGGCAGGCGTCCTCACGGGCAATCTCCCGGAGTCTTCCGGGCAGCAGGTGAGTATCTCGCAACAGTCTGTTTACCCGGACGCAGGCACAGGGATGCTCCTCTCATTTTTCAAGAATGTCTCGACATTCGGAACCCGCATCCCCGTGCCCCCCGGTTCTCCCGTCAGGAACGTCTCCCCCGGTCAGGGAGACCCTGCGCAGCAGGATTTGTACCCCGACCAGGGGGGCCGTGCGCAGCGGGTAGTGATCCCCGATCAGACAATGACGCCGGAACTGGCAGTCCAGCCGGACAAGACGATCATCTCCGGGTTGACGTTCCAGACTGATCAGTCCGCGTCAACGCCTCTGAAGACGGGCGTGCCGAACCCGTTCGTGCCCCGCTCCACGGCCCCCGGCGCTCCGACGCCTCCGGCTGCAAACCCGGCGGCGATCATCGGAAGCGAATTGAAATCCGGGCCGGCAGACATGGCACAGGATTTGGGCCAGGGGATGAGCCCGGCGGCGTCTCAGCCGCCTCAGGTCCAATCGCCGGCTCCGACCGTTCCCGTCACACCTGCGCTCCAGGTCGTTTCACCTGAAGTGATCGACCCGTCTGTGCTCCCGCGGGTCGCTGTTGCGCAGCCGCGGAATGCGGTCGACTCTGCTCCCCGCATCTCCGTGAATACGCGCGACGATGAAAGCACATCGCGAGGGGAGGATACTCTTCCTGCACGTGCAGGATTCTTTACCTCCGTCGTCAGTGATGTGCTCGACATGATCGCAAAGGGCAACGCAGAATCACTTTCGTCAGACACGCAGGAGGAGGCACCCGCTTCAGCTCCCCTCGGGAAGAACGGCTCTCCCCCTGTTAATTCTGTTCCCGCGTTCGCTGACGGACTGACACAACCGGTGAAGAAGGCCGCAGATATACCCGTCCAGGAATCCGGAACGGTCTCGACTGAGGATGTCATGCGTCCGGCGCGCGAACAGGTCGATCTCACGGCGATGCGTTCGAGCCAGGCGGCGCAGGCGACACAGGCTCTGTCCGATAAGCCGGATTCAATGGCAACGGCGGCACCGCTCCGCGATCTCCCGTCCCCCTATGCACCGCTTCCGGCAGAGGTCTCGCGAAGGATTGCCGATCAGGTTGTGCAAAACCTGAAGCTCCAGGTCGACGGGACGGCGTCCGACATCCGCATGACACTCAAGCCTCCGTCTCTCGGCGAAGTCCAGCTCAGCGTCCATGTCGAGGATTCGAGGATGCAGGCCCAGATCAACGTCACGCAGCAGGTTGTGAAGACCGCGCTGGAGGCCCATATGCCCCAGCTCCGCCAGGCGCTCCAGGATCACGGGATAGAAGTCCAGAGGATCGACGTCATGCTCCCCGAGCAATCGCTGCAGCACGACGGGACGGGTGCGAACGGTGAAAGGACCGGGCGCAGGGGGGGGAGGCGCCTGCTTCCGGGCGACGACACGGAAGCGTACAGGGAAGCGAAGGACATGGGATATAACACAATCGAACTTATCATGTAGGGAGGGATCGCAATGGCAACAAGCATAACGGGCATCGGCCCGACGCAATTTCCGGCTTCGACGTCGACATCCTCGGCGACGAACGGGGTGCTCGGACAGGACGATTTTCTTAAGCTCCTTGTCTCGCAGCTTCAGAACCAGGATCCCATGAACCCCATGGACGGGACCCAGTTTGCCTCACAGCTCGCGCAGTTCACGTCGGTCGAGCAGCTTGCAAATATCAATACGTCTCTCCAGTCGAGCATCAGCGCGAACCAGCTCCTGAACCAGTCTATAAGCAACGCGCTCTCCACAACGGTGATCGGAAAGGAAGTCCGCGCATCGGGATCGACGTTCAATTACTCGGGAACCGGCGTCGAGAAGACGGGGTACACGCTCCCCTCGGCTGCGGTATCCGCGCAGGTGAAGATCCTGGACGCAAAAGGCAACGTCGTCCGGACGATAAACGGGACAGGGGTCTCCGCGGGGGACGTCGACGTGCAGTGGGACGGGCTCACCGACACGGGTACACAGGCTGCGGCGGGGGCATACACGGTTCAGGTCACCGCGGCCGACGCGAACGGCAAGGCGATCACCGCGACGCCGTACTTCTACGGCACCGTGACGGGCGTAAAATTCAAGTCGACGGGGACCGCGTTCGTTGTCGACGGCGAAGATGTCGATCTTGCGAATATCCTTGAAGTCATATAGGGTGGCGTCATGTCTGACTCGATAATCAACGGCATACAGGTCCCGTTCCTCCCGGCAGGCGGGGTCGACGGGCTGAAAGAGCGGGGCCCGGCGGGCCTGCCGCAGGATGGCGCCTTTGAGAACATACTCCAGAAGGAGCTGAAGGAGCTGAAGTTCTCGAAGCATGCGCAGGACCGGCTTGCGTCGCGCAACATTCAGCTTTCGGGTGACGATCTCAACACGCTCGGCCGCGCGGTGTCGAAGGCCGGGGAGAAGGGATCGCAGGATTCGCTCGTCATGCTGCGCAATATGGCGTTCATCGTCAGCGTCCGGAACCGGACTGTCGTCACCGCGATGGATGCGGCACAGATGCAGGAGAATGTTGTCACGAACATCGATAGTGCAGTAATCGCAGGGTAGGACCACAATAAACAACGGCGGGCTGGCCCTCTCCCGCGGCGCTCCGGCGCCGGCGGGGAGGAGGCCCCTCCGGTCAGGCCGAATGACAGAAGCCTGGCCACATTATAACAACACAACACAGGAGGGTAGTACAATGGCATTCCTCACTTCACTCTTCGCGGGCGTTTCAGGCCTCAAGAACCACCAGCTGATGATGGACGTCATCGGCAACAACATCGCAAACGTGAACACCGTCGGCTTCAAAAAGGGACGGGCGACGTTCACCGACATGTTTTCCCAGACTCTGCAGAACGCCTCGCAGCCGACGGCGGCGCTCGGCGGAACGAACCCCATACAGGTCGGCCTCGGCATGTCCCTCGGTTCCATCGATATGGATGCATCGCAGGGGAGCTTTCAGTCGACCGGCCTGACGTCTGACATGGCAATCCAGGGGTCCGGGTTCTTCATCGTCAACCAGGGGGGAAAAACGCTCTACACCCGCGACGGAAACGTCGATTTTGACTCGAGCGGTAAACTCGCGAACAAGGATACGGGCGGTGTCATACAGGGACGCCTGGCGGACGCTAACGGAAAAATTCTTCCCAGCGCCCCTCTTTCTGATATCGTCATCGAGAAAGACCTGACCTCGCCGCCGAAAGCGACGACAACGGCATCATTTGCCGGCAACCTTGACGCGAATACGTTGCCGAATGCAACGACACAGACTCAGCAGCCCGTCTACGATTCGCTCGGCGTCCAGCACATGCTGACGATCACCTTCACCAAGGGAGCGGCTCAGAACGCGTGGACCTGGAGTGCGGCGGTGACGGGCGGGACGACGGCCTCAGCGGGAACAATCACGTTCAATACTGACGGCACGCTGAATACGTTCACGGGAGGCAACGTGGCGATCGCGCCCACGAATGGTGCAGCGGCGATGACTGTCGCAATAAATGCGGGCGTGCCGACGGCGGCTCCTCCAGGCAACAACAGCGGAATCACGCAGACGGCCGGATCCGGAACGTCGACGGTGAACGCTCTTACGCAGGACGGCTGGGCGGCGGGCACTCTGAGCAACGTGTCGGTCAGCTCGGACGGGACGATCACGGGCTCGTTTTCGAACAACCAGACCCTCACGCTCGGTCAGATCATGCTCGCGGACTTCAATAACCCCGCAGGCCTGACCCGCGTCGGGGGGAATGAATTCGACGTTTCGGGAAACTCCGGTGCGGCGACAATCACCGCCGCGGGGACGACATCCACGATACAGACGGGAGTGCTCGAGCAGTCGAACGTCGATCTTGCCGATGAGTTCACGAAGATGATCACCGCGCAGCGCGGATTCCAGGCGAGCGCGCGCGTCATCACCGTGAGCGATCAGTTCCTTGATGAAGTCGTCGGTCTGAAGCGCTGACAGGTATAAACGGGGGGGCCCCGGATACGGGGCCCTCCCCGTGATGTGCGACTTGTGAATCAGGATCCCGAACCCGGAGGAAAAGGAGAAGCATGATCGAACTGACAAGACTTCAGGACCAGAAGATCGTGGTCAACGCCGAGCTTATCGAGTTCGTCGAATCGACCCCCGACACCATGATAACGACAACGAGCGGCAAGAAGCTGATTGTGAAAGAGTCCGTCGCCGAGGTTATCGAGAAGGTCGTCCTCTATCGGCGGAGGTGCAGGCCGGAGTTGCGCACCCGAAAATGACCTCAGTGCTGTGTACCGGCCTGTCATCAGTTGGCCGATATTAGCCACCAGGTTCTCCCCATATTTGCCCTTCGCGCATCAGATTCGCCTGTTCCGTCTCTTTTTGCGCCGTAAACGTGCCTCTCTGCTCTCCCCCTCCATGGCACGCGCTTTGACCTCTTGCAGGCCATGTAAACTCAGGTGAATCAATGGCCAAAGAGACCCAACCCCCCGATCAGGCAAGACAACCCCAGGCTGCGGCAGCCGCACCGGCCGCACCGCAGGGCGTGACGCCGATGAAGCTCGTCATCATCGGTATTCCTGTGTTCCTGGTCCAACTCGCTGTGGTCTACTTCCTTGTCTCAAAATTTGTCGCTCCCTCTTCCGCTCCCTCGCAGGCCGAACCGGCGAAAGCGGCCGAACCAAAGGAATCTGCGGACCAGGCGAAGAGCATTTTCGTCGTGAAAGATATCATCGTTAATCCTGCGGGGACGAACGGGACGAGATTTCTTCTGACGACGGTCGGATTTGAGATTAACGGCGTTGATCGTGAAAAAGACGTCGAGAAGAAAGAGGTCCAGGTCCGCGACGTGCTCAATACCGTCCTGACGAGCAAGGGCCTTGATGACCTGGTGCGCCCGGAGCAGAGAGAAGCGCTCCGGAAGGAGATTCTTCAGAAAGTGGCCGAGATGCTCCCGGCGGGGACCCTGTCGAACGTGTATTTCAGCAAGTTCATTATCCAGTAAGAGCGGACCGTGCCAGAAATTCTCTCACAGCAGGAAATCGACAATCTCCTCTCGGGCATGTCTTCCGGCGCGTCGCCGGCTGAGAACCTTCCCGCGGAGGTCGAGAACCCGGCGAAGGAAGCCGTCACCTTTGATTTCCGGCTGCCGCACCGCCTCTCGAAGAACCAGCTGCGTACGTTCCAGGCGGTGCACGACAGCTTCGGGGAGGCGTTCGGCTCCTACCTCGTATCCCGCATGCAGACGACGGTGACGGTAAACGTCCTGTCTGTCGACCAGCTCTTCTATTCGGAATTTGTCCTTTCGATCGCCAGCCCGAGCTGCCTGTACGTGTTCCGGATCATGGAGTCCGACGCGCTTGCGGCACTGGAGGTGAGCCCGCAGCTCATCCTGGCGATGGTCGAGCACCTCATGGGCGGCGTTGCCGACGGGAGCAAGGATGCGCGCCTCATAACAAAGATCGAGCAGAGCATCGTCAAAGGGATCATCCAGCGCGCGCTCACGGAAATACAGCGCGCGTGGAAGACGATCGCCGATCTGACGTTCAAGCTTGAGCGGTATGAAAGCGAAGGTGACTTCGCGCAGCTTGCGCCGGCGAGCGAGATCGTCATGGTCGTCTCGTTCGAGGTGGCGATCGGCCGCCAGAAATACCTCATGAATCTTTGCTTCCCGACGTTTGCGCTGGAGGATGTTTTTGCGAAACTCAACGTCCAGCACTTCAGTGCGCTGGCGGCGGCGAACAGGGACGTAGACCGCTCGGCGACGATACAGAAGCAGCTCGGGGACACGCGGCTCAGCGCCACGGCGATTCTTGGAGAGGCGAAGCTCACGCTGAGGGAGCTTCTGGATCTCGAGCCCGGCGACGTGCTCCGGACTTCGATCCCGGTGGGAGGGGAAGTTGCGGTAACGCTCGGGGGGAAGACGCGTCTCTGGGGCAGCCCGGGGATATCGCGGGGGAAAGTCTCCGTGAAAATCACGCGGACGAATATGGACTCCACCTCAGGAGAGTGACTGTGTCGGACGAACTGCAGGAAGACAGGGTTTCGGGCGGCACGGGAACCGGACAAGCGGAATATTCGCCCGAAAAAACTGAATTGCCAAAACTGGAAGCCCCAAAAATGGAAGAACATCCGATGGAAGAGGCTGTCCCGGAAGTACCCGAAGTGGACGCCCCGGCAGCATCACCGCAGACGGTGGCAGAGGCCGCCCTGTTCCCCCCCCTGGAGGCGGCCCCCGCGACTGTTGAGCGCGACAGGAAAATGGATCTTCTGCTCGATCTGACCCTGCCGGTGGCGATCGAGCTTGGCCGGACGAATCTCCAGATCAGGGATATTCTCGACCTCCGGAGAGGTTCGGTTGTCGAGTTCGAGAAGCTGGCGAGTGAGCCCGTGGACGTGATCGTGAACGGCAAGAAGATGGCGGAGGGGGAAGTCGTCGTCATCGAGAAACACTTCGGCATCAGGATCACGAACCTGATCGAAACATCCGAACGCGTCAAGAGTCTGGGGAAATAGCCCATGGAATGGCTCATCCTGCGGACGCTTCTCTCGCTTGCCGGGATCATCGCATTAATGCTGGGGCTCGCGTTCGTCGTCAGGAAATACTTGCACGCAGGGAAGGGCGCCGGGCGCTCGCTCGTGGATGTGGACCTTCTCGGGCACCGTTCGCTGCAGCCGCGGACCGCGGTGTACGTTCTCAAAGTCCTCAACAAGGTGATTGTGGTGGGGACGTCGGACCACGGGATGCAGACGCTGAGCGAAATCACGGACCCTGAGGTTCTCGCGTCCCTGGAAGAGAGCATGATTGCCGGCACTGCGACGCCGCGTTGGTTTCCCGGCGTGAAGGCGGACGGTGCCGGAGGCACGAGGTCATTCCCGGATTATCTCAAAATGTCATTGCGGGGGGCATTCTTTGCGACAAAGCGCACGAAATAGATTCACCGTCATCGTTCTCCTTGTCGTCCTGTCGGCCTCGGCGGCCTGGGCCCAGGGGAAGAGCCTCCCCCTCCCGAAGGTCTCGATCGAGCTCGGCAAGGCGACGAAGCCGGAGGACGTTTCCGTCACGCTCCAGATTCTCTTCCTGATGACGGTGCTCTCGCTTGCACCGGCGATACTGATTCTCACGACCGCGTTCACGCGCATCATCGTCGTCTTCAGCTTCCTCAAACAGGCGATGGGCACACAGCAGGTACCGCCCCCGCAGGTTCTCATCGGTCTCGCGATGTTTATGACGTTCTTCGTCATGGCCCCCACATGGAACCGGATGAACGACGAGGCGTTGCAGCCCTATCTCAACGGCAAGATGACGATGGAGCAGGCATACGACAAAGGAGTCGTCCCCCTGCGCGAATTCATGTTCCGTCAGACCCGCGAAGAGGACCTCGCCCTGTTTGTCAGGATGGCGAGCGTGTCAAAGCCCGTGTCCCGGGACGACGTGCCGACGTACGCGCTTGTCCCGGCGTTCGCGATAAGCGAGCTCCGGATCGGGTTCCAGATCGGTTTCATTCTCTTTGTCCCGTTTCTCGTCATCGATCTTGTTGTCTCGAGCGTTCTGATGTCCATGGGGATGATGATGCTTCCCCCGGTGCTCATTTCGCTCCCGTTTAAGATCCTCCTGTTCATTCTCGTGGACGGGTGGCACCTGATTGTCGGGTCCGTGCTCAACAGTTTCCGGTAGAGGAGAACGCATGTCCCAGGAGTTCGTCATTTACGTGTTCCGCGAGGCGCTCTACACCGCGCTCCTCGTCTCGGCGCCGCTCCTCGTCGTCTCCCTGCTTGTGGGGCTCCTGATCTCCATTTTCCAGGCGGCCACGTCGATTCAGGAAATTACGCTGACGTTTGTCCCGAAGCTCATCGTCATTGCGATCGTCGCCGTGCTCACGCTCCCGTGGATGATCGATGTGATCGTGTCGTTCACAACAGGGCTGTTCAACAACATTCCTTCGCTCGGGCACTGACAATGGAAATCGCGGTCCTCCAGTTTGTCATCGGGCTCCTTGTCTTCGTGCGGGTGACGTCGCTCCTCGTCCTGGCGCCGGGGTTCGGGAACAAGGCGGTCCCGCCGACGGTCAAGATCGCCCTCGGGATCTTCCTGGCATTCGTGCTCTCTCCGGTCGTGTCCGCGGCCCACCCGGACGTCGATCTTCGCCTGGGATCTCTCGTGGTAATGGCGCTGAAAGAGTCGGCGGTGGGGATGGCGATGGGGTTCGCGTCGGGTCTCGTCTTTGAGGGGGTCCGCATCGCGGGCGATCTCATGGGCTTTGATCTCGGCCTTTCGCTCGCTCAGCTCTATGATCCTGAAAACGGAACGTCGAACAATGTCGTTGCGCAGCTCCTTTCGATGACCGCGCTGATGGTATTCTTCGTCCTGAACGGACACCACTTCATCCTGGAGGCGCTGTACGTGAGTTACAGCGCTGTTCCCCTGGGACAGTTCCACGCCTCCCCGGCGCTCCTCGAAGGAATAGTCACGCTCACGGGGATGACGCTTGTGGTGGGGGTGAAACTCGCAGCCCCGGTCATCGTGACGTCGTTCCTTCTCAATATCGGGATGGCGGTGCTGGCCCGGGTCGCCCCCCAGATCAACGTGTTTTTCGTCGCAGTATCCCTGAAGACGGGAGCCGGCATGTTTGTCCTGATGGCGTCGGTTCCGATGGTTGTCGCGGTGTTCAGGAAGCTCCTGTTGGGCTTTGAAGACGGTATGCTCACGATCGTAAAGGCGATGTGACAATGGCCGAGCAATCGTTTGAAGAACGGACAGAACCGGCAAGCGACAAGAAGAAAGACGATGCGAGGAAGAAGGGGAAAGTCTTCCGCAGCCAGGAGCTGAACTCCGCCGTCGTGCTCGTCTTCGGCGGGCTCATCCTGTATCTCACGGGTGCGTCGATGGCGTCCGGGCTTGCCGAAATGACGCGCGGGCTCTTCTCTTCCGCCGCCGCGTACAGGATCACAGCCGCCGCCGCGCCTGACTTTGCCCTGGGTATCATCGTGCAGTTCGGGAAGATCGTATTTCCGCTTCTCGCGGGAGTCACCGTCATCGGGCTCGCCCTCAATTTCGCCCAGGTCGGATTCATGTTCACGCTCGAGCCCCTGATGCCCGACTTTAACAAGGTGAACCCGCTGAACGGGATCAGGAAGGTTCTCATCTCCCGACGGTCGCTTGTGGAGCTCCTGAAAAACGTGCTCAAGGTTACCATCGTCGGCTACATCGCCTGGGACGCCCTGCGGGGGATACTCGCCGAGACGATCACGCTTATGGACGGCGACGCGGCCGGAGTGCTCTCGTTCATGGCCAGGGGGGCAATGGCCCTGGCGTTCAAAACCGGGCTCGCGTTCCTCGTTCTTGCGGCGCTTGACTATGCCTACCAGCGGTTCGAGTTCGGGAAAGAGATGCGGATGACGAAGCAGGAGGTGAAAGAGGAGGGGAAAGCGCAGGAAGGCGATCCCCAGGTGAAGGCGCGCGTGAGGTCGATCCAGAGGCGCATCGCCTACCGCAGGATGATGCAGGATGTCCCGACGGCCGACGTCGTTGTCACGAATCCGACGCACATCGCCGTCGCCATCAAGTATGATACGGAAGAGATGTCGGCGCCGAAAGTGGTGGCGAAGGGGGCCGAGCTCATCGCCCGCAGGATACGGGAAATTGCGCTCGAACACGGCGTCCCCATCATCGAGGACCGACCCCTCGCGCGGACGCTGTACGGAACTGTCGAAGTGGGCGAAGAAATTCCGGAAAAGCTGTTCCAGGCTGTCGCACAGCTCCTGGCCTATATTTACAGGCTGAAATCGGACGCACCCGGCATGAGGATGAACTGATCCATGGACACGGCAATCACATCGGGTCCCGCTGACGCCCTTCGCAGGACGGTCCGAACGCTCGGAGCCAACAGCGACGTGCTCATGGCGGTTGGGGTCATCATGATCCTGGCGCTCATGATCGTCCCTATCCCCCCGATGGTCCTTGACGTGCTCCTGGCGACGAACATCACGATCGCGATTCTGATCCTGATCGTCTCCATGTACATCACGCATCCTCTCGAACTTTCCGTGTTCCCCGGCCTCCTTCTGATCCTGACAATCTTCCGGCTCTCGCTGAACGTCGCGTCGACGCGCCTCGTCCTGGGTGAAGGGTATGCCGGCGAGGTGATCAATGCCTTCGGATCGTTCGTCGTGAAGGGGAACTACGTCGTCGGATTCATCATCTTTCTGATCCTCGTCCTGATCCAGTTCATCGTGATCGTGAAGGGCGCGGGGCGCATCGCCGAAGTGGCGGCCCGTTTCACTCTCGACGCGATGCCCGGCAAGCAGATGGCGATCGACGCCGATATGAACGCGGGGTTGATCACGGAGATGGAGGCGCGCGACCGCCGGGCCCAGATCGGCCGTGAGGCGGAATTCTATGGGGCGATGGACGGCGCGAGCAAATTCGTCCGCGGGGATGCCGTGGCGGGTCTCCTCATCAACATTGTCAACATCATCGGCGGCTTCATCATCGGCGTTGCGCAGAAGGGGATGAGCTTCACGGACGCGCTCCACAATTACACGCTCCTGACGGTCGGTGACGGGCTCGTCACACAGATCCCCGCGCTCGTCATTGCCACGGCCGCCGGCATGGTCGTCACCCGGAGCGCCTCGGGCAACGCGCTCGACAAGGAAATCAGGGGACAGCTCCTGGGAAGGCCGAAGGCACTCCTCATTGCCGGCGGTGCCCTCTTCTTTTTCGCCATCATTCCGGGTTTGCCGACAATCCCCTTCCTCGTTCTCTCGGGGGTGAGCGGGGGCCTCGGGTTCGTGCAGCTTCGCGACAGGAAAACGGCGGTGGCCTCCCGCGCGACTCCCGCCCCGGCCGCGGCCCCGAGGGAAGAGCGGATCGAGGACTACCTGCAGGTCGACCCGGTCGAGCTCGAAATCGGCTACGCGCTCATTTCGCTCGTGGACGACGCGCAGGGGGGCGATCTCTTCACGAGAATCACGTCGCTCCGCAAGCAGCTTGCGATGGACCTGGGGATCGTCATCCCGCCGGTCCGCGTCCGCGACAACCTCCAGCTCGGCCCGAACCAGTATGTGATTAAGATCCGCGGTAACGTGCTCGCGACAAACGAGCTCATCATGGACCGCTTCCTGGCAATGAACGCGGTCGGTTCTCCGGACGAGGTGCCGGGCCTCGGCGTCACGGAACCCGCGTTTGGGCTCCCTGCGGTGTGGGTCGTCGCCGCCGACCGGGAGAAGGCTGAAATGATGGGGTATACGGTCGTCCAGCCCTCGGCGGTGCTGTCGACGCACCTTCAGGAGCTTCTCAGAAAGAACGCGGACAAGATCCTTGGCCGTCAGGACACGAAGAAACTCATCGAGAACCTGAAGAAGGAATACCCGGCGATTGTCGACGAACTCACGCCCGAAGTGCTCCCCACGGGGACCGTCCAGAAGGTCCTGCAGAACCTCCTGAAGGAGGGAATCCCGGTCCGCGACCTTGTGACGATCCTTGAGGCCCTTCTGGATTACGCCCGCGTCACGAAGAATGTCGACGTGCTGACGGAATACGTGCGCCACTCCCTCTCCGAGACGATTGCGCGGCTGCACCGCGACAGCCGGGGGATCGTGCACGGGATCGCGATGGACCCCGCACTCGAGCAGTTGATAACCAATGCGCTCCAGAGCCAGCGGGAAACGAGCCCGAGCCTGGGTCTCTCCCCGGCGATCGTCCAGTCGATCCACGACACGCTTGCCGCGAACATCGAGCGGTGCGTGGGGCAGGGGTTTCAGGCGGCGGTGCTCTGCGCGGCCACCGTCCGTCCGTATTTTTACAGGCTGATCCACACCGCGTTCCCGGCGGTGGCGGTCCTTTCGTTCACCGAGCTCCCTCCGGAGACGGAAATCGAATTCATCGGCAGACTCGAGGTCATTCATGAGAATTAAGCGGTTCGTCGCCCACACACTCAAGGAAGCAACCGAGCAGATGCGGAAAGACCTCGGTCCCGATGCCGTGGTTCTCAACAGCCGGAACGTCCCCCGGGAGGGGCAGCTCAGCTTTCTCGCGAAGGACATGTTCGAAATCACCGCGGCGCTGGACGACGTCACGCCCCCGCGCCGGAATCCGTATGCACGCCGCGCCGCCGACCTTCAGGAGCAGGCGTCCGCCACCCGTGCAGCAGGCGAGGAAGATCCCGTGGAGAGCCTGAAAAAGGTCGCGCGTCAGTTCCAGGAACGCGCCGCATCCCACAGCGGCGAGCCGGAGAGGCCGCACGCACGGGAGAGCGCCGATCTTGAGCAGTTGAAACACGAGCTCACGGGAATGCGCGGCACCCTTTCGACCGTCGTCGAGCACCTGAAGTACGACAGGATGCCTGCGCTCCCGGAGCACCTGCGGAGTCTCTACATCGCGCTCGTAAATCAGGACGTCGACGGTAAGCTCGCCTCGGACCTCGTCCAGTCGGTGTACGCTTCAGGCTCCGGAGCGGACCGGCCGGCGGTCCCCGGAAGCGCCGAACGCGCGGTCCTCGACGCCATGGCCGGACTTGTGGCGCCCGCCCCGGAAGTGAAGACGCGCAGGCGGAAGACGCACGTCTCCGCTCTCGTGGGGCCGACCGGCGTCGGTAAGACGACAACGGTTGCCAAGCTCGCCGCGATAAACAAGCTTTTGCACAACAGTTCCGTTGGACTGATTTCGGCCGACACGTACAGGATCGGCGCGATCGAGCAGCTCCGCACGTTCGCCGCCATCGCCGACATTCCCATGGAGGTTGTGTACCGTCCGGCGGAAATGGCCGCCGCCATAAAGAAGTTCAGGGACAGGGACATTGTTTTCATCGACACCGTCGGCAGGAGCCAGCGGTCGCCGAAAGAGCTCGCCGAGCTCGGTCGATTCATGGATGCAGCCGAACCGGACGATATCCATCTTGTCCTGAGCGCGTCAACGTCGATGAAAGCCGCCCTTGACATCGTCGACCGGTTCCGCGTCGTGAAACCAAATCGGCTTCTCTTTTCAAAATTGGATGAGGCGGTGACGCTCGGCTCTCTCCTGAGCGTGGCAAGCCGCGACAGGATCCCGGTCTCCTATGTCACGACCGGTCAGACCGTGCCCGACGACATCGTCCGTGTCGATCCGGCCAGATTCGCAAAGTTGGTGTACTCGGGAGATATCGCTCATGCCTGACCAGGCCGAACGGATGAGGCAAATCGCTGAACGGTACCGCCGCCCCTTGCGGCCCCACGTGATCACCGTCACAAGCGGCAAGGGAGGCGCGGGGAAGAGCACGGTGGCGCTGAATCTCGCCATTGCCTTCTGTGATCTCGGCAAGCGCGTGATCCTTCTCGACGCGGACTCCAACCTCGGGGGGCTCGACGTGATGCTGAAGCTCTCTCCGCATTACCGCCTTGCCGACGTTCTCAGGGACGACGTCGACCTGGAAGACGCGCTCATGGCCCCGAGGGAGGGGCTGAGGATCCTGGCCGGCAATTCCGGGGAAGTCGATTACCCGCTCCTGACCCCCGGGGTCCAGGAACGTCTTCTCAACGAGATCCTCGGCTTGCGGGATCGGTATGACGTGCTCATGATTGACACCGCGGCGGGGCTCACCCCCGAAGTCATACAGTTTGCGGAGCCCGCCGACGAAACGCTCATTGTCACGACGACGGAACCGACCGCGATCCTCGACGCGTACGCGATGATGAAGGTCCTCTGGGCGGCGCGCGCCGACGCGACGGTGAACCTGATCGTCAACGCCGTTCGGGAACCCGCCGACGCCGACGAGACCGTAAACAGACTCCGCATCGCGGTCGACCATTTTCTGGGGCGGTCGTTCGGCTACCCGGGGTTCGTGCCGTTCGATCCCTGCGTCCACAAGGCGATCGTCCAGCAGGAACCGGTCATCACCCGGTTCCCGCGTTCCGCCGCCTCGCTCTCGATCAAAGCGATCGGGCGTTCGATGGCGGATGATTTTGCGGATGTTCCACTCATGAAAGCGGTGACGGTATGAACAAGATCATTTTCCAGATCGGGTTGCTCGGCTTTTGCGTGTCGGCGGTGCTCTTCGGAACCCAGGGAATGAGCCTGATGGAGACGGTTGCCCGCGCGTTCATCGTGTTCATCGTCGTCGTGTGTGCGATCGCCGTCGTGATGCTGATGAGCTCGCTTATCATGTCGAAAGACAAGGCGGACGGGGAAGATACCGCCCCTGCCGGGGCCGCGCGCGATGCGGGCGCCGGGCGCCGCCCCAATGCGCAGTCGACCAAATAGGCGGGTGAACGATGGAACCGCTTCCTGCAGATATCTGGCAGCAGCTTGCACAGGGCAGGGCGCCCGGCCTCACGCGCAAGGTCGTTCTGCACTACGCCGGGCTCGTGCAGTTCGTCATGAAACGATTCGGGCTGTCGGGGCGGGCCCGCAGGCTCGGTCTGGAACGCGACGATCTTGTCCAGATAGGAATGATGGGGCTTCTCGACGCGGTCGAGAGGTTCAGCCCGTCGATCGGCGTCAAGTTCGACACCTATGCGGTATCGAGGATCCGGGGAACGATTCTGGACGAGATGAGACGGCTGGACTGGGTCCCACGGGCGGTGCATCAGCAGCACCGGGCGTACCGGGACGCGCAGGATCAGGTTGTGCGGGAAACGGGTCAGGAGGCGACCGCGACTGACATCGCAGCGAAGCTCTCGATGACCGCCGAGGAATTCAGGAAGTTCATATCGGATACAGGGGATATCATGAACCAGGATACGCGCCGAAAAGGGGAGCCTGCAGAAGGGGAGACCGTCGAAACGGTTGCTGCCGACACGCCTTCGCCGGAGGAACTGCTCAGCCAGGAAGACACGAGGCGGCATCTCATGGACGCCGTGAACAGGCTCCCGCCGCGCGAGCGGGCCGTCATCGCGCTTTATTATTACGAGGGATTAAAGTTTGCGGAGATCGGGAGCGTCCTTCGCATCTCGGAATCGCGCATTTCGCAGGTGCACGCCGAAATCCTGGCCAAGCTCCGGCTCGGCCTCGCCTCGCTCGGGGAGGATGCCTGATGGAAAACGTCCTTTCACGGACTGCGCTCATGGAGCATATCCTGAGCCTGGTGGACGACCCCGAATCGCATGTGAAGGAGCTTGGGGCGATCCTGGAATGGGATCCTTCGCTCTCGACGTCCGTCACGCGCAAGGCGGCGAGTTCATACGGGATTTCCATCCCTGCGTGCACGCTGAACCTGGCCCTGGCGCTTCTCGGGAGCAGGGTTGTCAAAGAGACTGTGAAGTTTGCGATCACGAGCCGCGCCTCGCACGATCTTGTCATCAGCATTTACGAAACGGACGGGTTCTGGAACAGGATGGCGTCGGCGGAGCACGAGAGCGGACCGGTTCCCGAAATCCTGTGCGGCGCGCTCAAGGAGCAGCTGGAGGCCGGGCTCGGACTTCTCTCCCCGGAAATGCGCGTGGTCCTCGCGCTATATTACTACGAGTCGCTTCCCCTGGAGATGATTGCACGGGTGACGGGAATCGGCGCGGAAGAGGTGGAACGTCTCAAAGACCAGGCATTGTGCCGCCTGAGCACGGTGTTCGGTCCGTCACGCACAGATCAATCGGAGGGGCCCAGGCAATGATGTCACCGGAGTACATCAAGGAACGCGTCCAGTCTATCATCCAGCTTCCGGCGCTCCCGGCGGTGGCGATGGAGGTCGTGGAAATGGTCGACAATCCCCGGACGAGCGCGTCGAAGCTGGGGAAGGTGATCTCCACCGACCAGGCGCTTACGGCAAAGGTCCTGAAGATCGCGAATTCCCCTTTCTACGGGTTCCCGCGGAAGATCTCGACGATCGACTTCGCCATCATCGTTCTGGGATACGATGCGCTCAAGGAGATCGTGATAAGCATCTCCCTCATAAGCTCGCTCCAGAAGAAATCCGACGGGCTCTTCGACGCGAAGGGATTCTGGGACCATGCGATCGCCACCGGCGTGCTCGCGCGGCGTCTCGCGCGGGACCTCGGCTACCGCGTGACGGAGGAGGTCTTTGTCGGCGGTCTTCTGCATGACATGGGCGTCTCGGTCCTCCACCGCTACTTCAAGAGCGAATACCGGAGGATCGTGGAGATCGCGCGTGAATCGGAACTGACGTTCCTGGAGGCCGAGGAGAGCGTCCTGAGCGTTACGCACGCCGAGGTCGGCGGGTGGCTGGCGGAACGATGGAATCTCCCGAGGCATCTTGTCCAGGCGATTTCGCTGCATCACACTCCGGCAAAAGCCGAAAGCAACCACGAGCTCGTTTCCCTCATCCACTGTGCGGACGTCGTGTCATGCAAGGTGATGAAGGGGCAGACCGAATTTGACAAGGGCATCGATTTCGACAAGGTGGCGCTCGCGCGGCTCGGCCTCAACGACGAGAATGCGGTGGAGGAGTACATTGAGAACTGCACGTCGATTCTGAACGCGGATTTCGAAGAGGCCGTCCGGGCCGGGGGGTTCAGGTGATGGAACAGGAAAAGAAACAGGGCGGGCAGGTCCGGAAGCGGAGGAAAACGAAGCTCGAAATCCTGGAGGAAGGCCTCCCGCATTTCGAGCAGTTCATCGAGAGCCGGGAGAGCTACATCAAGGCCCTCGAAACGACGATTGAGGTGCTCCGCCGCGACAACATGAACGCAAGCACGAACAATCTCGCGATCCGCAGCTCCATCGACGAGCTCGTGGCGATGCAGCGGATGTCCAACTCCGTGAGCACGTCCGCGGAACCCGACGAGATCGTCCACGCGCTGATGGATCTGACCCGGCAGGTGATCCCGGTCCTCGAGTCGGACATCTTCCTGTTCGACGGGAAGGCGGAGAGCCTGATGTCCCTCGCAAGCAGGCCCTCTGACCGCCTCCAGCATGAAGCGGAGCACCAGCTCGAGGCCGGCATCGTTGACTGGGTGATCGCGGAGAAAAAGACCGTCGTCATCCCCGATCTGGAGCATATGGTCTCCAACACGAGCTCCCGCAACTTCGTCATCGTCCCGCTCATCCTCAGGAGCACGGGAATCGGGATCTATATCATCCACACCGAAAAGGCGCAGCAGGAGTTTTCCAACCAGGACATCCAGCTCCTGACCGTGCTTGCAAACCAGGCGGCGGTCGGCGTCGAGCACTGGCGCACGCTGCGCCAGCTCGTGAACGCCAACGAGGAGATCAAGTCCTCTCACGCGCAGATGATCCAGGCGGCGAAGCTCGCCGCGATCGGGGAGCTTGCGGCGGGGATCGCCCACGAGATCAAGAATCCCCTGAGCATCCTCCTCCTTCACCTCGACCTGGCGCAGGCGGGGAAGCCCCTGCCGAACTGGATGGAGATGTTCAGCGCGCAGGTGAAGCGGCTGTCAGACATCACGCTCCGCCTGATGAACTTCGCCCGCTCGGCGTCGGAAGACGTCACGCTTGATCCGCTGTCGGTCACGCGGGTGATCGAGGACGCGGTGGCGATCGTCCGGCACGAGTTCCGCGGCGGGCAGATCGAAATCGAGCTCGAGTTTGCCGAAGGCCTTCCCCCTGTCCGGGGAAACGCCAACTACCTCCAGCAGGTATTCCTGAACCTCCTTATCAACGCGCGGGACGCGATGACCGACGGGGGCCGCATCACCATCGCCGTTTCGGCGGCCGCTCCGGGGGTCCGGATCACGTTCGGCGATACGGGACCCGGGATCCCCCCGGCGATACGCGAGAAGATCTTCAAGCCCTTCTTCACGACGAAGGGGGAGAAGGGGACGGGGCTCGGCCTTGCGATCTGCAGCAAGATCATCGCCCAGCACCGGGGAACGATCTCCGTCAGGAGTGAAACGGGGTCGGGAACGACATTCACAATAGCGCTTCCGGTGTGGAAGGAGAATCAGGCATGAGAAACTTGATCGCGGTGCGGACGGGATTCGCGGGCATGCTTCTCCTCGCCGCAATGTGTGTTCTTCCCCCGCGGGGGGCACGGGCGGGGGACGGGGCGGTGCTCAACGGGATTCACGTGACCGCAGCCGGTGCGAAAGCCCTGAAGGCTCGTCCGGACACGACCCGGTCCGCTTTGCTCCGGGCGGTGGCCGGGACCCGGCAGGCCGACGACAGAAAATGGAAAATGCCTCTGATCGATGTGCGCGCACTCTCGGGCGCCGGGACACGGACCGCCGCCGAATCCGTGCCGGTATCTTCCCGGCAAGGCGCGTCCGGCGCGGGCCTTCCTGTCGCTCTCGCGGCGGTTCTTGCGGCCGCGTGCTCGACCGCAGTGATACTCTTCTTTGTCGCCAGGTCGTCCGGACGGGGGCGCGCGTCGCTCGCAGCCCCCGCGCGTCCGCACCGGTCGGCGGAACACGCCCCGGCGGCGCCGGACGATGCCGGGTACGCACCGGAGTCAGGGGTTCCCGTTCCGGAGGATGAGGACGGTTTCTTCGGGGTCGGCAGGGAGCTTCGCGGCGCACGCGGGGAGATGGCGCTCGCGATGAGGCTTCACTCCGGTGCCATGGGTGACGGCTCGCGCCGCAGCGCACGGAGCGCCTGCAGCATCGACGCAACGACGGCGGAGCGCGTGAAGGTCGCGAAGCGGCTCGGGATCGGCCGGGGGGAGATCGACCTGGCGGTCCGGCTCCGGAAACTCGAATCAACGCTCTCCACGGAGGGGAAAACGGTATGATCAAGGGACTGCAGACGGCGGAAGCGGCGATGCGTCCGAAGCTCCTGCGCATGGACGTGATTGCGAACAACCTGGCAAACGTGAGCACGACCGGTTTCAAAGGGGACAGGCTGTTCGTGCAGATGCTCAACGATTCCGCGGCGGGGAAGTCCACCGGCGGCGGCGACCTTGATGCCGTGAAGGTGACCGAGGGGGTCGATTTCAGCGAGGGCTCGTTCAGGCAGACCGGCAACCCGCTCGACGTCGCGATACAGGGGAGCGGGTTCTTCGCGGTCGATACCCCCGGGGGGACCCGGTACACGAGGAGCGGAAGCTTCAGGCTTTCCCCCGACGGCTCGCTTGTGAACGCGGACGGTTATCCGGTGCAGGGGACCGGGGGCGCTGTCAGGATTCCGAATATCGAAAAAATACAGCAGGCGACCGTCAGCATCGCGGAAACCGGTGAAGTCCTTGTCGATAAGGAGATGGTCGGCAGAATACGCGTTGTGGATTTTGCCGATACGTCATCGCTCAGCAAGGAGTCCGCGACACTTTTCGCCGCCGCTCCGGGGGCCGTCATGACCGAGAGCACATCATCCTCCTCGGCGGTAAAGCAGGGATTCCTTGAAGAGTCGAACGTCAACGGTCTCGAGGAGATGATCGCGATGACCGAGCTGCAGAGGAGTTTTGACACCGATCAGAAGGTGCTCCAGGCGATGGATAGTTCGATCGAGAAATCACTGGAAGTCGGAAAAGTGTAGAGCCACGCTGACCTAATCGAAGGGAGAGGTACAATGAACAGAGCATTGCGCACGGCGGCAAGCGGTATGGCAGCCCAGCAGATGAACGTCGAAATCATCGCGAACAACCTGGCAAACGTCAACACGACCGGGTTTAAGAAAAGCCGGCCGGAATTTCAGGACCTGATGTACCAGACCCTGAAAGCCGCCGGCGTCTCGCAGAATCCCAACATCAAGGTGCCGATCGAGATCCAGGTCGGCAACGGCACTGTCCCTGTCGCGACGCTCAAGACATTCGCGCAGGGCGACCTCCAGACGACGAACAACCCGCTCGACGTCGCGATACAGGGAGAGGGGTTCCTGCAGGTCCGGATGCCTGACGGTTCGCTCGCCTACACCCGTGACGGATCTCTGAAGCTCTCCTCGGACGGGACGCTTGTGACTTCGCAGGGATATCTGTTCGAGCCCGGGATTACGCTTGGCGGTGATACGAACAAGGTAACGATCGGCATCGACGGGACGATCGATGTGACGACGGCAAACGAAACAACCCCCTCGAAGGCGGGTCAGATCGAGCTGGCGAAATTTGTGAACCCGGCGGGCCTCAGGGCGATCGGGAACAGTCTCTTTATCGAAACGCCCGCATCGGGCCCGCCGGTCACCGGCACGCCCGGCTCGGAGGGTTTCGGCCAGACGCTCCAGGGGTCGCTCGAATCCTCCAATGTCGATGTCGTGGAGGAAATGGTCGGCATGATCACGGCCCAGCGGGCATATGAGATGAACGCGAAGACGATCACGGCGGTCGATGAGATGCTCAGCACCGCCAACGGGATACAGCGGTGATACAGTGAAGCGCTCCCTCTCCATATTCCTTGTTGTTCTCTGCTCCGTGACCGCGCATGCGGGGTCCGGCACGATGTTTCTACGCGCAGCCGCCTTGCGCGCCTCCGTGGAGGCCTACATTGCCGGCCTCCCTGTACGGGAGGGATGCTCATATGCCGTCGAGTGCCGGGATATTCCCGACAGCATCGCGGTCCCGTCGGGGAGTCTCCGGCTTGTCGTCGACCCGGCCGCGACGCCCGTACTGCGCGGTCATGTTGCGCTGGCCCTGGAGGTGATCGTGGACGGCGTGACGGTGCGGCGCGTGATGGTGGCGGCGTTCGTGCGGACATACGCGAACGTCCTCCTGACCACCCGCCGGCTCGATGCCCGTGCTGCCGTCGGGGCGGGCGATGTGAGGAGCGAGCGCGTCGAAACGACCGAATGGCCCAGGCGCCCGGTGGCGGATACGTTGGGTCTGGCCGGGATGAGAACGAAGAGGATTATCGCCGAGGGGAGCGTCCTGTTCGAAGAGCTTCTCGGTCAGGTCCCCCTTGTGGCGCGCGGAGACCGGGTCACACTCCGGGCTGCCGCGAAAGGGGTCTGCATATCGACGGGCGCGATGGCCCTGGAAGACGGCGGACCGGGAGCAGTCATTAGCGTGAAGGCGTCCTGCACGCGCGATCGCCTCAGGGGGCGCGTGATCGGGGCCGGCATTGTCGAGGCTCTCGATGAATGAGAATACAATGAAAGGGAACCGTATGAACGCGTGCCGCAGAGTGTTGCCGCTTCTCCTTCTCGGGGCCGCCGTGTGCGCGGCCGCCAGTGCGCAGGACATGCGTGAAAACGTGATGAAATCGTTGTTTGCGGATCAGAAGGCTTCCCATGCCGGCGACGCAATCACGATCATCGTCGTGGAAACAAACAGCGCGACAAACGATGCATCGACGAATTCGACGCGCGAGAGCAACTTCTCCGTTGGGGCCCAGACCAGCTCGACTTCTCCCGCCGTCAATCTCGGCCTCGGGACGTCGAACGGCTTCAAGGGGTCCGGGGGGACATCAAGCAAGGGTTCCGTCCAGGCGAAGCTGAGCGCCCGGGTCGATTCCGTCCTTCCCAACGGCAACCTCATGATCAACGGGAACCGCGTCATTATCGTCAACGGTGAAAAGCAGGTCATCACGATTTCGGGGGTCGTCCGGCCGTCGGACATACAGGCCGACAACTCTCTGTACTCGTACAACATTTCGGACGCGCAGATCGCGTTCGAGGGGGACGGGATCGTCTCCCGGGCCCAGGGACCCGGATGGATAACAAAACTGCTCCACTGGCTATTGTGAGATGACATCATGACAGGAAAATGCGCTTTTGCGGTTCTGGCGGCCGCCGTTCTCGCGGCGCCTCCTTCTCCCGCCCCCGCCGGGGCGAGGATCAAGGATATTGCATACGTCGAGGGAGTCCGTCAGCAGCAGCTCATCGGGTACGGCCTCGTCGTGGGGCTTGAGAACACGGGGGACACGCAGCGCTCGACGTTTACAATCCAGTCGGTCACGAGCATGCTGAAGAGATTCGGCATCACGGTCGCCCCCGCCGACCTGAGGCTCAGAAACGTCGCCGCGGTGATGGTGACCGCCACCGTCCCCGGGTTTACCAAAGAGGGGGGGATCTGCGACGTCGTCGTGTCCTCTATGGGGGACGCGACGAGTCTCCAGGGGGGGACGCTTCTCATGACCCCCCTTTCGGGGATCGACGGGACGATCTATGCGATGGGGCAGGGTCCGCTCTCGACGGGGGGCGTCAGCGTGAAGGCCAACGGGAATGAACTGCGGCGCAATCACACCGCGGCGGGGAGGATTCCGGGGGGGGCGCAGATTGAAAAATCCATCACCACCACGTTCAGCAGAGACTCGACGGTCTCGGTGGTGCTGACGCAGGCGGATTTCACGACGGCGTCCCGGATCGCGGATGCGGTCAACACGAAGATGGGGAGCCGCATGGCGATTCCGGCGGACGCGTCGACGGTGACGATCACCGTGCCGAAGGAGTACAGGGTCCAGGGGAAGCTCGTCGAGTTCATCTCTCTGGTGGAGCTTCTCGAGGTGAGCCCTGACGTGGTCGCGCGGGTCGTGATCAATGAGCGGACAGGAACTGTCGTCATCGGCGGGAACGTGAGCATACTTCCGGTGGCGATTTCCCACGGGGGACTGAACATCGACATCGAATCCGTCCCCGTCATATCGCAGCCCGGGCCCATGTCGAAAAACGGCCAGACCGTCGTCACGCAGATGACCTCGATTGCCGCCGGGGAGGACTCGAGCACGGTTGTCGCGTTCAACGGCGTCGCGACGGTCCAGGAGGTGGCGCGTGCGCTGAATTCGTTGAAGGTGACGCCGCGCGACATCATTTCGATATTCCAGGCGCTGAGGGAATCCGGCGCGCTCAAGGCGGAGCTTGTGATCATCTGATGAACGGCGCGGAAAACATAACGAACCCTGCACCCGCGGGGAAGAACGCTCCGGTCCTCGATGCGAAGGGGAAGGCGCGTCTCCAGAAGGCGGTGAAGGATTTCGAAGCGATTTTCATGGGGATGATGATGAAGAGCATGCGCAGCACGGTCCCGAAGGACGGCCAGTCCGGCGATTCGTTCGGTAATGACGTTATGGAATCGCTTTTCGACACCGAGGTGGCGAAAAAGATGGCGGGACGGAGCAATCTGGGCCTTGCGGACATGCTCTACCGTTCCATAACGAACGAGCCTCTCCCCGCTCCCGGTGCTACGGCGCCATCAACGATGCCGACAACGTTGGCGACAACGTTGGCGCGTGCACAGGCTCTGCAAAGCGCGCCACGTGCACAGGCTCTGCAAAGCGCGCCACGTGCACAGGCTCTGCAAAGCGCGCCACGTGCACAGGCTCTGCAGAGCACGCCGCCTTCGGCGACCCCATCCGCTCCGGCCTCTGCGCCTGCGCACGCAAAGGCCTCACGGAGCGCCGTCACAGTGCCTCATGCGGGGGCACTGCAACAGGCCCCGGCGCAGCCGGTCGTCTGGACCGCTCCGTCCGCGTCCACCCTTGACCGGATTGCATCGTACGAGCACATCATACAGGACGCATCGCAGAAACACGGGGTCGACACGACGATAATCAAGGCGGTCATCGCGGTCGAGTCCGCCGGACAGGCGAACGCGGTCTCGGCGAAGGACGCCAAGGGGCTGATGCAGCTTACCGATACAACGGCGGCCGACATGGGCGTCACGAACGTTTGGAATCCCGCGGAGAATATTCACGGGGGGGCGAAATACCTGCAATCGCTCACACGGCGTTTTCCGGGGGATACGGCGAGCATCATCGCATCGTATAACGCGGGGCCGGGCCGGGTGGAGAAGCACGGAGGAATACCCCCGATCCCGGAAACGCAGGCATATGTCCGGCGCGTCATGAACTACATGAAATTCTTTGAGAAGGAGGAAGCATCGAATGAAAGACGTTGAAACGCTGAAGACAATACTCGAAACGGAGGCGGAAGTCGCCACCGGGATTTACGACCAGGTGACGAAGGAGATGGAGGCGATAATCCGGCTCTCTTCCAGGGACGTTGCCGAGACGGTGAAAGCGGAAACCGAGTTGATGAAGCCCCTGGAGAAGCTCGACCAGGACCGCGCACGGTGCGCTGAGGAGATCGGGAAGCGCCTTTTCCCCGGAGGCAGCCAGGAGGTCAGGCGTATGACTGTCCGCGAGCTCGTCCGGTATCTTCCCCCGGCGGATGCGGTGGCGGTCGCCGGAGCGGCCGACAGGCTCCGGAGCGTCGTCGAGAACATCGTCGCCGCCAACGGCAGGAACAGGGTTCTGCTTGAAAGGTCCCGCCGGTTCGTCGAGGAAACGCTCCGCATCGTCACCGACGATCACACGCGCACACTCATCGATCAGAGGATGTAGCCATGTCAGGTCTTTCCCTCATACTTGAAACCGCCCGCCGGGCCATGCAGGCCCAGCAGACGGGGCTCGGCGTCACGAGTCACAACATCGCCAATGCGACGACGCCGGGATATTCGCGCCAGGTTGCGGGATTTGTTCCGACGCAGCCTCTTCCGGAGCCGTACGGGCTCCTGGGGACGGGGGTCACGGTGGCGTCCGTGACGCGCATGAGAGACCAGTTTGCCGACGCGCAGATACGCGACGTGAGCCAGTCGCAGTCCCGTTCCTCGATGGAGAACCAGATCCTGTCGCAGGTCCAGTCGAGTTTCAACGAGCCGTCGGACACCGCGCTGAGCGGTTCCCTCTCGCAGTTCTTCAACTCGTGGCAGAGCCTCTCCGTCAACCCGGAGGACAGCTCTTCGCGCAACGCGGTGCTCCAGAGCGCCGGTCAGCTTGCCCAGTCGTTCCACACGCTGAACGGCGACCTGACGCAGCTTCGCTCCTCCCTCGCGGAAGACGCGGCCGCCAAGGTCACGTCGATAAATACGCTGACGTCAGAGCTGAGCACGCTGGATCGCCAGATCACGGCCGCGCACGCCGCCGGTCAGGATGCGAACGATGCAATGGACCAGCGCGACCAGAAGCTTCAGGAGCTCTCCGGTCTGATCAACATCAGCGTCTCGTTTGACACGCGGGGATCTATGCTCGTCTCGACCGGGGGGAGCGTCATCGCCTCCGGCGCCGGATCGCTCCAGCTCACGTCCGCCGTCGTGGGAAACAGCATCGCCATCAACACGTCGCTCGGCGGCCCGAACCTGAACGTCACTGGGGGGGAGCTCGGGGGAGTCCTGAACATGTACAACACCGCCATCCCCGGCATCCTCACCCAGCTCGACCAGGCCGCGGGGGCGCTCATCACAAGGGTCAACCAGATCCATGCGGCGGGCGACGGACTCGGCACGCCTCCCCCGACGGGGAACGCGTTCTTCACGGGGACCGGCGCCGCCGACATCAATCTGAATCCCGCGCTCCAGGCGGATCCCAACCTGATTGCCGCCTCCTCCGACGGCACGCCCGGAGACAACACGAACGCGCTCGCGCTGGCGGGCGTGCAGAACGAGAATCTCCTCAGCAGCAACTCCGTCACGATAGGTCAGTTTTACAACGGCGTCGTGAGTTCGCTCGGGACCGCGGTGAAGACGGCCGGCGACACGTCGACGCAGCAGCAGTCCGTCCTGACGGGCCTCCAGAACCAGCAGAGCTCCGTGGCGGGGGTCTCGCTCGACGAGGAGATGACGAACATGATAGAGTACCAGAAGGGGTATGACGCCGCCGCAAAGCTCGTAACGACAGTTAATGCAATGTTCGACACACTTATCCAGATGGTGTAGCCATGAGAATTACAGAAAGCCGGTTCGCGTCTGATTTCCTGTACAACGTGAACAACTCGCAGCAGCGGATCAACGAATACCAGAACCAGCTCTCTTCGGGCCTGAGGGTGAACGAGCCCTCGGACGATCCCGAGGCGGCGGACCTGATCCTGCGGCTGAATACGAGCCTGAGCCGGAACGAGCAATTCACGAGCAATATAGGGTCCGCCCAGTCCATGCTCTCGACGACGACGGACGCGCTTGACGGCGTCCAGCAGATCATCGGGCAGCTCCAGACCACGATGACCCAGGCGGCCAACGGCGCCCAGGCCTCCACGATTCCGTCGTTCGCCGACACCGTGGACGGGTACATTTCGCAGGTGCTCGCGCAGGCCAACACGCAGTTCAACGGCAAGTACGTCTTCGGGGGGACCCAG
>Ga0182021_10000215_pt1 | contig 57834 bp, 68 predicted proteins | sample 612E3MmetaG_FD_120493 | JGI IMG/M metagenome (GOLD analysis project Ga0182021, IMG submission 120493) | Permafrost microbial communities from Stordalen Mire, Sweden - 612E3M metaG (Illumina Assembly) | ecosystem: Environmental > Terrestrial > Soil > Wetlands > Permafrost | place: Sweden...
AACTAACGGCCCAAGAATTGTAATTATATCAAAAATGAGGCGCGAAGGGGACTCGAACCCCTGAATGACTGTTCTGCAAACAGCTGTGTTAGCCGCTTCACCACCGCGCCAAACTCAAGCTAAGTATAGCAAAAGCGGAAGTTAATTAAAAGATTTCGAAATGATCCATACTTGCCTTAGTCGCTGCTTTTCTGTATAATTCCTACTTGTGTGCAAATGGCAATAGATGCTAAAAATAGTATGGAACGAGAATATATGAAAGGAAAATACATGTCGCAAATGTCTCCAATGTCGCCAGATAGAGCGCTTGGAATTGAACAACTTTATCTCCCCGAAAGAATAAGCAGGCAAATAGATGGTTTTATTGATGGTTGGGGTGGTCCCGACAATAGTAGCGGTTTTAATTGTAGTCTTCCCGAAGGGATACGACAACCGGATAAGGCTTTTGCGTTTTTACGTCATTTCTATAAAGCCTTTGTCGCGGATAGAAATAAAAGAGCTAAGGAAGTAAATACTCCCGAGTACAGATAACTGCTAGATCAAATTTCCTCGCATTTACCGATGATGCCTTTTTTTATCGGCTGCATGGATGGAAGAGTAAAATTTGTGCATGAGTTTGGTTTTTCCGCACATATTGGAGGAGGTATTCGAGTTCCGGGAGGATCTATAAAGGATTTTGTAAGAGGGACGGATGGTCAGATTGCACTCGACGAAACTTCAAATTTTGCTATAAATCTTGATGCAGCATTAAAGAATAATAGTAACTCTGTAGCTGAGGTTTTAGATAGTCATTGGGCTTGCGCAGCCAGAAAAAAGGGAGAAGGGAGCAAGGGCCGCCGTAAACTAGCGGATGAAGGCTTATTCAACGACGTTTTGGATAAAAAAGAAATGGCTCAGGCAGTCCGTAATTATTTGCAAAAGAAATATAGAGAAAGATACGCAAGCGGGGAGGTAGAAGTTCTACTTGTTCAAGAGACATTTAATCCCATTACTGGGTACATGTATATGGGGCTTGAAAGGGATGAGGCTTTAGCTTATGCGCGTGAGGCTGCCGGAAAGGGAAGATCCCCTGTTTATTCGAAAGAAGTTTTAAGTGGCTTAATCGCCTCTCATAAAATTATTTCTACAGGCGCTTTGCTTGAAGATCCTCGGTATTCAAAAGTCTTAAGAGAAGCGTTGGACTCTAATAATTTTGCGGCAGATTGGAAAGATAACTACGTAGAGACTGCAAAGCATTTCTGGGAAGGTGTTGGTAAGATGAAAGATCAAGTATTGCCAATTCTAAAGAAGGAACTCGTCGGTTTGTATCCGCAGCTTGGAAATCTTGAAGATGTAAGAGCACAAAAGGAGTTAGAAGAAAAAGCAATGCTTTTGCTTTGTAATCTTTATAATGGCTATCTACATAATCCAAAACATGTGGAATCAAAATATCTTAAAATTCCGGATAAGAAATATAAGTCGGAAAGCACTTATGCTTTCGATACTCATTGGGAAGAAGGAATTAAAATTTCCGAAGGTGGATATCCGCCTTATGATATTCCAATGTTTGTTATTTTTAGCGGTGATGAAGATGCTATTCCGGAAAGTGTTATGTTGGCTGAAGAGCTTGTAAGAGACAATCGTACTCGCGAGGAAAATCCAATCAAAGATCGTTCGGGAAATTATAATTCACCCGAAGAATTTGGAGAAGCACCAGTGGCAATCGTAATGCAAGAGATAGTTAGGGCAAAGCTTGGAAAAGAGCAATGGGAAGCCTTTGAAGCTAGGAACTGGTCTAATATGTCAGAGAATTGGGATACGATGACCGATTCAGAATTCCAGGAGCACGTACTAAAAGGTGGCGAGCTCTCAGGGTCTTTGATTAAAGGACTAAACATTCTAAGAAGGAAAATGGCAAAAATATATTCGAGCTCAGATACTAGAGATTTGCTGTTGGAGCAAAAATTGATGGTTATGCCGGTAATTTGTGGTCAAGACAGGGAAACCCACGCTATTATTCCTTTTGCAAAGTACGGATTTACAACGCACGTTGAATCTCTCGTTGCTTAAACCCCTTTTCAAAACCTTCTTCAAATGCTAAACTAGGTAAGATTTATGGTATTGTCAGATAGGGATATCAAAATTGCTCTCAAAACCGGGAAAATTAAAATTACTCCGGCTCCGGATTTAGCTGTTCAGTTAGGTTCTTGCTCCATTGATTTACGTTTAGGAAACGCTTTCCGCATTTTTGAATCGGGCGTGCATGGCGTTATTGATCCGCAAAAAAACGCCGGACATGAGTTTACCAAAGAAGTAATTGTCAAAGAGGGGACTGCTTTTGTTATGCAACCCGGAGATTTTGTTTTAGGGACGACGGTAGAAAAATTGGAAGTGCCGGACGATCTCTTAGGCAATCTGGAAGGGCGTTCCAGTATCGGAAGATTGGGGATTATTATCCATTCTACTGCCGCATCAATAGACCCGGGGATGCGGGGGCATATCACTTTGGAACTGGCAAATATGGGAAAATTACCCGTAGCACTTTATCCTAACATGAGAATCTGCTCTATCTCTTTTGAACAGCTTACATCCCCATCAGAGGTACCGTATTATAAGAAAAAATCGGCTAAATATTTGGGGCAAGTCGGTCCAGGAGAGTCAAAAATCGACCAAGAAGTTTTAAAATAGACTTATGATAATTAGCCCAAAGCAATTATTAAAATTAGTTAAAAGTAAAAAGTTGGTGGAAGGATTGTCACAGAGAGAATTAACCAATCCCGAAGGCGCTGGTTTTGATTTGCGGCTTGGGGAAGTTTATAAGATTTCCGGCAAAGCATTCTTGGGCGAAACTCACCGTCAAACTGCTGATATAACTTTGGTTGCGGCTCACGGTAAGCAAAAAAGCATCAAGATTAAGCCGGGCAATTTCTTTTTGGTTAAAACCATCGAAAAAATTAACCTGCCCATTAATTTATCGGCGGTAATTTTGCCTCGAACTACCACATTCCGCTCGGGGCTTTTCTTGCGGACCGGGCCGGTCCAACCGGGTTACGAAGGAGAACTCACTTTCGGCCTGAAAAATGAAGGGCCGATTACGGTGGAAATTGAAATGGGAGCCCGATTTGCCCACGTTTTGTTCCACGAAATAAAAGGTGTAGGCTCAAAATATAGAGGACAATGGCAAGGCGGCCGGGTCAGCGCAACAAAAAGAGAACGTCAAGTATAAAGTATCAAGTAGCAAGTATTAAGTATTGAAAAAGAAAAGCGCTTGATACATAATACTAGCTACTTACTACTGTTTTATGGCAAAGCAAAGACACGCAGAATATCAATATCTAGATTTAGGCAGAGAAATTCTTGGAACGGGCATCAAGCAAGTGGACCGCGGTACGAAAACCTCTGATTTAAGTGTTTTTGGCAAACAGATTAGGTTTGATTTGTCCAAAGGTTTTCCGCTTCTAACGACAAAAAAAGTTTACTGGAACGGCGTAATTCAAGAGCTTTATTGGTTTTTCTCCGGCCAAACAAATATCAAATATCTGGTCGATAATAATGTACACATTTGGGACGACTATCCGTACAAAATCTATAAGGAAAAAAATCCAAAGACAAAAATAACCAAAGAGGAATTCATTCAAAAAATCCGTGAGGATAAGCAGTTTGCTAAAAAGTGGGGAGAGCTGCCGCGGATTTACGGGGAAATGTGGCGTAAATGGCCGACTAAAAGCGGCCGGACAATTGATCAGTTACAATGGGTGGTGGATGAGCTAAAAGCAGATCCAAGCGCCCATAATGCCATCGTTAATTCCTGGAATCCGGAATACCTTTATACAATGGCAACTAAGGAAAACGCTTCCAGATTTCCGATTTGCCACAACATGTATCAGGTGAGTAATCGCGACGGGAAACTATCTCTCCAGCTCTATCAAAGAAGCTGCGACTATTTTTTAGGAGTGCCGTTTAATATCGCCAGCTACGCGCTTTTAGCCTTAGTTCTGGCCAAAATTCTTAAACTTGAGCCCGGAGAGTTTATTCATACCTACGGAGATATTCATATCTATGAAAACCACATTGAGCAGGTTAAGGAGCAATTAAAACGAAAACCAAGGCCTTTCCCGACAGTTAAAATAATTGGCAAAATGAATTCATTGGCGGATTTTACGCCTGATAAAGTTGTCTTAGAAAACTACAATCCATATCCGCCAATTAAAGCGGAATTGACCGTTGCCGGCGGATACTACGAAAAAAGTAGCAAGTAGCCAGTAGTAAAGCAATAAGTAAAATTTCTAATTTCTAATCAAGCTCAAATGAACTAAAATATAAATGATGAAGATAAGCATTATTGCCTCAATGGATGAAAAGCGGGGAATCGGGAAAGACAACCGGATTCCCTGGCATATCACAGAAGATTTAGTGAGGTTAAAAAATTTAACCATCGGCCACGTCACCATCTTGGGAAGAAATTCTTTTGAGTCAATGCTTAGCTATTATGAAAAAAGCGGTCGACAAACGATGTCGCAAAGAACGCATATTGTGGTAACCAGAGACCCAAGTTATGTGGTTGAGGAAAAATACGGTTTGGCTGTCAATTCAATTGAAGAGGCGATAAAACTTGCCAAAGAAAAAGAGAAAGAAGAAGCATTCATTATTGGCGGCCAACAGATTTTTGATCAGACAATTAGGATTGTTGATAGGTTATATCTAACCATTGTCGACGCCCGCCTCGACTCGCCGCTCGAGTCTCCGGCGAGGCGGGGAGATTTTAACTGTGATACTTTTTTCCCGGACTATTTAAACTTCACAAAAATAATTAGCGAAGAAGAGCACGAGTCAAACGGTTACAAATTCAAATTTCTCACCCTCGAAAAATAGTTTAAAAACTTAGACGGTTTTTCCGAGAGCGTAAGCCATCACTCCTTGCAGCCACGGCCAGTTGTGGATTTTTTTATCAATATCCGGAACATAGGGGTGAAGAGCGTTTCTATCAAAACCCACATTGGCCAAATATAAAGCATCCTCAAGCGCGGCCTCAAATATTTTTTTGTGTTTTTCTTGCTCTCTTGGCGTAAGCTGCTCGGGAATATCTTTCGGAATGCAATCAATTTCTTCGATTGCGCCGAGTTTCATCAACACTGCGAGCTCAATTCCTCCCGCAATATCAGTTGGAGAGGGACGATGTATCATGCCTGCCTCACGGTCTAAATAAATAGGGCTTTTTAGAAAATTATCCAATTCTTTAAGATATTTCCTAGCTCCCCGTTCGGTTGCCAGAGTTCTTCTCGCCTCAGTCCTTAATTTGATAGGGCAATAGACAATTTTTCCGTCTCTTTTGCCTTTTGCAGGTCTAACTTCTGACGAGGCCTCGATATTATAGACATCATCTACAATAGCTCTAAATTTTTCTTTTATTTCGGCTACGTCAACGGGTTTATTTTGGGCTTCAACGTTTGTTCTACCAACGGAATCGATTGTGCCTGTATGATTCGTGACGTCGGCGGCAACAGCGATAGTTGCATTCTGCGCAGCAGCTCTGAAAATTTTTTCGCGTGGCAAAAGAGCAGAAAGAGGTTTTTTCCGAATGTCACTGGCTATAGCAAGAGCGTGATCTATTTTTCCTCTGACAATATCCATTGTATCAAGCGCTTGATTTTCTGTACCCCCGTTAAGAGGACGAACAATGTCTCCAAACGCGTGTACTAAAAAGCTAATTCTCTTTTCGCTTGTGGTGGCAGCAATTACTAATTCTGTTGGCTTTGGTTGTAATTCCGCGCGGGGAGCGCGGTCAACTTGATTTGCAGGCAGTCCGGAACCGGGTCTTTCGGCTCGTGACATAAAAAAATATGGTATGGGTTTTAAAAGTTTTTGTCAATGGGGCAAATTACAAATTTTGCCGATTTGGGAATTTTGTTTGACATTGTGGTAAAATAGGCCTATATGACAGAACGCAATCCGGGAGGCGAACCAAATCATGAAACTTTAGAACCGTCGGGATACGATGGTTTATACAGCAGACTTTTTTTGGCAAGCCAATCGGGGGCATTTCTAAGAACCACGATTAATCCTGTTAGGAATATTCCCGTAGACGTTATTAAAAATGTCGATGCCGGACCCAGGAGAAACTACACGAAAATTACTAAAACACTCTCCAGCGATGAAAGGGAGGATGCGTGGAAAGATGTTCCGACATTTGACGAGCAATACAGACAGTGGAAAGAAGGAGTTGTAAGAGCTGTAAACGGGCTTACGGATTCGTCTGAAGATTTAGGAAGATTAGGGGCACTTCGTCTTATAATGCCTGGGAAAGCAGCAAAAGATTTTGTTGAGGCAGACGCGGGAGATTTATTTAAAGAGTTTTGCAATAGAGATAGTAACACAACCAAATTTATAGAAATAGTCTTTAGTCATTTAAGTCCCGAAAGGATTAACAGACTTCTTGATCATCAAGAATTGGCAACATTTACTTCCAATTTAGAGTGGGTTTCGCGTAAGCTGTTCGGACAAAAAACCGCCGAAGCGATTTCCAGAATGATTGAGCTCGAGGTAAAAATCCGTAATAATCCTGAGGAAATTAAATCAACTATTTTTTCTGACGCAACGAGAGTAAATAATCTTAATCCAGATGAAAAAGAAATTCTCGAAAATCTTTATAATGGACTAAATAAAAAACCGGGTTCTCCAGGTACAGGATCTTCCAGCAGATCTACTCGAAAACCCTTTGCAGCGGAACCAGCTACCCAAACAACGCAGCCTGCTGAAACTGAAGATGAAGAAATACGGGAAATTCAAGCATCTATAGATGCTATAAAAAGAGGGGAAGCACCACCTTTTATTTCCATGGAAGGCCCGAAAGCTGCTCTCCGCTATTTGTATGGACAACTCGCTGAAGCTAAAAGACGAAAATCCGCAACGCTGGTTGTCGAGCCAAAATCTGTTCCTTTGACTCCAGAAAAAGTCGCAGCGATCAGATTAGAAGGCAAAGATCTTACTAAAGAACTTAACACAAATTTGTTAAATCAAGCTAATCCTGATGTAGTTTTTAGTATTCCCGTAGAAGTTTTAAAAGGATACCTAACTTCTATTGCAGGAGATAAGCTAAAGTCATCAGGAAATATCATCCTTAGTAAGGATGGCAATGAAATAAATATAAGAGGTTTAAGAATTGACGGAGGATTTTTAGGAGGAAAAATAACATTAGATTTGCTAATAACAAATTCCAGTAAGGGAATTAGTGCACAAGTTCAAAATTATGATGGGAGAGGTATGGCTAGAGGAGTAGTTGAGGCTCAAGTAGCTACATTAGATTCTAAATTGAAAGAAATAGCTAGCGGATTAGTTGCAGTACAAAATCCAGTTTGGAGACCTAATAATATTATTATTTCCGGAGATAGAATTGAAATTGGATTCCATAATACAAGCGTAAGTAAAGGAAACGATCCAACTGCTCCAACTTCTTAATATTTTGCCACTTGCGCTGTGAAAATTTTCCTTTTAAAATGGGGACATGTTAAAGACTAAGGATCCGGCCGTTTTTAAGCTCATCAAAGCCGAAGAAAAAAGACAACGGGAAGTGTTGGAAATGATTCCTTCGGAAAATTACGCCTCCAAAGAAGTTTTGGAAGCTCTTGGTACAGTTCTTAACAATAAATATTCAGAGGGTTATCCTAAAAAAAGATATTATCAGGGCAATGCGGTGGTCGACGAAGTGGAGATTTTGGCTCAAGAAAGAGCAAAAGCTCTATTTAAAGTGCCGTTTGTTAACGTCCAGGCGCTGTCGGGCTCGGCCATGAATCTGGCGGTTTACTTCGCGCTTTTAGAACCGTTAAAAAGTAAAATCATGGGGTTGGCGCTAGCTTTTGGTGGACATTTAACGCACGGACAGCCGCAATCAATCAGTGGCAAATTCTTCAAATCAACGCTCTATACCCTGGGTAAAGACGGCCGCTTGGATTTTGCCGCGATCGAAAAACAGGCTTTAAAAGAAAAGCCTGATATTATTGTCTGCGGTTTTACAGCTTATCCCCGCATTATTGATTTCAAAAAATTCGGAGAGATTGCCGATAAAGTCGGAGCGTATCTTTTGGCGGATATTTCCCATATCGCGGGATTGGTGGTGGCCGGCGCGCATCCGTCGCCTGTGCCTTACGCCCACATTGTGACAACCACGACTCACAAAACGCTTAGAGGCCCACGGGGCGCTTTGATTATGGTGACAGACAAAGGTTTAAAGAAAGATCCGGAGCTTAATAAAAAAATCGATACGGCCATAATTCCGGGAATTCAGGGCGGACCGCACGACAACCAAACGGCGGCCATCGCGGTCGCCCTTCGCGAAGCTCAGGGTAAACTATTCAAAGCTTACGGTAAACAAATAGTCAAAAACTCACAAAAATTAGCGCAAGAGCTCATCAGATACGGATTTGATTTGGTCAGCGGCGGCAGTGAAAATCATTTACTGCTCATTGACCTCCGTAATAAAAAGGTCAACGGGGCAATTGCGGCGTTGGCGATGGAAGTGGCGGGAATTGTGGTTAATAAAAACGGCGTGCCAAACGACACCAATCCGCCATTCTATCCGTCAGGAATACGCTTGGGAACGCCGGCCATCACCACGCGGGGCATGAAAGAGAAAGAAATGGTTAAAGTGGCCAAATGGATTAACGACGCCATCAGTCAGGTTCAAGATATCAAACTGCCGCAAGATAAAGCAGAACGTTCAGCTTTTTACAAAAAATTCAAAGCGGAAATCTATAAAAACAAAAATCTCCTGCAAATTGCCAAAGAAGTTAAAACTCTTTGTTTAAAATTTCCTCTGCCCTAAAATCCCGTTTATTATGTCAGAATCAGGTCGTTATTCAAGAGTAACCAGTGCGGACAAAAAAGAAGCGCTAAGGATTAGAAATTGTATGCAAAATAGCCTGGTACTTCTAGAAAGCGAGAGGGCCCGTTTTGCCGCCCGAGATATTTTACGTGATACTCTTGATGACCAAATGTCGTTGATGGCCAGTGGTAGGTTTGATAACTTTAGGGGTAAAGTTGATGAGGCTTTTTTAAGTGCCTTTATTTTAGACCCGTTGTTTACCGATTTATTTTCTGAGGCGCAGGAAATGGCTACCCGGTGCGCGGACACGGATCTTGGTTTTCAACAGAGATTAAAAGGTGCGCTGTTTGAAAGGATGGCCTACGCATTTCTTTCCAGTAAGACTGATGACAAGAATATTCCGTTGATGGGAGAGGGTGTTTTTCAAATAGCAAGAGCCGTAAATCCGAAAAATAGAGTTGATAATTTTGGTCTTGGGCAAGTCGCAATTCCCGGAGTTTATATTCCTGACGGCTATATGGTTGATGCCGCAGGCAAAGAGCCAAGAATCACAAGCGTTATCGAATGCAAGCTTGCTTCCAGACATAAGGAAAAAGTATTTGAACAAAAAAGTCGTGCTGTTTCTGAACTGAGCAAATTGGGTGTTATTGTTAGTCCTGACCCACATTTTATAGTGGTGTCGCCGAGTTTTCATTTTCTCGCGTCGCAAGTCGGCATAGATATGGTTTATATGCCGGTCGAGCAGGATATTTTTGAGAAAGGATTTTTCGACGACTTTGTTTACTCTCAATATAAAGTTGGAGAGGGTAAAACCCTTGCCTCTTTAAGACAGGAAAGAAACAATTTCCCTCGTCAGCAAGAAGTTTTTAAGGAAGTGTTATAATCCTTTTCGTTATGCCGCTTAAAGAAAGATTTGTTGATTTTGTTGTTCCGCAAAGAAGTTTTAAGGGAGAATTAAACAGAGAGATAGAGACATGCCTCGAATTTTTTAATGACCCATGCGAGGTTAAAGGTATCGGCATAACCGTGGGAAGATTGGGAAGTAGCAGGCGTGCTCAAGAATTATTAGATAAAGCTAGGGGAAAACCCAGGGGATATTTTTGGGAAAAAGACAGCATCAGGCATATGGTTGGCCAAGAAGTTATGACCAGACGACAGAAAGATGGGTTAGTTAGAGCAATACATCACATTACTTTTCCCTACGCGGAATTTACGGGGCAACTTCCTGCCAGACCCGGCGGGGGAACTGTAGCATAATTCGTGCGCATGACTGAAGATAACCGAAGACACATTGGTAGCTTTGAATTCTATGATATTCCAAACTTTACCAAAAGTCACTTTACACATTGAATATTCAATAAAATTAGATTGTCTTTGGAAAGCTTGTTTTACTCACGTTTCCAATCGCTCCGATGAAAATGTTCTGTTTTTTAAGATAGCTAGATGCAATTTCTCTAATTTTGTCATTACTAATTTTTTTGTATAGTTTTACTCTTTCCTCAATGCTTAATACATGTTGAGAATTAAGTAACTCTTGCATTCCGTACCATTCAATATAATCTTGTCCTGTTTCAAAATTGGCATAAATGCTGCCAATCAAGTGTTGTTTTGCAATTAATATCTCTTTGTCTGTAATTTTTCCGGAAGCAAGTCTTTCAAATTCGTCAAGGACAATCGAGGTTACCGAGTCTACGTTTCTATGTGAGGTTGATGCATTAAAAAATAGATATCCAGTATCACTTATGTAATCTGAATAGATATGCCAATCGTAAATTAGCCCTCCTTTATTCCTTAATGTTTGGATTAGTCTGGTGCCGGAATATCCACACAGTATCTCCCTAATTATCTCAAATACTGGTTGATCAATAGATCCATAAGGAACGGTTTTTACTCCAACGCAAATAGATGTTTTGTAGTAAGATGAATCATTATGCACTAAAATATTTTCCGTTTTTTTTGGAAAGTTAAGAGAAGGTATGTCTACACTTTTTCCACCTGTTGTAAATAACCTGCTATTTTTTTCTACCTCTTTCCTAATACGTTTAGGTTCGATATCTCCGGCAATAAAAATAATAATATTCTTAGGAATAAAGTATTTATTTATGAAATCGTCAAGATCAGCTTTTGTAATTAGATCTAAATCGTTCTCGGTACCGGAATACGGGCGTGCCAGGTGTGTTCCATGGAATAACAAGGGAGTCCATACATAATCCCAGATAGCTTTTGAAGAATCGGATTTATTGGTATAAATTTCTTCCTTAATAACCTTTCTTTCCTTAGCAATTTCTGACTGCTTGATTAACGGGGAAGAAAGTGTTTCCATAAGCAGTTTTAATCCTGTTTCAAAATACGATTTTGGTAAGTGTACCGTATGCTTTTGGTGCTCTATCCATGTAAATGCACCATGCCAGCCGCCATACTGCTCAATTGCTAAAGCTTCTTTTTCAGTTGTTGGAAAACTTTGCGTTCCGTTAAAAACCATGTGCTCCGCAAAATGTGCAATACCCGGTTTATCCGGCGGATCAAAACGAAAACCCGCTCTCAAAAAAGCCGTGATTGTTACGGATTTTGTCGATAAGCCGGTGATGCTTACGAAGCTAAGCCCATTTTTTAAAATATATTTCTTATATTGCATACTACATTTTTCCAACAGCAATTAAGTATAACGGATATTCTTTCTGTAAAGTAATGTCCAATAGTTGACTTACCTGACTATCGATATATCCGCATATTGCACAACTTCCAAGACCAAGTGCAGTGGCTAAAAGAAGAATATTTTGCGCTAGATGTCCAATCTCAATTAATATATACCTGTATCCTCTATCTCCGTATTTTATTTGGGTTCTTCCCGCAACTGCGGTGATAATAAAGATAACAGCGGCTTGCGAAATCCATTTTTCTCCACCCGTTGCTTTTAATACCCATTTTTTAAAGCCTCCTTCACGGATTAGCTCTAATAAATTTTCTTTAACATTGTAATGATAAATACCGCTTTTAATCCCTTTGCTATTTAATACTAATGGGTAGATTTCCAGCGGATACCGTCCTCCGGCCGAAGGATAAGGCCTTCTACTGTTATCAATCACCGCACCTTTTTTTATAAGCGCTGTGGAATTGTTCAATAGGTATGAAAGTTCATTTTTTGAAATAGGACTATTTATAAACTGTCTAATTGATCTTCTCAATTTAAGAATTTCATCCAATTTTAAATTAGTACCGACGCCTTGTTTTGCATCTAAAGATATCTTTTTAAATCTGGGGTAGGTTTTAAAATGGATTTTAATCCATGACTGAGGGATTTCTTTTACACCGATGTCTAAATGGTCGTTATTGGTAGCGGTATTAAACTTATCGGATAAGGATAAGTTTCCTTCGGTTATTTCAAGAATTTTTTTTGTGTTATTAGTTTTCATAGGAATGGATGTGATATTTTATTAAATTCATCTTCTTTTCTTGGATTTTTCAAAAAACCAAGTTTAACAGGTACATCGTACAAACGTTTTCCTCCTAAATATGGATGCTTTTCGTCTAAATATAAGGGGTGCAAGTTAGGAATAACTACTTTTACTACTCTAAATCCCATTTTTTTTATTTCAGGTTTAGTGATATCTACATATATCACGTCCATATTTTTTTCTTTTAATATTTTAATTACATTCTCCAAAAGGTTTTGTTTTGGCATTAACTCATTGTCGGTAAATCGTTTAAGCTTGTTATTATTTAACCAGAAATCAAGAAATTTTAGAGATTTTGTTGATAACCAGAATTTAGCTCTACTTTTAAATATGTTTGCTTCTTTGTCGTTGCTCAAGATACTGTTGTAAGCCGATTTATCCCGTATCCAATGCCTTGTCAAAAATGATTCCTCGATTGCACCGATGACAGTTTGTTTAAGATTAAAACCTGCTTTAAGACCGATGGATACCGCAGGGCCCAGATTGGTTTTGTCGATTAAGATTGCGGCAAAAGTCGGGATATTTAAATCTGTGGTAAGATCGATTACAACTATTTTCAACGCATATCTGTTGCAGGTATCAATAATTTCATTAATTTCCCGATCATGGATGGACAATAAATCTACCTGCGGAGAGGTAAGTTTATTAAGATAACTAATCATGAATGCATCTCTTTCTACAATTTCGCAGATCCCTTTATAGATAGCCTCTTTTAATGTAGTTTCGGCTGCTGCTCCTGTTGAGATAGGACTAATAATAATTGGTTCATTTCTAATCCGCTTATAATTTATCGCGATTAATTGTAAAGGGATTAGGATATTTTTTTTCTGGGTTATTGATTTCCCATTAATCCAAGTAAACCTTGAGTGGTCATTTATTCTAAATTCCTTGAATGAATTTGCTACAAGTTGTCTACTAGAAAATGGGGTGATACGTAGAGGATCTAAATAATTGTGCTCAAGTTTTTTAGATGATGATATTAAGGTCTCCGAAGAATCATAACTATCCAAGCAATAACGTTCGATTGTTTCTCCCAGTGCCCTTATTAAGGCTACGTCTTTACGAAAAGAAAAGCCACCTGCAACCCCATCGCTGTCATTAGATTTATATGAAGTTGAGTAAGCAAATAATTTGGGCTCATCGTTATATAAGGAGATTTTATAAATATCTATTACTTTGTTATTGTAAAAATGCAGTATAATTTTAGAAGCTTTTTCCAAAGACTTGGTTAGTTTTTTTTCACTCCCGACCTTATCTAAGTCATTCATAAAACTTGATATCAGTATTATAGACTTTTATGTTCTATTTTATGCTATTTATTCTGTTGCTCCGCAAGGGCGGGGAGCAGGTGGAACCCTGCAAGGCAAAGCACAACCTGGAACATGGCAAGTGCCAGGTAATGGCTCACTGTTTTTTTCGTCCCTTTGCGTATCTTTTACCACAAACTCTTTCGTATCGGCAACAGACCTTATGATTTCTTGTGTACTAGGCATTTTTATCACCTCCTTTACTTTAGTTTCACTCTTAATACCACATTTATCTGCTGCTTGTCAAGTAACTCTTTTATGCAAACGATCGAAGTTTTGGACAAAACCCGACAAGGAAATACTTTGAGAAAAGAAAAAGGGCTACGGGGCAACTTCCTGCCAGACCCGGCGGGGGAACATCAAAAAAGTCGGAGCATTAAGAATAAAGTCCGGCCGTTCTGTAATCGTAAACACCGGACACTTTTTATCATCGGCGCACAGATCCCTTTGGTAATAAAAGCCTCCATTATTGTTTGTTGTGGCGTTAACCACGATTGAGCCGGCAACATTTAACCTTAAGTCTTCATCATTAGCAGCGCAATTGGCACCTCCTCCCGAAGCGTCTTTACTTTGCACGTTAAAACTTTTGTCGGTAGAGTAATAGCCTTCAAGATTGGAAGCAGTTGAGTTGGCAACGTCTCCAACACTTGAGGCGACATTAATGTCGTCACTGGCAGAAAAAAGCACGAAAGAACCGTTGGGCACGAAAATTTTGGTGTTGATGGTAAGCTTACCGTTGACTAAAATTACATATTTTCCCGCGGGGAATGTATATGTTCCGTTTGCACCATTTAACGTCAGATTTTGGTCAGTCGTATAGACGCCGGTGGGTAAATCCACCGGCAGCTGGCAGTTGGAAAGATCGCCGCAGCCGGAAACTCCACTTAAAGGTTTGGTGACAACATTTGACTGTTTAACTAGAAAACTCAGATTGGTATAGGCAGTTCTGGCTTGGTTGGAAAGCGGCATATTGTAAACATAAGGATAATTTCCCGCGCCGATTCCTCCCACCAGCCAACTATTGGCCGCCGCCGCCTGGCCCTGCCCAAAATCCGCCCCTCCCGAACCGGTGTTTACTAGCCCGTGTGTTCCGCCTACTCCGGGCGCTAAAGCGTAAGCGCCGCCACTACTGCAAAGCGGGTCGGCGGTACTGGGAATATTATCCGTGAAACCGCCGCCGGCGGATTTGGAAATATAGCTGCCGGTAATATCTCCGCCAATTGCCTGCATCCACGGGAAAGTATTAGAAATGCCAAAATTCAAATTCAAAATATTCCCATTGACGTCGCAGTTAGCGTTTGGTGCGCAAGTATTGCCGGTAGAGGCGTTACCGACGGTAAAAACAGCCACCGGAGGTTTGGGCGAAGTAGCATGATAACCGGACGGGAGAGCCATAATTGCCGTGTATGAGCCGGAGAGAAGCGGTTTGGTGCCGACGGTTGTGAATGTACCATTAGCAGGATTGGTGGTTAAAGTTTCATAGGGAGATGCGCAGCCGCCGGGTTGGTTGCCGGCGCAAATTGTCACACTCAAAGAGCTGTCGGTATAGGCGTGGTCGGTGCCGTTAATTTGGCCGTTTTTGTCTTCGTCAACAAAAACCTGTCCAATGGCGCTAAAAGTCGGGATTAAAATCAATCTGCCGCCGTATGGTTTACAAGTAGCGCCAACGCCGCCGGGGTTACAAACAGAAACCGATGGGGCAATATCAACCTGCGTGTAAGTTGCTCCTGCGGCCGGAGGCGTATAAGTGGTGGTGGCAGCATTTACCTGCGTAATTGTTCCCTGCGTTGCCGGCGTCCAGGTGTAAGTTACCGCTCCGGGCGCTCCTCCACCCGTAACGCAACCGGCAATGTTCAAACTGGAAGTCGCCGGCAGGGGATTACCGCCGACATAAATTTGTGCAGGTGTTGCCGTCACAACTCCGCCTGTGCAAGTGGGCGCGGGCGGCTGAATGCCAAAATTTTGCGTCACATTAATGCCGGGACTAGTCACAATAGATGACGGATAAGGGTTGGGATAAGTTATAGTATAATTACTGCCATAATTTGAAAAGGTCATCGTGTATGTTCCCGGAATAACGTTAGCAATAGTATAGTTTCCGTTGGCATCAGTTATTACCGAAGCATCAACACCGTCGGAAACCGTAACGCCTGCTTTGCCAACATCCTCCCCATCCAAAACGCCATTCCCGTTATAGTCAATATAAACTTGTCCGGTAACATTTGAGTTTGGTTTAATCTCCGAACAAGAGGCAGTTGACCCTCCGTTTGCGCCGCTACAAGTCCAAGTGTATTGAGTTCCCGCGTCAGCATTATTGCCGGAAACGCCGTCCGTACAAGTGTAATGAGTGGCGCCGCAGGTGCCAAGACAAGATAATGGTGTCCCGCCGTACGGGATGCCGTTGCACTGGGTGCTGTTACTTTGAATTAGACTTCCCTGCATACAGCCGTTTGCCCCGCAGGCAGGATTATGTATTCCGCAATTTCGGTCGCACCAGCGTGGTGAGCAGGAGTTAATATTGCAGGTTGAATTGCAACAGGTGGGATGGCCGCTAGTAACGGCGTTGCAATAAGCGTCTCCTAAATAATAATGCCCACCAAAACCATTATTACAGACATTGGTATCTAGTTGGCAGGCGCCGAGCGAAGAACAAGGAAGATAACACGCGCCTGCTCCGGCACAAACCTGTCCAGATCCACAGGGAGTTTTATTAACCCAACTGTAAGTATTACTGAAAGGATCAGTTAACAAGCATTGCTGCGGAGTATTTCCTGAGCATCGGTCTGGACTGCCTTTGGCGCAATTCTCGGCAAAGGAATACGATTTAAAGAAAAAAGGAACACAGAATAGTAAAAAAAAGATTAGAAAAGAAATTAATTTTATTTTTTTAAACATGCCTATACATCTAATTTAGTTGTTTCTGGGGTATTTTGTCAATTACAAACGGGTTTAATTAAGTATAGGGAGTCATGGTAACAACTGTGGGAACAGAAGAGACATTAAATGTATTGTTGGTAAATTGATTAGGTTGAGTAATAATAAGTGTCTTTAATAAATCGCTCATGGGCACTTCGGCATAAGGTTTTATTAAAGTCTGTTCGCAAAATTGTATAGTCTCTTTAGCTATTTCATTTTGGGCGCGCATCTCTGCTTTGCTTCTTCGGTCACTAGGCAAATCGGGTCCTTGGACATTGTCGCCAGTCATATAGTGTAAGTCAAAAAGAATCGTTGCTCCATCATATTGCTGAAGTCGTTGTTGCATTTGGGTAACTGTAAGAGTTTCACTTACTGTATTTTGAGAAGGCTTTGCAATAATAATTCCTGCCTGAGTATTAAGTGTATCTCTATCATTCGGATTATCTAATCTTCCCAAATCAGCTTTAATAATAAATCTTCCTTTCCCAGGATTTGCCGGGTCTACGGCTGTTCCGTCTCTAAGGCCTATGAGTTCGACAAGATAAGGAGAGTTGTTAGCATCATATTCGACTATTTGTCCAATATTATAACCTTGTAACTCGGAGGTTACAGTAGGTTGACTAAAATCAGTATTAGTGTCTAATATGTTTAAAGGTGCAGGAGTCTTATCAGAGTTCTGCTTAAAAAATAGGTTGGTAATTTGAGTTGTGCCGTCGAGATAGTCTGTAATTTCTTGTTGGAGTTGCGCTTCCGGGCTAAGGGTTGATTCGGGAGAAGCTGGAGCGCTTGGCAATTCAGATGGAACAACAATTGGACTTTCTGATGAATAAGGAATCGGAACAGGCGAAGTTGATTGTTCAACGATTCCCGATGGGGTTGTGCTTGGCGCTTCACTTTTTCCGGGACCGATTGGAAGAATACAGCCGGCTACTCCTGTTGCCGCCGCGGCCAGGCCTGCCACACCTAAAGCGACTTTGGTGCGAAAGCCGGGTTTTCTTCCATTGGCGGGAAGACTGGGTAATTTGGGTTCTACTGGTTGGTCAAATGCCGGTGTAATTTCTGTCATACTTCTCCCCATATTGTCCTACCTCCAAGCCTAATGCTAGTATTTTTGCTTCCAAAAGTCAAGCTAGGGTTTATCGATATAATTGATTGTGTGTTCCGATGGCTACAAAAATTGCGGTAATCTCAGCGTTTTCTTTTGATAGTAAATATATTGCACGCCAATCCCCGGTTATATTTATGCTCCTATAATTTTTTAATCTACCTAAAAGTTGATGGTCATGTAGTTGCGGATTAGCAGAGTCTTTAATAAATATCTCGAGTCTTTTCCTAAATGTAATTTTTATTTCGAGCGGTGATTTTTTAAGCTGTTTGTCAAAAGGAGTAGAGAAGTTAATTCTGGTGATTTTTTTCATTTTCAATCATTTTATCCAAATAACTGACTGCATCTTTTGCATTAGAAAACTTTTTAGCTGCTTTTCCGGCTTTAATTTCTTTTCGGGAATCTTCAAGCATCTGTAAAAGATAATCCGTCGGCTCTTCGCTTGTGCTAAAAATAACCGTTTTGGTTTTTATCAATTGAACAAGATAAGCGTTAATAACAGAACTTAAATTAAGCCCTAGTTCTTTGGCAATAGTTTGAGCTTTTATTTTTATTTCCGGTTGTGTTTTAATATTGATTACTGCGGTATTCATATGCCTAAAGTATATACAATGTATACACTATTGTCAATAGGGTGTTTAGGGAATGGGCTGAATTGCTTCGATATAATTTACTTGAGTTACTTTAAGGTTTGGTTTGGAAAAAGAAATTTGGACAGTGCTACCAAAAACAACATTTCTAAAAAAATCTGCAGACGAAGAATAAGCGATTGCATTAGGCATTGCTCCCGACTGTATGGTGGTATTTGTCTGTAGCTGCGGGATAGGCTGTTTTTGAAAAAGCGTATTTTGGTCAAAGCCTAAATTCAAAATTCCTTCTTTTGTAATAACTTGCACAGTTTTGCTGTCGTAGCCCGAAAAAACCGCATCCGAGACGAAATCATTTGGATTTGCTTGAGCAGTCGGTTTGCTAAGTGTGTCTGCATAGGCACGATATTTTTGCATTTCGCTGTCTGCGGCTTGACTCCTAAGTTTGGCAAAACTGACAGGAGCGGAATTTGGGTTGTTGTTTGCAATTTCTGAATTGGTTCTAATAGCGGTTGACGGTGTGTTTTGGGGCAAAAAGTTGGGGAGAGTAATGACTTTAAAATAGCCTAGGACGAGAAGAAAAAGTAGAAATACAGCCAAAAGGCCCGCAACTTCAGCAACTAAAATTAAAGCAATCTTCATAAATTTATGGTAGGGTAAAGTTGAAAAAAATGCAAGGTTTCCTCGTGATATAATAGATTCAGAATGATAATTACTAAATCAGAGCCGTTTTCTAAAGAAGAAATAGCGAGAATGAAAAATAAAGCAATTTTTGGTGCGCTGTCCTTAGATTTAAAAAGGGTGGCCCTTGGATATTTTAGGGGTTCATCTCCGATGGCTGAAAGATTTTTTGAAGAAGCTTTAAAAAGAAAGAGTGAGCTGAATGAAAAAGAGATTGAACCTTACCTGCTGAAATTTCTTTCCAGGATGGGTGATTTAAGAAAAGAGAAGGCGGAAAAAGCCGCTGAAGATGCGCTTTTATACAGTACAATTTTTCAAAACGCCTCGCAAGTATAAGCCCTACACGATAAATTTATGGTAGTCTATCGCAGAAAACCTGTCAACAGAAAAAAAATTAAATTTTTCCGATTGGCGGCCTGATAATCGAGGTAATTTTGCCGCTTTCAATTCTGCCAATCGGCTGGTTGTTGTCCGTAACCACTGTGCCTGGGGCAAAATTTTTCTTTGAATTTCTCATTCCCGTATTGTCATTATTATCAACTGGTACACGGGTTGGGATGGGTATGCGGGCTTGCGTTGGAATTGCGTCACTACCTTTAATCATTTTGCCGTTTTTGTCATAACCGTTTCCGCTGAAAAATTTGTCCTGGAATAGTCTGTATAGAGCATCGGCTTTGGGAAAAATTTCCTGCAACATGGAATCCGGCATAGAGCTATTGCTTTGAAAATACGCGTAAGAATCTATAGTTGACCCGTCCGGATTTGTTCCCCAGTCAAGAAACTGGCCGTATGTAGTTACAAAAGTACGGTAATCCAGAGATGCATAAAGCTCTCCTGTTATAGCAACGCCTTCCACGAAAATCTGGTGTATACTTGCGGGGTTTGAATCTCCTCCGGCAAAAGACCTTAATGCATCCATTGCCGCCTTTGTATTATCGTCAAGTATAAACTCGCTGGTATTAGTAAATTGCCGCATTTTAAGGTAAGACATATCGCCAAGAATGTTTTTAATGGCGGGGCTCGTTTTGTGATCGGTACGGAAATCTTCACGGTGGACAAGTTCGTGGGTTATCATTCGAAAAGCGTCCTCATTATTTTTAACGGTGTATCGGTTTGGATCAAGGATTATTAGGCCAGCGTCATCATTAAACCGCTTTATATACACAGCGGAGCAACTTCCAACACAATCTGTATTTTTAATATCGCTAGATTCGCCCAAAGAGATGGTTAGACTATGTCCGTTTATTTCTCCGTAAAGCTCTGGCGGCAAATTGGCAAGGTGCTGGTCGAGTAAGCGTAATTGTTCTTGCGTCCATTCCTGCGGAGCATTCCGGTCTGCCTGTTCAGAAACTCCTAAGGTTGCAAGTGCACTTTGTTCGGTGGCAAGGTGAATGCCGTATTTATTTTCAATTTGCTCCCTAGTAATGGTTATTTGAGTTTCAGTTTCGGGGGGATAGGCGGTTTGTCGGTCAACGACATGAGTAATAAGCCCGGAGAAAAAGGTATCAACATGTTCAGTGGGGCGAGATGCGGAAAGATTAGATTTTAATTCGACCCCAACAGTAAATCCCGTAATAGCAAGTACAGGGGCCCCGGCAATTGTAATTTTAGTCGCTGTATCCAGCTCCGCATATAAATTCCTGAAACGGGCAAATCCGCGGCGATTGTGTTTTAAGGCAGTCTCCGCCGCTATTTGTGGGTATAACTCTTCATCCATCTTGCCAGTTGGCTCAATTGTTATATTTTCTTGGGGGAGATCTGGTTTTTTAATTTCCTTAAAAACTTCAAGAATCTTCCGTGATGGACGGTGAATGCTCGGCCAATGCCATGCGCCTTTTCTTTTACTAGTCTTTGCCGATGTCTCAACTGTCGTTGTCGGCTCAGCCGGAAGGGTATCCATTTTTACAGGCGTTTCAGACATATATAAATCTTATAAGATTAGTCTTTGCAGTGTCAACTTACGGGGTTGGAGTGGGAGCGATGGAAAAGAGTACGCCGGTGGATTTTAGTAAAACCGATTGGGGATAGCCGACGGCCGTCACGACTGTTTTAGCTCCAAAATTAATCGGTGTTTTAATTTTTGTCTGACCGGATATTGGGGAAAAAGTGATTGTCGCAACTGTGCCATTTCCGGTTACCGCTTTTTGACCTAAGCCAATTCCCAAGACATAGGTAATTTTGCCTTTAACAGAGTCAATTTGTTTAAGAAGAATCGTTGGGTCGGTAAAAAAGCTGCCCGGTTGGATGTCGACATTAGTCAAGATTTTCGGATCATAAACAATTTCCAGCTGGACCGCCGTAGCTTCGTTTTTGCCGGTCGAAATTTGTACGTCGGTTTTATAGCCGGAGGGAGTGGCGGTAAGGGGTGTTGAGAGTGAAAGATTGGTTTTGGCGTAAGCTAAAGCCGGAGTAGTCGTCGTTGGTTTTGTGACAAGCGGAGATTTTAGGTTCGGTAGTAGGGCAATTGCCAACAGCACAATTGTTACCAGGGTTAGAAGTAGAATCAGAAAAAAAGTTTTGCGGGGCATCCAGCCGGTTTTTGTTTCCGCGTGAGCAACGGGCACGGCCGGGGTTTGGACTTCTGCGGTCGTTTGATTTGCTTGAATTGGTTGGGCAGTATTTTCTTCCATAAATTTAGTATAACACTAATCCATTCGACTTCGCTCAGGATTTCGGCTTAAAACCTCAATCTCCGACTTGAATCATTTTAAATTCCCTTAAGAACAAATTGTAATCAAATTTATCGATTGCGCCGTTATCTTCGAGATCGGAATTTATTTTATAGCTTGGAACTTGGTTGCATAATGCATGGCCATCAAGGTCGTTATAATTGGGGTCACTGATGCAGCTTAAAAGTATATGATAATCAAGAACTGACAATGCGTTGGGTGTAGCAATATCTCCCGTGACCAGATTAACAACGCCGGGGACGTTAACAGTGGTGTTGGTATCAACTACGGTTACGGAGCCCGGAACCAATTTAGTTAAATGTCCGTCAATAGTAATTTTTATTTTATAGGTGCCGGTTTTAAAGTTGGCTCCATAGGGAACTGTGCCGGCGTATTTTCCGATATTTGTTCCGCTGGTTTGGAAAGTAACATTGCCTTTTAAGGTTGCGACAGCGTTAGTGGTAGTATCGGTTAAAGTTAGAGTTATCGGTCGGGTTGGATTTTTAGGACTTTGGTTAGAGCCGGCAACTGGATTAGTTACCGCCTGACCGTTGATAATAGCTGTATTGGTTTTAGTGGTCCAGTCGGCATTTGCCTGATCGCCGGTGTGGCCGATGCCGTCAAGACCAAGTACAAGAGCAAGTCCGGGCGCAGCATTGCAACTGTCTCCGGCTTTGGTACAGCCATCGGTATTAAGATCGCAAGTATTTACCTGGGTACAAGTATTGTTGACGCAGGCAAAGTGAGGATTCAATTTTGGCAAATCGCAAGTCGTCGGTGGCGGAGGAGGACAATCTATAGAGCAGGCAGGATTTGTCTTTACGCCATCGGCTGAACAAGCGGTTGTTGTTCCGGCGCCACAACTGCCGTAAGTAGGCTTGCAAGTTGGATCTGGCGTGCAGCTGAAGGTGGAGGCGCAGCAAAAACTGTGCCCATTGTTAGTTGAAGCACCGCAATAAGCGTCTCCAACAGGGGCACTTCCTCCATAATCGGCGCAATAACTGGAATCTGCCTGGCAAGTCCCGGGGCAATTGTTATAACAAGTGTTGTTGAGTACTGTTTGCGGTTTGGTTGGATTCGTGTTGCAAGTAGAAACAGGAATTACCGGAGCAGGGCTATAACAAAGTACAGGATCCGCTGTTGTTCCGGCAGGATTACATGGAGCGGCATCTGTTATTTGTGAGCCGTAAGCTGCGTCTCCTCTGGATTTTTCAACACAAATGCCTCCTTTGTCGCTGCAGGTTGGAAGATTCTTGCAGCAAACGGTACCATGAGTAGGATCTCCTTGTTGTCCGCAATCGGAAGCGGCATTCAGAGGATTATTTATGGAATTGTAGGTAGTACAAACTAAAGACGAAACGCAAGAATATGTTCCGGTTAAGCCATTGTCGGCGGCCAATTGAGCGCAAGTTTTAGGCGCTGGCGGGGGAGTACAGTCTTTAGCTGTTGTGGTAGAACCTTGTGGAGATGGACTACAGCGATCGCTAGCATCGCACGCTTGTACCCACCATACAATAGAAGATGCATAACTAAGGCCGGTGGCCGTGTATGAATTGGCATAGGTCTTATAAGCAGTACTTGCCGCCGAACTTGTTCCGAAACGTATCCAATAGTATGACGCCCCGGCAACCCCAGTCCACGTAAAAGACATTTGGGAGTCTGTCCCAACGCAGGAAGGAGACATTACGCTTAAATTGGTAGGCTGTTGTGGGCTGCAATAATAACAACTCATGGTATTAACAGTGCTTGCAAACGTGGAGCTACTCCCACTGGGACAGCTTGTGTATGTGCCGCTTGGGCAATAGGGATTAGTTGATCCCGATTTGATGCAATTAAAACAGGAGTCCCCATTAGTACAGTTGTGATCGGGAGCAGAGCCGGTATAAGGAATTTTAAGACTACAGTCGCATTGAGAGGTTGCTGTAGTATAACCTGATGGGCATGTTTCGCTGCTATATTGACAGGTGTTTGGAGATCCGCAAACGGCTAGGGATTTTTGAGAGAAGAAGGAAACGAAGACAAGTAGAAAAGCGATGGAAAATAACAAAGACAAAATCTTTTTCATTAAAATAACTACTAACTGCTGGCTACTAACAACTTACAAATAAACAATTAGTAAACTAATCTTAGAATAGTAAAGTTTAGGGTGGGTTGTCAAGAGCCGATAGGCAACGACGAACGACTAGCTACTGACGAAGGGTTTTGGATAATCCACCGAGTTGTTTTGATATTGATTCCAATTTCTGTTCCAGCGCTTGAAACTGTTGAGTTGTAATTAGTTTTAAATCCAGAGCGACTTCAAAGCTTGCAATAGCCTCATCTGTTGAGCCAAGAGAAATTGCAATGAGTCTATTAAAGTCTTTGTCGGATTGCTTTGAGGACCCTTCAGCAATGTTTAGGATTATAGACAAAGAGCTTCTTTTTACTTGATCTGCCAAATATTGATATTGTCGAGGAAATTCATTTACGAGAAAGATTATTTCTTTGTGTAAATTTTTGGAATCCTGATAGACGTTAAATTTTCTATATCTAAAAGCCATACTATATATAATATAACAAATGCTAGAAGTTAGTTGTCAGATGTCAGAAGTTAGTTGCATTAATAACGTCTTTGTTTTATAATGTACCCATCACTCACATTCGGACATTTGTCTCTGAGTTTAAAAGCTTCGTCCGGATGGCGGAATAAGGGACAAGAAAAATTTATGAAACAAATTTCACTTGAAGAACTTCTTGAGGCCGGATGTCATTTTGGACATCAGGTAACCCGTGGAAATCCAAAAGCCCGTGACTTTGTTTTTGAAGCTCGCGATAATATTCAGATTATTGATTTGGCAAAAACCAAAGAAGGTTTGGACGAAGCGGCAGAATTTGTGAGAGCGTTGGGCGAAAGGGGAGGAAGTCTTCTAGTAGTTGGAACAAAACGACAAGCCAGGTCAATTGTAGAGGAGGAAATTGTCCGAGCAAAAGAATTGCTCAAAAATGATAAACCCGATAGTATTAACAAGCTATTTTATGTTACCCAAAGATGGATTGGCGGAGTCTTAACTAATTTCGGCGAAGTTTCTAAGAATTTTCAGAAGTTAAAGGATTTAGGCGAAAAATTAAATAACGCCGAAGAAAAAGCCAAGTACACAAAAAAGGAAGTCGGACAGTGGGAGAAAGAAAAACAAAAATTGGAATCGTTTTATTCTGGTGTTTGGGAAATGCAACAAAAACCAGATGCGTTGTTTATAATTGATTCGCATTTGGAGGATTTGGCGGTTCGGGAAGCAACCAGCGTCGGCGTCCCCACCATTGCCATCGTTGATACCAACGCCGATCCATATATTATCGATCATCCGATTCCGGCCAATGACGACGCGGTCGGTTCAATCAAGTTAATTGCTACCCATATTATTGATGCTTGGGTGGAAGGAATAAAAGCGCAAAAACCGCCACCGTCCGACGCTAAAGCTATGGACGGCAAGAAAGTTGAAGGCGAGAAGAAAGAAATAGTAGAAGTTCAGAAGAAAGAAAAAACAGAAACTAAATCAAAAGTTAAAGTTAAAAGTAAGAAAAAATAAATTTCTAATTTCTAATTCTTAATTTCTAATCAATTTTTAATGACGAATGTTTAAAAATTAAAACATTTGGATTTGATTGAAAATTAAAAATTTTGAATTTATAATTAAATTATGGTTGATATTAAGTTAATTAAGCAATTAAGGGAAGAAACACAAGTTTCGATTGCGGATTGCACCAAGGCTTTAGAAGAAGCAAAAGGTGACTACGAAAAAGCAATCGAAATTCTTAAAAAAAGAGGAATCGAGAGGGCCGAGAAAAAGGCTGACCGGGAGACCGCGCAAGGGCTAATTGAAGCTTACATTCATCAAAACGGAAAAGTGGGAGTGCTTCTGGAAATTTTGTGTGAGACGGATTTTGTCGCCAGAACCGAAGACTTCAAACGCTTAGCGCATGAAGTGGCAATGCAGATTGCGGCGATGAACCCGAAAAACATTGAAGTATTGTTAAAACAAGAATATATCCGCGACGGTTCAGTCACAATCGAAAATTTAATTAAACAAGCAATCGGAAAATTGGGTGAAAACATCCGCGTGAAAGCGTTCACACGTTACGAATTATAGATACATATTTACCCGAATTATTAGTCCGAATGGATCCGAATAACAAGGAATAAACTTATGCCCAAGATTATTCAAAAAGACCTCTCCTACAAACTAATGGGTATTTTATTCTCCGTTCAAAATAAACTTGGCAACAGATATCAAGAAAAATATTACCAACGCGCGATTGAAGTAGCGTTAAAGGAAGAAAAGGTAAGTTTTAAAAGAGAGCTTCCCGTAGATTTAATGTTCAACGATGAAAGAATAGGAAAGTTCTTCCTTGATTTCTTGATAGAGAATAAAGTAGTATTGGAAGTGAAAACAGTTGATAGGCTAAAGCCAAAAGATTTCAAGCAAGTTTTAGCTTATCTTACTGCCAATAATTTGGAATTAGGAATTTTGGTCAATTTTAGAACAGACAAATTGACATATAAAAGAATTCTCAATTCTAAGTATTCGGGTTAATTCGGAGTAATCATTTGTATGAATACGGATGTTGTGAAACAACAGATGCAGAAGGTGGTCGAGGTCATTAAGGTTGATCTTGGAACGGTTCGAACCGGCAGAGCATCGCCGGCTTTGGTTGAAAACGTTGTCATCCATGCTTATGGCGGGACACAAGCTTTAAAAGTAGTTGAGTTGGCGCAAATTACTACTCAAGATAGTCAAACAATTGTCATTACTCCGTACGATAGTTCAATCATCGGCGAAATCCAGAAAGGCTTAATGGAAGGAAACATTGGACTAACGCCGGTCATTGACGGGCAAATCATCCGCATTTCGATTCCTCCCTTAACCGAAGAAAGAAGACAGCAGTTAGTGGCTTTGGTTAATCAAAAATTGGAAGGCGGCAAAGTGCAAATTAGGCAGGTAAGACACGAAGCGATGAACGAAGTTAAGAAACAGCTTAATGATAAAACGATTTCCGAAGACGAAATGTTTCACGCCGAGAAAGATATCCAAAAATTAACAGACGATACCATTGCCGAACTCGACTCCTTAGGCAAGAAGAAAGAAGAAGAGCTCCTCGCGATTTAGTATCTAGTATTTAGTATTAAGTATTTAGTATACTTTCTAAGTTATGCTCCTGACGATAATTATTTTCCTAGTAATTCTTTCGGTGTTGGTTTTAGTGCATGAAGCGGGACATTTTTTTGTGGCGAAATTTTTCGGTATCAAAGTAGAAGAGTTTGGCTTTGGTTTTCCATTGACACGCCCAATTTTCTCTATCAAAAAAGGCGAGACAAAATATTCCCTCTATCCATTGCTGATTGGCGGATTTGTCAAGCTTTATGGTGAGGATGAGGCGGGTTCCGGCTCAATTAAATTAAAGCAGAAAAAAGTAAAGAACGATTTACATCGGGCATTTTTTGCCAAACCTATTTGGCAAAGAGCGTTGGTAATTTGCGCCGGAGTGTTCATGAATTTTGTCTTGGCGGTAGCAATAATTTCGTTTTTATTCTCCGTTGTCGGTGTGCAAATGCCCGGCAATAAGGTAACTGTTGACGCGGTTGTTAAGGGCGCGCCGGCAGAGAAAGCAGGCATCAGGCCGGGGGATATTGTTGTCTCTATTGACAAAACTTCAGTTACCAGCGCCGAGCAATTAGTCACTTATGCCAAAAAACACTTGGGACAAAAACTCGTACTAAAAGTCAAAAGTCAAAATTCAAAAGTCAAAAGTGTTGAAGTGGCACCGCGGAAAGTGTATCCGAGTAGTGAAGGTCCGATGGGAATCGCGATTTCGCAAAATGTAATTTTAAAAAAATATCCTTGGTATGAGGCGCCGTTTGTCGGAACAAAAGAGGCGTTGCGTGAAATTGTGTTGATGGTTCAGGGCTTGGCTACTTTAGTCTCCCAACTTTTATTCCACGCATCTGTTCCAGCAGGTGTTACGGGGCCCGTGGGGATAGCCCAACTAACGGGAATTTTCTGCTCGAATACCAATAGCTGTTTATCGTTTATTTCATTGATTTCTTTAAACTTAGCGATAATTAATATCTTGCCGATTCCGGCGCTGGACGGGGGGAGGCTACTGTTTATTTTGATTGAGGGAGTTTTTAGGAAAAAAGTTGATGCAAAAATTGAAGGTTACGCGCACATGATTGGTATGATAATTTTACTGGGGCTAATTTTATTAATTACGCTCCATGATTTGTTTCGAATTTTAACCGGCCAGCCGATAATCCCAAAATAAAGGAATAAGCGCTGAGGTCTCTTACGAGATTCGGGGTCCTGTCAGGAATTTCCCTTCCGCCAGTGCTCACTCACGATTCACTGGTCTGCGCGCTGTCGGAAGCCTTTCCATTCCTGCCACCCCTTTTGTTAGAATACAGACGAAATGAGAATTATTAAAGTAAAAAATCCGCAGCAGGGGGTTGAGGTTTGTAAAAAGCTGCTTTACGAAATAGCTTCCAAAACTTCAGTGTTGTTTTTGTCCGGCGGCTCGACGCCAAAAACGCTTTACGAAATTTTAGCCAAAGAGCAAAAATTAAAAGCCGGCGCGGTGGCTTTAATTGACGAGCGGTTTATTCAGAATCAAGAATCAAGAATTAAGAATTATGAATTGCCGAAGGGGACAAACCAATTGATGATTGAGCAGACGGGATTGATTCGGTATCTGAAAAAGGCGAAAACGCGGTTCTACCCAATTCTGGAGAATAAAAGTTTTGAGCAGACGACAAAAGATTATGATGAAACCGTCCGTTATCTTTTTAATTATTTTCCCAAAAATATTGGGATTTTGGGAATTGGAGTTGATGGACACACGGCGGGCATTCCTGCCGGCAGAATCAAGAATCAAGAATTAAGAATTATGAATGCGACGGATTTAGTGACTAGCTTTAATAATTTTCCGGCAGAACAAAGAGAACGAATTACGCTGACTTTTTTGGGATTGTCAAAATTGGACCAGATAATTGTTTTGGTTTTTGGAAAAGACAAAAAGAAGGCGCTAAAGTTGATGTTCCAAGATAGTTCACTCGCCGAAATTCCTTCCCGATTTTTAACGCAACCGGAAATCACAAACAAGGTAACATTAATTACCGACCAGGAGGGTTAATCTCCTTATTCGTCAGGGAGAGTCCAAATTCTACGCAGCAAATTTCTTGTCATGAGGCCACTTGTTTCTTCAGAAACTGCACCGGTTTCGCCTAATTCTACCTGAGCGCGAGCCATCAGAATGTCATTGGCAACGGGAATAGGAGCTTCTAAAACATCGACTGTCCACAACGGATGATTCCTGTCTGCTAAAGACATTGCTGCTGGTGTTTCGTCGGCTACCCCCTTAGTCCCTCTTTCCATGCAGAGATTATACTACAAGATGCTTTATTACGTCAAGTAAATATACATCTTTCTATTTTCATTATTTAGTTCTATAATTTCTTTTGTGAATATTTCGACAAGTCTTAACATTACTCCTTTTATCATGGTAATTTTTGGCGCCACCGGAGACTTGGCGCAAAACAAATTGATGCCCTCGCTATTTGCGCTTTTCAAAGAGAAATTATTGCCGGAAGAATTTTTCATAATTGGTTATTCGCGAAGGGAGTTTGCGATTGAAGATTTCCATAAGTATTTTGCCACCGAAAAAGAAGATGTGAGATGGACTGATTTTACCAAACATCTTTTATATCAATCCGGAAGTTTTGAAGATGCAACAGCTTATCAAAAATTAGAAAAACAGTTGGAAGAAATTGACAAAAAAATGGGTAGTTCTGCATCAAGATTATTTTATTTAGCAACACCACCGGATCATTACGAAACTATTTTAGACAATCTCGTCAAAACAAAATTATCAGCAGGAAACAATGTGAAGATTATCATCGAAAAACCTTTTGGAAAAGATTTAGAGACGGCAATACATTTAGATAAAAAACTAGCGGAGATTTTTGACGAAAAACAGATTTTCCGCGTTGACCATTATTTAGGAAAAGAAACAGTGCAGAATATGTTAGCGTTTCGGTTTGCAAACGGAATTTTTGAGCCGGTGTGGAATAAGCAATTTATTGATCATGTGCAAATTACTTTTGCCGAAGAGTCAGGAATTGGCAAGCGCGGCAGATTTTTTGACGGCGTGGGAATTTTAAGAGACGTGACGCAAAATCACATGATGCAATTGGTTTCGGCGGTGGCAATGGAAAGCCCCAAAAGTTTTACCAAAGAAGATTTAAGAGACGCGCGGGCCAAAGTTATCGGCTCAATGAAAATGGCGGAGGGACAGTCAATCGTTAAGGGTCAGTATGAAGGTTATCGAAAAGAAGAAAACGTCGCGCCTCAGTCACAAACAGAAACCTTTGTTGGGTTAAAGCTTTTTATCGAAACGGAAAGATTTAAGGGTGTGCCGTTTTACATCCGGGCCGGCAAAAAAATGCCTAAAGAGGTGGTGGAGATATCGGTGGTATTTACGCAAACCTGTCATATTTTATTCAAAGAATTTGGTTGTCCGGAAATCGGTAATGTGATCACTTTTCGGATTCAGCCCAATGAGGGAATTAGTTTGCGGTTTATCGCTAAAAAACCGGGGGCAAAATTGGGTCTGGATTCGGTAGATATGAAATTCAACTATAAAGAGAGTTTTGGCACCAGCGGCTTGGAGGCATATCAGCGAGTGCTATTGGATATTTTTAGCGGTGACCAAATGCTTTTTAACCGCTCGGATGAATTGGAAAGTTCTTGGAAATTAATTACGCAGATTCTTAAAAAATGGGAGAGCGAAAAAAAGGAAATTCAGATTTACAAAGAAGGAACTTGGGGACCAAAAGAGGCGAATAATTTGATTGAAAAAGACGGGAGAAAATGGCTATGAGCGATCAAATTAGTTTTGAGGAATTCAAAAAGGTAGAAATTCGGATAGGGAAGATTATCTCTTGCGAGAAAGTTCAAGACGCCGATAAGCTGTTAAAGTTACAAGTCGATTTCGGCCCTTCGTCAATCTCAGGGCAAGTTCATGAAATTAGACAAATAATTTCAGGCATTGCCGAAAGTTTTACGCCGGAAGAAATGGTCGGGAAAAGTTTGCCGTTTGTTGTAAATTTGGAATACCGGAAGTTTAAGGGCGAAGAAAGTCAGGGAATGTTGATGGCAACCGGGGTTGATGGAAAAGTGGTACTTTTGGAACCTGCCTCAGAAGTCCCCATCGGCGCGGAAGTTGTTTAATATGAAAGTCGGAATAATAGGCTTAGGTAAGATGGGTTCGCGCATCGCCGTTAAATTGCATGATGAAAAGCATCAGGTTTTTGTGTGGAACAGGTCGTGGGAGGTAACGGAAAAGTTTGTTAACGCGCTGAGGTCGCATTCTGATCTCGATGAGTCTTCGAACGCAAGCGTCCCTGCGAAACTCGGGATACGGTCGCAAGCGACTCTAGCGAAGACATCATCTCGACAAAATACTCCCCGCGCTTTTGAAACGATAGAGGATTTAATAAAGAAATTGAAAAGTCCCCGAGTAGTGTGGTTAATGCTGCCGGCGGGGGAGCCAACGCAAAATGTAATCGATGAACTGTCAAAGTATTTACAAAGAGGCGATATCGTAATTGATGGCGGAAACGCGCATTTCAAAGATACAGAAAAAAGATACAAAAAATTCAAAAAATTGGGAATTGAATTTTTGGGAATTGGGGTCAGCGGGGGAATAGTGGCGGCCAAAAACGGTTACCCTTTGATGGTCGGCGGTTCCAAAAAAGCCTACAAATACATAAAACCAATTTTGGATTCACTCAGTAAACCCGCTGGCGGACATGCTTATTTTGGCGAGGGCGGAACGGGGCATTTTGTCAAAATGGTACATAACGGAATTGAGTACGGCATAATGCAGAGTTTGGGTGAAGGCTTTGCGGTGCTGGAAAAATCAAAATATAAGTTCAATTTATTGGATGTTGCCAAAATTTGGCAAAAAGGAACTTTGGTTTCCGGTTTTATGCTTGACAGGGCGGTCGACGCTTTGGCTCAAAACCCGAATCTTAAAAATATGGCAGGTCCGGTGAGCGAATCGGGCGAAGCCCGTTGGACAATCGAGGAAGCCAAAGAAGAAAATGTTCCGGTCGAAATTATTCAACGCTCGCTTAATTACAGAATCCGTTCGCAAAAAGACAAAAAGCTACAAAAAACTTTCACCGCCAAAATGTTAAACGGCTTAAGAAATGCTTTCGGCGGCCACGAAATTAAGAAATTAGCCTAAAATAAGTACTCTCTCCGCGTCAAAAAGTTCGTAAGATGTATGATTCAAAAATCTTTTTTTCATTCGAGCACCAGCAGTCTGCACATCTAGTATATTATCGGGAAGTATGAATTTCCTGCCGCCTTCAAAAGGATGAATTTCAATAAGTGGGGGACATGCTCGTTGCATTCTTCTGCAAGGGATGGTTCTCCACTGTTCCTGAGAAAATGTGCCGTAATCAATCCAAGTTTCTGGCTTACCGTATCGAGATTTTTCCATCGGCACACAGATAATTCCAGATAATACCAAAAATCCTTTTTCCCTCACAAGCGTAAGAGTATACACGAACTTTTTAAAAAATGCTATACTTTAGGGGAAATGAGATATTCGAAATTATTTGGTAAAACTGTCCGTGATTTTCCGAAGGAAGAAGTTTCAGTCAACGCGAAATTATTAATTAAGGCCGGGTTCATCGATAAGTTGATGGCCGGTTCTTTTACGCTTTTGCCGTTGGGGTTTCGCGTTAAAGAAAAAATTGAGGAAATTATACGGGAAGAAATGGATAAAACCGGCGCCAACGAAATGTTAATGCCGCTTCTACACCCCAAAGAAATCTGGAATGAGACTGGCCGCTGGGACAGCGCAAAAGAGGTAATGTACCAATTCAAAAAAGACAATAAAGAATATGCTTTATCATTCACTCACGAAGAAATTGTTTTGGATGTCGTACGTAAGAAAATTTCCGGCTACAAAGATTTGCCGGTAAAGGTTTATCATTTCTCGACTAAATTTAGGGATGAGCCTCGGGCGAAATCGGGTATTTTAAGAGGCCGCGAATTTTTAATGAAAGATTTGTACAGCGCTCATTTAACGGCGGAGGATTTAGATAAATATTATTGGGAAGTGGCGGATGCCTATCTTAAAATTTTCAAGCGCTTTGGACTTAATGCAAAAGTGGTCGAAGCGGCCGGAGGAGTTTTTACCGATAACCATACCCATGAATTCCAGGTCTTCTGTGCTCAGGGCGAGGACACAATTTATTATTGTTCAAAATGCGATTTTGCGGAAAATAAGGAAATCGCTACGGTTCACAGTGGTGATGAATGTCCAAAATGTAAAGGAATAATTAAGGAGACAAAAGCAATTGAAGTCGGCAATATTTTTAAATTCGGCACAGTTTATTCGCAAAAAATGGGAGTTTATGCCACCGATAAAGACGGTAGCAGGAGACTCTTGCATTTTGCCAGCTACGGAATTGGCATCACCCGCATGATTGGAACGTTGGTAGAATTATTTCACGATGATAAAGGCATCATCTGGCCAAAATCTGTCGCGCCATATCAAGCGCACTTGATTTCGATTCAGGCAAACGAAAAAGCGGATAAGTTTTATGAAAAACTCCAGAAAGAAAAAATAGAAGTTTTGTATGACGACAGAGAAATACCGGCCGGGCAGAAATTTGCCGACGCAGACTTAATCGGAATTCCGGTGCGACTTGTCATCAGCGCAAAAACTCAAAATCAGATAGAATGGAAAGAGAGAACAAGTGATAAAACAGAATTGATTTCAGTCGAAGAAGCTATAAACAGGTTTAAAAAAGACCAAGTAGTTTAGCCCAAATTACCGCATAAGCCGCGAAAAAAACCACTACGCCCACGATAATAATTGGCAGCAATCTATTCGCGCCCTTTCCTACCGCTGTTTTGTTCTTTGAAGGTGGATTAACGGTTGCCGTTTCAGTCGATTTGTTTGAGCTATCTGCCCGAAAAACCTGCGAGACGGTAGAATTTTCATCTGAAAGAGAAGGCGCTGGCGTTTCAGGTTGGGGTTGAAGTTCGGGTTGGGAGATTGGTTGGGTTTCCATGGTTGGAGCCGGTGGTGTAACAGTGTTTCCTTCAAAGGACGTTCCCATTACTCGCTCATAAGTTTCTTTTAGCTTCGGGTCTAAGTCATTAACGGTCTTTGGATTCATAGGCAGTAACTTATTATAGCTTCCTACTTCGTATTCTTGTCAAGCCGCTTTTCTAAATTTCGGTTTAGGCTGTAACTTCTTTGATTTATTAGTATAATGTAAGTATGCAGATTGTAATTGATGGATTATTAACGAATTATCAAGTTCTTGGAGAGGCTAAGGAAGTGCTTTTAATTTTACCTGGATGGAGGAGGTCAATAACTGAATGGACGCCAATTGCTCAAAATCTAGCCGCTAAGTATAAAGTAGTGCTTTTGGATCTGCCGGGATTTGATTTAACCGCTTTGCCGAAAAGCATATTTGGAGTATGTGAATATGCGAGTTTTGTGAAAAAGTTTTTAGAAAAATTAAGAATAAATAAATGTGTTATTTTAGGGCATTCTTTTGGGGGGAGAGTAGCAATTGTGTTGGCTTCAGAAGGACAAATTGTTACTAAGTTGGTTTTGGTTGACAGCGCCGGAATTGAGAAGAAAAGTTTATATGTCAAATTAGCGAATGCCCTAAAAATAATTGCTTTCCCAATTATTTCGGCACTGCCTAATTCAATTAAAAACAAAATCAGTAATTCAGTCGGTTCTACAGACTACAAAACTTCCGGGGAAATGCGCAAAATTTTTGTCAAAATAGTTAATCAAGATTTAAGAAAATTATTGCCAAGAATAAAAATTCCCACTTTTATTATTTGGGGAGACAAAGACGATGTATTGTCGGTTTCGCAAACCAAAATTTTTAAACAAGAAATAAAAGGTGCAAAAGTCAGAATAGTTTGGGGAGCAGGGCATGATCCTCATTTGCAGAGAATGGAACAGTTTTTAACAATTCTTAAAGAAATTTTATGATCGCAAAACTTTTTCCTTACAAATTACAATTGCAAATTCTGCAACAAGGGGAATACAGAATAATTAATTTTCTGAGATGGGATTTTAATAATTTTTTCAAGAGAAAGCTTGAGGATAAAAAGCAGCTGTTTTTTTCGCCTAAGGCAAAAATGATCTTGGTTTTGTCTTTGGGACTGGCTTTTCTAACGATTCTAGTTTTGAGCTTACGTTTTGGACTGCTGGGTTTGATCTTGGGACTAGTGCTTTCTTCGCAAGCTTATATCTTTCTGGCAGTTGCAGATATTATTTTAAAACCTTTTGAAAGCGGCTTGAGATTCTGGCTCAAAAGAAAAGCAATGCAAAAACTGGCTACGCTCAACAATTTGACAGTGATTGGAATTACTGGCTCATACGGAAAAACCAGTGTTAAGGAATTTTTATATACAATCTTAAAAACAGAATATCAAACACTTAAGACTCCGGAAAGCTATAACACAGTTTTGGGAATTGCAAAAGTTATTGACTTAGAACTTGACGAAACTTATCAATATTTTATTTGCGAAATGGCCGCATACAAGAGGGGAGAAATAAAAGAATTGGCGGATATGCTTAAGCCCAAATTCGGAATTTTGACGGGAATCAACGAGCAGCATTTGGAAATGTTTGGTTCAATCGAAAATACCATTTTGGCTAAATTTGAGTTGGTTGAGGCAATTCCTGAAGATGGTTTTGCAGTTATCAATGGTGATAATGAATTAGTCAGAAATAATTATAAAAAGTATGCAAAGAATTTTGTAATTTATGGATTGGGAGATTTTAGTTTTTCTGCTAAAAATATCAAGATTATCGAAGATGGAACTACCTTCGAGTTAATTTTAGATGATAAAAATTATCCTTGTAAAACAAAACTAATTGGTAAATCACAAATCGAAAATATCGTAGCTGCTGCGACGATGGCTTTTAAATTGGGAATGAAGCCGGAAAAAATTCTCGAAGCCATAGGAAATTTATCGGCTGTCTCGCATCGGTTAGAATTTCGACAAAGAGAAAACATGCTGATAATTGATGATGCTTATAACAGCAATGTCACCGGATTTAAAGAGGCTTTACATCTTTTGGAAAACTTTAAAGACAGGCCAAAAATAATTGTGACACCGGGGATTGTTGATTTGGGAGGAAAAACATTAGAAATTCATAAAAGCTTGGGGAGACTTGCAGAAAAAATCTGCGATACAGTAATTTTGGTTGGCAAAAGCGATCGTACAAACGGATTAGCGCAGGGAGTTACTAATCAAAAAAAGATTCAGTGGATAGAGTCAATTAAAGATCTATCAGTTATTCTGAAAAAACTCGATTTAGAAAACCCCGTGGTGCTTTTGGAAAATGATTTACCAGACAGCTACTAGACCTTCGATGCTTTTCCCTGAGGGTTAAAATGCTCAAGAATATTGGTTGGAAAACTGGTAGTATTTTTTTGAGCGTCCACATGTTTTTCCAAAGCTAAGTCAATAAGTCTTGTTAATAACTCTCTAAATTTTATGCCTTTTGGTTCCCAAAGATAAAACGCCAAACTGCCTGGAATGGTATTAACCTCAAGAATAATAATTTGTTTTTCGTTAAACATAAAATCAATTCTTGCCAAACCACTGCAATCAAGCGCCTGATAAGCAGTTCTGGCTAATTCTTGTATTTTCTCTTCAATTTCTCTTGGAAGATCAGCTGGCACTTTCCTTTTGGCCGAAGCCATACCTTTAGATTTACTATTTTCAGATTTATATTTATCGTCATAGCTTAACAGGTCTTTTGATGGGAAAACTTCCTCGCAAACAGAAGTTTCTAAGATATCTCCGCTATTCCCCATGACAGAAATATTTATTTCCCGTCCCGTAAAAGCTTCTTCGGCAATAACTTTTCTATCAAAAACAAGCGCAACTTCAATCGCATTCCTTAATTCCTCATCCGTTTTTACTTTAGAAACGCCGATGCTTGATCCGGCGTTAGCAGGTTTAATAAATAGTGGTAGAGTAAGTTTTTGTTTAATCTCTTTTAGTATTTTCGTTTGATCTTTTTCCCAAGCTTTTCTATAAAACCAATAGTATTTTGTAATTGATAATCCATTTTGTTCAAAAAGTTGTTTGGTAACGACTTTATCCATGCCGGTGGCGGAGGCTAATACCTTAGAGCCAACGTAGGGAATGCTCATCAACTCAAAAAGTCCTTGAAATGCACCGCTTTCGCCAGTTCCACCGTGAAAGCAAGGGAAAATAACATCAACGTTGATGACTCCCCCTTTAAGAAGGCCCCCAGTTGTTTGAAAACCTTTGCGTTGCATGTTTAAATAGGGTTGTATTCGTTGTGAGTTATCAGGAATTGCGAGAAGATTTTTATAAGTTTCAATCTGCAAAAGCTTATCGCCCGTAAAGCATTCGCCATTTTTTGCAACATAGATAGGAATGCCTATAAATTTATCTTTGTCTAGATTCTTCAAGGCTTGTAGGCCGGTGATTACAGACACTTCGTGCTCGGGGGAGATGCCGCCAAAGATAACTGCCACTTTTTTCTTATCCATAGATTGATTATAGCAAAATTATGGGGGCGCAGTTCAAATTTAGCTGCGGTACTTTTTTTTAGACCTCAAAAAAGGTATACTTAAGGCAATAAATTATGAGATTTATTGTTGTACATACGTCGCCGGACATGGATGCCATAACCAGCGCTTGGTTAATCAGGAAGTTTTTGCCGGGCTGGGAAAAGGCTGAGGTTAAATTTGTGCCCGCAGGCGAAAGAGTTGGGGGCGAACCAAAAGGACAAAGTTTTGATCATGCGGTTGAAAAAATTGGCAAAGATGAATATATCCAAGCTGATACCGGCATGGGACCCTTGGATCATCATCAAACGCAAAGCATGCAAGTTTGCGCTACCACTTTGACTTATGATTTTGTCAAAAAATACCTACTGGCTTACAATCCGCCAGTTAATCCGGAGAAATTAGAAGCTTTAGAGAGGATGGTAAAGTATGTTTTGCAAGTTGACCATTTTCAGGAAATCTTTCGCGCAGAGCCCTTAGAGGATTACAATGATTTTTCCGTCGTTAATATTTTAGACGGACTCAAATTGGAAAAACCGGATCAAGATGGATATTATGTGCATTTTATTTCAGAGTGCTTGGATGCGCTCTTGCATGATTTTGAAAATAAAATTTGGGCCGAAAGAGAAATTAAAAAAAGCGGGATAGAATTTAAAACCAAATGGGGCAACGGTTTGGCAATTGAAAGCATTAATGATTCAGTCGTAAAACTAGGGCAATTGATGGGCTACGTAATTGTTGCCAGAAAAGATCCCAGAAAAGGATATTTAAGGATTAAAACAAAACCAAATCAAAGCGATGATGACAAAGGAGTAGATTTAACTTTAGTATACGAAAAGTTAAAAAAGATGGATCCAAGCGCGACTTGGTTTTTACATGTGTCCAAAAAAATGCTTTTGAATGGAAGCCCTAAAAATCCTAAGATGAAGCCAACGAAATTACCTTTGAGTGCTATAATAGAGGTGTTAAAAACCATTTAAGATGGATTGTGTTTTTTGTAAGATAAGAGATAGGATTATCACCAAGGAATTTACTTATGAGGATGAGGATATCATGGTTTTTCCGGACATCCATCCGCTTAAGCCAATCCATTTATTGATTGTTCCTAAAATTCATACGGAAGATTATTTGGATTTCAATGATCAAGAATTAATAACGAAAATAAAAAAGGTGATTAACAAAATGATTGAAGAGCAAAAATTAGATAATAGAGGCTATCGGGTTTCGATTAATGGGGGTGGAGCACAGCTGGTTGGGCATACACACTTTCATTTGATGGGACCAATATCAGTTAATGATTAAGGATAAGTGATTAGCGATTAATGAAAAAGAATTAATCCTTTATCATTTATAATTAGTAATTAACGTAAGGAGGTGTTTTTATTTTATGGTAGTTGTTAAAAAAATGCCGGGAGACAGCGATGATGCACTCATCAGAAAGTTTTCCCGCAAAGTAATGTCTGAAGGGATTCTTCAGGAAGCAAAAAGAAGAGAGTTTTATCTTAAACCTTCCCAAGCTAGGAAACAAAAGGTGCAAGACGAGCGAAGGGCAAGGAGAATCGCCAACGATAGGGCGGCAGCTTAAGTATGGATAAAATTTCCGTTCTAATTTTTGTGGAGAGCCGGTATAAGATTAACCGGAAACGCATTAAAAAAGTCATCGAAAGCGTGATTGCCAAAAATGAAGTTACGGGACCGGTGGAAATTTCTGTTGCCGTGGTAGGGGATCGGAAAATGCGGGAGCTTTCTAAGAAGTATAAAGGCGAAGACAAGACCAGAAATATTTTGTCCTTTTCGCAAACCGAAGGCGAATCAGTTATCACACCTAGCGATATTTTAAGGCTTGGCGACATTGTTCTTTCATTTCCGCAAGTAATCAACGACGCGGTCCGCGACGAAATGCTGGTCGATGACAAAGTGGACGAGTTGGTTGAACACGGTTTAATGCATCTTTTAGGATTACATCACGAGTAGTATGGTTTTTTACAGAAAATACAGACCCCAAAAAATTGAAGAGCTAGACAACGAGTCGGTTCGCAGAAATCTCTACTCGATTTTTTCTAAAGGCAGTTTTGCGCATGCCTTTTTATTTACCGGGCCAAAAGGTTTAGGAAAAACTTCCGCGGCCAGAATTGTCGCTAAAGTTATAAATTGCGAAAAACATCTTGGGCTTAAAGGTCACCGTGAAGATAAAGAAATTGAGCCCTGCAATAAATGCTCACAATGTCTTTCGATAGCAAATGGAAATAATTTGGATGTTTTAGAAATTGACGGCGCATCAAACAGAGGAATTGATGAAATCAGAGATTTAAAAGAGAAAATAAAGTTAGCTCCGTTTAAGGCAACAAAGAAAATTTACATCATTGACGAGGTGCACATGTTAACGACCGAAGCTTTTAACGCGCTTTTAAAAACTCTGGAAGAACCGCCCAGTCACGCAGTCTTTATTCTTTGTACCACGGAACAACATAAAGTGCCGGCAACCATTGCCTCCAGGTGTTTCAAAATTAATTTTACCCGCGCCACCGATGAAGAATTAGTCCGTTCCCTGCAAAGAATCGTTAAAGCAGAAGTTATAAAGGTGGACAAGGAAGCGCTTTTGGAGATTGCCAAATTGTCCGATGGTAGTTTTAGGGACGGCGCAAAGTTATTGGAAGAGGTGGCTATTTTTGCCGGCAGAAAAACTATTACCGTGGATCTAGTTAACGAGAAATATAATAATTCGGGAATTGCTGATAGCCTTTCACAAATGCTGGAAGCTTTAATACAAAAAGATGCAAAAAAAGGAATTACGATTTGTAAAGAGTTGGCAAAACAGGGGATGGATTTTAAGTATTTTATCGAAGAGTTGATGGGCGAGTTACACTTAATGCTTTTGCAAAAAGTCGGAGTGGAGAAAGCGGATAAAGAACCAATACTTGAGCTTTCGGAAATTCGGAAATTGTTTCAATTGTTAACCGCTGCATATCTGGAAACAAAGTCAGCGGTTTTATCGCAAATGCCGTTGGAGTTGGTGGTTTTGGAGTGGGGAGAAGGAGGACAAGGAGTTGAAGGCGAAAGCCAAACGCATGTTGTTCAAGACGCTCGCCAGGGTTCAACCCAATCCCAAAATGCCTCCCGCTCGCTAAGCGGAAATAGGCAATTAGAAGAAACAAAAAATAATGTTACGAAAACGCCTATTTCCAATTCTTTCACAAATAGTTTGGTTTCCGCCCCCGTTATTAAAAATAGCGTATTAGTGGATTTAATTAACGAAGTAAAAACGCAGAATCCTTTAGTCGCCGGACTGTTGCGAAGTTGTAGTGCCGAGGAGATTAAAAATAATACGCTTAACATAATCACAAGCTCAAAGTTTCATAAAGAAAAACTGGAAGAGCAAAAAGCAATGCAGATACTAAGCGACTCTGCAGCTAAAATTTTTGGAGAGCAAATTGAAGTCCATATTTTAGGAGGTGATAGATAATGAATAATCCATTCTCCCAACTTGGGGAACTTAAAAAAATGCGGGATCAGGCGATGCAAATTCAGAAAGAATTACAAGCCGAAGAAGTCAGCGTTGATAAAAACGGCGTCCAAATCGTGATTACCGGCGACCAAAAAATTAAAGATATTAGGGTTAACGGCCGGTCTGACGACGATATTAAGGAAGCAATTAACGAAGCGGTTAAAAAATCTCAAGAAGTGGCAGCCAGAAAATTAGCAACGATGCAAGGTGGTCTTTCCAGTCTTTTGGGCGGCGGACAATAATTGCAACTGTTGCTCAAAATAGCTAATAAATAGTAGAATAACTTGATGAGTATTTTTAGTGGAAGCGCCAGCAAAAAACTGGCGGGAAAAATTGCCAAAAATTTGGGTCTCGAACTTTCTCCGGTCGAGATTTTTGTTTTTCCGGATGGCGAAAAACGGATCAGAATTAAGGAAAATGTGGTTGGTAAAGATTGCATCATTATCCAGTCTGCCAGCATCCCACCCGACGAAAATTACATGGAACTTTTTATTATGATTGACGCCTTAAAACGCTCCGGCGCAAAATCGATTAAAACCGTCATTCCATATTTGGGTTACCAAAGACAGGACCATATTTTCCGAGACGGCGAAGCGGTATCGTTAGAAGTAATTGCAGAAATTTTAACCCGGGTTGGAATGACAGAACTTTTTTCTTTTGATTTACATTCGCCAAAAATTCCGGACATTTTTTCGGTTCCCGTTCATCATTTGTCGGCTCTGCCAACTTTTGCTGAAAGAATAAAACAAGATTTCAACCTAACTGAAATTGTTTTGGTTTCGCCTGATATGGGGGGAATAAGAAGAGTCAAAGAGGTTGCGGAAATATTAGGTAATATTCCTTTTGTGACGATTGAAAAAAACCGCAATTTGGCAAGCGGCGAAATTAATGATAGCGGACTTAACGGGGAAGTGCGGGGAAAAATTGCGGTTGTTGTTGATGACATGATTTCAACCGGACAAACAGTGGTAGAAGCGGCAGAATTATTAATCGAACAAGGGGCAACCAAAGTTTTTGCCTTTGCAACTCACGCAGTTCTGGCCAAAGACGCCGATAAACTTTTGCAACACTCAAACCTTGAAAGAGTGGTGGTTTCGGACACGATAGATGTCCCGGCTTTTAAATTATTTCCAAAATTGGAAATAATTTCCATCGCCGACGTTGCCGCAAAATCCCTAAAATCATAATTTATGACGATACCCAAAGCAATCCAAAATCTAATTGAGTCTTTCGAAAAGCTTCCGGGCATTGGCCCGAAAACCGCCCAACGCTTAACCTTTTATCTTTTACATGTCCCACAAGGTGAGTTGGATGAGTTTGCCAGTTCGGTTCAAAAGCTAAAAAATGATACTATTTTGTGTTCCGTCTGCAACATGATTGATGATGTAGATCCCTGCAGTATTTGTAGTGATCCACAACGTGATCAGTCAATACTTTGCGTGGTGGAGCAACCTCTAGATGTTCTAGCACTTGAGAAAGGTCGTGGTTACAAAGGAGTATATTTTGTTTTGCACGGGAAGATAGATCCGCTAAATAATATTGGGCCGGATGAAATATTTATCAGTCAATTGTTAGCAAGAATTAAGGATAAAGAATCAAAAGTTAGGGAAATAATTTTAGCAACCAACCCGACAATGGAAGGGGAAGCAACAGCGATGTATATTGCAAAACAACTTAAATTTCAGAACTCAAATCTCAAAATAACACGAATTGGACGGGGACTACCGGTCGGGGCAGATTTAGAATATGCCGATGACACCACACTTCAGCGAGCGATGGAAGGAAGGAGCCAGTATTAATGGATAAAGCGGGAATGTTTGGGGAGTTATTAGAGCAGGGGCAGCAGACGGTGCAAAATACCGTCAAGAGTGCAGTTTCTGACGTTGCCGGTTCGGTCACCAGTCAACTCGGCGTAAAACCGGAAGCTAGTCCGGATAATCAGGGCAAAACTCAATCACAAAATCAAAACCAAACTCAAAATACTCCTAAAGTTGAGCCATCAATTCTCAAGGCGGCGTCAAGTCCCGAGACAATAGATTTGGTCAAAGAATTTTATGCGCCGTCGCAAGATGTGCCGCCAGATTCTGCTCAGGTTAAGCAACAGGAGCAAATGGAAACACAGCAAAAGCTGGCAAAACTTCGACAAGAATTACATCAGGGAGAATATTATGAACCGCTAATTGCTTACGAAACTAAAAAGCCGGGGCGAGAAGAGGAGGGCGCGGCGGAAAAAGTCGAGAGAGAAGAAAAAGAGGAAGAACAGAAAAAAATGGAGCTGGAAGAAAAAAAAGCCAAAGAAAAACAAGATATCTCAACTTCAAGAGCACAGAGAGCGGTTGAAGCAAATCGGGGAGTTGCGGGGTAGGACTTGTTATGCTAAGCTCGAGTTACAATGCTTAAGCTTCAGAATACCTTATCTCACCAGATTGAGGAGTTTAATCCTTTAAATCCACCCGTCGTTACGATGTACACTTGCGGACCAACTGTTTATAACTTCATGCATATTGGGAATTTAAGAACGTTTGTTTTTTCGGATTTATTATTCAGAGTTTTAAAATTTAACGATTTTCAAGTTGAAGCGGTAGAAAACATTACTGACATTGACGATAAAATTATTAAGCAAGCTAAAGAAGAGGGAAAAGAAATCGGTGAAATTACCAAAGAATACACGAGATATTTCTTGGAGGATGTCAAAAAGTTAAACATCAATCCGGAAAACCTTAAAGAGCAACCAAGGGCCACAGATTATGTTGAAAAAATGGTTGCTTATATTCAAGTTTTGGTTGAAAAAGGTTTTGCGTATGTGGAGAAAGATAATTCAGTTTATTTTGACATTTCTAAATTTTCTAACTACGGCAAGCTTTCCGGTTTGGAAAAAAGAGAACTAAAAACCGGCACCAGAGTCTTGTCGGATGAATATACAAAGGATGATGTTCAAGATTTTGCGCTGTGGAAAGCAGTCGCGTCTGATGAAGTCGGTTACGATTCGCCTTGGGGAAAGGGAAGGCCGGGTTGGCATATTGAGTGTTCGGTAATGAGTCAGAGTATTTTGGGAGATAAAATTGATATTCATACCGGCGGAATCGATTTAGTTTTTCCGCATCATGAGAATGAAATCGCTCAATCTGAAGCTAAAACAGGGGAATCTCCATGCGTAAAATATTGGGTGCATGGCGCGCACATGCTGGTTGACGGCAAAAAAATGTCCAAAAGCTTGCATAATTTTTACACTTTGGCAGAAATTATCGATCGTGGTTTTGAGCCGCTAGCTTTAAGATACCTATTTTTACAAACGCATTACCGTCAGGAAATGAATTTTACTTTCGAAGCTTTGGAAGCGGCGCAAAATGCGCTCAACCGTTTGAGAAAAGAAATTGCGGGTTATGACGAAGGCTCAAATTCGCTCCCCGAATATGAAGAGCAATTCAAAGACGCGATTAATGATGATTTAAATATGCCAAAAGCTTTGTCAATTTTGTGGGAAGTTATTAGATCGGATAAAAATCCTTCAGACAAGTTAACGACGGTATTAAAATTTGACGAAGTGTTAGGTTTATCGCTTGATAATTCGAAGTCACTAGTGCAAAAGCAGGAAAAAGTGCCGGTCGAAATCCAAAAATTACTTGACGAGCGGGAGCAACTAAGAAAAGAAAAGAAATTTGCCGAGGCAGATAAAATCAGAGAAAAAATACTGGCGATGGGATATAAAGTAGAGGATAAGAGTTAAATCTTCGGAGCTTCTCTTTGAGTTAACGCAGACCATTTCAATAATCGTTCGCGTCTGGCAGCAATACTTGTAGTTTGGCTTTGGGAATTATTTCGTTGGATAAAATCTCCGTTGTCCGGAGTGCTACTCTCAATAGAGTTAGAGGGATTACTCATAATGATATCTTTTAGGGTAGTGCAATTTTTGGGGACTTGTCAAGAGGTAAAATCTATGCGCATAATAACTTAGGAGTAGAAATGGCAAAGAAAAAAATCAGCAAAAGAAAAAAATCAGTCGTCAAAACTAAGAAAGTAGATAGGGGAATTGGGATTGATTTTCATTCTTGGACATTTTTCCTATTCCTGCTTTTTGTCCTCATAACTGTTTTGATTCTCGTTGCCCAGCAAATGGGATATCGGTTCTTCTAAAGCATCAGCATTGACAAAACTTCAAGATGGCGTCAGACTAAAATTGTGATAGATTTTACCAACTTAGGTTACACAAAACCCTTGTATATTCTGCCGTTTGACCACCGGACAACTTTTGCCAAGCAAATCTTCGGCAAAGATTCAATCATCGAGCTAAATTCGCAAGAAAAAGAAGCGATTCGGGAATTAAAAATGCTAATTTACAAGGGTTTTAAAGACGCGGTGGAAAAGTTAATTCCTACCAATGCAGCAGCGATTCTCTGCGATGAGGAGTTCGGAGCAGAGATTTTGATTGATGCTTTGCATAATGGTTATATCACGCTTTTGCCGGTGGAAAAAAGTGGACAGGCGGAGTTTGATTTCCAGTATGCGGATTTTTCGGAGCACATCGAGAAGTTCCATCCAAGTTTTGTAAAGGCGTTAGTGCGGTTTAATCCCGGTGACGCGGATGATGCGAAGCAAAGACAAAAAACCAAACTAAAAGAATTATCTGATTATTGCCAAGAAAGCAAGCATAAATTTTTACTGGAAGTTCTTATTATTCCCACTGAAACGCAACTTAAGGAAGCGGGTTCGCAATTAGGTTTTGAACGGAAAGTCCGGCCGGTTTTGGCGGTAGAAGTTATTAAAGAATTGCAGGGTTTTGGCGTAGAACCGGATATTTGGAAATTGGAAGGTTTTGATCAAATCGAAGATTACAAGGAAATTATCCAAGCGATAAAAGCAAGCGGCAGAGAAAATGTCAATTTAATAATTTTGGGCAGGGGAGCAAGGGAGGAAGAAGTAGAAAAATGGTTGGAAGTTGGCGCAAAAGAAGAAGTGTTTGAGACCGGACGAAAAGTGGAGGGCGTGATCGGTTTTGCGGTCGGTCGGACGGTGTTTTGGAAGGCGATCGAAAGATTCCACAAAGGCGAAATCGGCAAAGCGGAGGTAATTCAAATAGTGAGTGCCAATTTTCAAAACCTCTACAGAATTTTCACTGCGTGATTGTTTGGGGTCCTGTCTCCAGTCGCAATCCCTTATGTTCGTAGAATTACTCTTTTGACGGCGGCGAAAATGGCGTTTTCGTCGAGTTGATACTTTTTAATTAATTCTAAAGGTTTCCCAGATTCCGCGAAAGTATCTTTAAGACCCACAAATTCAATTGGCGTTGGCCTGTTTTTACTCAGGACTTCAGCAATTAAGCCACCTAAGCCACCGGCAATTTGGTGATCTTCAACGGTGACGACCGCACCTGTCTGCTCAGCTAATTTCACGATTGTTTCCTCATCAACTGGCTTAAGTGTGGAAACATTGGCGACTAAAACTTCTGTTCCGAGCTCTTCTAAATTTTTGGCAGCTAGCAGGGCGTAATACAAAAGATGGCCGGTGGTAAAAATAACCGCTTTTGGTTTTTCACTGGTCCAAAAGGTTTGGATATTTTTGTCAAAAGGAGTTTCGTTGGTGGTGATGATTGGCGTTGCGGCGCGGGAAAATCTTAGATAAACCGGGCCGTCGATTTTAGCCGCTTCAAGCGTGACTTTTTTGGCTTCAATGGAATCGCAGGGAGAAAAAATTGTCATTCCGGGAAGGGTTCGCATAATCGCGATGTCTTCGGTGGCCTGATGCGTAGCGCCGTCCGCGCCGGTCATGATTCCGGCGTGATGGCCGGCAAGTTTAACATTAGCGCCGTTGCAAGCGATGGTGGTTCTAATTGTTTCCAGATTTTTGCCCGGAGAAAAAACCGCGTAGGAAGAAGCGAAGGGGATTTTGCCGCTAACCGCCAGTCCTGCGGCGATGGCCACCATGTTTTGCTCGGCCACGCCAACTTCAAAAAAACGCTCGGGAAATTTTTGGGCAAACGCCTCAACTCTGGTTGATTCGGAAAGGTCGGCCGTTAAAACGACTACGTCGGGATTTTTTTCTCCCAGCTCAACTAAAGCCTGCCCAAAACCGTCCCTAACTGGTTTTTGCTCAACAGTTTCGGCGAATAAGTTTTGGTTTAATTTTAAATCTTTATTTAACATTGATTCTTCCCTGTAAAGTTCTAAGTTCAACTAAGGCTTTTTTGGCTTGCTCAGAGTTTGGCGCTTTGCCGTGCCAATCAAACTCGTTTTCCATAAACGAAACTCCTTTGCCCGGAATGGTGTTGGCGATAATGACAGTCGGTTTTTCAAACACCGCGCGCGCTTTTTCAACAACTTCAATAAAGAGGGCGATATTATTGCCGTCAACTTCCAAAACATGCCAGTTAAAGGCTTCGTATTTGGCTCTTAAAGATTCCAATGGCATGACTTCTTCGGTAAAGCCGTCAATTTGAATATTGTTCCGGTCAATCACCAGTGTTAGATTGTTCAGCCGGTTTTTGCCGGCGAACATTACCGCTTCCCAAGTATTGCCTTCATCCTGCTCGCCGTCGGAAGCAATAACGTAAGTGTGATAATTTTTCTTATCCAGTTTGGCCGCCAAGGCGATGCCAATTCCTTGCGAAATACCTTCGCCCAAAGGTCCGGAAGTGGTTTCGAGTCCCGGCAGGGCGGTGCGGAAAGGGTGGCCTTGTAATCGTGAATCAATTTTTCGCAAAGTTTTAAGTTCGCTAATCGGGAAATAACCGCTCATCGCCATCAATGCGTATCTAATCGGGCAAATGTGACCGTTGGAAAGGATCAACCTGTCTCTATCAACCCAGTTTGGATCTTTGGGGTCATGTTTTAAAATGTGGAAATAAAAAGCGGTAAAAATGTCGGCCATTCCCAAAGCGCCGGCGGTGTGTCCTGAACCCGCTTCCAAAAGCATTTCAATTACCAATTGACGGGCTTGATTGGCTTTTAGTTCCAAGTCTTTAAATTTATCTTCGGGCAGTTCCAAATCCATATTATTAGCATGAATTAAATCGCCAAAAATTACAAGTCCAGTTGAGAAAGATTTGGGTGGCGCCGCGTAAATCCTATCTAAAGCGGCGAGGATGACCTTGTAACCAATTTCTTCCGAATCCTAAACTTGCTGAATTTTGAGCCTGTCTAAATCGTCCTTCAATAAGCTTGAAAGCCGGTCTAAGTTCTTGAAGGATGTGCATACTTGCTCTTCCAACTGCAGGGTGTCTCTCGTTAAATCCGGTCATTTCAACTCTTTCGTCAGCGCCGTGTAAAATTCTCATTTGCATATCGTAATAGTCTACAACAATGGCTGGATTTTGATTTATCTGGGAAACGGTTTCGTCTGGTAATTTTTGTAAAGCAGGGAACATAAATCTGTCATAATCTAGTCTGTCTTCTGGGGAAAGATAAGTGGGTAACTCAGGCCTAACAAAGGAATGGCCTGTTAGCCTAGCCGCGTTAGCTGCTCTTTGTAAGTGAGCTGCCTCACCGTGTGATCTTCTTCCTAATCTTGTATGTTCTGCTGACATAATTCTGAGGCAGGTAAGGGGATATTAGCACAAAGATTTTGAAAATACAATTAGAATCAGCAGCTGGTAGTTAACGCGATTTTGTGAGAGAATAATTACTATGTCCGTTTATTACAATCCGAGAAGAAAAGGAAACCTGTACGACTCTAGTTCAGACATCTCTTTCCGCCTAAGCCGCTCAAAAATAGATGCGTTTCTAAAGTGCCCACGCTGTTTTTATCTGGACCGAAAATTAGGAGTTGCCCAGCCGCCGCCATTTCCGTTTTCGCTAAATACCGCGGTTGATACTCTTCTAAAAAAGGAGTTCGATATTTTAAGGGAAAAAGGAGAACCGCATCCTCTGATGACCAAATTTGGCATTGACGCGATTCCATTCCAACATGAGAAGTTAAACGAGTGGCGTGATGCAAAACACGCAGGAATTACCTACGCATTACCAAATACAAATTTAATTATCACCGGTGGAGTGGACGATATTTGGCAAAATCCGGGTGGAGAATTAATTATCGTCGATTACAAGGCGACCTCGAAAGAGGAAGAGGTTAGTCTGGATGCCGAATGGCAAATCGGTTATAAACGGCAGATGGAAATTTACCAGTGGCTGTTTAGAATGAACAATTTTAAGGTCGCCAAGACCGGCTATTTTGTTTACTGCAACGGTAAAACTGACGGTGACGGTTTTGACGCAAAGTTAGAGTTTGATATCAAGATTCTTCCTTACGACGGCGATGATTCGTGGGTAGAAAAAGCGGTTCTGGATGCTTATGAATGTTTAAAAGGAAATGTGATTCCATCAAGTTCGGAGACTTGCGACTACTGCAATTACCGAAACGCCGTTAAAGAGGTTGAAAAGTAATTATTTTCTCAGGCAATCTTCAGATAATTTAAGCAAAATAGATTCAATATGCGAAAATATTTACAGATAACTTTTGTTTTGGGAGTCTTTGGGGCGCTGGTTTTGTTGCGACAGCTAAAAGGAGATGATGCGCCAATTGTCACTCCAAATATAAGCAGTCAAAATCCAACTCCTGCCTCAATTCAAAATTCTGGCATGACGCAACCGACAACAATGCCGACAATGGGACAATATAAAAACGGCACTTATATCGGTAGCGTTCAGGACGCGTTTTATGGCAACATTCAGGTTCAAGCTACAATTTCAAACGGCAAAATTTCCAACGTCACTTTTTTGCAGTTTCCGAATGACAACCGGACTTCGCAATTTGTGAATAGTCAAGCGGATCCAATCTTGTCGCAGGAAGCAATCCAAGCGCAAAGCGCTCAAGTGGATATTGTTTCCGGCGCTTCGGCTTCTAGCCAAGCTTTCCAAGCTTCTTTGGCAGACGCGCTGTCTCAAGCGAAATGAAAAAACAGGCAATAATTATGGGGATGTTGGTTACCGTTCAGATTTTCGATCATCAATCCACCAACGAAGATATTCAAGAAGTTTTTGCCTATTTGCATTACATCGACCAGAAATTTAGTACTTACAGAAAAGACAGCGAGATTTCTCAAATCAATCGGGGGGAAATCAATAATCTGGATTACAGTAATGAAATGAAGAAGGTCTTAGAATTGTGCGAGGAAACAAAAAAAGAAACTGATGGCTATTTTGATATTAATCTAAACGGAATTCTAGATCCGTCGGGATCGGTTAAAGGTTACGCGATTTGGCAGAGTTCATTGATTTTCAAAAATAAAGGTTTCAAGAATTTTTATATTGAAATTGCGGGCGATATCCAAACTTTCGGCAAAAACGAAAAAGGGGAAAGTTGGAGAGCCGGAATCCAAAATCCGTTCAATCAAAAGGAAATTATTAAAGTTCTCAAAATTTCCAACGTAGGAATTGCGACTTCGGGGAATTACCAAAGGGGAAAACATATTATTAATCCAAAAACGAAACTTCCGGCAGATGAAATTGCGTCGCTGACTGTTATCGGAGCAAATGTTTACGAAGCGGACCGGTTTGCCACTGCCGCTTTTGCGATGGGCGAAAAAGGAATAGAATTTATTGAAAGGTCAAAAAATTTGGAAGGATATATGGTAAAAAATGACAAAATTGCCGTCATGACCAGCGGTTTTAAAAAATATTTATGAAATTAATAGATTATTGGCTCAATAAAATTACCATGTACAAGCTAACCCTTTACTATCTGGTTGGTTTAATTGGGGTTGCAGCAGTTCTAGGTTGGTTTGGCTTTTTGCAATTTAGCCCCTCCGATATAATTCTCTCAACGCTTATTCTAGTCGTGGTTTGCTCTGTCGCCAATTATCTCTTAGCAAAAATGTTTAAGGCCGTCACTAATGTCGAATCGGTTTTTATTACCGCTTTAATTTTGGCTTTAATTATTCCGACTAAATTACCTATGAATTTAGGATTTTTAGTCGTTGTAGGAGTTTTGGCAATGGCGGCAAAATATCTTTTGACTATCGAAAAGCGCCACATTTTTAATCCGGTAGCCGTTTCGGTGGTAGCAATTTCACTTTTGTCACCGCAGCATGCCGCGACTTGGTGGATAGGCACGCCCTTAATGTTGCCGTTTGTTGTGGTGGGTGGATTTTTGTTACTTAGAAAACTGCAAAGGTGGAATATGGTCTTAATTTTTTTAGCGACTTATCTTTTGATAATCGGAGCGGGCTCATTTTTAGTCAACGGTTCATTTCTACCGGTAGTTTCACTTTGGCAAAAAAGCATTTTGTATTCGGCGGTATTTTTCTTCTCGTTTGTAATGCTAACCGAACCGCTAACATCACCTTCGACGCAGAGGCAAAGAGGATATTATTCGGTAGTGACGGCGCTTTTTTTCGCTACCCCCCAACTGCGGTTTATTGCCATTGGATTAACGCCTGAAATGGCGCTTTGCTTGGGGAATATTTTTGCATATTTAATCAGTCCAAATTACCGGTTGAATCTTGTTCTTGCCTCAAAAATTCAGCTCTCAGCGGACACATTTTTATTCGGATTTAAAAAGCCAAAAGACTTTAATTTTACTCCCGGGCAATATATGGAATGGACTCTACCGCACAAAAAACCGGATAGCCGGGGAAACAGGCGTTACTTTAGCATTTCATCTTCTCCGACGGAAAATGAAATTTCGATGACGGTTAAATTTTATGACAAAGCCAGTTCTTATAAAAGTGAATTATTCAATTTGCAAAGCAGTAAGCAAGTCGTGGCGGCACAAGTAGCCGGCGATTTTGTGCTCCCCAAAAATCTCAAAACACCATTAGCATTAATCGCTGGGGGAGTTGGAATCGCGCCATTTCGGAGTATGATTCAATATATTATTGACAAAAATTTACAAACGAATATTGTTCTACTTTATACCAATCGTACCAAAGCCGATATTCTGTTCAGCGACATTTTCAAGAGGGCAGAGATAAACGGCGTTAAAACAATTTACAATTTGACTGATGCACAAAATGTTCCAGCCGATTGGCAAGGCTCAACCGGCTATATCACAGCCGAAAAAATTCAGGGCTTGATCCCGGATTATAAAGCCAGATTCTATTATCTTTCCGGTCCGCAGTTGATGGTACAAAATTTCGAAGACGCGCTTTTAAAAGCGGAGATTGCTAAAAAACAAATCAAGACCGATTTCTTCCCCGGCTACAACGAAAAATAGTTTGCTATAATATTTTTATGAAAGTAAAAATTCCGGCGGTCGTTTGGCTTTTAAGTTTTGTTTCACTGCTAAATGACATTGCTTCGGAAATGCTTTATCCGGTACTGCCGATTTTTATTACGCAGATTCTTGGCGCGCCCGTTTTTGTAGTTGGCATAATTGAAGGCATCGCGGAAGGTAGCGCGTCTTTGTTTAAAACTTTTTTTGGGTTTTGGTCGGATGAGCTACAGAGGCGAAAACCATTTGTGGTCGGCGGATATAGCGCTTCGGCGGTAGCAAAAATAATTATTGCGTTGTCTTTTACTTGGCCGTTGGTTTTGGTAGGTCGAATTATTGACCGGATGGGAAAGGGAGCACGAGATAGCGCCAGGGACGCGCTTTTATTGGAAGCAACGGATGAAACAAATAAGGGTTTTATTTTCGGTTTTCATCGGGCGATGGATACAACCGGTGCAGTGATTGGGCCGGCAATCGCGCTGGTCCTGCTTTTTCTTTTCCACAACAATATCAGGTTAGTTCTTTATATTGCCGTCATTCCGACATTTTTAAGTCTGATTCTATTTATTTGGGTTAAAGAGGCAAGACATAAACTGCAGACTGCAAAAATAAAGTTATCTCTTTCAATTCAGAATTTTCCGCCGCAGCTTAAGATGTTTCTCTTCGGGCTGTGCGTATTCTCTTTGGGAAATTCATCGGATACTTTTTTAATCCTCCGCGCTAAAAATTTAGGCTTAAGTCTAGCGCTGGTAATCTCCGCCTATATTCTTTACAACATCGTTTATGCGCTATCTTCAATTCCTGCGGGCGCAATTTCGGATAGAATTGGTACAAAAAAGGTCTTTATCGCAGGAATTGTCATTTTTACTCTTTGCTATCTTGGGTTTGCGCTTGACAAAAGCGGAATTTTTGTTTGGCCGCTGTTTGCGGTTTACGGATTTTATATTGGGCTAACCGACGGAGTTTCCAAAGCAATGGTCGGAGCGCTAGTTGGGGAAGAACACTCCGGCACGGCCTACGGCGTATTATATACAATCACCAGTGGCTTTACGCTTTTAGCATCGGTTATCGGAGGATTTTTGTGGTCTTTAGTTGCTCCTTCCGCGACATTTTATTTTGCCGTAATTTGTGCGGCGATTTCTATCCCTATCTTTTTATTGGTTAAGCCAAAAGCTTAAGAATTTAGCTTGACAAAAGGTAAAGCCTGTAGTAAGATTGCAGCAAGTATTTATTAAATATGGTAAATAGGGAAGATGAATTGCGTATAGCATCTTATTCTCCGACAGAGAGCCCACGTTCCCCAGAGGGTCTTCATGAAACAGTTATTAGGGAACAATTTGAAATTCTTAGAAACACAGTAAATCTCGATACCGGTTTGTGGCCGGCAGTTGAGCCAGGCGTTGGCAAGAAGGAGGCCTACGAAGCAGATCATATGGGTGATGCATGGATTAGGGATACATCAATGAATCTTATTGGGTTAATTGAAACAGCAGCGCTCTTAAAACGTTTACACCCTGAAGGAACTAGTCTAGGGGCTGATATTAGAGATTTTGTTAGAATAGATATCGAAAGATTACTAAGCTTTTTAGCTAAGGATCCGAATCGCTGGTTTGAAAAGTTTAGGCAAGGAGTATTGGTTAACGAAAAATACTCGTGTCTCATAGATCCTAAATATGGTGGTCCTGGTGCCCCGGAAGTACACCTTAAAGCTAATGGAGACCCATGCCCGTGGGAACGGCAGAATCAACCGGATTCTTGGGGGGAATTGCTGATTGCTTTAGGTAGAGCAAAAGCAACCGGAATTATTCAGGAATATAGTAAAGACGAGCTAGATCAAGAAGGTAGGGTAACCAAAGTGGGTCAGATAACACGTATAAAGCAGATAGCGGGCTATCTTTGTCGTATTCAGCCATGGAATTTTGAATGCAGCGGCATGTGGGAAGATCCCGAGGTTAGAGCGCCAACTTCGCGCTCGACGGCTCTAATTATAATCAAAGGGCTTAAAGCGGTTCGTGACATTGTTAAAGGAGATGAAATTCAAGCAGATATTCATGTTGCCTTAAGAAGAACGATGAAATTTGTAAAAGAGGACCCCTATACAGATAAAACGTCTCCGGATCATGGTGATGGGGCGGACCTAGCAATGGCAATCGCTGAAGCAATGCCAAGCACAGACAGAACTCGTATGCCGGCGGATAAATACATTAGCGACAATGCCGAAAGATTAAGTATTGGAGTTTCCCCAGCAGGGAAACGTCATCTGTACGACCGTTATTTTGAAAATCCAAAAGTAGCGATTGGGGAAGCTCGCTGGTTTATTTCTAATCCAACTTTAGTAATTGATTATGCGCAGGCGACTAGATTAGCGATGGAAGAAGGAGAAATTACAAGAGTGTACGAACCAGTAGCAGAGCATTTCAAGAAATCTGTTACGCGTTTTAACCAAACCATTGCAGTCCTCAATCATTACAAATATGCGCCGGAGCTATTTATTCCAACTGATCCGGAATGCGTTAGTGCGGATGATTTGCCATGGATAGAAAGAGATCCAAATGAAAATGTTTTGCTGGTGCCTTTGCAAAGAAGTTTGTTGTGGAATAGAGCGTTTATCGCTTGGGCGGCAGCAGAGAACTTATACACGAGACAACGCGTTGAGGATTTGACAAGCCGAATCGATTTTCCTCCAGGATTTTTTGAACTCAATTAATAATTAACAAGATATTGCTTAGTCTTCGGGTAGTTCCGCAAATTCTCGTTTGTTATTCGGCAACTGTAATTTAGATTACTAATAATTAAAACAAGTTTCTGTATAATTAAAAAAAGGAGGTGATAAATATGATGGATCAAAAATGTGGCTGTTCTTGCTGCGACCACGGTGGACACGAAATGCCGGACTGCTGCCAAGAACACAAAATGTCAAAAGAACATCTTCAGATGAAAAAAGAGATGTTGGAAGAAAAACTGAAGTGGGTCAACGAAAAGCTAGAGGAAAAATAATCTAGGGCTTGACTAATTAAAAATCTGAGGACTACAATTGATATATGGAGAAGAAAATGATTCAGGTGCACGCCTTTACGGTGCACATTTACACTGTTGCAATTGCGCTTCTCATCTTACTTGTTGTCGTTTTAGGCTTTAGATATCTGCATTTAAAAATGTCTCTGGAGAATTACACCCGTTCCACTATCTGGATGAATCAACAGGGAAAGCCAATGGGACAAATTAGCGATTACGCGGTAATTATCGCGGCCGGTGCGTCGCAATATGTGGCGTCTGCGGATTTACAAAATTATGTTACAACTGTTTCTAAAGACTTAAAGCGTGACGTCGTGGTTTTGGATAAAGACCAGAAAATATTAGCCGATACAATTCCCGCCAACAAAGGGGCAATGTACACTTTTGATACAAACGGGGTTATTAGGATGACGCTTTCTGACGCAGCATCACGCACTTTCGAAGAGTTAAGCAAAGATTATCCTAATGGCATAATGGAAGTAGTTGTGCCGATGAAAAACGCCAAAGGTGAGACGATTGGCGCGGTGCTTGTTTCCAATACTCAAGTTTTCCACTAACTTCCGCAATTAATAACGGGTAAAAAGGTTTTCTTTTCTGTTGATAAGAAGATATGAATCGGATGCTTGACATGAATATTGTGTTGGCCTATGCTGAAAATAAGCTTAATATTATTCATCTATGACTAAAATAGAAAATAAAAAACAATTTATTCCTTCTAAGCCCGTTGTCATTTTGGCCATTATTATTTTAATAATAGCTTTTTTAGGTGCATTTGCATTCTCATTTATAAAATCTCCACCTTCTTCTCTTTTAAGTCAACCAACACTAAATCAGAGTAATCCCGGCGGTTTACCAAGTGCAGGGGGAGTAGGGAATTTGCCATCGGGCTCAATAGTTAAGACTAAAGAGGAAGGAATTGCGGTTTGTAAAAAAAGCGGGGTGGATTATTGTTGGTCGGCAGTAGCAGTTTCGTTTAATGATTTAAGCGTTTGTAAAATGGCGCAAGACGTTAAACAGTGCGAAAGCGACGCAAAAGATTTAATGCAACTACATTCACAATCTCAATAATATGGAAACAGAAAAAACAGACGAAGAAATAAAGCCCGTACCAACCAAAACTCAACGGCCCCCAGTTGTGTGGATTACTTGGTTAATTGTTTTTTTAGTTTTGTTGGTTGGAGTAGTTATTTTGGGTGGACAGGTAGAGCAGCGTTATGGCAGTCTTGTTTTACGAGTTCTCCCGCCCGCAAGTCCCAAAATCGTCGAACAACAGAAAGAAGAGCAGGCAATTTCACCAACCCCAACTGCTGCCGAAAAGAAAATTTCTCCCAGCCCAACAACAGCTAGCGGCGAGTTCATTTTACCTTTTTCAAACACGAGAGAAGTAACAGCGGAAGATCTTAACGGATTATCGTTTTGGGAAATGAAAGTGGCCAGGAACGAGATTTATGCGCGCCATGGACGTTCATTTATTAGTAAAGATCTCTCCTGTTATTTTGCTAAACAAGGCTGGTATAAAGTAGACCCTTCATATAGCGATTCGAGTTTAAGTTCGATTGAAACAACAAATGTAGAATTTATTTTAAACTTTGAGCAAGCGATGAATAGCCCCATTATGAATCAGGACAGCGGCTGCAATCATTAGCTTACCGCTTTTTTCACCAGCGCAGCAATTCTTGTTTCTTCGGCGGGAGTCAATTTTTTAAGCGCAAAACTAACCGGCCACATCTGTCCTTCGTCTAAGTTTGCGGCGTCGCTAAAGCCTAGCGTCGCATACTTCGTCTTAAACTTTCCCGCATATTGGAAGAAGCAGACAACCTTGCCGTCTTTATTGGCGTATGCGGGGAATCCATACCAAGTTTTTGGAGAGAGAGACGGTGCTGCTTCTTTAATAAGCGTATGTAGTCGCGTGGCAATGGTGCGATCCGGTTCCGACATCTTTGCGATCGCCTCTAGAACATCACTTTCCCCATCTTTCTTGTTTGACATCAACTCTTTAGCGCGATCGTGCATCGCCGCTTTCTCTGCATCCGAGAAGCCTTTGACTTTTTTCATATTTTTATTTTATACCAATCTTATTATAAATAATGTAATCTTAATTACAAATTTGACAATGGGCGGAAAGGGGAGTAAATTCGGTTTTAAAATCAAAATAATGGTTTAACTAATTCCTCTATTCGTCTTTCTCCGTTGGCTTTTAAATCTAGCGGTAGGGGGTGGGTACATCTGCTTAAGGAAGCTTCTAGAAATTCTTTTGGCGTCTGATCTGGATTACTGTGGTTGAAATAATATGTAAATTCAAATTCGTCGATTCTCCTCTTACTGAATGGCCAATGATCTTTACTCCGATCTACACTATGTCCGTGATTATATCCACAGTATAAGATTAAATCATTCCATAATTTTCCAGCATAGAAATGTGAATATGATACTGCGCCTACCGTAATTACTGCGATTTTTGTGTCAACATAAAAGTTTCCTGAAATACCAGCAGACGGCCCGGGGTTAAAGAAATGTCCTTGAGGGTAATATCGGTCAAGTCCAGGAAATGGAGGGGACGGAGGCAGTTCAGTAATTTCCGGTGCGGCGTCGTCATAAGCATAGTAGAGTTGTATAGCCTTTTGCGTTAAGGATTCATTATTATCACTTAATCTTCGAATGTCTCCTACTCCCCAGACGCCATCTTTAATATTATTCAGCAGTTGTTCGGCGCTTGTTGCGGCAAGAATCTCTCCTAATTTTCTTGAGCCATCCTCATTGGTTTTACCAGCTTCTGCCATGGATGGAATTATATCACACGATTGACAATGGGCGAGCGAAGCGAAGTACTTGCAAAACTGTAAAAGGGGAGTAAATATCTGCTATAATTTTTTGATATGGAAGAAAATTTAAAAGAAATTATATTTAGTTTGGAAAGTGAGTTTCAAAAGCCGGAAGTCCGGAAATCAATAGAGAAGCTAGACGAATTAATATCCGATGATTTTTACGAGATAACGAGTTCAGGACTGGTGACTTCTA
>Ga0182021_10000216_pt1 | contig 57746 bp, 89 predicted proteins | sample 612E3MmetaG_FD_120493 | JGI IMG/M metagenome (GOLD analysis project Ga0182021, IMG submission 120493) | Permafrost microbial communities from Stordalen Mire, Sweden - 612E3M metaG (Illumina Assembly) | ecosystem: Environmental > Terrestrial > Soil > Wetlands > Permafrost | place: Sweden...
ATGCATGTGTGTATGCATGTGTGTATGCATGTGTGTATGCATGTGTGTATGCATGTGTGTATGCATGTGTGTATGCATGTGTGTATGCATGTGTGTATGCATGTGTGTGCATGTGTGTGTATGCACGTGTGTATGCATGTGTGTATGCATGTGTATGTATGTGTGTGTGCATGTGTGTGTATACATGCCTATGTGCACATGCCTATGTGTACATGCCTATGTGTACATGCCTATGTGTACATGCCTATGTGTACATGCCTATGTGTACATGCCTATGTGTACACGCCTATGTACACGCCTATGTACACGCCTTACCCTTACCTGAAGGTGGCTTCTGTACTGGAGGCTTAGATGTACGACGTTGGTTCTCCTTAAGTCGCTTATCACTTGTCGTTCCCTTACTTGGCTTACCGCCCATGACTAACATCCTTTCATGTATGTGCGTGTGTGCATGTGTATGTGTGTATATGCCCTTAGACACGTCCTTAGACACGTCCTTAGACACGCCCTTAGACACGCCCTTAGACACGCCCTTAGACACGCCCTTAGACACGCCCTTAGACACGTCCTTAGACACGTCCTTAGGGTGGTGTAACCTCGGTTGTTGCCTCTATCTTTCGATAGAGACCAAGAACATTCTCTTCAACTATCTCATCGATTGCTTGTTCGATCGCAAGACTTTGATCAGCATCAGACAGTTCATCTGAAGTCCTTACTATCCTTGCAAGAAACGACGGTGTGTGATACCCATGTATGTCATCCCATGCATACCACTCATCAAAGTGAGTGAAAGGATTCCATGGATTGTCTACTGTTGTTAACATATGTTCAACCATGCGTCATCCTCCTCACCCCATACTCTTCATCAATGTGGATACAGACACACCTAATGCATCAGCAACCTCAGCCTGCGTGTATCCAGAGTCAAGCATTGAACGTGCTCTACTCTTCTTTGATGTTGTCATGACCATAACCTTTTTTGGCGTGGCCAACTTCTTAATCTGATCTATGTCACCGTTGTTAAGAACCTTCTCTAGTTGATCTTTACTAATGGCGCCTGCTTGTATGGCTTCCCACTCTTTACTTGTTAGTATGATCTTTGGTTTCCTGGCCCCGGTTCTTTCACGTGCTGCTTCTAGGGCTTGAAACCTAATCTTCTTTATCTCGGCGGGTTCCATGTCTGCATTAGCGGCCTTCTTAGCAGCAAAGTTAGTGTTTGCCAGAACCTGTGCTTGCCTTTCAAGCGGTGCGTTCCTTAAAGCAAGATCCAACTTAGCTTTAATAGACTTAACCTCACTTGAATACACCTTCTTTGCTGACGGTTCAACCTTATTATACTTTACATGAACCATCTCTAGTCGCGCAGTGTTGGCTAGACCCTTCAATTTGTTAGAGTGATCCGCATAGATCTTCTCTATTGGAGTACCTGATGAAAGGGTATGCGCATTTTCAGTCTCGACCAATTTAAGAGAATGTTGCTTGTTAACTATTAGTTTCTCAGTTACCTTGCCAGTCCTCTTGTTAGTTGTAGTCTTAATGTAAGACTCTCCAGTTGGCACAAAGACAAGTTTTCCAGTCTTCTTGTCAATTGGCCCACCCTCTTTTGCTGAACGAGCCTTATATTTAGGAACATCTATTCTTGCTGTAGCTCTAGAGATAAGCGTTGACGCCCCAGCACGAGAACCGCCTTGATAGTCCTTCTTAAGTTGTGCTATATTATTATCACTAGCGGATAATTTCCAATTTAGTTTATGTTTTTCCGCATCAATAACAACCATAGAATGCTTAACTGCTCGAGCAAGTTCAGCGTGGGATGCTCCTCGAATAGTCATGTCTGTAATTAGGTTAGAGATCTTTCCCATCTCAACACCTTTAGTTCGGGTGTCCATAACCGTCATACCATCATATTTTTTATACAATTCTTTAGGTTTAAAATCTTTCAACTCTGCTAAAGCCGGTGATGTCTTGATCGTATGTCTATTGTTTGGAATAACAAGAACAGAATCGCCATCAAAGTCAGCGCCAGAAAGTCTCTCAGCAACCTTTGAGTTTATACCTATAGCATCTTCGGGTCGACCAAGAAGTTTCTTAGACTGAGGATGGTTGTTATTTACGGTAAGTTCTGGAATCTCAAATGTTCCACCATGCGGATAGCGAATTAAGGCAACACGTTCACCATTACGGAATTTGGGCGCATAAACCTCAGTATCTTTCAAACTATCAACCGGAAGAATAACATGCCAACTCGAACGAGGAAGAGCTGCCGCCTTAAGGTGAACTGCTGATGAATCGGCAGAATCCGCGAAAGTTTTCAATAATTTTGCGCGAACAACAGGGTTTGTCAGTGCTGATATGCCATCGAGTTCAGCCTTCTTTTTTTCATAGGTCATGGCTAACTGCGATTTAGCAAAAACAGAACTTTGTTTAGACAACATCTGAGACGAGAGACTCTTCGAATACTTACCCCAACCACCCTCTTCACCAGAACCCGGCTTTGTTCCAACCAAATTCATTGCTGAGGTAACGTGTTCTTTACCATTAGAATCTTTAGCTTTTATCTGATGAACGACGGCTCCGAATGGGTTACCTTCATCATCTGATACAGGCTTCATAGCATCAAGTTTATTACCCGTATCATCTTTACTTGTGTTGAATTCAAGATCTGTTCCTTTAGGTAGACCATCTTTATACATGGCCATACCCTTCATATAATGGGTACCATCAACAGCAATACGAACTTGACCATAAGGAGTAGACCCCAAAGAAACATCCGGTACACCAGGTCGGACATAAATTACACCATCAGCCTTTGATCCACCTTGGTTTGCATAACGAACCTTAATTCGATCTGAATTTACCTGGATCGGAGGAAGAAGACCAGACCAAGACTTTCCACCATCATCAGAGTAATCTGTAATAGAATGAATCTTATCTTTGTTGGACACGATGTCACGGTATGTGGTTCCAGGAGGAGCTAAAACCCTAATGTTAGTTTTCTGATTTCCTCCAGTACCAAGTTGATCAACCTGAACTGGGTGTACGGCATAACCATTTACCTTCATAACTTCAATGGCTTTACCAAGTTTGTCTTTGCTAACGTTTAGATGATATTCAACACCAACCCCAACATCGACAAACCCTTTCTTTGCTACTTGGTCTTTCAACATATTGACTGTTCCCATAAGAGACTCAGCTTTTAGTTTCTGACCAGGAAGAAGCAACGAACGAACCGAGGATTCGTTTATGTGCATTTCTCGACCAATAGCACTAGTACTCATACCGGTATCACGAAGACGCTGAGCCTGACTAATGTCTGCCTGCTTCTGAGAACTCTTATACATCAACTTCCTGGCTTGAAGTTCACCTCTGGTCATTCCAAGACCTTTAGCAATCTGAGTGTCATTCAAACCATGTCTATGAAGATCAGCAACATGGTCAAAGAAAGTCTTACTTCGCATATCTTCAGGATGTTCACCTGATCCCCAAGCATAGCGACCAGATTTATGAAGAGTGCCGAAATGCATGAGGTAATCTTCTTCATTAATTATCACACGACACTCCTTTCACTCATTGAGCCAACTCCGCTTTGATGGATTCAATTCGTTTATTAAAAGTAACAATTCGATCCATAATGTGGACAAGGACGTCAGGATCTGCCTCATAGATTCGAACTTCATCATTCTGGTAGATACGAAGTTCAGTCTCAATATCAAATGGCCTAACATGATACTCAAGACAGAAAAGTGCAGCATACACTTCTAACTGGTGTTCTGAAGTCTGAGTTACACCAGTCTTTAAATCATGAACCCTAAGTTTGTTACGATGAAACGAAATGGTATCAGCAGTGCCAAAACAATTATCAGAATAGTATAAGATCTGTTCAGAAGTCATCCTATATCCAATGGCATCGTTAACATACAAATGCAGAGTCTTTACTGTCTTTGGAAGTTTGATACCTAACCGAATAGCCTCATGGGCAAACACATGAAGCTCGGTCCCTCGACGAGCTGCAAGAGCAGCAATGTAGACGCGGTCAATCTTTTCATCATCATACCCAATCCAATGGTATTTGGATGCACTAAGGAATGCATGCTGACCTATAAGATTACTATGCTCATTAAACTGCATACAGCAACCTCCTAGTCAGTGAATTCGAAAGTGTCTTTTAAGTTCATCCAGAATAGTCACTTCATTAGCAGGCCAGATAAAAGCAGCATACGACATTTTGTCAAGTTCATAAACATAGTATTCTTGATTAGCCTGAGTTGATGATTCTACTGATGCCTTAACCTCAAGCATAGCCCACCTATCTTTGTATAAGATGGTGAGGTCTGGAATGCCTTGTATGTAATCTGTGTCGTTCTTTAAAATAATACAACCAGGAAATCTATGATGAAGCCTTTTTATTAGCCGGGCTTGATACTCTCGTTCTAACACACGGCCTCCAAGACAAAATTAAATGAAATGAATTTTAGTAATTTTCCCCTCTTCTATTATAACCCGCGAATTATGTGCGGGTTAATACCATATGTCAGATATATTGTAAACTGAACCCTGTTGGAAAGATACATTTCTCATTCAATATAGCGTTGTGTATTCCAAGATCAGTTCCCTCAAGAAGACCATAGATAACTGCGCAGTCTCTTGGGTGGTAAAACACTTCGTTGGTGTCAATTATCTCAAACGGTCTGGTCCAATTTGGAAATGGTTCATTACGCCTCTCTTGATGATACCTAACAGCAAACCAACGAGGACGCCACATAAGATTGTCAACTCGACAGTTCGAACGATCGCCATCTAATTGAATTGGCGTTGTAAAATCATCACGTGGTGGGTCTGGTAAAAAGGTTTGCGCAACTAAGAGCGCAACTGACATTGTGAGGTAGTGTTTATCTTGATAGAGAGTTATCTTCTCAACTCCTTGTTGATTTTGAGAAGATGTTATAGGTTGCCCTGTTTTACGACTTTCAACGTTCCCAAGTGTACTTAATAGATAGTTTGACGCTTTTGGTATTGGTATCCAATTTTCAAGCATTTATGTCCTTTCAACGTTTATTCTTGCCCGTACAGTATTAAGTCCTAATCGGTCAAAATTTGCCAAGATTTTAGGCCTATAGAGTCTGTATATTTCTTATGTTAATACTATAGTATTAAGTGACGAATTGTAGTACAGAGTTTACGATAATTCTTGGCAGATTGTAGGACAACAAAAAAGGGTTGTTTTTCTGTATAATGCCTGCTCAGAGGCTTTTGGTGCCCGTACAGTATTAAGTCCAAATCGGTCAAATCTGAAAATGGTTTTTAAAACCGTTTTTTGGACCACCTTTTTTGGACCAATTTTTGCCCTATTTTTGCCCTCATTTTAACACCCATTTTTGCAAAATCTTGGCAATTCTTGGCAAACTTAATACCATAGTTCCTCTAATTCCCGATTTTTGACAAGAAACTGGACTCATTAAAGTTCCTCTTTCCCGACAAAGATTTCGCGATTGCTTGGTCAATTACCGATTTTGACTTCAATGTAAAGTAGTAAAGATCAGTAAACGGAGTGTTCAGTCGATCGATTCTACCATGCGCCTGATGCCAATTCTTATACGAATATGTCAAAGAATAGAACACAACAGCATCAGTATCTATACAATTCCATCCTTCCGATCCAGCAACATACTGAACCAAATATACCCATTTATCTCCGGTGGGAATGTCTTCATGACGATGCCCATTCCACTCAGCCACAGGAATGTACTTACCCAATAGTCGAAGCATCTCCAACTCATAATCAAAATTATAGAAAATTATAAGTTTGTCATGACTGTCCATAAGTTTACGGACGGCCATGAGTCTTGATAGATCTGAGTTGACTACCTTCCGCAAGACATAGAACATCTCTGCCACATTCTTGAGCGGCCTTTCCTCAAAGACATTCCAGCGCTTCTTTAGAACAGTATTGAACTTCTCCTCATTGTAGTCAACCAAGATTGTTGACGAATGCCTAACCGTATGCTTCTCATAAGGCATCTCAACGAGGATGTCATTACGAAGTCGTACAAGTCTTCCGACATTTTGGTATCTTAGGATCTTAGGAAACTTTGAGAAAGCCGCATAGATGACATGCTGGTCTTTGAACTGGGTTCTGTTCTTATAAAAGCCGTTGGCGATGAAGACAGGGATGTAATCAATCCAGGTATCGCCAGGAGTAGCGCTAAGTAGTATCCATCGATTAAGTCTTGCAATCTTGATGAACGCTTTGGACCATGCTCCGCTTCCCACAAGACGTTGTTCGTCAAAAATGAAGAAGGCATTCTCAACTCCCGTGTAGTTTCCAATGTTGTTCCAAGAGTCAACAGTCAGTACTCCAGCAACTGTAGCATTCCTTTCTTTCCCGATGCCATAATGTACAAACTCTTTCTCCCAATCAAGACTATCACGTTTCTTAGCCGTGGTAATCACATAGACATCTTTTGGTGCTTCATTCTTCATGTAGTAGGCAGCAGCAACTTTGGATTTACCCGAGCCAACGCCTCCCCAAAGAATGGAGCCATTTCGCAGTTTCTTTACAGCATCCTTTTGATGCTGATACAAAGTGTCCATGGCTCCTCCTTTCTAGTCAGTTAAATCAGTAACAACCCATAAGATGAAAGCTAAGATAAGGAAAACAGAACCGGTGTCCACCAGTCGATCGTGTAGGTCTTTTGATAACCAAATAGAACCTAAAAATGTTATTAGAGATAAGAACAGAGAAATACCAGCCAGAACACGACCTGTTGTTTTATTGGCTTTCATCACTCCTCCTTTCAACCAATTAGACGAAACCCGTCACTGATCTTTACTGACATAGCGATTAGTGTGTTATGTAACCTATCAAACAAATCCCCATTCATACCCGACACAAGAACATCAGGCGTAAAGTAAACTTGAGTAATTCTCAACCCTTCTATCTTACAAACAGCCTTTGAGTTATTAATCACAACGTAGTCAAACTCAAGAGTACCGAGAAACTTCTTGACAAACTCAAGATCAATACCATCTTTAACAACCAGTACTGATGTCATTACTCCTCCTTATTTATACCGGGCTCGCCACCATCCGAGCATTGACAAGGATATCCTGTAAGATGTCCTTTCTCAAAATGGTGATGGTGTGGTCTTAACTGCGGTTTGGTGCAACCCATCAACGAACAGTACTCAATTCGCTTTCCTGCATTATGTGTTGGCCTGAACCAATTCATCTCGGCCTCATTTCAAACTTATCGGGATCAATGCCAGCCGCCATGAGCTCGAAAGGTGTCGGGGGTTTACAGAAAGCATCATGATGATGATGTAATCTTTCTGGGCAGTCCTTAGTACCAATACCATGATGCGTACCATTGTGACCAAACGACCAATCACCGTTCTTTAGACGAAGAATACGTGATGTTGTCATGTTATTCCTTATGCTTCTCTAACCAAGCGATGATCACATCACCATGGCAAGGGTTTGGTGGGCAGTAACAAGATAGATCATGCCCTCGTAAGGAGAGAATTGCATCTCGATAATCTAATCGAGTATCAACCTGACTATGAAACCAGATCCTATACAAGTCGATAACTCGCTCGCGTTCCTCCTCAGTGTCAACAGTCATCCTGAATGGGTTACCGAAGAAACCAGGCCTCCCAATGTAGATACTGCCATTTGGCGTTTGGTCACCTCGTTCGCAATGTATCACCTTCATGGTTTCTCCCTATCCCTACCAAGAGTTTTGTAGCAAGTACAGATCAAAACTTGACCATGCCGAGTGTTCATAAGTTCAAACTCCCCTCCACAATAAAGATGCTCGATATACCAGAGTTGCCATGGTGCGAGATCGTCTGAGTTTACCGTCAAGGTTTTGTTTATAAGATCTCTGGACAACTGTCGTAACGTTCGTTTTGGTGGTTCTGGGTCTGGTCCATACCACTTATACGGAGGAACTGTGCTATATCGGTTTCGTCTTAGAATAGAACTCGCCAGCTCAGCTTCTTTCTTGAAAGCCTCAACATTTTCTTTCGACGTCATCAATCCACCCTCCTAATCAATGTCATACGTACGACTTGCGATATCAGCCAATACTTGAGCGACAATAAAGGGTGCTGCTTCCCTCACAGGAACAATCGCCATCTCACGAAGTTGCACCTGCATCATCACGTCGGTTGTGTCCCAGTCAATGCCAGCATCGTTTCCAATAGCCTTCGCTGCCTCCTCAACAGCCTCAGTTATATTTAAACCGATGTGTTCAATCATATGACTTCCTTTCAAGGTAGTCTCCTTAGAGGCAAAAACTAAAACCGATTCTTTGGTCTTAGTTTTTGAGGTTTCTAGTTGGGTTGATCAATTCTCCTTATCTTTCGTAACAACGATGATCACAACCATTCCAATAATCATAGCTGTTTGGAACGCGATGACTTTGATGAATGATTTGGTGTTCGGGTCGAAGTTCTTCCATTTGTTGAACATGGTCTTTCCTTTCATAGGGTCTCGTTATAACCTATGTTTTACACGCGAAGGCAAACCTAAAGCCCGTGTATATGTGGGCTGTCGGCTTTAGAACCTTTTGATTTGTGTAACGTAGCTCAAGTGGGCATAACGAACAGCAGCATCATCGTCGAAGGCAAAGGTCTTATGGAATTTGTCCGCAGGTACAATGGTGGATGTGCGCTTTAGCACGAGGAGGTAGTCGCCATTTTGGATATATGGTTCTGCTTCACTCGGGGAAAAGTCGAACAAGTCTTTGTAGTTGGACATGGATTCTGGTGTAATCTTTACAGCAGCGCCGGTGATGAGCTTCCGTTTGAATATGTTGAACATGGTCTTTCCTTTCATAGGGGTCTCATTATATGAAAGGTTTTTCCTGCGAGGCAAACCGTAAGCCCGTGTTAGGGGCTGTGGGTTTTAGATCTTGTTGTAATTCAAGACGATGTCGTAGAATTGGTATTGTGTCTTGCGGTATTCATTGCGTTCAGTTCTGCTAAGCGTACTGTCGTTCACCTTCGAAAGTATACGTTTCCTATCAGCATCCCATTCAGCGGCGTGTTCACGCTTTGCTTCATTGAATTTGACTTGGTCAGTAACTTTCTTGGAGAACACAAATGCTGTAACGCTGACTACAACGACCACAACAAGTACAATCTTATTATGGTTCATGGTCTTTCCTTTCATAGGGGTCTCATTATATCCCATGATTTTCCTGCGAGAGGAATTTTTATAAGCCTTGTTCGAGAGAGGGTAAGAGCCTCGACGGGAGACCCCTACCCTCTCTCTATCTACACTTTAGCCAGGCAGTAGACGCCTTATCTGTCAGCACATTCCTAACAGACTGCCAGGGGACGAACCCTCGTGCAGGTGCTTATGGTAGCTATTCAATTATAGGCGGGAGTTACCCGCGGTGGCATCGGACTCACCTCCCCCAAACATAGATCTTACTGCAGGATGAGTTCTTCAAATCTTCTCCAACTCATCCTGAGAATATGGTGGTTAAGCCCGATTCTTCTTCCGAGACTTACCAGCGACTTTGTTTTTGGCTCGACGTTTGTTAACTTTGTTCTGGTTGGGTGTCTGTGCTTGGACGTTTGTGCTCATCCGTCCACCCCCGTTATAGACAGTGTTAGGTTTTATCCTCATGCTTTTAGCGGCTTCTGGCGAAACCTTAACGTGTGGGTTGAAGTGCGGACGATCCATATCACTCCTTTTTTCAGAAAGTCGTTTTGTCCCTTTTGTACCCCTCTTAATAACAGGACATAATAGGACATATCGGGCACTAAAGTTCTCTGTAAGCGATCCTAAGAATGTGGTTTTGATTAAGCATGGATACCCCTACTTCGACTCAAGCCACTTACGAAAGCGCTGGAGCCATAACTCCCTATCCCCAGGAGTTATATTTCGACCATAACTATAATTCCCATGGCATACAAGACACTTGGGATTAGGTGGTGAGGACTCACAAGCAGGACAGAATCCTTGGGCAAGCCAGAGCATACGGAATGGGTGACGCAGCCAAAGCTTTATGTCGGTCATTTCCTTAGTCGCTCCATTTGAGTTGTCGTTAAGTTCTTTGACTTTCCAGCAAGGATACCCAGTAGAACAAGCCTCATGGTCAGGACAGTCAGAACAGAAGGCGCTCACGTCTTTGGTATAGATGGAATGATCTCGACACCAAGAGTTAGTGGCTTCTCCTTACAACCATAACTACGTGAGTGTTCGCCAATGAGCAACAATCTGCCGTCTTTGTTACGCCCATAAATCTTGCATCCACAGGCATCCCCTGGGATAAGGCCAACCTCAGTCAAAGCGTTAGTTTCAAGATTTATAGCGTTAATGACAATCGGGTCGTCTTCCCTGAGTTGGATGACGCTTTCCCAAAGCTTATCAACAACCATAACTATCTCATCCTCCTTTTCTGAATGGTTTGAGTCTCATGGTCAGGACAGTCAGAACAGAAGGCGCTCATCCTTTTGGTAGACATCCCCAATCAAGAGCACATTTATTAAGCATGTCTCTTATACGGTCAAGCTCGATAATACGACTTTTGTGGTATTTGTTCTCAACCCGGATGTTTGCCTCATACAAAGCCATTGCTAGTTCAAGTTCTTCCTCATGCCGAGAAGTTTCGTCATGGATTAATGCGAATATCTCATCTTTGGCCTGAGCAAGCGATACTTGGGCGTTGCCACTAAACGTAATGTCGGAAAGACCGGCAATAACACGCATAGCGTCCCGCCATTCATGCGATCCAGCCTTTAGATCAGGTTTAGTCTGTCGAAGATAATGCTGAATCTCCAACATCTTCTGAACTGTCATTCAGCCACCCATATCCTAAAATTGCCAATATAGCATCTGAAGCCTTTTGTTGTGTAACAGCGCCCCTAATTGACAGCGATTCTACTATTGGTTTCACTCTCCAAGCGAGTTCTTCATCAGTGGGCATGATTCCCTTTCAAAGATAAGTCTCAGGGTGTTGTATCCGTTTCTTCCCCTGAGTTAGGATCGGCTGGGCAGGAGTGCACTCCTTACCTAACGTGACGCTGGCCTAACGTCACTCGGGAGCCGATCAACTCTATCGGTTACTTCTTTGTATACCGAGTTACAGGCTGAGGTTGCCCAGGATGTCTCGGATTCCAGTAGTATCGGTCCCAGACGTGACGAATAACGACTGCGACGATGGCGCCGATTAGCACCATAAGAAACCCCATTATAATTCTCCTATCCACGCTATGAACTAGTTCCGAATATGCCTGCCAGCCATGGTAAGCACTACCATGACAATGACACAGAACAAACCTACCTCAGCGAATGTACTGCCAGGGGACGAAGAGCTTGACGCGGCAAGTCCTGTGCCTATTCCAGCCAGGATCCACCCACAGGCGAGGGCCTCTCGTACTTGCTTTCGTGTTCTCATCACGTACACCACGCATATCCTGGTCCGAAGGAGAATGCTCTAACCCACAGGTAGTGAGAGCAGTCACCATGTCCGTTCAGGTAGACCTCACCTATCGCAAAAGTTACTGCTACCAACGGACATGGCACTCCAACGTAGCAGAGGAACGCACCAATCGCAGCAGCACTACCAGCATGTAACGCCTGTTGGTCAGTTCTGTTGAAGTCGGTACAGAAGGCTGGGTTCCACCATGATGATGTACAGTTACGCACGCCAATTGTTGGTAACGCAACACTCTGACTTACTGTCTGAACCTGTGCAGTTGTGCGTCCAACAGCAAATGCCGGAGAGGCAGAGATTGCCGTGAACATAAGTGTCGACACAATCACACCTATTGTGAGGCGTCTAATATTCATTCGGTATCTTTCACAAAGGTTGGTTTAAACCGGAGAGTAAATGATAGTGGGAGAAGGATGTTATACCTAGCGCATAACACTTAGTCCTCCTCCCACTACCTTCATTCGCTGCCGTATGCTCCATGCAACAGGCAATTGAGTAATGACTTGGAGTAGTCAATCCTCTCTGCTCCCTCGCGGGATAATAGTCCACGAACAGGTGTTTTTACAACTTACGCTTATCAGCCGTCGCCGATACACGCCTTCGGTGTTATTCCTTCACCGCTCACGCCACTACAGAACAAGTGCACCAGGGTATTAGCGTCTCATGGGACAATCCCTGTTGTGCTACCGTCTTTTTACTCATTCTGTAGTGGCCGCTCTGAGCCTAAGAGGCTGTTTATACTCACTCAGACGAGTTCCTTCGAACGAAACAGAGCATTGAGCTCATCGATAGCCGAATTCAGCTCAGCACCAACTCGCTCTTGATAGGTTATCTCAGCTTTTACACCAACGATAACTAAACCAACAACGACAGTTCCAACACCGACCAGAATAATTGCATCTTCGTGGCGTCGAGCCCACAACTTGAAGCGTTCGTACTTAGACTCTGGTATCATTTCAGCTCCCAGTCAGACGCTGAGACCGGACGACCTCAACGAGATTGTCATGATTAGCCTGAGCATCTTCTGACATACGAACCACAGTCGTTTTCAGAAACTTGATCGTATTAGCGATGTTGTTGAAAGACATCCGTAATTCAGGATCCAGTCGGGAACTAGCTGTGAAACGTGTGAGATAGTCAATGGCGTAGTTTGCATCGCGTATAAGTTCGGCGTTAGGACGAGGCTTAGGCGGAATGACAATCTCGGGCGTTGGGACAATCTGTGAATTCTGTTCAGTCATTTGAAGCTCCTATATAAAAGGACTAAAAATTTAAGACCATATAATGGTCTCTTCATTATAAGCGGTGTTTTTCTTGCGAATACTAGCGTGGCTGATAGTAGTTAGAGTGTTCGACTATCACTTACCCTCATGCTCAGAGCATTAGTCATGAGACCACAATTACTAGATTGGTTCGCTTTCAACGCAATCTAGATTTATACACTTCTCTGAAGCACTTAAAACAGACCCGCATTTCCAACATTGTCCATTTGCTGGGTCGGTATCCTTTGTGTATTCCGTTTGATTCTTAACAAAGTTCTGAATCTCAGGGTCAATCGTTGTTTCTTTTCCGATAAACGAGTAAGTTGGTTCAACTTGAACGGTTTGAGGTTTCCAAGGATCCTTACCGTCGATAATCCAACCTGCAACTGCAATCAAATCAACCGTGCTAACAGATCTGACATGGCTAGAAAATGGCCCACCACTATGTTCAGCCAACACCTCACGAGATGCTTTGAGGGCCTCTATTCGGGCATTCTGTTCCTCATTGAGTGATTCGATCATCAGTCCTCCAACTTAGCATTCCGGTAGTACTCTTTCTCTGCTTCAGTCAGGGTCTCCCAGAACGCAATTGCCTCTTTTGCTGACACCGGCTTCTCTGGAGTGGACAAGAACCTCTTGATATCGCTCATGCTTTTGGCATTCGTTACTCCTTGGGTTGGGTCTTATCTTCCTGAGTAGCCTTGTCATTAGCAATGCCGTTAACAGCAGGCTGTTCGAAGATCTCCTTGAGTAATGCCGTGCCAGCATCCTCATCCGTTGTTAGAAGTTCCTCAATGTCCGACCCAGGATCACCGGCAGCCAACTCCTCAGCCTTGATAGCCTCCTCGAAGACATTGTGCACAAGACCTTTAGGCTCTTCTACGTCCACCGGGTCAAAGTTGCTTGTGAATGCCTTGTTCGTGTACACTTTGAAACTAGTACCCGCATACAGGATATGGTCTCCGACATAGGCCTTTGTCTGTCGCTCGTTGAGTGGCCTGTGAACACGAACTTTTATAAACCTGTCGATCGTCGTTCGACCTTTGGCGCTATTTGTATGCTCCTCAGTGCGTACCTCCCCTTTACACCACTCCGCTACTTCTTCCATATTTGCGTCTGTTACCCGGACACCCTCAATATGGAAGACCTTACGGACAAACTTCTCAGTCTTAAGGATCATAACGCCTCTTTCTTAGTTAGTGTGTCAGTGCTGTGACTGGGAAAGTACGTTTTTCTTGATTGCAGCTTTAATCTTTTCCCTGTTTCTCCACAAGACGTATGTGGTTCCAACAACCCCGACGATAATGATAGACCGTTTGAGGTTGCCTTTGTTCGTTTTGTTGACTATGTCGGTAGCCATGTCGTGAAGTAGTGCTAGGGTGTACTCAAGGCCATCCGCAACGCCCATGTAGTATGAACATTCCTCAGGCACAGTTGACATGTCAGCATCACCCAAAGCAGTAACATACCACTCAGTGATAGTGGCAACCTTTTTTGGTGTTAGTGTTGGTACGCCAGGAAACTCTGCTGGAGTTGTGGTAGCCATAATTATTCCTTCTTAGATTGGTATTACAAGGGGTGGGTGGTCGGGAACAGATCTCAATCGTCTCATTTGAACTTCAGAATTGGTTCTCCACCACAGGTAGGACAGTCTCTGAAACAATCTCGGCCATGCTCATGCGGTTTACTCCAACAGGCACGACCATGCGGACGTTCATCTTTCACATCTATCACTGGTTCATACGTCGCCCTGAAGAAGTCGGGTTTACATTTGGTGAATGTACCATCCGGATTCTGGACTATCCAGTCACCATAAGTAGCCCTAACGTCGCCTCCAGAGGTGTGGATAACCAGTTCGCCTGTGGCAGGGTCAAGGAATATGCCATCGCCTCCGGCTTTACCACCGCCTTCAGGTACGAGAGTTGATGGGTCAAGCAAAGCGTTTCCAAGTAGCCATGGGTATCCACAGTCTCTAACCCATTCACATACTGCCATGGTGTCCCCGGCAGTGCCGTATAACTGACGAGCCTCTACCTCAACAGGCTTCTTCTTGAATCTACCCATCAGTTTCCTTCCTTGATTTTTGCTCTGATTTCCGACCATTTCTCATGATGCATTATTTTGGTTGACGTAACGAAAAGTATCATTCCTACGAAATTTCGGAATGAGTCGAACCTCACATATTTATAGGCCATCTGATTCCTTTACTTTTTGCCACCCAGCTTTTTCCAAGGCATCAAGACGGATTTGGGCATTATCGAGTTGGTAGCAGTTACACTTTGTATGGTCTTTGTGCACAACACACCTCTCGTCATGCGCCTTCATAGGCTCGACTAAGAGCAGTGTCAGAAGACCATCATCGTGAGCACTCACTATCCTCCTCAAAACTTCCTTCCTTAATGGATACGTTACCATGAGAATATTGGGGAAGGCCTTTACCTTTGGTTACTTTGAACCACCCAACTCCTTCTCTGTTATCAAGGTAAGTAACGCCACCGCCAGAATTTACTCCATCGAGGTCCACATAAACGACTGGGATCCGTATTCCAATTATGGCTCGTGCCCAATACTCCGGAAACTCTGGGGTATCGGCAACAACAGCAGTACCACGTGATGCTGTGGTGAGTAGACCATTCCAGTAAGTAAGTTCTCGTGAGACCATCAATCCTCCTTAGACTTCGGTGAAGCACCTATGCCATACCCCACCATGACACCGATGAGCATAATTCCTGCCCCTACGAGCATCTCAACCATTAACAACACCATAGTCATCAGTAACTAATGGTTTGGGAATGTAGTTCGCCTTAACCCAGGCGACCATCTCATCGGCAATTATTTTAGCACGATCAGATTCAAATATGCCAGCGCCAGAAAGATTATCCCAACATGCACTACCAGCGCCAACGCCTTGGAATATAACCTCAGATAACGTTTCTGGTTGATTATGTCCTGTAAACAGCCAATGCTCAGTCACAACGTCGACATGACCGCCTAAACGAATAGGCTTCTCCACAAACAGACGCACCATGTCTGGGTTGTACCGATTTAGTGCATCAAACCAAGACCAACCGGCCTGTGCTGGGAGCATATCATTGCCAACATACTCCACAGTAAGGCGGATAGCTTCGGCAAGGTCTTCTGCTGCAGTATAAACAGAGTTCATCTGATATTCAGGATTCGATGGGATGTTTGGATAGATACCCTCTATTTTCTCTAAGACACAACACATATTCTGCGCCGCAGCGATAATGTCAATGTCCTCAAGATTTGCCACATATGGATCGGTATCATCATGTATTCCGGCGGCCCGGTTAACTCCTACAAGGAATGCATTATAAACATCCTTATAAGTCACTACCGGCTTTCTTTTGTTCAAAATAGTAGCTCCGCGCTCACCAATAAAGGTCTGCGGTTGACCTTCATTAGACGGTGTCGATGCACCAGTACGCTCTAACAGAGCACCAGCGAGATCCTTTATCGAGGCAATCAACGCCTCTTTGGGGAAACTGTCAAGCGTATCTGCTGCTGCCAAAGCCTCCCACTGAAGACGTAGTTCTTCTAGTTCAGTACCCATTGGTTATCCTTCCAACTAGTCGCCAGCCTCTGTGGTTATGCTCTCGTACAAGTTGGTCGTAGATAGGCGTCTCACCAACTAGTTTTCGGCGAAGTGCACTATTCGCTAACAGATATAGAATCACTAATGACTGAGTTATAACTCCCAGTAAGAATATGATCGTTATTATATTTAGGGTCATCAGTCTCTCATCTTCCGTTCTTCGTCAAGCCTGGCGTATTTCTCAGCAAGGTAGTCTTCCTCGATGTCGACATATAGTGACTGCAGATATAGTGGATGGTGAACAACCCCATTGATCTTCGTCTCCCAAGGACGGATAATCATGTCCGCATTGACAATGTCCGCTGAGTCGAGAATATCCACCTCACCTTCACCTAGATGAGTACGATTACGAGAGGTGCTCATGAAAATCTGTGGAGGCTTGAACCCGTCAAAGTTGACTTTGACTTTGATAAATGGAACGCCATGGATTACCTCACCCTCATCATCTTCACGATCCCTGGTGTGCTTGACACCCAAACCGTCTTTGAACATCTGCTCAGCAAGATCGTCGGGTAGAAGTACGGCGAAGTCTCGAACACCACCATCTTTATTGTAGGGGGTTGGCCTACCGGCAAAGTTACGGTAGTTGCCTGGCAGTATCTGAACACCCTCAAGGATTATATTTCCGTCGTCGCGTGCCATCTAGTTCTCCTTATAAATTTGGACCGGTATTCCGGCCTTCTCAGCGAGTTTTATACAGTTGGCTGTGCCTTTGGATCCATTACGAAGGAAGGCAAGACAGATATCAGCACCCGAGTTCACCATACGCTGGTTACGTTGATGGCCAGCACTCTTACCCTCTTTCTCCCAATGAGCTTTATGCGGCTCGATGGTGAAACCAAGAGTCTCGCCAAACATCTCAGCGAAGGTGTCAACACCACGGGCTCTACCGACAATCAAGATGGTATCTTTTGGAGACCCAGCCTCCTGCCAAGTGGAGATTATGGCATCGCTAATTATTTCAACGTTCTCCCAAACCCTTGACCCTGTGATTAGGATTCTATAGGTCATTAGCCTTTAGTTTCCTCGATTCGTTCAGCCTCTGCAAGGATGGCAACTCAACGGATTCGCCTCGCCATTGAGCACGATGACTTACCGCTTCGTTAAAACTCTTGAGGCAGTCGATCATGTATTTTGCAAGGATGAAGTCAGGCGTTCCAGACACGTTCTCTGCACAATAACCATTGAGAAGAACTGATAACGCCCTCTCAATAGCACCATCAGAGTCATCACGGTCTTTTACAGAGAATCCTACAACCATCCCTCTACTGATCTTCTCAATCATATCAGGATCGGTGATCTCCATCTCGATTGGTGACAAGGTACCACTGCCATCCAAATCAGCCATTCCTTTGATCTTCATACATCGCTCCTTCAGACTTCCGACGGCTCTTCATCTTCCTACGAATCTCCGTAGGACAAGACTCTTCCTGATTTGGATCGGCAATCGCGGCAATCAATCTACCAGTAAGCCGAGCTCCGCAAGTTGGACAGTACTCCACGTCTACTCCTTCTGCTTGGCTGGAATAAGATTGGGCCGAATCGTGATACTGTCAGCAAAGCCTAGCATAAGATTATCCTTGATCTCTTTTGCGACTGTTGTACTGCCAAAAGTAGCCGTGATGGTGTTGTCAGTAATTATAGCCGTCCCAATGACAAAACCTTCGAACTTGACAGGAACGGTTATACTGTTCTCCTCGTCGTGGCACCGGCAACCAAGCCCACCACACCTGATCCCCACGTGTGTCCGATATGCACAATCGCACATGTCTTCTCCTCACCTTAATCGGCTTGGTCTGGAACGCAGACGTTATCAAACTTCTTGTAGGCATCCAAATACGTCTCGCCAATCTCACCATTATAGGTGATTTCGTAGTACATTCCGTCTGGAAGGTTGGTGCTAATCAGTGCCTTCCAGTTCTGGAGCGTCTTAGAGAACCAGACAACATAGACATCCTCGATTAGTAGGATCACTTTGTCAGTCTTCTCGAGACGCTCGTTAACGTAATCCGTTACGATGATTCTTGCTTTTAGTTGCATGTCCATTTTTTCTCCCTTATCCTGCTCCGAGTCAAATATGGCTACTATCTGTTTAGCAGTATTGCTGACAGCCGCATAGACATGCATGATCTTGACATGACTTTTGTTTAGAAGTTTCCCACCTGCCCTAATCTGCATTATGGCCTCGACAAGTGCCCGTTCCTTATCAGGACCACAATCATACTCAACAACAATTACGAGACGGTTACGCTCATTCATTCTAGTCGGCCTAGGCGCTCTAGTCATTCAGGCATTATCTGAACATACATTGGGGTGAAACTACCAGGCTCAGTAGGTGTTGGATCCTCGGCCATAGTGTAGAACCGACCAGTTTGGCCAAGCCAACCTACTTGACTGAAGACAATATGTTTCTCGAAATCTTTTTCTTCTGGGTTGATGAGTAGATCTGAGGGACTAATCCACCTCACTTTCGGCTCCTCTCTTTCAAATATGGTGTTAAGCCAATTGGCATCTGGTTGATGACACAACATGCATATTCGAGCAGAGTTACTAGTTCCGGCTGGACTCACCCAAGCCCAGTAATGCTCACACTTTTCTGCCTCCGCGCAATTTTCAGTCATGTGGTCCACGTTTTTCCACAGTGAGTGCACAAAAATATTTTATGCATTCCAGTGTCGCTCATTGTGAAGGCAATCCACGTTACGGCCGGCTTTGCTGCTCCAGATAATCCTCGATCATGATGGAAGCAGTCACGTTGCTTTCTCCACTTAGTTATCAGTATCATTCAAGATCCAAAGCAATTCGATCGAATTCAAATTCTTCTAGGATCTTCATAAGTTCATCATGATCTGTAATAGCCCCAATGAGTCTTTCGACATGCTTATCTCTAGCGTGTCCTACGATATAAAGACTCTCATTGAAAGTTTTTCTTTCTTTCACAATCACGCAAATCCAAAACAGAGAGGTTCCAAATATGGTAAGAACAACACGACGATTCATAATTACTCTCCTTATTCACAGTTAGAGTCAACAAACGACTCGTAGTCACCGAATTTATTGATTGTCTTGATTGCCTCATTGGTGAGGTTCTCAAAATAGGCCATGTCGATCTCAAGGTCGTCTCCAAGTTGTTTGGCCATATCAGCCTCGATCCAGAAGAACCCCTTCGTGCCAGAGACAGCATAACTCTTATCATCTTTTATTCGCATAAGAAGTGCTCCACCTGACTCTGGAGTCACAGGGATGAATCGTCCCGTACGACCGACAAAATGCTTAGACTCAGTCTCATCAAATATAAGGTACATTGCACCCTGAGTCACCTGCTTAGTCTCACACATGTCATCAAATTTGACATCTTGGATGTCAAACAAGGTCTTGAACACATATGGGTGCTGGAACTGAGCGCCTACAGCTACCCAAGATTTAGTATTCGGATTCTCTGGCTCATCTACCCTGGCAATATAGACCGCGTCGTTAACCAGGCAGAACTTAGTGTAGGTTGCCTCGTGCTCGAAATCGTAACCATATTTTGAACCGAACTGAGTAACCTTTTCGATAATATCCTGTGTTGCATTCGGGATCTTGATCGAGTCTGTCTTGATATGTGCAACCGTGAAACCAAGACTCTGCACATACTCCTTCAGATCAATCATGAATAGAGCACCACGCTTCGCCACGATATTGTCGACGTTGCGTATGTCTCGGAAAGGGTTGTCAAACTTGGCTGACGTCAGACCATAGACGATATTGATCACAATCTTAAGCGCATATGAAAGCGCCTTTGCATCCTTCTCGTCTTTCAAATATGGTTTGAGTTTGCCGCCAAGCATCTTTCTGGCCGAGTCGTAGTCCTCATGCTTGATCGCAATACGCGCATCCTTGAGTGCCGAGAAGTTCGGCGTATATTCACCAAACAAGTTCAACTGCTCGATGGTGGTTGGGTGCATTGATGCAATATCTAACAGAGCGACATTCTCATACATCCCAGGCTCAGCAGAGACATAACCGCCTTCCCCAGTCTCTTCACCTTTATAAAAGCTCTTGCCTAACGCAAAATTATAACCAGGGAACTCTTTGCTGAGATCGGTATATTTGAAACTCTTCTGAGGATACTTATCATTACCAAATATGATCTTCGCAGTATGCCTTTGCGTCGTGTCATTGACTGTGAGACCACTCAAATCAGCAAGAATCTGCCGGGCAATAAAGTCCTGCTCACGATCGTCGAGAACAGCCTCAGTAGCAATTACGTCATTGACGCAATACTCAACAACCCGCTCAACATCCTCCTCGGCGACAGGTTCATCCCAAGGCAAATCCAACTCCATGTGGTGAAGCCCTAAGTCAATCTCAAACTTCTTCAAACCCTGCTTCTTCGAACTGAAATCATAAATGTCGGTATATGAGATGTTGTAAGCCTCACCGAACATACCATTACGCTCGTTTGCGATGATCTTCTGGGAAAGAATGTAGAGTTGCTCATTGTTGTAACCCATGTAGCGAGCATAGAGAATATGGTTGTCATACCGACGATTGTTAAAACCAACCAATTTTAACGAGAACAGACCCTCAACCTCTTGCGCGTTTGGGTTAATCATACGAACTACATTGTCATCACCCCGATACTTCCAGCATACGACAAAGAGATTCGGGTAGACCTCAATATCGAATAGGACTATACGACTGTCCTTAGCCTTCTCCAAGAATGGATCAGCATCCTCTTTCCCCTGAAACTGCATCTTCTGAACGATCTTCAATGCCTGTAAAGGCTGGTTGCTGCTATTATTGGCGAATGCGACAATTTTAGATCGCAAGTCAGTAACATCATATGCAAGGCCATCATTATATGCATCATCAAGAATCTTTTGGATGAAGTCGATTGAGGGTTTTGTCCCTGGATGAATCTCTTTACGCAAATTTCTGGCGATCAGGTCACGGAGACCCTTCTCGCTCTGGATAGTACTCGAATGGAGCATCTTCTTCTCCTTAAACGGAAGCCCACTGTTTATGGACGCCACAGGGACATTATTACACTTCGTGAGCTTCCTGCGCAATGCGCTTTTGCCCGTATAGACCTTCACCTCAATGCCTGTTGAGTACTCACTCGCAAGTTCAGAGACATCGCCATCATAAATATAGTGGAGATGAACGCCTGACTCGCCTTTGCTAATCTCAGCATAAGTCGCTGGCCATACACTAGCCGCCGCTAGGTTCATCTCTAGAGACTTCTCTCCGCTTTCATCCTTCAAGTCGAAGTCAATCACGATATGGTTCTCAGGGATTCGAACATAATGAGTCTTTGTCGTGTCGATCTCAGACAGTGTCGTCTTGACCGATGACCACCTTTTTAGCGGCGTCCCATCATCATTGGCATATTGTGCCGGATAGTCTCCATACTCTTTGTCAAATATGGACCTTGTCTCGTCCATTACCAGTAAAAAATACTGGTCATCCTTTGATGGCGTTTTAAATTTGTTAGCATTGAATCCTAAATAATAACTTCGTACTGTTACCCCATCGATTACAATACGATCTTTAAATTCATCGAAATAGTTTTGTAACTCATCTCGAATTTTGTATTGAGGAAGTTGTCGCTCAATCCCAGTTTCATTGCAATACTCTTTGTACATAGAATATGCTTGTTTTAGGGATATGCCATTCTGCGACTTAAATACATCATAATAAGACTCGATGAAGTTGAAGAAAATGTTTGTTGAGAACATCATATCGAGTGGTCTATACGAGTTGTAATGGTTCTTTCCCATTTTAAGATAGACATCAAGACAGTGTTGAGCAATAGCGCCCAACTCAAAATCTATCTGAGTCATTAGTGATTGATAGTGATTAGCCGGAAAACGAACACCAGTTGGATGCACATCAATTAAACGTCGTATAATCCCAGATTTGGCATCAGATATCTTTACCGGCTGATTGGTTCCCATAAACAAGAACGCATTTATCTTTGCGGTATAACTTGGCCGAAATTTTTCATTTATAGTCATAGGTTCATGGGCAATAATACTGTTTAGTCTAGTATTGTCCTCTATTTTTGAGAGATCTCCGTCATGTTGAATAGCTACAAGCGGATTATCTCGGAAAGACTCAGTGGAAAAAGTCCCATTATTTGACCCTAAAGCTTTAGCCTCAAACGAAGCAACATAACCGTCAAACAGTTTGGCTATGATGTTCAAAATGGTTGACTTACCGCTACCAGCGGGACCGTATAATACAAGAAATTTTTGGATCTTTCTCGAGTCTCCTGAGACAACGGCTCCGATAGCCCATTCGATCTTAGCTCTTTCCTCTGGCGAGTAAAGAATTCCAATAAGTTCATCCCAAGCAGGATAATCGCCAGGGGCAAGAGTATAAAGAAGACTGCGAGAAACATAATCAGATTTTTTAGGTTTATCATTAGCAAAAGTAAGTTTTTCATCTAATTGATTATAACTATTGCTAATGTTTTGCATATATTTTCGAAACTCTTTCCAACCCTGATTGCCGAAGGATTGAAGATATTTCACATTACACGATACTCCAGAAGAAGACTTCATTTCTTCTGCATACTGACGAAGTTCTTCATCTACCAAACGTTGTACATCATATTCGTCAGTTGACCAACGCCCTCGTTCTTCATCCCAACATGCATAAAAGGATTTTGCTCTGACCATCAAGTCTTTTGAGCGGGCGACAACAAAGTCTGGGTATATCTCGAGTTTACCCTTGCCTTCCTTGGTGGCAATCTTATAGAAATCCATGCATATCCCCCTCTCTTAGACTAAATTATATTAAGTTAGGCAAGGGTTTCAGTCTTTTCTCATATCTCCTCTCGTTCTATAAGGTAACTACACATCTGATACCAGATCTCGACGTCACGCTGGTCTTTTTTCGGCCACTGTAATGGGAATAACCCCCCGGAGCCATCCGGCGCATAAGTTCTCCAAATTACCCTGTTTAATATCTCCTCAACTTCGTCTCTCGGGATGTTAACTCTGTCGTTATAAATTTCTAGTCCCAAATTATCCATGAGATGCCAAAACCAACCACGGGCCCTTTTATCAGTCTCAAAAGAAAGCCTTCGTGACAGGCTGATCAACATCTCAAGCATGGAACAGCCAAGATTTATCCATTCAAGATCGACGTCTTCAAGTCGTTCGGCGTCGATGAACTCGTACCTTAGATCTTTACCATCCTCAACTCGATTGTCATCATTAGCGACAATCCAGACAAACTCCTTGTTATAGAGTATCTTTAGAAGAGACCAGAAGGTCCGTGACGGGTTCTTAAGCTTTACGGAAGCAACTTGACTGTAGAGCCATGTAAGATATAGCTCGTCCAGTTCGCTGTTCACTCATTTCCACCTCGAAACTTACGAATTTTACGCTGATCGGAATGCTGAACAAAACCGAGAACCTCCTCAACATACTTATTCTGACTCTGCACCACTTCGAAGTCGAGTTCCAGTCGGTCATTTCGAATATAGACGATCTTGGGATCTTTTGACCCATGACCAAACTGTTTGAGATTCTCAACCCCAACCGTCTCCTCGATATCCTCAATGACTTGATCCCGCTCATCAGACAGAACGTCATCACCCTCGAAGAATGTAATTGTGACCTGCTGATATCCGGGTTCAGACTCCATGAACTCATCGTGAGAGATCACATACGGGGCATACTCGGTTCGGTTCTTAATCTCCTCCGGATAGTCAAATTCTGCTAGTGGATCCCCATCACCATCATCTTTGAATATGTTTACCTCGCCCGTCACCTCGATCGGGCCTTTGCTCGGATCCACTTCAGCATCGATTGACACAGCCTCAATGGTAAGATCTTCGACAACTCGAGGCTTCCCTTGATAGTCTAAAACAGCCTTAACAGCATTCAGACCAAGACTCTCAACAGCAGACTCCGGAGTGTCGTACTCGTCCCTCTTATGGAGGGCGTTATAGAACTGCTTGGCCTCGGCGATCTCTTTGTTTGAGATCTCAAGATACTGGTTCTCCAACTTCTTCTTTGCAAAGAAATAACCCGAGACAGCGCCAAGACCGAGCGAGATAATTACAGTCCCGCCAAGGATCATATAAGATTGCTTTACATTCATTATACGTCCCTTCCAACCTTCTCGTAGACGACGCCGTCGACATTGAAGTCGAGCAGGATGGCACCCTCTTGGCCACTAACGAAATCGTAGAAACGGTCCATACGTTGACCATCAAATATGCCGAAGTCAACCGTGTCATCGCCCTCGCCCTTCACCCAGCCAACTACACAACCTTCCGGTGACCGATCAAGACCAAGCGCATCATATACATCATTCAGAAGAACGTGACCTCGGGCCTGAAGTCTTTCGTTCGCATAATTCTGCTGAGAACGGAGAAACAACAGGTTGTATTCAGGCTGAGGGGACCATGACGTTGAGCGATTGTCAAAGAACCGAGCATAAATTGACGCACCGTCAGATCCAACTCGCTTGGTTTCGACCGTCTTCGACTTACCATTCTCGTCGATCTTAGTCTCGACTACTGTCTCCGAGCCATAGCGAAACTCTCGATCCTTATCCACGCCAAGTTCATCGCGGACACGACCACGATACTCAGTAAAACCCTTCTCGATAACCGCATAAGCAGCGGTCAGACCAAGATTGCGCCTTGTTAGGATAACATGAGAACCGGTCAGGCAACCGATTGACACAATCCCAACCACGACTGCCGGAGCATAAAGTTTTGCTACGGTCGTGACAGCACGAACACGGAGGATTACCTTATCCTGCGCATAGTCCTTGTCGTTATAACTCGCAACATTCCTATCGTGGAGAGACTCTGCTTTTTCCATATTGTCCTGGATTTCCTGGATTGTCATGTCCAGGTTTAGAGTTGCCCGAGATGCAAGAACCACGGTGGCGACAACGCCGACCACACCAGCGGCGAATAGGATCGTCGGTGAGTGTTTCTGACCGATGAGTACCTGACGAGCAACCTTCGATGTGATTACGTTCTTAAGCGAACTGATGTTCATTTCTTCTCCTTGTCGAGCAAGTATTGAGATGCAAGATATAGCGGACTTGGCGTGTATTCTATACCTTTTTCTTCTTATCTTTCTTGATCTTCAGTTCCGATGCAAATGCACCATAAGGACTATACCTATTACGAGCAGGACTAGGTTTCCATGGCTCATCACCATACATCTTTTTGAAAAGCCATTTCGAACCATTATCCATTAACACTTCGTGGATCTCTGGATTACGATCAATCGCCTGGACTAACAACAATCCAACAACGAAGGAACCAACAGACCCAACGAAAACGCCACCTGCAAAAGGAATAACAATCTTGAAAACCTTCATTTTATCTCCTTTATAATTTGTTTTTCTTAATCTAGTAGTTCGGGCTTTGGCAGATCTAGCAGATATCCGTCACGAACTCGAGCGACGTTTGCGCCACGAAGACCGCCATCACTAGTCCAACCATATTTGTTATCGGTGTAACTGGCATCTATTCCAACCAACTCATAGAGTTCGGAGACCGTCGCCGACTCAAACTCAGATACTAGATTGAAAAGTCGATCTAGAACCTCATCAGCTTCGACCCGAGTTGGCAAAATGATCTCGTCAAAGTCATGCGCGGCTCTTGCCCTTCGACTCATACCGCTTCGCCGCTCATCTGGATAGTCTCGATCCCTTGGCGTATTCTGAGAATATCGATTGCCATAGTTGGTGTAGACATTCGACATACTCGGACGACGCCCAGTTCTCCTACTGCTGGACCGAGCTTCTCCAAATATCATTCGCTCAATACCCTGACTGACGGCATCTGCGATTGCATCTTTGGCTGCTGGGATAAGAACGTCCATTGTCACATAATTAAGGACACCCTTTACAGGTTGACCACCGGTGAACATCTCAACAAATCGCTTTCCCATTGGCTTCTTGCGCCGAACAACTTCTCCGGAAATAACCTTCTCGATCTTCTTTGGCTCTGGCTTCTCAACTTTGTGCTTGTTACTGTTACTGGGGAATTCGCTTTCCATTACGTCCTCAATCCTTTAGAATCTATCTACAGTAAAGACTTCGGCCAATTCACCATCTGGAGAATAGACTCTTATGACTGGCATGGTGTGTGATATGTTGTTTTCTGCAAAACGCAAAGCAGCATTTATCTTCGGGAAATGAATCGGCAATTGCTCACCGTATATAGTTGGCCATACCATGGATTTGATCCGGACAAAGTAATGACCTTGGTCGTTCTCGAATATTTTAGGACTTGGCACAGGAAAATTCTTCATGATTCCTCGCTGCTTATAACTATTACCTGGATAGTCCATAATTTCCTCTAGACAAAGAGAAAACAAGATACCGTGGTTCTGGTATCCTGCTTTGAGTTGTTATGCAAGTAGTTTCTTCTAGACTGTGGTTTGGTACCAAACCATCACACTGTCGATCGATCGGTCTACGTACTGCTCTGCAAGATCGGATACTAACATTCCAAGGACAACGCTGCCAACCCAAACTTCAGTTTTTTGGAACTTGTCTTGGGGGCTGACGTTGTTGGAAATGACGTTGCTGATCACGAATACAGTACTAAGTCCAACGACGACTTTTGCGACGAATTTGGTTACTTTAATTTTGGTCATGATAATTCCTTTCATAGGGGTCTCATTATAGGGCATGTTCTTCTTGCGAGGTGGGCACATGTTTCTCCTTGGGGAGGGGAATGCTCGGCTGTCGTTTATAAGTCAGCATCCGGAATAGGGCGAGACCCTAAGAAAGGACCCTTGCCGACTCCCACCTTTGCAAATATGGAGGTTACTCTTTTGAGTTCTCAGCAATTCTTGTCTTCATGGCCTCAACCAATTCCTCACGAGTCATATCTTGAGGACGCTTTGGACCCTTGATTTCTTTCTTTGGTTCCTCGGGAAGCGAGACATCCTGAAGGATTGTCCCTTTGAGAACGGAGGTGTCGGTGTCAGAAGTAATGTTGAATCCATCAGGGACCACCCCGTTGAAGAATTGCAACATGGCCTTTTCATCACTAACAAGTTCCATGAAAAGTTTAGAATATGCCTCGGTGCCCATGAAGTGTTGAATTAGTTCAGGTGACTTTTCGAAACTCTTGTTATCGGCATTGCGAACGCCATATGCCTTAGTCAGAATCTCTTCGAATGCATCAACAATTTCCTGATTATTATCGGCCGCAACGATTTGCTTGAGATACGAGGACAAACCACCTTTCGTACGAAGTTCCCATTTGGCAAGTTCCGCTGTGAAAAGGTGGAAATAGAAGTCCTCGGTGAGCATGTTACCGTCGAGGTCTGGGTATGTAATAGTCTTCTTGAACATTAGAGCCTTTCAGAGATAGGAAGGTATGAAGCTTGAGAGACATCCTTCTTAGACACGCACTCATTCAATTCCTCATTGACCACTGCCTTAAGCAGAATGAGATAATTGATGTGGTCAGTAATTTTCTCTTCCCATACCGCCATAGGAAAGACATTACCACTTTGACACATGTCAAATATGGAAATGGTATGCTTGGCCAACATGCCGGCAACGGCCTGACGAACAGTACAACCCTCGAGTTCTGCTGCAACTTTGAAGTTGTGGAGACGGTCCTCGGTGGCATATTCCTTAGCCTTAACCACCAGGGTGTCCCGACACATGTCGATTTGTTCATCGAAAATATGTTCAAAATTATCTGCATCCATTTAGACCCAGTTCTTGTCAATGTTGTGGTTGATTTTCCAGATACCAAACTTAGTTTTGGCCTTGCGGTAGTACTTCTTTCCCTCAGCAAGTGCTACCTTGTCGAGACCTGTCTGGTGTGCTACAACTCCAATGGTGACGATGATGAGAAGTCCAGTAGAGAGCCCTCGACGGTCTCCTCGAAGAAGGGCTTTTGCATTCTTACCAATCATATTCGATCGGTCAATGTGTTTGCGCTCCTTGGCAGCCTTTATGGCAAGGTTCGCAAAGGGCTGTTTGCTATAAGCCTTATTAAAAGCCTCGTTGTAGTTAGATATGTTCTCAACCTTGTGGGCGATCTCAGCCGAAAGCAACTTACGTCGCGTCCCAGCACCCTCACCGAAGAACAACTCCGCATATGCCCATTTTGCCGCGTCTTTAGCGGCGATTTTATTGATGTTCATGGATTACTCCTTCTAGTGACCATTCACATGAAGCAAATGCTCTGCATCTTCTTCTTTGATCTCAACCCAGAAATTCTTATCCATGTCAATGTCGTAGAACTCTTTGTAGAGCTTTCCATTGAATCGGAAGATTGCTGGAGGATCTAATCGATAGATCTTGAACTGTCTAGACTGTTTCACACCAAGAAGTCCAGCCATAATTAGTACTCCACTCCTGGGTGATCATGCTCAAAAGTAGCTTTCTTGAGTTCAAGTTTGGCTGTGAGATCCTTTATATACTTGATAATCTCGGGTCGATACTTAATGTAACACCAGCAGGTAACGAATCCGAAGGCAAACTTTTTCATGACAGTTCCTTTCAGAACATAATTGGGGTAAAGGCAAAACAGAAGACCTTGTTAGGGTCTCCTGCTTTGTGAGCCGGTCTTGATGGGCAATCAGACTTCGGTGGACAGAGCGTCAGCGATCTCGACGGGGCTGGTCTTCAACTTGACGACGACAACTACGGCGACGACGACAGCAAGTGCTGCGACGCCAACGCGGATGGCATTGGTCTTGGTGAAAACCGACTTCGAGGGGAGGGCGGCGACGTTGTTGGTTTCTTCGGTCATGATAATTCCTTTCATAGGGGGTCTCTCATTAGAGGCCATGTTTTTCTTGCGAGGTTAACTTGGGTGTAACCTCTAATACGTGGTGTGACTCCGGTAATAGTCTCTTATTGGGGCCACATGGAATGCGATGGAGATACACGGACGACTATCCTCAGACATACACGTCGAGAAATCCAACTCCATTAACTTATCTGTATTCCACCCAACCTCTTCAGAATTTGCGGTCGTTGGAATGCCGATCTTGTTGTAGAAGTCACTAAGAGAGGCGTAACCGTCATTGAGCACCAGGTAGTTGGTGTCGTTTTGACCTCTCTTCAACTCCTCCATACTACTCATGAAGTAGCGACCAGTGAACGCCTCATAACAGAGAACTTCCCCGCTACCTGTTATGATGATCTCACGTGCACCTACAGGGTCTCGATTGATACGTTCTTGGGCGATCTCGTCCCGAACGATCTGTTCTTTTGGTGCTCCGATCTTCTCAATGACCTTCGTCTTGTACTCGGAGAAGGCTTTCTCAGAGATCGAATATGCAGCAGCAACTGCGGCGGCTCGTCGTGAACCAATCTTATTGGCTCCGATGATGCAAACTATCGTCAGGATTCCAGTGCCAATCGCTGGAATATAAAACTTCCAGACGAAACGAGTACGCTCTTTGACTGTGGGCCAGCCATCTTCAGCTTTTCCACCAACCTCTTCCTCGGCATGAATGATCTCTGCAGCCTTGAACGTGGCCCTTCCTGTGAGATATGCGGTGGTGATGGTTCCGGTGACCCCAATTGCAGTCAAAATAGATGGCGAGTTGTCGATAGTCAGTTTTTCGACCTTTTTGAGAATACTAACCAAATTCATTTTGTTTCCTTTCAACGCCGACGCATTTCACGAACAAAGATCCAAATCAACCACAAGCCTCCAGTAAGGAAGCACATGAAGACGTCGAGTAGAAAACTGAAAAGACCGTAACGTTTTGACAACATGACTTTTCCTTTGCTGTGAGTTGGCGAAAAATTAAGAGCACGATTCATCAGTATAGTGGTTGATGTTTCGTCTTTGCTTGGGGGCAAAGTTGGCTCTCTCATTATAGGGCATGTTTTTTCTGCGAGGCAAAACAAGAGGCCTGGTTAGGGCCCCCTGTTTCCTGAGAGTTACTTCTGGTCGGAAGGATCCCCGATCTTGTCCTCTCCACTATTCAGTGAGTCCAAGAACTCCTGTGCTTCTATACGCTGTTCAGGTGCCTTGAAGAAATCGTGAACCATCCTTTCTGCAAGGGCGGGGTCGTGGCCATAGTCACGCTCGAACTGTGTCACCATCTTGGGTCTCCTTGGTGATGAGCATCCTGAATTGGGTGGGGTGTGCGCTCACGAAGAACTCGTAGGTCTTGTCGAAGTACTCTTTCGACACACACCTCCAGTTATCGGGGTCTTGAGGGTCCCTGATCAGGTAGTAGCCTTTGGCCTGATCGTAGTTCAGTCGCCCCTCTTCCTCCCGAAGCGGCATATCGAGGTATTTGTTGAAGGACTTCTTTGTGATCTTCAAGGCTTCCAGCATGGTTTCTCCTCAGATCATGTCGACTTCGACGAAGAAATCCTCGTCTTGGGTGTTAGCAAAGCGGTATTTCGCGAAGAAGTCCTCCTCAGTCAGTATCTCGTTGCTAGCGTTGTGGTCGTACGGGAAGAAGAAGTAGTCATACTTCTTATGCGCATCGTCAATTTCGGGCATAATCCCTCCATTCAGACCGCGATCTTGTCTCGATTCGTCGTCGTGATCATGATCGCTAGGCCAACGGACCTGGGTTTGCGCGGCGACTTCGTCGATGAACTAGACGGGTTTGCGCGGCGACTTCGTCGATGGTGTCGTTCAACTCGCGAAGATCTGAATCAAGACGAAGCATTTGCCTCTCAAGAACTTCAACTCGTGCTTGTGCCACGTCGAGCAGGTTTTCGAGATTCTGTATGGTCGCGTTACTCTCCGAAAGTTTGCCTTCTGAATCAGCGAGTCCACCTGCGAGTCTATCGCCCTTCAACAATGCCTCTTTGAGTTCGGTTGACAGTTCTTGGATGGTCTTGTCACGCTCGGCAAGTTCCCGAGTAAGTTTTCCAACCAAGATCGCCGTGGACCTCTCAGAGACCGTCGCGGTCCTCCCAGTCCCCTTCTGGGTAACTTTCATGGTCGCAGGTTTCCTAGGCTTCCGTTCGACGGTGGTAACGGTTTGGGTTGGTGGCGTCGTCTTGTGATGAACCACCTTCTTGTAGTAGGTGCGTTTGACAGGCTGACCACCATTTGCGACTTTGGCTGCGGAACGTTCTCTTGAAAGGGCAGCCATCTTCTCAGCATGAGCAGCAGGATCTTTGGGATATCCAGCAGGCATGACAATCTCCTTATAATTAGTGTTGCTGTTTTGATAATGATGGTTCTTTAATATTGGCGAAAAAGGAAAGACCTATTTCCAATCGTTCAATTTCATGTCACTGCATCTGCGGGTAGCGTGGCATTAAACGTTGTGGTTTAATAGATCTCTCTATTATAGGGCATGTTTTTTCTGCGAGGCAAAAAGAAAGGAGGTCACTGGTGTTGCTCGGGCCTTATAACTATGACGCGATTAGTCTTCGACATTACTATCTAAGATACCATAGTTTCCTTTCATTATAGGGCATGATTTTCTTGCGAGGTAAAACAAGAAGCCTTGTTAGGGCTTCCTGCTTAGAGCTCCAGGTTATCCAGAGCGAACTTGATGTTGTTGACCGTGTTGTTCGTCTTCGTCTTCACTTCTTCCATCTCAGACTTCATCTTCCTAGAACCAACTAGCACAATGGCTAGAGTGGTTGTAGAAGCGATTAGGCTTAAAGAGGAAAGCGTGATGAGGACGACGGATGTCGTGGTGTTCATCTCGTTCCTTTCTTTCGTTGGGGTCTCCATTATAAGCCGTGATATTTATGCGAGACCTTAGTCGAATTCTTCCTCCGCGGGAAAATTGAGGCAAACAAAATAGAAAGCCGTGGAACCTCAGTAGTCGAGGTTCGTTTTGGCCTGTCGATTGCTTACCTGTTCTAAGGGTATTCTATTCATTATAAGGCATGTAAATCCTGCGAGACAAACCTAAAGTCCTGGCTAGGGGCTGTCGGTTCTTGAGATTCAGCGTTCTTCGTGGTCGAGAAGCCAAAGGTAGTATCGATTCGTTTCCTCTTCGAGGGCCGGGTCCTGACGTCGTGTCATACGTGTGTTGTTGACAATGACGTCGGAGTGGTCGACGAAGGAGGAGATTGGTGTATAAAACATTTTGGGGTCCTTAGTGTAGAATATGGTTGTGGTCTCATTATATACCATGTAAATCCTGCGATATGTTAGGCAAAAATTAGAACCCTTGTAAAGTGAGGAGCAAACATAGAGGGCGTGCAAGAGTGTTTAGTTCTCACACGCCCTCTACATTTGATCTTCCTTTCAAGTGATCAGCACTTCATCGAAGTTTGAGCACAAAACTCAGGGCTTTCGAAGTCACGACATTTGCTCGCTCGAATCCGACGATGATCAGAATTCCGAGGAGGTTTCCAGCGATGATGGCCATCGTGTCAGGACTTATTCCTTTAGGGCGATCTCCATCCCTTAGGGCATAAAGCTTGACTAGTTGGTCCGCCATCTTTGAATACTCTTCGGTATCACTCATTACCGAGTTCATCTCGCTGAGCAAGTCGTCGATAACTTTCTCAAGTCTTGACGGTTCATGCAGGGTCTTCTTAGTGAACATGCTTTCTCCTTTTCATAGGTGGTCTCATTATAGGCGATGTTTAAACCGCGAGCCCACCAACATGAATTATTTGTTAACTTTGAAGACAATCTGGTTCTTCTTGTCTAGATCGTTTGGATCAGAGTTAAGGTTAAGTGAGAAAGTCTTCTTACCGTCTTCTTGCTGAATCACATCTATATCGCCGTCGGGTTCACCTTTAGAGTTGGTTGTCCAATAGGTGGCCTGGAACGCAACGATGGTTGCAATCGCTATGGTAAGGATCTCGACTGTTGTAAACCCATCTGGTGCAGAAAGTTTAGCGGAACTTAGTAGAGAGACTAGCGCAGCAACATATGCTTTACTGGCTTTTGGGCTTAACATCGTCTTAATTACTACCATTTTGACGCCTCCATCTGACTGTTCGTCACTCTTTGTTCAAAGTAGTTTCTAGTTCGGTGGCAGTCTTGTCCGCTTCGTCTGTTAATGCAGCGGCAGCAGCGGCGGCAGTTTCCTGCATGTGAATGTCAGCCGCAGCAGTTAGTTTAGCGATTGCTTTGAGACTCTCAGCAGCGAGAACAGCATCCGCCTCCAACTTGGCTCGAGCGATGGCCTGCAACTCAGTACGTAAGACGATTTCGCCTTCTTCGAGTCTCTCAATGTGTTGACCAATGGTCAATCCACTATTTGTCTTGAGTAGTTGGTTGTTCTGACGGGACTGAGCGGCAGCCTGTTTTGCCATCCATGCTGCAAACATCGCTGTTATAGATGTGATTACTCCGAGTATGATCGACGTCCAGTCGAGGTCAGCTAATGTTGATGTGTCTGTTACTAATGCAGTTGCGATCATCTCTTTCCTAACGTTTATTAATCATGGAATAACTGATAAAACCCTCCACCTTCACCACCAACCCACCAAAGATCAGGAACTAACAATGGAGATGCGCTTTTTTGTCTTACTTCTTGTCGGGTATCGGTAGTTACGCCATCGTTGCGTGCTCGCTGACGAAGTGGTGGTACTCCACCAGCAACCTCAATCCACCAGTCATGAATTCGAAGACCCGAACCATTGATGTTTTCCCAGCCAACTACGTCTAGATAGAACTGAGAAGGTCCGGAGCCGAGATCTGCCAGAGAGCCGGTAAGGTTAATGCCGTTACCTCCGATCATAGGGCCGGTATCACAGTTAGCTGGCACCCCTGTTAGGGGACCCTCATACCCTAACGAATCTCCAAAGTACGCCGTAACTGCGAGGGAAGAAGAACCAACAATCCGTAGATTGATGAAATTGCCCAAGACCTGCGGTTGATCTTCTGTATACACTTCAAGAGATACTCTGACGAACAGTCTAAGTCTAGCGGGCATCCCTGAAAGAGTGATGCGACCGCAGTCACTGGTAGGGTCAAACCACTCATCCTGTACTGAACCTGCACTATTTTCAAGATAAGTATCATCATTCTGATCTGACATCCCTCCGCCAGTACCATCAATGTTCTGCCAACCACGAGCATGGAGTTGATTCATGCCCTCATGATCGAAAATTGGTCGGAAGATCCGAACACCAAAAGTGGGCGTTACGGAACCGACCTTGTAGCAGATATCCACCTCGCCTGAGGTAGAGCTGTTGTCGACGACGATCGTGTGCTGACCGCAGTCGGTAACCACATCAGTCGCAGTCCAGGTGATGGCCGGATGGGTGGTGCCAGTGGTGAGGTTGATGCCGGTCATCGGGGTACTGAAGGTGTTCGGGTAGTCCGTGGCGGCCGTGATGCTGTAGGCCTCTAGTGTCTCGATGCACCAGGTCAGTTCTTCAACGTTGGTGATGTTCAGTGTTGTGTTCGCGATGCCGTCGAATTCGCAACTGTAGGAGTGCTGGGCGCCGCTGGTGCCGGTCATGACCATGACCCCGGTCAGAACATCACCGACGTTGACATTCACGGGAGTAGTGTAGAAGGAATGGCCGGTCGAGGCGGCGTACCAGCTCGAGACAGCCCAGTTTGCTCCGCCACCGGCGGCTGACGGCCCCCACTGAAGGACGGGTTGGTAGATCATCGTGGAGTTCTGGATCCCGCTGAACAGGAAGATCGTCTGTCCGTTGGATGTCAAGGGTTCTGGCGGTACTGTCCAGGTCGTTGCAAAGCGGGATACGGGGGTACCGATGTCGTTCGTCCACGATGCGTAGGTGATCCAGCCGCTGCCGAAGGCAGGTACGATCTTCTCTTCGGGTGCATAGATGTTCAAAGGGCGCAACGGTCCGTGATCGGCGAGCACGTCTCCCGTAAGACTCAGTTGACGGAGGCGACCCTGAGACGTGTCGATCACCGTATCCGCGGCCACGTGATGCACCAGTGCGGCGTCACGGTATCCGCCCGGAGTAAGAACGAGATTGTTCGGCATAGCCTTACTCCTTTGAGTCTGGTGGTCTTCTGATACTCATAGATCAACTCCCTAATGGTGAATTACGGAATTGACCGGCAACCCGAGTAGATTGGTTACAGTACTCAGCAACCCACAAATATGGTGGGGATGTGGACTCCCAATCCCAAGATGATCCGTCCATCAACTTTCCAGTCAATGCATCACCCTCACTACCAGCGCCTGGCCAGTGACCTGCAGGTTGGTCAGATGCGCCATAAGCCTGAAGCAAACCAGCAGCCGTCAATTGGGTAGCCTTTTTAGTCCAAACTCTAGCAGCAGACAATGGGTCACCAACAAGATTCCACAAGAAATTAGACGTTATCGGCTGACCAAATATGGCAATGCAGAACTCGTGAGCATCGACTAAAGGTTCTTCTGACGTAAATGCATTGTCGATTTGTGCATATGATGTCAACGCTGAAGAACACATATATCTCGTCGTGACAATGGTGCCTATCTGTCCGGCAGGAATACGAACGACAGTCCAGAAACCACCTTGTAGGTTGTGAAGCGGTATCTTACCGCCACCAGCCTCTTCATCCCACGGCACAACAGTAACCTTCGTTACCGCAGGAGACGGTGTTTTACCAGCACGACGTCCTGGGTCAAGAGTATCTTTGTTACGTTTCATAATTGCAGCAAGAGTAGTCATGTCATGACCGAGATAACTCAACGTGAGACTAGCCTCTCCTCCAGGAGTAATCGAGGCCTGACTAATATGCAGAAGCAACCCGTCCTCAACACCAAGCAATTTAAGAGGTGGATACATGAATTTGGCGAATAGATTCTGACCCGCTTTCATTTCCCAACGTGATCCTTCTTCTGGATCCATAGCCAACGTAGCAGAACCAACCCATAGTGGATCATAGATAGTTCTTGGTTGAATTTCACCGAGGGCAAATGCTAGTCCTTCTTTCTTACTTACACCTGCTCCATAGTCTACAAATCGTCCAATAGCCAAATTAGACTTATTGTATTGCGGGTTAGGACCTATGATCGAGCCGTCAAGACGCTCAAGAAATTGCACATTCTCAGTAACTGCTGCCAATGGAGCGATATGGGCGCCATCTAGAGACGGAATAGACCCGCCACAACCAAAGAATGCGGCCCAAGTTTGTGCTCCAACAACGCCATCGACCGTGATTCCATAATTGAGTTGTGCGTTACGTACACTAGCGACATCACTGACCACATAAGTATCACCAGATACCATCCGATACCCATGAGTACGTAACTCATCAGCAAGAGCATCAAATCCAGTATGACCATCACCGGCTGAGAATACCTCGCCAACAGGCAATGGAAACAACGGTGCATCATCAATACGAACGCCCGGATACTTAGCGTTAAACCAAGAGCCTCCGTCTACGTCTACACCGCCTCCCCATATCATTCCCATCATCTGCTGAAAATCATTGTCCAACTTCAATTTCAATCCAGGGTGACCTATAGCCATTGACCAATGTTTTGTTGTCTTGTCCTTCAACTGAATACTAGGACGACGACCGGGAAGATTTGTGATAGTCCATTGGTTAGTTCCATCGGCGACGAAGGCTGTAGACAATAAACTTTGAACTGCCCCAGTCAATCGAGCATCACCAGTACCACGAATATTCGTGGTTATTCCGGTAACTGGACGATTACATGGCAGGAAGTGACGACTAATTGTCCCATCCATGATATCAGCAATCGCGGTACCAATATCTCTATGCATAAAATACAACTCTTGAATGTATGGAGTGTGATCAGCCTGATACAAAACGCCAAGAACATTAACTGTGATGCCCATTCCTTGTCCATCATGTCCAACGCCAACCACAAGTCCTTCAAATAAGGTCTTTTGGGTACCATTTTGACGATGGAGAATAATGTTGACATCAACGCCACCGGCGATCCAAGCCAACTCGCCATGATTTGGCCGTTCAAACCAACTGACTTGAGGAAAGTGGATTGACGTTGCGGCATCGCCATTTGGTTCGTTGCTCGACCATGGCCCCATCTCAGACGGATGGGCACGGAAATACGTGACATCCTTACCGTCAATGATGATCTGGATCTTACCCCAAACTTCACTGATCTTGTTGACTGGTGTCCAGTTGACTGGGATGTGGAACCGTCCGAATATTGCAGGTTTGTTGAACAACAAAGATTCACGTCGCAACTCTACTTCAGAAACAGCCCAGGTTTGTGTTGCATTTATCGTGATGGTTGGATTTGGACTAACATTATCGCCAGACAGTTTAGGATGACCATCACCATCATTGAGAAGTACTGTACCCACAGGATACGGGGTATATGTATTATCGACCTGAGTTCCATCTGCTGAGTAAGACCCAACAGGAACGCCAGTGTCCACCGAAGTAACTATTCCACTATTTATTGAGAAAGTAACATCGACAGATGGAGGATACGGCAGAAGGAGTACTTCTGATGATGCATTAAAAACAATTGGAGCTACGCTTGTGGTCATCTAATCCATCTCCCGTCTATAGACTATATATCCATCGGCTCCTAAGATAACAGGGTATGTCATAGTTACAGTATCCTCTGTTGTCAAGGTTACCGGTTCAGACAAAGGCGATGGTGCAGTTGCTTGGCCAATATCACCAACCCATGCGGCATATGCATAACGATATGTTCCAGCCGCCAAGTGACCATCCGCGGTGTCAGAGGCTACACAAATTGGAGCGACTATTGGATTGGGAATGCCAGGAAAGTCAACCGGTGGGGTTGGCGTAGGTTGAGCCGGATCGATACGTCCAGTAAGTAAAATGGATATCAAAATATCACTTGGTTCACCCGTATAACCTTCAAGTGATCCGCCTTGAGATGATACACCAGATGCTTCGATAGAGATTGGCGCAAGGTTGAAGATTGGCGAGTGAGATCTTGTGGATGCACCGATTGTGAATGGCGAATGATTGAAGATAGGACCATGTGATCTGGTTGACGCTGAGATTCGAATTGGTGATGGTGTAGCAGGAGAATCCAAACCAGAAACAACTGTGTTCATATAGGTTGCGAAAGGCCAAGCGTCAATGTCATGGTACGTCCAATAGGTCCCATCAGGAGATGTGGAAACTCTTCCAACACCTTGAAGATAGCCTATGAGTATAAACAGATGAAATTCTACGGACCAAAGAACCTGTTCAACATGAAGCGCAAGGGATGAACCGTTTGTCCAGTTAATACCATCAACCGATTTAATGGTATCTGATCCATCATCAATGGCTAGGAACATTTCTAACTCAGGAGACCACGCAACAGTTTGGTCACCCTCACCCAAAGTTACTGCGTGTGTCCAATTGATACCATCAACTGAATATGCTATATCTTTGATGTATTGGTAACTCTCATTCATACCTCCACCAACAGCAACAAATACGCCAAGCAAAGAAGACCAAGCAAGGTCATAAATGCTGTTAGATCCAAAGCCACCGTCAATAGGTGTCCAGTTAATACCATCGGATGAATGGGCCATCCCAGGGTTGATGAATCCAGAAACCGCTACCATTAACCCTAACTCAGGAGACCAACAAATATTATTCAGTCCATAAGATAATGTCTCAAGACCACTTGACTGATTAGTCCAGACTATTCCGTCAGGAGATGTGGCAACAAATGCTGGATGAGTAGGACTAGGCGTGCCAACAGCGACAAATATAGACAGTTCTGAAATCCAAACCACATCGAAGATATAACCGAGATCATTTGTTCTTGATGTCCAAGCAACACCATCTTGGGATGTAAGTATGCAACCTTTACGTGTCACATAATAGTCATTCCCACTACCATTCCCAACGATTACAAACAATCCCAATTCAGGAGACCAACACGAACCATAAGTGGCAATGTTCGCCCCAACGCCAAGGCTACCATGGGGCCAATTAACACCATCGTATGAATATGTAATTGGGGCTCCGCCATATGGATATGATGGTGCTCCACCGGCGACGAGAATGGCCGCCATAACTATGCTCCAGATACTTGACCGATACCACAACTTACGGTGATCTCAGTCTGGGCAACCGCAGTTTCGGTCTGTTCAAGTTGGTGCGCCATTCTGTATACACCATCTTCTTCAGAATCCCAGCCACCCCAGTACGTATATGTTCCTGCTGGAGCATCAAACACTACTTCACTACTCCATGCGACACCAACCGTAGCGGGTTGTTTTACTGTTCCAAGAACACCTTCAACGCCCGCTGCAGTGAATGTTACTGCTAGACGAATATATGGTGGAGTACCTCCTGCCGCTTCGTTTGATCCATCAATACCGGGACTTGCCGTATGAAGTGATAGAAATTGAATACGTCCAGCCTCAAAATCAGCTATAGCATTCCGATCTGCATCAGCCATCAAAGTTGTCATGGTGGTTCCTTTCTATATGGGCATTGTGATAACGATTTGCCCGGCAGGAAGCCGTGCTGTCATACCAGCTTTCAACAAATATGGGTTTGTTATGCCATACCCAAGATACACACCATATGGATCGTAGATTGTGTATCCAAGAATTTGACCCCAATCAACTGTTGCTTGTTCAAATACAACATCAGTTAACGACTCCATAGATCGAGAACCAACACCCATAGACCCCCATGACCCTGAATCTGCTGGAATCCAGACTTGAGCATAGTCAATCGCACTCGGAGCAACCAATCCGGTTCCATTAACATCAGACGGAAGATCAAGCGTCAATCCGATATTAAAACCATATGGAAGATTCCAAGATTGACCGGGAAAGACTGCCGAAAGAATGCTGTCAGCAAACGCATCACTGATGTGTCCGTTGGCCATGTCAGAACCCACTTATTCTGTTGTGAGGGACTGTAAAATAGACTATTTGAGTATGCAACTTAAGAAATCCAACATGAACAATCCCAGTTTGACCAACAGCCCAGTCGGCAGTCTCACATTGCCAGGTTCCGCTCAATCCGTCCCATGACCAAGCCAACATAAATCGGAATTGTGTCATCGCATCGATAATGGTCTGACAATCAGCCTGAAGATTAGCTTCTGTAGATATAACGTGAACGGCAATGTTTCCAGTACGATCGGACTCAACAATACTGGATAGGTATCGTCCCTTGACCATCGGACTGTCTGATGTAACACGAGTGTGTCCAGTTTCACCAGCACCAAAAGTTCCATCTGGGAGATAATATTTATCCTTCTGTTCCAACTGAAGATCGGATAAACCAAGTTCTGTTCTTGATACTACTACTGATCTACTCATATCCCCAACCCCACAATCTGTGTCGAGTCTCCGCCTTCAGCCAATGACACCATTGTGTTAGCTGCTCTAGCTCGACGTAGAAGACTATCTCCGTCCTGAATAGTGCCGATATGGAACTCGACTGGACGAGGAGTAGTTTTAGTTGTAGTTACTGGTTTTGCAGCAAGTGCTGCTGTTAAAGTATCAGCTAACGTTTTTGCAGAATTGGCGGGAAGTGTAAGACCAGTTGATACAGTATTAGCATTAGAATATGTTGTGCCAACTGAGATTGGCTTAGTGGTCAACATACTCCCTAGTTGTCCAGCACCTTTTTGCACATTTGTCAAATCCAATACCGGCGTAATCGTCGGGTTAATGTCAATTGGTTCAGACATAAGGTCTGACATTCCACTAATAGACTTCCGCATTGACTCTATAGTCGCATGACCAACACCTTCTGCCGACTTTTCTGCGACTCCAGAATATGAAGTCAATCCATTACTAATACCTTGAGCCAAATCCATACCAAACGTGAACGTTTTTGTCGAAGGAGATTTAGCACCTAAAGCATCGGCCATCTTTCCAAGAAGGAAGCCCATCGGCCCGCCAACACCATTTGCTACTTCGCGAATGGCAGCACCGAAACCATCCTTGAGACCCCTACCTAGTGACACCATCAACTTTCCAGCAGCTTTTCCTATTTCTGTTGAATGTTTGTCAATCGCTGTAGAAAGACCATTAATGAAATTGAGAATACAGGTAGCAGCGGCATCTAGAATGTTGGCAATGTTTTTAGGATCACTAATACCCTCAAGGAACTTAACAATTAGATCAGCACCTGCAGTAATTATCTTACTGAGATTACCAGCGATACCTTCAATAAACTTGACGATAAGGTTAGCACCTGCCGTAATGATCCGACCTATATTATTAGCGAGACCATTTAGGAAGTTCACCATAACATTTGTTGCTGACGTAACAATCGTACCAATATTAGCTGCGATGCCTTGACATAGCGCGACAATGAAGTTAACACCCGCTGTAGTTAACCTCGGAAGAGCAGCCGTTAGAGCTGTAAGGAAATTCACAATAATGTTTGCCACAGTTGTGGTGATATCACCAATGTGGTTTTGGATACCTGTAAGAAGATCTTGGAGAATCTTCCAACCCGCTTCAATTAACTGTGGTGCAATGACAACTAATGCAGCGAGCAACATCACAATGAGACGCATCAATGTGGTGATAATCAACGGTGTCAACGTTGCTATCGACGTGATAAGAGCCTGAAGAATAACAGTAATTCCCTGCGTAATCGCCGCACTAGACTGTGCAATTACTATAACTAATAGTATAAGACCTTGACCAACCTTCTGAATGACCATTGGGATTAAGCCAACAAGACCTGCAACAATAGCCACAAGAGTTGCAATGCCTGCTGCGCCAGAGATACTAAGAGCTGTGAGACCTACCGAGAACAGAGAAAGACCAACGCCAGCGGTAAGCATTCCTACACCAAGAAGGAGAACCGCCATACCCAAACTAAGAAGTGTTGGCACCATTGGCGTAAGTAAGAGACCTGCAATACCAAGTACCGCAAAGACTCCAGCAAGCATGAGAAGACTTTTACCCATCTGTTCCCAAGACATGTTCCCAAAGACCATAAGAATTGGTGCAAGAACAGCAAGAGAGGCCGCAATAACAAGTAATGCCGCAGCTCCAGGAAGCGCTCCCGTCATTGCATACATCGCAATAGCGATAATACCAAGCGAACCAGCAAGAACAATAAGACCCTTGCCAATCACTTCCCAAGACATTCCACCCATTGTTCCAAGTGCATTCGCAATTAGACCAAGAGAAGATGCCACAATAAGAATTGCCGCTGCAGAAAGCAGTGTCGACGGCGGCAGGAGCGCGAGCGCTGCAGCAATTATACCTAGAGCACCAGCAAGAGACACGAGTCCCTTACCGATAGCTTCCCAAGACATTCCACCCATTGCGCCGAGTGCTGTTGCAATTATCCCTAGAGAAGATGCAACAATAAGAATGGCGGCTGCCGAAAGCAGTGATGACGGAGGCATAAGTTTTAATGCCAACGCCATAATCGCAAGACCACCAGCCATACCGACTAAACCCTTAGCAATATCTTCCCAACTAAGAGCCGCAAAGACACCCATAGCACTTGCAAGAATCTTGACTCCTGTTGCAAGCAAAATAAGCCCAATACCTTGAGAGATGCCACCTTTGTCCGTCTCGGCAAACTTGGTGAAAAGTGCCAGTGATCCCAGAAGAACTCCAACACCAACAAGACCTTTGGACATATCAGCCCAACTTAGGCCTGAAAGATCAGTTACAGCACTTACAAGAATCTTTATACCTATAGCCAGAAGTAAGAGACCCGCCCCAGTCGAGACCATCTTCTCATTATTACCAGACATAGCCTTAACTGCGACTGAAAGACCACCAAGAAGCACAGTAACCCCGAGCAGACCCTTAGACAACTCGTTCCAATTTAGATCAGACATTTTCTTAACGGCCGAGACCAGAATATCAACCGCGATAGCAAGTAGTATCATTCCAGCAGCCATCATAAGCATTTGAAGACCCCCGCCTTTAGCGGCAATCTTCTGGAAAACGGTCATGGCTACAAACAATTGTGTAAACAACATAGCAAGACCAGTTAAAGCTGATGCCAATTTCTTTGGATCGATCAAAGAAAGGGCTACAACAGAAGCAGCAAGTAGAGCAACTGCTGCCGCAAGCATTAGTAGAGTCCCGGCTTTAAGAGAGTTCTGCATTACTCGAAGACTGTTTGTCAACTGGGTGATGGTCGCTTTGAGTGAAGCAATCACTGTAAACTTTGATTGTCCTGTAAACAATCCGACAACTTTAGTCTCAAAGTTACGAATCATAAGGAGACCCGCAGCGAATAGACCCGTATTCATCATACCAAGGACGTCGCCAGTCTTCATACCCTTCATGGCATCTGAGATCCTAGTGGTTAGATTCTCAAAACCTGTTGCCATAGCCGAAGCCATTGGTTCGAAGAATCCCCATACAGCCTTAAAGACAGTACCAACTTTAGTCCAAATCCAAGTTATCATGTCGCCAAGTTTTGTAAGCGGTGCGAAACTCTTTTGCAACCGCGTACCAAGGGCGTCTATTCCGCCAGTGTCAACACCACTCAGTTTATCAAAAGCCGACTGTAGAAGTACCCCAAATCCTTTGACAAGAGCAATCGGGATCTCGAGAACAGTTTCAAGTTTATTGAAGAAAGTCGTTAGACCAGTTCCTCGTTTAATTGCCTCATCGACTTTGACGAGGAAGTCACCAATATTACCTGTAAAGTCGAGAATACCTCCCGAACTCACACCAGTTGAATGGAAGAGATCGGAAAACATATTGATGACCTTCTTGAGAATCTGCCATCCAATATCGAAAACAGCAAAGACTCCAGCAAAGGTTCGTCTTAGGTTGTTTGCTGTGGTTTCACCAATTATTAACTTTGCACTGAATACTTCAATAGTCTTGGCAATGTCTTCAATTGGCTTACCTGCGCCAGGAGGAAAGATCTCTTGAAAGGCATTCTTAATCGGAGCTAATATAGCGCCAATTGCAGAAAAGACATTTTTAATTATGCCAAGAACTGACGGTATTGATTTGGTTAATCCAGTAAAATCTAAACTCTTAAGTGAAGTGACAAGTTTATCGCTATTGAGATTCAGGAATGTGCCGAAAGCCGATATCAGTGGTAGAAGCGCCGCGTGAATGTTATCAATTACTGGTGTTAAAGCGTTGAATACTTTTCGTTGAGCCTCATAAGCAGGCGCAGCGACCTCGGCGCCAAGACGAGCTAATGCCGCCTGCATGTTTGCTAATGAACCAGCAAAGGTTTTATTGGCATCCTGAGCATGGGCACCGAAAGCACCATCCATGGCATCAGAGAACTGTTTAAAACTAATCTGTCCTGCGGTGACCATGTCCCGAATTTGAGGTTCGGTCTTACCAAGTGATTTAGCAAGTGTCGCTGCAGCATTGATACCTCGATCCGAAAGCCGCAGGAGATCTTGACCCATTAAGCGACCCTGACCAGCAACCGATGTGAAAACGTCAGATATATCTGAATATGAACTTCCGGTCATGGCAGCAACGCCTGCGATAGCACGCAGAGAACTCACCATTTGCGGTCCGGCTTTTATACCAGAAGCACCAAACATTGACGCCGCTTTCGCAGCATCAGCAAGACTGTAGGCAGTACCAAGCACAGCCGTCCTGGCGTTAGCCATAGTTGCAGCAACATCCATGCCAAGACCTTGAAACTGAAACTTAGCCTGTTCGATTGTCAGAGCACGTGTTTTTCCACCCTGAACTAAAGGATCAACTATCGAACTAAGTAAATTCGACCCGAAATTCATGGCAGAACTTGTTAGATTCTGAAGAACTGAGAAACCTATTGCGCCAAAGGCATTGAACTTCGAGGAGATGTTGTCAACACCAGAAGCAATCCCTGAAAGTGAAGGTGAGACATTTTGGGCTGCAGTTGCGACATCGCCGAGGCCTTTAGAAGCACCAGTGAGACTAAGTCCTTTTTTAAGAGTATCTAGTGAACTAAGAGTTTGTTTAATTCCGTCTTCGAATTGCCCATTATCGAACCGCATCTCAACAACGCGAGAGTCGATACTGCTCATGCTGATGTCACCGCCTTCCATACCTTGTCTTCAATATCATCAAATACAGGTTTTATAGCAGGATTGATATAATCCTGACCTTGAACATACCCGCCAGTACCAGTTCCATGGCCGTATTGAAGCATGATGACTACAGGGAAACCATTCTCAATATCGGTGTTTGTCCAAGACAGGGTGTATGACCCTCCGGACTGACTAACGTCATAACCCCACGATGATGACGCCAACCTGGTATCGACTGGTGTTGCGTGGGCCAATGCTGTAACACCCTCTTCGGCATACGAATCTAATAAACCTAGGAGGTTCAGTTTGGTCATAGCCTTAAGGAAAGACTCCGTGTGATCGAAGGAACCTCTCGATGTAAAAGAGAACATGTAGGCCCCCGTTTCTTGATGAAACTAGCCTTTAGTGTGCATCTGTATTTTTCGTGCTTCATTAAGAGCACGATTCCTCTGTGCAAGTTCACGCATGCTCATCTTCTTTGGTGGAGCATTCTTATTGTTACAAACTCTAACCAAAGTAAGTAATCGATTTAGATGCCAAGACTGACACTCGAAAGGAATGTTCAATGCAATCATCCAGTAATAGATAATCTCAGCAGTGATGATCTCATGATTACGACTTTTATTTTCTATATCACTGAACCAAGTAGCCGTCATCTTAGCGTTAATGTAATCATTAATTGCTATGATGTTATCATTTGAAAATTTCTGAAAAACCTCCGGGGGAATTTTAGAAGTAAGTGTCATGGCTTGAATGTACCACAAAGTTTCTTCCGTAGTCTTTTCATTCAAATCTAAGAACGGTTTCTCAAAGAAAGACTCCCATTTTGAAAGTGAGACCAGAGAGTGCTCCAAATCCAAAGTGAACCATTCGGAAGTTACGAACTCATTCGCTTCTTCATCAAACGATTCCGTTATTGGAACCTTTATCGTGAGCACTCTCCGGCCTCCTTTCAGTTACTGTTCTATGCTCCCACGAATTCGAAGAACCAGTCGTTGTCCGTAACCTCGGGGAGTTTATAACCAGCGATGGGTACAGCAGTTACCACTGTGTCTTCCGTGATAACAACCGAACCACTCACGCCAGCACCATTGATCTTGTAAACGAGTCCAGTTACCGTCGGAATCACGATGGTGTTGGTGAGTGAGGTGAATGTCGGGGCAACAGGAACAGTCTCAACGACCGTACCACTAAAGAACGCGATTACCTCCGCAGGAGTAGGAAGCAAAGGTTCGACACCCACCGAACCATAGAGTGCATTCTCGAGCGCAGCCAACCCATTAGCATCTACCGTTGTCGAATCGATGGTCATAACGGACGTTTGCTTATAACCTGGAACGGAAACAGGCGTTGTTGTGATGTCCCAACTGAATGCCATAGCTTCAGGCTTATCGTTGACTGTGGCATACTTCTTCTCGGTTGGCGATGCGATAGCACCATAAATCAGGTGCAACTTGTAACCAAAGTCAGTACCATCGACATCATTACCGAGTTGAGTACGGTAAGTCAAACCGAAAGTCTTACGCGACTGTTGACCGACAGTAACACCTGGTGTGGGTGCTGCTGTTCCATCACACTGCGCAAACTCCTCCGGATAAGTGAATGCCTCAACGGTACCGCCATACTCTTCTGCCGCAATGAGGTTCAGGTACTTAAGATTGTCGGCATACTGTGGGTTTGCATCTGCACCAGTGGGCTTCTCGGTTACGGCCGTCAAACCGTTCCACGCGAAACCCGTGTCGTATACCCCGCCAACGTTCGGGATAAACAGAACTCCGTGGTCTACACCGGTCTCATAGGTCCGCTCTCCGACCTGATCCCATGCAACTTTCGTCATGGTCTTTCCTTTCTAAAAGTAGATTATGAAAACGTCGTGGTTGAGATTGTTCGCCGTGAAGAACCTATTGTGAGAACACATCGGCAGAGCGGCGATTTTATCTGGAATCTCACTATCAGGATCCCGGTCAATGACAGTTGCCATATATCGCTTAGTATAACGATATGGACTATTTCCAGCGAACTTAGTGGCCGCGATATCTCGCTTATAAACGATACACGGATAATTCATTTGCACATTGGCTGGTGGTTGGAAGTATACTTGTCCACTACCAAGTACCCCCTCAAGGATAACTTGTAGTTGGAGCCTTTGGCCCATTGTAGACACCTCCCAACGTCAAGAGTAGGCGGGGACTCTGTACATCGACGTTTGAAACCGTCCATAAAGTCCCCGCCCACTTGATGTAGCAAATGGCAAAGAAATGTTCGTTGGCATATGCATCGGCGACGATACTGATAGAATTTCCGACGGAGAGATCGTTGTTGACACTATCGCCCTCTTTGATGCTTCGGGTGTTTCTGACCACATCGCCATAGTATTTATACTCGACAATGACGTCTTCCCACACCCCGTCGGCCTTCTCCACAGATTCGCCATAGCCAATTTCACCGTAGAACTTTGCCATGGTGATACTCCTTGACTAGGCCGTGTAGATGAAGGTCCAGTCGGTCTCAATGTTGTGCGGGAAGTGGTAACCCGTGTCCGGAACAGCCATGACGTCCGTGGTCTCTTCAATGACAACCGGTCCGGGAGACACCGTCTCATCGTCAATCTGGTACAGAACACCAGCAACGGTCGGGATCGTGATCGTATGAGTGCCCGGGTTGTATGTCGGAACGGTAGGCGTAGCCAAGGTACCAGAAATGCGTCGAATAACGATGGCCGACTTCGGCTTCGTCAGTGCACCAGAGACACGAGTCTCAATCAGGTACTTGTACTGGTTGTAGTCGATGTCAAAGTCATCGAACATCGAGATGACACCACCGCGATCTGCACCCATGGTGTAGTCAGCAATGTTAACAACGACACCGAGCAGATCAGGAACAGACTCCATGACCTCAACGACGACAATACTGTCGACGCGAAGTGCCGCAGCCAACTCGACCTCGGTCGGGTAGAGACGACGACCCACACCATCCTTAAGCAGGATCATGTCGGTGAGGATGGAATCCGTGGTATAGAGCGTCGGAGTTCCAGTGCCCTTGTAGTAGGTACGTGCACGAAGAATCGACTCGACGATGCTTTCACCAGAAATGTTTGATGCTACCGTAACCAGGTGTGCATACATTTCGTCGTCGAATGCGATCGGACGAAGGCAAGACTCATCGATCTTGTCCTCAGCTTCAGGGTCACGACCATCACCGATCAGGACTGCACGGGCAAGCTCCTCGTCCAACATGACGCGCATCTCAGCCTTGAGCCAAGCCACAACGTCAAGGTCCGTGATGTCGATGATGTCGTCCCGGTCAAGTTTCTGCTTCTTGTAGACAGTGGTCGGAGTGGTCACTCGCTTGAGAAGCTTGATGACCTCTTCCTTCTTGAGAGTCGCCTTGACATAACCCTTTGCACGGGCCTCTTCGGCAGTCATGTCGACTGCGGTGGACTTGATTCGTGAGAATGGCGAGTGCTTTGCTCCGCCGATGACCGACTGAACCCACTCCATCCGACGACTGATGACGTCCGGCTGAGAGGTAACGTTCTGTGCATCCGGGAACAGGATATCAATGTCTTCGATGCCATACTCAACAGCGTGAGCAAGGAAGGACTCCTTGAGGGAACCGATCCGCTGGGCATCCTCGACAATGGTTTTTAGCTGGTCGTGCGAGAGAGTAGGGCCGTTGTGCTGCTTCGTGATGCCGTTCTGCTCGAAGACGTTAGGCATGTCATCGGTTCCTTCCGTGTGTTTGAGGTCGCCCTCATCAGTGGTTTTGCCCTCATCGGCATTGTCGTCGGAGGAGTGTGTTGCAGTACTGCCAGACACTATGGCTGCGGCAGCATCCAGCATGGCTTTGCTAGCAACCACCATAGCTTTTGAGTCTTTTTTCTTCTTGGCATCCGTTAGGGCATTGTGTGCAGCTAACAAAGTTTTGTTATCGCCTGTTTTGTTAGCATCCATCAAAGCTTGACCAGCGTCAAGCATCTTCTGACTTCCCATAAACACAGGGAATTTACTAGCAGCTACCAATGCTTGGTTGGCAGCCGTCAGGGCATCGTGTTGAACTGTGTCGGATGCCGCGACGATGTTTGTCTGATCTGGTTGAGAAACTTGAGTGACTTCTTCCAAAGCTGCGCCAATCATGTAGTTGACGACATCTTTCTGTTCTTGAGTCAACGAGTCATAAACGTCCTGAACAGTCCTATCCTGGACATGTGTTGGCGTAAGACCAGCAGCAGAAGCGAGCAAGTCGTGAACGATACTCTTCTGCTCTTCAGTGAATGTGTCGAAGACGTCTTCCGTAGACGAGTCGCCAATCTTGTCGTCACCTTCACTATTAGTCTTGTCATCGTCGTCATCAGATTTTCCGGAGGGCTTGTCCTCGTGCTCGAGTTCAAGACCGGTGTAGATGATGGCCTCATCTTCAAGTGTTTCGACATCGCCATCAGCATGCGCAAGACTGATGTTGTCGATAAGTGCTCCGGGGTTGGCACCAGAGAGTACCAGACTTACCTCTTTGATGCTGCCATGAAAGACACTCTTGGCGCGTTCAACCAGTTGGTTGGCATAGATGGAGAGTGCTGTGATATCCCCGTGTTGAACGAGAGCCTTGGCGTTTGTTGCCGCGCCGGTCTCGTTGAAGTATGCGTAAGCATACACTCCATCTTTCCGGTTCTCGAGTAGTGCATGTCCAAGAACATTCGATGGTTCATTGTGCCCATGCTGCCAGACGAGCGGAACCTTCTGTCCATCATTGTCCTTGAATGCATCAGGCATGATGGTCCGACCGTCGGAGCACTTGAGCCCAGCCTTAGTGGCATAACCGCTGAAATCAGCTTCCATTTTGACTGTCTCCTTCCTAACTTGATTGTGCTGAAGTTGCTGACTCCGACGGAGCCGGCAAGTTGCTATTCATCGTCAAACACCCTTAAGAATGTTTTGCGCCTCAGTTGTCGTGATCTGCTCGTACTTGGATTTAACATCACTTGTTTGCTGTTTATATGATGCCCTTGCTTGGGCTAGAATAGTTTTTAAAGCACCGGCAATTTGGAGTTTTTTTGCGGCCGCATCTTTTTTTGCAACTGCCGTTTTTACCTTATCGCCTTGAAAGGAAGCGAACAATGCTGTCATTTGGGCTTTGATTTTATCTTGAGCCTCTTTGGCTGTCTGTCGAAGAGCATTTAACCTTGCTACTTCTGCACTACGATTAGATACCACTTCAGCTTTTTTCGCGACGCCAATATTACTTTTTGACACAGCAAATATTTGCTTCTGCTCCTTGGTCATGCCTTTAGTAATCGAAGGTTTCCGACCTGTTAGTTGACGAGTTCTCATATAATAATCATGAGCTTTTACAGGATCATAGTATGCCGATACAAAGTGCTGAATGACGTCCTCAACTTTTTCACCCATAAGTCACTCAACCTCCTGTGTTAGCTAGTTGATTGATATGATCCTCTAGATTGGAGAACACGCCATTAACTATTGCATCTTGAGCAGCAGAATCAATTGGCGCCGTTGTTTGTTGTGGCGCTGCACTTGTAGATTGTGCTGTGTTTGTCGTTGACGTTGACACAACTGGAATCGGCATGTTACTATTTTGTAGTTTGTCAGCCTTTGGATCGGTCGACGGCTTCATACCAATGACTTGTCTGATCTCATTCGAACTCATAATCTCATTCCGAGCAAATTTGTCTGCGATCTCCGCAATATTGGTAATCGGGACAAGCTTAAATGGGTCTCGGAAGTACATAATTGACTGAAATTGTGAACGTGCCGTCTTTGTCAAGAATGTTCGCTTCATGGCTTCTGTAACTGCAGCCATAACCGGTTCGATAGTTCGATTGATATAATTAAGCATGGAGGCCTCATTAGCCGTCCCATTCATTATCTCTTCGGTGAGACCAAGTTGTCCGTACAACATAGTCGTAAGGTATGTTATTTGTTCAAGTAGATTGTTATCAACAGGTCGATTAAGTTGAGTTACTTTCTCAGTGCCATCAGTATAAGCAATGCCGTACTTACTACCTTTTAATTGAAACTCAATATCTGCACGACGTTGCTCTGCTTGTTTCCGACGAGACTCAGATTTTATTATGTATGGCAGTTGAATAATCAAATCAAGTTTGCCAGAACTTGATTGCTCATCAACAGAATCAAGCATGTTAAGTTTACGGATAAGACGTTGAAGAGTAGAGTTCGGTTCATTCATAACCGAATAAAGCGGGTTCTCGACGATTGCAACAAACGATTTATTAAGAGTTATCTCTTGGCGATAACCAACGGCCTCATTGTAAAGACTGATACGAACATGATGTGGATACCAAGCGACAATTTCTCCGACACGCATAGTCTTGACATCAAATGCACCAGTTGTTGCTGGGTCAAGTGTTGTGTCAACCGGAACTATGGCAGCAACACCTTTATCAAATACAGTCATCGCAATATCTTGACGGAACGCTCGAGCCGCTTGGTCAAGGTTGGCCTCAACAGTAAGACATGAGTTGAGACCCGTGTCCATATCAGCGACATAACGAGCATTGGGATCCAAGCGAACGTGACGAACGTCAACTGAGGCAATATCAATACTAAGACGTGTATATATGGACGAAATAATTGAACGTTCGTTCGAGAATCGAAGTCTTACCCGATCAGGTCGAGATCCATAACTCGCTCCTAAAGCCCCAAATGACGTATCAGCATTGGTCTCGTTTGGGTTTATAAAGGAGTTCCAAGCATGCACCAATCGATCAGTGAGTTTGGCCATAAGTCACCTCCTTTCTGAAGGATATGGTCATGTGTAATTACTCGAATGCATCACGATTTTCTTTCCAGGCAACATAAGCATCCATGAGAGCAGAGACATTATCAATCTTTTCATCTTGTCTCTTCTTCATGAGTTTACGGTTTCCGTTTGTATCTTCCATAGTAATCGCGTTGCCCATAGCAAAAGTCATCAGGTCTTGATCAAATATGAGTAGTCTTTCCTCGCTGAGATGCTTTAGTTCACCAAGAGGAACTGATTCAGTCCTAGCGCCTTGAATCACTTTGGTTATGCCAAAAGGTCCGTTTTCTGCTTCCCATCGAGTCATAAACTCTTTAGCATTATATGGGTCAAAACCAACTGCACGGACGTCATACTCAAACTGTTGAATAAAAACATCCAAGTCATCAAAGACTTCCATCATATCTAAAATTGTTCCATCAAGTACCTGAAGACTTCCTTCGTTAATAAACTCGTCATACTTATGACGCATTGCTCCAGGAAGTTTCATTAAAGTTAAAGAGGTAATGTAACTTCTAGTTTTTACACCGAATCCGTTACGCAAAGGAAATAAGAATGTAAAGGCTGTGAAGTCGTCACCCTGTGAAAGGTCTGCGCCAAGGGCACAAGACATCTTCCAGAATTCACGGGGTCTATGCGGAAGTGTCTCTTCGTATGGGAAGAAATAAGTTAGACCTTCCATCGGAATCCCGAAACGCTTAGCAAGAATATCGTTCCTTGATGCGGGTGCTTTCTCAGCTCGCTCAACATCAAGTTGATATGTCTCATAGGAAATTGTCTTGCCAAGATTTGGATTTGCCTTAGGCCAAGTAGATGGATCTTTAACTTCTTCAATATCATCAAGTTTATAATGCCAGATCGAAACGTGTGGCGCAATAAATTCGCCTTTAAGAATGTCCGCTAATTCCATTTTAATTGTATCGCCACTACCGTTTCGAACGGTTCCTTCTGATGTTATTGAAATGATTAAATAGTCATCAAGTTTTGACGCGCCTTGCTCAATAGCACCAACAACATCTTCTCGAATATCACCAGATAACCATTCATCAACAGTTGATACCTTAGGCCTAAGACCCTGAAGTTTATTGATTGTCATTGGGCGAACTTCAAGAAGAGAACCTGTTAGGAAATTCTCAATACCTTTTTTAGTCGAAGCAAGTTTCACACGATTAGCTCGAGAACCAGTCGTGTTCTGCATAGATCCCTCGGTTAAGAATTTGAAAAGTGGACCTCGACTTCGAGTAATGGCTGTACGAAAAGGTTGCATTACCTCTTCTGATTGCTTCATTGTGGGTGCGACTGTAATTTGATGTGTAGTCTCAGTCTCAACATTTAGGAAATATGCTTGAATACACATAGCATACATCGACTTAGCTGCACCACGCGCGACTATTAGGAATTGTTTGGTTGTTAAACGTTTCCTGATCGTCTTTTGAACATAACGCCCGCCATGATTATCCGACGAAGGCTCATAGACGCTTCGTTCAATGAAATACCACCATCCAAACACTTGTTCGGCCCATAATTTGAATACAGGTAGTAGATGAAGATCAGCTCCATCAGTCAATGTAAGTTCGTTCTCGCAATAAAGAATGAAACCATCTACAGCTTTATCGTCATAGTAGATATTTGGGTTGGCGATGAGAGCATCTATTCGATTCATCTCCATGGTTACTTCCCGATTAACTGGGATATCACCATTTAGAACTGCTTCACGAAACTGCCCATAGTAAATAGGTACAGTTTTATTAGATAGACTCATCACCCCCTCCATTCTTTTATATCATTGCTAACCCTGCGGCAACCTGTGCAGCTCTTGCTGCTTTCTTTGCCCCCGAGGCTGCAATTGCTGAACTCACTTTAGCATTAGCATAGTTTGATGCTTGTTGATTACCAACATTACCAAGGAGTTTTCCAACAAACCTCTTACCAATACCTCCTGGATCAGACCTCATTCTGTCATATGACTGTTCCATGTTCATACGGTTAACTAAATCCTTCAACTCCTTATCAGAAAGAGAATCTGTAGAGCTTTTCTTTGCGGTCTGTTTAGCTATAGCGTGTCTTGTTGCATCTGCAGTTGCTGGATGGCCCTTTCCTCCAGAAGTTTTAATTCCAGGGCGACCCATTCTTTTTGTTCCAATGGTGACTGGCGTGGGCGTGGTACTCTTTTTACCACGATCTTTCCCAGTGTCTCCACTTCGATGCCCCTCAGTACTCTTTCGAACTCCCCAGTGCATACCCAAAACGCCATGATGAGCAAGGACTTGCGATACCGAAAGGCTTAGTAATGATGGTGGTGGTTCTTTCTTCATATCTTTGTACATCTGAACCAGAGCTTTTGCTGCTTTTGCTTTTTCATCTAGGGTGGCGTTAACACCACCACGTGCACCAGCCAATGCTGCAGCAGCGGCGTAAACACCATTTTGGTTTATTGCACCGTTTGGGGTTCGGACTGGGAGTTTACACTCGCCCTTTGTGGTTGGAGGTCCTACGTGTTGGTGAATAAGACAAGCAGCATGCCATTGTTCAAGTGTATAATCTGCAGCCGTATAATCACTCCACGGTTTTGTACTAATATGGGAAAGAATCTCAGTTACGGTCGCACGACTACCGGATTTGGATCCGTCCATGATGTTCCCTCTCTCTGAACATTGAGTCTCCACTCGAGTTCATGAATCTGTTCATTCATCGAAGTGATAACGTATGACGTTGCTGGCGGATCGAAAAGTAGACGCACGCGTAGATAGACATAAGTCTTGACTGAATTCAAGCGCGGATCTTCACCAAGAAAGTCATCCCACGTAGAGACAGCGTCCTCGATCGCAAAACCGTTCTCGGGCCCGATGCCTAGTTGATTCAAAGTTGCGAGTATAGAGTTAATATGCATAAGAACATCAGCATCAAACGCTGTATAATCATCATTAAGGCCGAGGATCTTCTTAGTACTGTTTAAAATACTGTCACTCATGCCGGTCACCTCCTTGGTTGTTAGTTGACTAGGTCACAGGTGAAGTCCAAGCAGCGTTCCAAGTTCGAACACCAACAAGTGAGTCTGGTACAAGACCCTTCTCTACCTGGAACCGATGAGCAATATTCGCTGTTTCATCTCCGAACAGACCGTCAACTGTAATAGCCCATCCACGATCTGCCATCCGAGCCTGCCATGGAGCAAGAGCTCCTTTGTACGAGTAGTATCCAGAAATACAATCCGAAGGACCGGTCCTCGGACCGAAATACCACCCTGGAGGTAGTGGAAAGGCTGGCGCCTTAATGACCGGAGGATTGACTGGCGGAACTGGATGACTTCCAGTAAAGAAATCGTAAGCAACCTGAGTCGTAGCCATGATCGAGTTCCAAATAGAACGAATATATGGGCCAGCACAATCAGTGGAAGACCAGTGACTGTGCACGAAAAAATTACTCGAACTTGGCCGTGCTCCGATAACCCTTGCGAAAAGCCAACCGGCAAGACGAGCAGCAGACTTCCATGTTGCATCAGCAACAATCCAACTAGGAGCAAGTGTTGAGTCTGCCATCTCAATACTGATTGAACTCATATTGCCTTCAGTGTCACCAACAGCCCAGGCATACTCATTCACCCTGACAAACTGAGCAATTGCTCCTGACAAATCTGAGTCAAAGTGAGCCGACGCCTCACGAGTGCGCCACACATCGAGAACACCTTCGTGTGAAAGACGACCTCCATTATGGTGAAGTGTAACTGACGTCTTCCTGTAAGCTGTATGTGTTACATGATATGTCGCATCGAGTTGTGCAATTAGATCCTTTACTGGTTGATCATAAGCAATGGTGGTCATTTGTCGTCCTCCTTTTTCTCAACATCATCTGTGGCGAAGGCGACGAAGTTACTTGGGGGAAGAGAGGAGAGATCATCAGTTCCAGGACCATCTTTGGTGTCTCTTCCAAGAGCCGATAATACATCTACGACATCAAAGTTCTGTGCAGTCATGATGATTCCTTCCTGTTATAACATTAAAACCAGGTAATCGCAGAAACGTTTATTATGTTGTGGATCGTATTGTCAGCGATAATCATAAGCCAAACCGCCATGAATGGCGGACGAGTTATTGGATATCCAGTTGGCTGACATTCACGCCATCAGATTTTTAACCCAGACAACATGACGAGCAAGTCGGTAATGATCGATTATGACGTGGGTAACAATGATGACTGCAATTGCAGGGATTGACCTCGTTACAACCAAAAATGGCAGTCCATAGGTTAACGCATGTGCAATCGCTGGCCACCATCGTTTAGTCTTCTCCTGTGCCATCCAATCTGACTGAAGAAGATAGTCGCCTATGAAATGCGAAAGAAAGGCGAGAGCAATCATTCGGCTTCTGGAACAACATCTGGTGTTAGTATAAGAATATACGGTCGATTGAGTTCGAACTTTTTAGCAACAGAATCACGAACAACGATGCTGAAGTTCAGAATTGGGGTAAACCTAGCCCACTCCTTGTTCTTGTCATCAGTATAGTTGACACCAAATCTAAGAGTGGTCTGATTATCACCGATTGGATTTTTGCCAGTAACTTTGATCTTGGCAGTTATGCTGATGTTGTTCTCCTTTCGGTTACCACAATAATGTGTCACCACGTCTACGTTCAGCGAGAGGCCGGGGAAGTAGTTTCTCGTCGCCATAGTGGATGGCTTTGTGGGTTCGATGTGTTGTTGTTATTAGAAACTCGGGATCGAGAATACTTGAGTCACCATGCGTGATTGCCTCTGCATTCATCGGGTTCATATGATGAATGAGAATCCCGCTATGGATCTCGTAGCCGTCAATGCCCAAGTCACAACCATTATCTCGAGTAATGATCTGGTGTCGAACTTGACGCCACTGACGTGAGTTATAGAACTGTTGATTTATGTAACGATCGTAACCGAAAGTAGAAACACCAACGTTTCCACGAAGAGCGAGATAGCGATATCGTTCCTCGAACTCATCTAGATGTCTTAGTTCTGAATATGTCTTAATCATGCGACGACCCACTTGCCTTTACGTATGAAACCGTGATCTCCACATTCACATAAAATACTAGGAGAGATAGTTAGTGGATCCCACGATTCTACAATCCATTTGGGTCTATTAGGCTCGACCTGTTGTGAAGTAGGACTATCAAACGTTATATAACCCTCGCATAATTCATCTTCATGATTAAGATGCGTTATGATTGCACCGTAATGTTCGACATCAAGGACATTATCACCATACTGAGGATTTAATTCACGATCTGGTGCCCAACTAACAAAACGAAGTTCATGATTTGATCCAAGATCAAGTTCTGGGTCTCGATGCCAATCAATCATCGAACTCATCTGAAATCTCCAGCGGTTCTTGTCCAGAATATGAACGCATTGCATCTAGTGCAGACTTGTACAACTCCTCAACACGCGCTGCAGAAGCAAGATTTTCTCTCTTAGCATCCAATAGACTGTTCTCTTTTGATAGTCGCTCTTGCTCGAGTTTCTCTCGTGATGAACCAAGTTTCAAATAATGAGTTTGAACTTGAGCAGTAGCTGTTCCATCTAAGAGTTGTTTCTCTGCTAGATCAACAGCGTATGCGATCATTTGGTTTTCTCGAGCCTCAGGAGTTGTCGCTGGTCTTCGCCGAGATATCTTTTCTTTTGGGGTATTAACCCGACGGGTAACCATAGAATCAACTCCCTTCTAGGTTAGTTTCGGATGGGTTTTGGTTTGATCACACAGCCCCGGTCGTGTTCTCCAAACTACTAGTCAAAACCCTCAGAGCCGCTGTGGATTGTTTGGTCACTGCAATCAACTGAGTAACAGCAACGCCTAGATCAGGATTCTCAACGTCAAA
>Ga0182021_10000217_pt1 | contig 57580 bp, 49 predicted proteins | sample 612E3MmetaG_FD_120493 | JGI IMG/M metagenome (GOLD analysis project Ga0182021, IMG submission 120493) | Permafrost microbial communities from Stordalen Mire, Sweden - 612E3M metaG (Illumina Assembly) | ecosystem: Environmental > Terrestrial > Soil > Wetlands > Permafrost | place: Sweden...
TCGGTAATCTGGGCGATACCAGCACATTGGCTGATCCGTCCGTCGTGGATACGCTGGTCAAAGAAAGACTATAAATTCTGAGTCTCCAAACGATTTAGTCAAAGCTCCCTTCCCGATCGGGAAGGGAGCTTTGGTTTTATCACATCCATTCCGTACTTGACCGTAGGTACTTTACGAAGTAAATGTATAGGAACTCAGATATATCACTGGATTCCTGCCTTCGCAGGAATGACAGTTTTAAAATATAATGCGTTATCATTTATATAGCTGAAAATGGTCGCTGAAAGCTGACCGTTGACTACTGAAGGCCGAAAGCTTCCGATACTTGTGTATTATCCTGTTTGCAGATAAAATGATACTGTAACTAACTTTAGATATTTATAGCTTTGGATATTTTGTGGGAGCGCCTTAATCGTGGGTAAGACAATTGCTGAAAAAATATTAAGCACCAAATCGGATAGTGATGTCCACGCCGGTGATATCGTCGTTGCGCAGGTAGATCTGGCATTTGTGCAGGATACGACCGGACCATTAACTGTGCGGCAATTCCGTGCGGCGGGATTTAAAACACTGGCAAGTTCGTTACAAGCCGCCGTTTTCCTCGACCATGCTGCCCCCAGTCAAAGCCGTGAGATGTCCAACGACCATCTTCTCTTGCGGGAGTTCGCCGCTCAAACCGGTGCGCTTCTCAGCGAGGTGGGGGAGGGAGTTTGCCATCAGTTGGTGGCTGAATTCCTGGCCAAATCCGGAGACTTGATAGTCGGTACGGATTCCCATACAGTTACGGCCGGCGGATTAGGCGCTTTTGCCTGCGGTATGGGCTCTTCGGATGTGGCAATTGTGCTCGGTTTAGGCAAAACCTGGTTCCGTGTGCCGGAAACATTTTTCATCGAATTAACCGGCAAGTTTGCGAAAGGCGTCAATGCCAAGGATTTAATTCTTTATTTAATCGGGAAAATCGGAGCTGACGGAGCTACCTATAAAGCGTTGGAATTTGGCGGCGCCGGAGTGGCAAATATCGGTGTACCCCAGCGCTTGACCGTTTCCAATATGGCCGTGGAAGCAGGCGCGAAGGTGGGGATTTTCCCGGCCGATGAAGTTACCCGGGATTTTCTCAAGGAAAACGGCCGCACTAATGATTTTCAACCTGTAACGGCGGATAAAGACGCTGTATATGAAAAGACCATTAATATCAAACTGAATGAGCTCGAGCCCATGATATCCAAACCGCACACAGTCGATAATGCAGTGACGGTGAAGACAGCGGCGGGTACTAAAATTCAACAGGTGTCGATCGGCACGTGCACCAACGGCCGTTTGGAAGACATCGAAATTGCGGCTAAAATTCTACAAGGAAAGCATCGGCATCCGAAGACACGACTGCTCATCACCCCAGCCTCGAGAGATATTCTTCTGGAAGCAACTGCCGCCGGTTATATCGAAACCCTGCTAAAAGCGGGAGCTATCATTCTGCCGCCGGGTTGCGGTTCCTGCCTTGGTTTGCACCAGGGCGTTCTAGGCGATGGAGAAAGCTGCCTTTCGACGGCTAACCGGAATTTTAAAGGGCGGATGGGCAGTCCCGAGGCATTTGTATATCTGGGCAGTCCGGCAACCGCCGCGGCCAGCGCCATTAGAGGTGAAATCACAGACCCGAGGGAGTATCTATAATGTTAAGCGGCAGAGCTTTTAAATTCGGGGACGATATTTCCACCGACCACATTATCCCGGGGAAATATGCTTATTTGAGAAGTAATCTTCCGGAGCTGGCGAAGCATGTGATGGAGGACGCCGACCCGCATTTTGCCGCAAAAGTGAAAGAAGGCGATTTTATTGTCGGCGGCAATAACTTTGGGCTGGGGTCGAGCCGGGAACATGCACCGCTGGTTATCAAGATGGCGGGCGTGAAAGCGATTCTGGCAAAATCCGTGGCTCGTATCTTTTTCCGTAACGCGATCAATCTCGGTCTGCCGGTCCTGATCTGTAACACCGACGATATCGCGGATGGCGACCAACTGGAGATCGATCTTCAGGGAGGTATTATTAAAAACAAGACTAACGGCAAGCAACTCACCTTCGGCAAAATTCCCGATGTGATGCTCAAGATTCTCGATGAGGGCGGATTGTTGCCTTACATACAAAAGCACGGCGATTTTAAGTTATAAAGTTCTCAATTGATTGTGGAGCGAGATAGTGACCTATAACATCACATTGATTCCCGGCGATGGCGTCGGGCCGGAAGTCACCGAAGCAACAAGACGGGTGCTGGAAGCCACCGGTATCAAATTCAAGTGGGATATCGGTGAAGTGGGCAGTGATGCCATGGAAAAATACGGCACGCCCCTGCCGGTTTCGGTCATTGAATCGGTGAAAAAGAACAAGATTGCTCTCAAGGGCCCGGTGACCACGCCTGTTGGCTCCGGATTCCGCAGTGTCAATGTGGCATTACGCAAGGAACTGGAACTATATTGCTGCTTGCGCCCCTGCAAGACTTACCCGGGTGTGCCGTCCCGCTATCAAAATATTGATTTGGTGATCGTCCGGGAAAATCTGGAAGATCTTTATGCCGGTATTGAATACGAACGCGGTACCGCGGAAGCAGCGGGACTGATACAATACATTGCCGATACTAAAAAGAGTGTAATCCGTCCCGATTCCGGTATCAGTATCAAACCCATTTCGGAGTTCAGAAGCAAACGCATCGTGAAATTTGCCTTTGAATACGCCCGCAGCTATCACCGGAAAAAAGTCACGGCGGTGCATAAGGCCAATATCATGAAATTCTCCGACGGCTTGTTTTTAGCCTGTGCCCGCGAGGTCGCCAAAGGGTACGCCGACATTGAATTTGAAGATAGAATTGTGGACAACATGAGCATGCAATTGGTGCAAAAGCCTCAACAATTCGATGTCATTGTGGCGCCGAATCTTTACGGCGACATTCTTTCCGACCTTTGCGCAGGTTTAGTGGGAGGGTTGGGCGTGGCTCCCGGCGCGAATCTGAGCGATGAGATGGCCGTCTTTGAGCCGACACACGGCAGCGCTCCGAAGTATATCGGGATGAATAAAGTCAATCCGATGGCGATGATGCTGTCCGGAGTGTTAATGCTACGCTACCTCGGGGAGAAAAAGAGCGCCAACCGTTTGGAAAAAGCAATTGCTTCGGTAATTGCTGAGGGCAAAGATGTTACCTACGATTTCAAACCGGGCGCTCCGGAAAAAGCTGTCGGTACTTCTCAGGTAGCCGATGCAGTTATTCTTAAACTCGGTCGTGACTAATCCGGATTCTTCATGATTTTCCCATCTAGCGTTTTTATTTTTATAATGAAATAATTCCGTAACAATAGATTGTTAAGATAAAAGTAGTGAGGTTAAGATTCGTCGGGAGGGGATTATGGGCAAAATATATCTGGTAGATGTGACTAATCGGGACGGCGTGCAAACGGCCAAACTCGGATTATCGAAGATGGAAAAAACGATGATCAACATGTACCTTAACGAAATCGGCGTTTTTCAGTCTGAGTTTGGCTTCCCGACAACACATCATGAAACCCATTACCTCAAAGCGAATTTGAAATTGGCGGAAATGGGTGTGCTGAAGCCGATCCGCCTGTCCGGGTGGATTCGGGCGCTCACAGAAGACGTAGAAACAACTTTTAAGCTCATCCCGGAGATTCAATACCTCAACCTTTCGACCTCTACCTCAAACCAGATGATCCATGGCAAATATCAGGGTAAGAAGACGAACAGGGATGTATTAAAGATGATGACCGAGGCGCTCGATCTGGCTTTAACGAAAGGCGCTAAAGCGGTCAGCGTGAATGCGGAGGACGCTTCCCGCACGGAGCTCGACTTTCTAATCGAGTTCGGCCTGGCAGCAAAAGACCACGGCGCTAACCGGCTGCGTTACTGCGATACATTAGGTTACGAAAATCCATTTACGATTTATAACTCGGCTAAGACTCTAGCGGAAAAGGTCTGTTTACCTATCGAAATGCACTGCCACGGAGACCTGGGAATGGCGGTGGCGAACTCACTAGCAGGCGCGAAAGGCGCGATAGACGGCGGACAGGATGCCTATATCGATACTACGGTCAACGGCATCGGAGAAAGGGCCGGTAACGCGGATCTGGTAGCCATTCTGCTGGCTCTTATGAAGTCCAAGGATTTTGCTGCTAATTATCATTTTGGTCATAAAATCAATTTGTCCAAGGCCTGGATGATCGCCAAATTTGCCAGCTACGCATTTGGCGTGCCGATCGCGATCAATCAGCCGGGGGTGGGTTCTAACGCATTTGCGCATGCTTCAGGGATTCATGCCGATGGGGTTATCAAGGATCCGGCGAACTACGAATTGTATAGTTTTGAGGAGCTCGGCCGCGGCGAACCGGAAACGGTGGAAACAGGTCGGGAGATCATCAGCGGACAGTATAGCGGCATTTCCGGGTTCAGCCATATTATGAATAAAATCACCAGCGATAAAGCCATCACTTTCAAAGACCCCAAAGAAGCTGCCAGAATTCTGGAACTGGTCAGATATGCCAACGTCGCCGCGCAAAAACCCTTGGTAAAGGACGAACTGCTATTCATTGCACAGTATCCGGAGATTGCCAGAGAGTTGCTGACAATGACCCCGCTGGATTATCCGATTTAAACTGAGCAGCGGCTATTAAAATCTTACGTATCGTGATTTAAAAGCTCCGCAGAACACAAGTTCTACGGAGCTTTTGGTTTAATAATATCTCTATTTATGTTCGTTTTACTCTATCAATAGTTACGTTGACAAATAATGCCTATTGACAATGTGTCTGGATCACTTTACAATGCTCTTATCAATTTAAATCCTTCGGCAGGAACTCCAATTATTGGACCACGCTGGGACTTTTATTGGAGGTGTAATAGGCGAATTCGGAGGGGGGTGGATTGGGGCAACAATATTATTTTGGGACATCTTTTTCCGACTTACTTAAAGGCGATATCATAAGCGAGATCACCCCAAAATAAAATTCAAGATAAACAGGGAGTTTTTATAGATGAATATAGAAGAATTGAAAAAAGCCTCAGATAAGGAAGGCGTGAAGTCTATTTATTATTCGCTAAATGGAATCAGGGGAGATCAACAAGATGACACCGATATTCTTGAGAAGAAAGACAACAAATGGATATATTATCATTATGAGCGGCGTGGCAAATTTGACCTTCGATATTTTAATACAGAAGATGAAGCTTGTAAATTTATTCTCAAACTATTAACAGAATATCCACAGTCAAGAATATACAATTCACCAAAGAATCAATGATTGTGTCGGTTATTTAAATGGAAAGGCTCTTTCTAGCAAATAACCCTAGATTAGCACTTTAGCAAGTTAATTGGGATAACAAACATACATCAGCTAAAAGCTGAGTACCTGCGGGCTATTAGCTTATTAATGAGCGCTGAATGCTGACAGCTGACTGCTTAAAGAATGTCCGTTACTACCAGGTGGTTAGTTTGTCTAACCGCGATTGGCGGTTTTACAGGTGGGATAATAGGTGGGATTGGTGGGTATTTTGGCGGAGAATGGGCTATTAAAACTATTTTTAACTGGTAGAGGTGAAATATGTATGCTGGAAAAATCGGCTGTCTTTATCAAACAGATCTGATAAAGAAAAATCATTTTGACTCTTGGGGATTACCCAATGTCGGGGTGGGCATTCACCGCTTACTCATTTATGGTAACAGAGATGAAGAATATCAAGTGAAAGTTCTGAACGAACTCAATTTACCCATCCGGTGGATAATTTTCGCAGCTTCTAAGCAATCCAATGAGTTCAAACAATATAAATTGAACCCTTTACAACGCTGTCGTTTATCTGGAAAGGGTGGAGCTACAGGCGTCAGCGGGAAACTACATTTTTTCATTTCCGATGACCTGAATGATTTTAAGTTTGTAATAGAGGATGGGCTGTGGGATGAGGGTGTTGGTATCTCTCTTCCATCAGAGGTATGGGATGAAGAACAAATTCAATACGCGGTTAATATCCAAATTGGCATGAGACATAGTTTAGTTCCAGCTATTCGCCATGTTTTTCATTGCGATATCGTAGCTCATACGGACGCGGATGGATACAATGTGCTTTGGGATAATAGCTTCCGTTTTGCTTCTCAGATAGACGCATGGGCTAAAGAAAATGCTAATAAATATCCATGGAAACATGACCTTTAAAATACTGGATTAGCACTTTAACAGAACACCTTGTTTTTTACCTTTATCCCTTTGGATTGGAGGAAATGACGCTGATTACGGCGGCCAGACGGTCGGGGTTATCCGAACCGATGAGGTATTTCTTGCCGCCGGCGGTAGTGAGTTTGACACCGCGTGTGCCGGCGAGAAAATAGCCGCTCATCTCCCGGTTGGCCCGTATCCCGTAGCCACCGAAGTCTTTAAGCGGCGAGAAATCATGGGTCTCAACGCCGGTTATTTCCGCCATATTCAGTCTAAGAACACGGATTCCCAGAATGCCCCAGCGCATGGTAATATTTTGCCGGTTGACTAGAATACGCTGGCCTCCATATAGAGTCGACATGAGTAAGCCCACCAGTATGAGCAAAACGGATACCCATGGCTGGCTGAACCAGGAAACAATTCCCGCGAACAGCATCACGAGCGGTACGACGATGGTGAAAATGGTGTAATAAAAGGGATTCTGGTAGTCCCAATAAAAAAACGTTGAGTCTTCTTTTATGCGCTGGATGATCTCCGACTTTACAGGTTCTTTTTCAAGTTCGACTAACTTGCTATCAAAGCGGCGGTACGGGCGTATTAATTCTAGAAGTATTGCCAGCATTGTTGTACTGATGCTCACGATACCCAGATAATTCCAGGGGAAATTGAATCCGGTGACTCCATGGCGCAGAAAGGCAAGGTATCCCAGGCTGATCCCGACCATTGCCCCGACGAAAATATCGTCCATCAGCGAAAACCAGTTGAATAATTTTGATCGTTCCTGTCTCGCCCACGATTCATCGAGGAAAACGGAGAGCACAATAAAAAATATCGATAGGCCGATTATCAATCCGAAAACCATCCAGGGCGAACCGTAAGCGTTCGGTTTACCATCGAAGCCGAAATGGGTTGGAGCTCTGCCTGGTAGCGGACTGGAAACAAAAATGCCCGCAATCAGGGCGACAAGCGCGGCGATCGCCGGCAAGTGAGTCCACAAAGGATGGACGGGTTTGTTTTTCATGCTTTACTCCTTCTTAAGCTGTTCCAGTTGACGGTCGATCAGTTTACGCAAATCATCGGGCCGAATCCCTTGTAACAGAGCATCGGTGATCAGCTCTTTCAAACGTATGTGGATATCGGTCTCAATGTCCGCATGTTTTTGCGGTAAACGCCTGGCAATTCTGGCACGGCGACCGAGATGCAGGTTGATAATGCCCTGATCGCGCAATTTCAAATAGGCACTGCGCACTGTGTGCAGGTTGATGCCCAGGCTATCGGCAACTTCTCGGACGGAGGGTAGTTCGTCTCCCGGTTTGAGCGTGCCGTTACCTACCTGCTCTTTGATCTGATTTATGATCTGCAGGTATAGCGGGCGGCTGTCATGCTGATTTATCGAAAGAAACATCTAAAACACTCTCTACTGTTATACTAAAACTATAATAGTTATGAGCAAGGTTGTCAATAGGAGGGCGTGTCATTGCTATGACCTTCGGGACGAAGCAATCCCAGACTATAGTAATTCGCGAAGAGAATGTAGTGGTGTTTTTATGGATTCCAGCCGGAGTTTATACTATGCGAAGGGACGGGACTGGAATGACAGGGGTGGTTAATATGGCTCAGAAAGAAGATGCTAATGGAAATTGACACTATAACGCTCAGGTTGTAGACTTCAATAATGGAGGGAGAGAAATGAGTTCTTTACGCCAAACAGACCCCGAAGTCTATCATTTTATCGAACTAGAGAGAAAACGACAGCAATCGACCATAAATCTGATTGCTTCAGAGAATTATACCAGTCGGGCAGTATTGGAAGCGCTTGGTTCTTTCCTGACCGATAAATATGCGGAGGGTTACCCGCATCGCCGTCATTATGGCGGCTGCGAGAACGTCGATGAGATAGAAACCCTGGCTATCGAGCGTGTAAAAAAGCTCTTTCACGCCGAGCATGCCAACGTCCAACCCCACGCCGGAGCACAGGCAAATATGGCGGTCTACCTGGGCATGCTTGAATACGGAGACACCATCATGGGCATGCGGTTGATACACGGCGGACACATGACCCACGGCGACAAGATCAGTTTCTCCGGCAAGAACTATAAAGTCGTGCAATATGGGGTTAGTAAAGAAACTGAGCGGATCGATTATCAGGAAGTCGAGCGGTTAGCTTTAGAACACAAACCCAAACTGATAGTCGTTGGCGCCAGTTCTTATCCCCGGATCATCGATTTCGAACGTTTCCGCCAGATCGCGGATATGGTCGGGGCAAAAGTAATGGTGGATATGGCGCATATCGCCGGTTTGATCGCGGTCGGCCTGCATCCGACACCGGTGCCTTATGCCGATATCGTCACCTCAACTACGCACAAGACCTTGAGAGGTCCGCGCGGGGCGTTTATTTTGTGCCGCAAAGAGTACCAGAAGCAAATTGATACGGCTGTTTTCCCGCAGATGCAGGGAGGCCCTTTAATGCATGCCATCGCCGCCAGAGCTGTGGCTTTTCAGGAGGCGTTACAGCCATCCTTCTTAGACTATCAGCGCAATATCCTGGACAACGCCCAGACGTTAGCGGCGGAACTGAAAAAACTAGGCTTACGCCTTGTTTCAGGAGGCACGGACAATCACATAGTGCTGGTCGACCTGACACCAATTAAGGTTACCGGTAAGGATGCTCAAATTGCCTTGGAACGTGTTGGCATTGTGGTTAATCGAAACTCGATTCCTTTTGACACCAACTCGAATTGGGTCACCAGCGGTGTGAGGCTGGGCACGCCGGCGATGACCACACGCGGTTTTACGCCTACGGAGATGAGGCTCTGCGCTAATTTGATTTTCAAAGTGCTGACGCACATGGGCGATGTTGCGGTTGAAAATCAAGCGAAGGAAGAAGTGCAACAATGGTGCCATCGCTTTCCCATACCCGGTATCGATGATTAACGAATTTACGATGATCGGTATTTGACAGGTTAGAATGGCTGGTTCTTTAATACAGAATCAGCCGTTTTATTTTCCGGGGATAGAAGTAAATAATTAATTCCAGTAACAGAATCGAATAATTTATTCTAATGGTATAATGTATATGCCACGGTTAGTGCTTTTTGAAGGAGTGTTAATGGACGACCTTAAGGTATTCACCGGGAATTCATATCCGGCTTTGGCAAAAGAAATCACTGATTACCTCGATATTCCCCTGGGACGTTCGGAGGTATTTGAATTCAGCAATGAAAATATCTTTGTGCGCATCTTGGAAAACGTTCGTGAAAGAGATGTCTTTGTAGTTCAATCGATGTCACATCCCGTGAGCAAGAGTCTGATGGAACTGCTTATTATGCTCGATGCCTTAAAAAGGGCGTCAGCCAAAAGGGTCACGGCAGTGATCCCTTACTATGGCTACGGCCGTACCGATAAGAAGGACCAGCCCCGCGTGCCGATTACCGCAAGATTAATCGCGGACCTTTTAACTGTCGCGGGCGCCAATCGTTTGCTCACTGTCGACCTGCATGCCGCACAGATCCAGGGCTTTTTTAACATCCCGGTTGATGAATTGACGGCGTTGACGCTACTAAGCGATTATTTTAAACAGAAACAGATGGGAGATCTGGTCGTGGTAGCTACGGATATCGGTATTTCCAAGCGCGCGCGTGACATGGCGGCCAGAATGAATGCGCCACTGGCAATCGTGGAGAAAAGACGTTTAGGTAATAACGGCAAGACGGAAACTCTGAATGTTATCGGTGATGTGAAAGGTAAAATAGCCGTGACTTTTGACGATGAGATCGATACTGCTGGTTCGCTGATCAATACGGTTAATGCATTGATAGACCGCGGGGCGAAAGAAGTCTACGCCTGTGCCACGCATCCGGTTTTTTCCGACAATGCCATTGAGCGTATCGCCAAGAGCCCGGTAAAACAGGTGGTAGTGGTTGACACGATTCCTGTCCCACCCGAAAAGAAGCTGGACAAAATTGTGGTTTTGCCGATGGCGCCTCTTCTGGGCGAAGCTATTCACCGTATCCACACCGGTCTGTCGATCGGCGCGATGTTTGAACCGGAATAAACACCGGAAAGAATCAAGATTCAATAATCAATAGACAATAGTCAAGCAAATAAAAATAAACAATAATCAAGTGATAGGGATGCTTAAATTGTCATAACAAACGAAGTGCGGCATCTAGTATATATAGAACAGAAAAATACTAGATTCTTCGTCCTTCTCCGAAAGGACTCTGAATGACAACTCTGATCAAAGAGGGAAAACATGTTTAAATGGCTTGGGAATTTAGTCGATTCAAATGAAAAAGTGCTCAAGAGATTGCAGCCTCTCGTTGCCAGGATCAACGACCTGGAACCTCAATATCTGAAGCTGACCGATGATGAGCTGAAAGCCAAGACTCAAGAGTTTAAAGGCAGTTTGGCAAAGGCAACCGCCGATATTCAGCAGAGAACGGATGCAGCCCGGCAGGAGTTAGAGGAAGCCAAAAAGCAATCCTCGGAAGCAAAGGATCGATTTACCCAGGAAAGCGGAGACCTGGTTACCCGGCAATTAAAGGAAAAACTGGAACAGTTGGATAAAGAGCTCTGGAAAGCACAAAACGATGCGCTGGATGAACTCCTTCCTGAAGCTTTTGCGGCTGTCCGGGAAGCCGCTAACCGCACTATCAAACAGCGTCACTTTGACGTCCAGTTGATGGGCGGTATGGTGCTACATCAGGGAAAGATCGCGGAAATGAAGACCGGTGAAGGTAAAACACTGGTGGCTACCCTACCGCTTTACCTTAATGCTTTGACAGGGAAAGGCGTACACCTGGTGACTGTTAACGATTACCTTTCCAAACGCGACCCCTACTGGATGGCGCCTATTTACCATGCTTTGGGAGTGACCGTATCCAGCATTCAGGGTCAACAGACCGCCGGCGCGCAGGGAGGAGTTTCTTTTATTTACGACCCCGCCTTCGATACCGGCAAGGAAGACGACCCCTGGCGGCATTTCCGTCCGATCACACGGAAAGAAGCTTATGAAGCCGATATTACCTATGGCACGAACAACGAATTCGGCTTTGACTACCTGCGGGATAATATGGTGATCGATCTCAAACAATGTGCACAGCGCGATCTGAATTATGCCATTGTGGATGAGGTGGATAATATCCTGATCGATGAGGCACGCACACCGCTGATCATCAGCGGGCCTGCGGAAGAAGGCGCTTTAAAGAAATATAGCATTGTGGATAAAGTCGCCCGCCAGTTGACCGGAAAAATTGTGACCGATAAAGAGGAATCCGACGCTAAACTGCAAGGGACCGATCTGGAAGAAGGTATGGATTACCTTATCGATGAGAAGAACCACAATGTCAGATTGACCGGTGAGGGCGTCAGCAGGGCGCAGAATAAACTCAATATCGAAAGTCTGCACGAATTTCAATTAAAATGGGAACATTACGTCCGCCAGGCGGTTGTGGCTAAAGAGCTCTTTAAAAAGAACAAGGAATATGTCATTAACAATGGAAAGGTTGTCATTGTCGATGAATTTACCGGCCGCATGATGCACGGACGCAGATATTCCGACGGTTTACATCAGGCGATCGAAGCTAAAGAAGTAGCGAACGGCGAGCGTGTCCAGGTAGAAGAAGAGACAAGGACATACGCTACCGTTACCTTCCAGAACTATTTCAGGATGTACCGCAAGCTGTCAGGCATGACCGGCACGGCGGTAACTGAAGCAGAAGAATTCCATAAAATCTATAAACTGGAAGTTGTCATCATTCCGACCAATAAACCGATGGCGAGGAAAGACAACTCCGATAAAATATTTAAGAATGAAGAAGCCAAATTTAATGCGGTGGTGAAAGAGGTAGAAGAGCTGCATAAAGAGGGCCGTCCCATTCTTATCGGCACGGTCTCGGTAGAAAAGTCGGAACTGTTAAGCGACATGATGAAGCGGAAGGGGATTTCTCACCAGGTATTGAATGCCAAACTACATGAAAAAGAAGCCGGAATCGTAGCTCAAGCCGGCAGCTTGGGAGCAGTCACCGTAGCCACCAATATGGCCGGCCGCGGTGTTGACATTGTATTAGGCGGCAGGCCGGAAGGTGTAAATCCCACGGAATGGCAGAAAGAACATGATGATGTTATTCAGAAAGGCGGCTTACATATTATCGGCACGGAGCGTCATGAAGCGCGGCGTATCGATAACCAGTTACGCGGCAGGGCGGGGCGTCAGGGCGATCCGGGGAGCACGCGCTTCTATGTTTCGCTGGAAGATGACATTATGCGGCGCTTCGGCGGCGACCGTGTCGGCAGAATTATGGAATGGGCCGGCATGGGGGAAGATGTTCCTATTGAGAATTCTCTCATCAACAAAGCTATTGAGGGCGCTCAAATCAGAGTTGAGGGTTATCATTTCGACATCCGCAAACATCTGGTGGAGTACGATGACGTAGTAAACAATCAACGCAAGATCATTTATGGCGAACGGCGTAAGATCTTGAGCGGCGCCGACTTGCGGGCAAATGTTCTCTCCATGGTCAAACAGGAAATGGGCGACATTATTACGGCTCATGTCGGCGAGAACAGCGACGGTAATTTGACCCAACTGGTCACAGATGCAGGCACGATCATGGCTCTACCAAAAGATTTCAATGCGGAATCGCTGGCAGAGATGAAGCAGGAGGATATTCAAGCCCGGTTAGTCGAACAAGCCGAAGTTCTCTACAAGCAAAGAGAAGCCGAACTCGGCGATGAAAGTATGCGGATGCTGGAACGTCTCTTAATGTTACGCGTGATCGATAATTATTGGGTAGAGCATCTCACCAATATGGATAACATGCGACAGGGCGTCGGCTTACATGCCGTAGCACAGAGAGACCCGTTGGCTGTCTACAAGAACGAAGGGCACGACCTTTTCGAGGGAATGATGGAAGGGATCCGGCATGATCTCGTGCATAATATCTTCAATCTCAACGTAACCAAGGGGCCGCCGCCAAAACAGACGGCGTCACCGATGGCGAAGGTAGCCAATGCCAGTCGCGGCGGGGATAGCGGCAAGCCGTCGGAAAAAGTCGAGGGAAAGAAAATAGGGCGGAATGATCCTTGCCCCTGTGGCAGCGGCAAAAAATATAAGCATTGCTGTGGAAAGTCTGAGTGACGAATCTGGAAATTGCCGATGTATTCCGGGAAATAGCCAGCCTGCTGGAAAAGAAAAAAGAGAACTGGTTCAAGATTCGTGCGTACCGGAAAGTCGCTGATGAAATCGACAAATTACAGGTTGAATTATCCCAGCTGGCTAATGATGATGAATTAAGAGAAATACCGGGTGTGGGCGAGGCAATTGCTAAAAAAATAACCGAAATGCTCAGCACCGGTAAACTCCAGTTCTACGAGAAACTTAAAGCAGAAGTCGGAGAGACTGTCAGTGAGCAAGCCTCAAAATGAAAGTGTTTCCCACCAGTTAACTTCGCTTGACGATGAGGCGATACGTCATTTCCGCGAGGCAATAGCTTCGGGAAAGCACTGGTACCTGGGCTTGTTGGAAGCGGTCGGGCGATGGGACTCAGCCGAGGAGATTTATCAGGGACGTCATTACCGTTATCTGATCGATGGGTCAGCCTTCGATTGGCGGTTGCTGGCAGAGCGCCTTTGCGAAGCTATCGACAATCTGCCGGAGAAAGAAAAAGCTGATTTTTTACTCAGGGGTAAGCCACCTCTGGATATCACCAAAGAACAATTTCAGGAATTGATCGGTCATATCAGGTATCGCCAGTATCTGAATTACTTTTACGGTGTGACGGTGGAAGAAGCTATCCTGCTATCGGTGAAAGAAGAAGTCCGCAAAGAATGCCTGATCGCGGCGCTGGTAAAGGAAGAGGATACCACGGCGGAGGCTTTTCTACGGATTTACGGGGAAAAACAACCCGTCCTGTTAGAACAATTCCGTAAAGAGAAACGATATCATCGCTCCAGGTCGATCAGCCTTAGCGAATTGAAGGAATTTACTTACTGGCTTTTCCAGTATCGCATCAGGCATAACGATAAATCACGTGTCGCCAGCGATACCAAGAAAGCGTTGGATTGGCTAAACCGCAACGGATACCCTGAACGGTTTATTATTACCAGATCGCTCGTCGGTAATATCTGAATGGTAAGTGTGAAAGGTTAGTCTTCTTGCCTCCTGATGTCCGTAGACCGAAGTACTTTTCAACCCTGAAACAAAGATGAAATGGCATGCTACGTCTTAAAAATACCAGGATTTATCGACTCTTGACATAAAATTACTAAAAGTCTAGAATTGCGTTATTCACAAATGGAGGGAAAATAATGAAAAAGCCCGATTTACTGGTGCTCATTGCAATTTGGGAGTTCTTCACAGCTTTTATATCGTTCATCGGCATTGTTGCCATTGCTCTCTTCGCGATCCCGGCGGTTCTTGGAGCGTGGGGTAACTGGAGTGGATATTACAACGGTATGATGTGGAACACGGGAGATATGCCGCGGGTAGCATGTATCTTCGGTTTGAGCGTGGGAATCTTCATTTTACTATGCTACCTGGCTCTTGCCATCATAGGAGGCATAGGTCTATTGACAGGGAAGGAATGGGGCCGCATTACCGCAATTGTTCACAGCGCAATGAGCGTCTTCTGTCCTCCCATCGGTACCGTTATCGGTATTTTGTCGCTCGTTTATTTGACCAAGACAGAAGTGAAGGAATATTTTATCCCGCAGCCTAAGGCTTAGCTACATAATTTCTCAAAACCCCGATCGGGTCGATTTTAATCTCAATGGTATCGCCGGGATTCATCGGGCCGATGCCGCTCGGTGTGCCGGTAGCAATGACATCGCCGGGTAAAAGAGTCATCGCCCGTGAAACGAAACTAACGATTTCAGCCACGGGAAAAATAAGGTCGGCGGTATTGCCCTTTTGTTTTAATTCTCCATTGAGGTAGGATGCCAGGGGCATGTTGGACGGGTCGGCTTCGGTCTCAATGCAAGGTCCAATAGGGGCAAAGGTATCAAAACCCTTGCTAAGCGTCCACTGCCCATCAGGTTTTTGCAGATCGCGTGCCGAAACATCGTTGAAACAGGTATAGCCCAAGATGTAATCAGGGACATCCTGCGGCGAAACATTGCTGGCCTTTTTCCTGATCACGATCCCCATTTCCGCCTCATAATCGACGCGGTGGGACATCTCCGGATAGATGATCTTATCCTCGGGTCCGATAACCGACGTGGGTGGTTTTAAAAAGAGTATCGGTATTTTGGGGTATTCCAATTTAAACTCATCGGCGTGACTCCGATAATTCAATCCAAGACAGACCACTTTGGAAGGGACACAGGGCGCCAGAAGTTTGACATCGCTCAATTTGTATTTGACGCCTGAATATTTGATAGTTTTGAACGGATTGCCGGTAATGGCTTTTACGGTTTCTTTATCGAGTACGCCGTAGCTCGTCTTTTTTTCATAAGAGAAACGTATTATCTTCATAACTAATAAGTTTAGCTTTTTCCTTTAGTAAGGGCAAATCCAAAATACTGGTGAGTCGGGTCATGTCCGACAATGACAAAAACGAAGCAAAAAATCAGCAATTTGTCATGCCTGTCCTATGCTTTCGCATGGAATAACCTCTGGCGGGAATCCACGAAAAATCCCTCTAAATCTCCCTTTCGCGAAAGGGAGAGGCGTCATCTCTCACTTTTTCAAAACAGTCCATGCTTTCGCATTGGATAAACCGCGGCGGGAAGCCATATCATTCTCTCCGTTCTAGCGCAGGCCAAGATTCATGAAACGGAGTGGCTGTCAGTACATTTAATTCGTAATACTACGTAAAGTATCTACGAATTGCGGAAGGGTGAAACCCACCATCTACAAGCCAATTACAGAGTAATTTCTCGTTGTTTAACGCGGCATTTTTCAGCGGTAATAATTGCCCTGATCTCGTTGACGGCGGATTCTATCTGATCGCGATGATTCACAACGACATAATCGAAATTAGAGATCTGTTTCATTTCATCGTTCGCTGCCTGTAACCGTATTGCCATGGTCTCCTGGGATTCGGTGTAGCGTTGCTCCAGTCGGGTAGCCAGTTCATCGACCGACGGTGCCATCAGAAAGATAAATAATGCCTCAGGCGCTATTTTCTTGATCGTTGCGGCGCCTTGGACATCCACTTTAACCACGACATCATGGCCCTGTTTTAATGCCTGCCGGATAGGTTCTTTCGGCAGGCCGTACCAGTTGCCATAGACATTCGCCGATTCCAGCAGTTCATTGCTGTTCAGTAAAGTTTGAAATTCCGCTTCATTGACAAAGTGATAATCTACATTATCCTTTTCGTTGTGACGGCGCGGTCTGGTGGTTACGGTTGTAACGAATTTAACATTAAGACAGGATTTTTTAAGATAGCTGAGGACTGCATCTTTACCTACACCGGACGGACCGGACAGCACAATGAGTAAAGGCTTTTTTACAAAATCGGGAATCGGGGCGCACTGGTGTGATTTATCTCCCATCGAAGATCATTCTTCCTCCGGGGTCGTTTTTGGTAAGCCTGTTTGCAGTCTGCCGGCAATGGTATCCGGCGCCAGGGCAGCCAGAATCACATGCCCGCTATCGGCAATAATTACGGCTTTGGTGCGTCTGCCGTTGGTCATATCGATAAGCAGGCCTTTGGTTCTGCCGTCCTGAATCGTGCGTTTGGTCGGCGCTGAATTCGGGGAGGCGATGGCGATGACGCGGTTCATAGCCAGCATATTATTAAATCCGATGTGGACTAATTCAATTCCCATGATCACTCCTCAAAATTGTTTTTATTCATCATCGATTGCAGATATTGAGACCTGATTTTGATATATTGATAATGATATACTTTTTAAAAACGGGAAACAACTGGTTAAACTATAAGGAACGTTTTGATTTTAGTAAAATAATTGAACGATCAGGAGTATTCCGGCAGAGGTATGAATCCATTACGAATACTATATTGAAATTATTCCAGTTAACTTGCGCGGAGACGGTTTAGACTCCGGGTTGTAACCCAAATCAGAATAAGGTTGACTGGAAATACACCTTTTATTTTACCGTAATATTCTATATAATAAAGTTGTTTCGTAGTATTTACGAGATAAAGGATTCAATAGTGCAAGTCATCGCCTGCGTCAAACAGGTACCGGATACAACTCAAGTAAAAATCGACCCGAATACAGGTACGCTTATTAGGGAAGGCGTACCTTTTATTATGAATCCCTTTGATGTCCATGCTCTGGAAGAATCTCTACGTCTGAAGGATAAATACGGCTTCCGCGTGGTTGTCATTTCGATGGGGCCGCCGAATGCTGTCGTAACTCTGAAAAAGGCACTGGCAGTCGGCGCCGACGAAGCTATTTTATTAAGCGACCGGGCTTTCGGCGGCGCAGACACTCTGGCTACCAGCCGTGTGCTGGCAGAAGCTATCAGAAAACTGAACGACAGGGAAGAAGTAGCGCTGGTGATTTGCGGCAAGCAGACCATCGATGGCGATACCGCTCAGGTAGGGCCGGGCATCGCCAGCCGGTTGAAATACATACAATTAACATTGGTCGATCATATACAAGACGTCGACCTGAAAACTAAAAAGGTTATTGTCCGGCGAAAATTGGAAGGCCGTCACGAAGTGGTGGAAGCCGTAATGCCGGCGATGATAACGGTCGTGCGGGAAATCAATCATCCGCGATATCCCACCGTTCCCAAACGTTTGGCCGCAGAAACCGCGGAGGTGGCAGTCTGGGATAATAAAGTATTGAAGCTGGATGAAAATACCATCGGCTTAAAAGGTTCACCGACACAGGTACGGCGTATTTTTTCCCCGGAAAGAGCCAAAGGCGAAATTATCGGGGATGGTGTCCATAAACCTGCTGAAACAGCGAACATGCTGGTAGATAAACTGGTGGGGAAAGACATCGTCTCGTTGTGATTTAAAACAGGGATTAGAAATGGCGGAAGAAGAAAAGAAAAAAGTCAGGCGTCCCCTCGGTCACGCGCGTTTAATTCCCGGCAAGTGCATTGCTTGCGGTGCGCGTTGCCAAAGCGAGTGTAAAGCCGATGCCGTCGAAATGAACGACAAAGGCGAACCGGTCGTTGATCTGCAAAAGTGCACCGGCTGCCGCCGATGTCTGCGTATTTGTCCAGCCGAAGCCCTCGAAATTTACTTCACGCCGGAAGAACAGCAAATCTTGAATGATCTGGCAAAACAGAAGGAAACGGAGAAACCGGTCGCACCCGTTGCCGAGCCGATTGATGAAGCGCAGGTCAAACTGGCTGCGAAGTTGAAAGAATACAAAGGGGTTTGGGTTTTTGTCGAGCAAAGCGACGGCATTCCCGCCGAAGTCTCCTGGGAATTGCTTGGAGTCGGCGCCGGATTGGCCAAAACCCGCAATGTGGAACTCTGCGCGATGGTTGTAGGAAATAATGTCAAAAATCTCTGTCAGGAAGCTTTTTCTTACGGCGCGACTAAAGCATATTTAGTTGACACCCCGACATTTACCAATTACCGCACGGAACCTTACCAAAAAGCTATCTGTTACCTCATTAATAAATACAAACCGGAAATTGTCCTCGTCGGAGCGACCGGTTTGGGCAGAGACCTGGCGGGCGCTGTGGCCACAGAACTGGCGACCGGGTTAACAGCCGATTGCACAGGCTTGACCATTGATGAAAACGGCCTCTTGATGCAGACCCGTCCGGCTTTCGGCGGTAATATCATGGCCACGATCAAAACCGAACGCACCCGGCCGCAAATGTCAACGGTTCGTCCGCACGTGATGCCGTTACCCAAGAAAGATAATACCTGCCACGGTCAAATTATCGAAGAGTCACTGCCGCTGGCTGAAAAAGACATTCTCGTGAAAGTGCTGGAAGTGATTGACGACCGCAAAGGCGCGGGTGATATCGATATTGCCGGCGCGGACGTGATTGTTTCCGGCGGACGCGGCATGCAATCTAAAGAGAACTTCAAGATATTAAAAGAACTGGCAGATGAATTGGGTGGGGTAGTCGGTGGTTCCAGAGCGACGATTGAAGCCGGTTGGTTGCCGGTGGAGTGTCAGGTAGGGCAGACCGGGAAAACAGTCCGCCCCAAGATATATTTTGCCTGTGGCATCAGCGGCGCTATTCAGCACCTTGTCGGGATGCAGGACTCGGATGTGATCATTGCCATTAACCGCGATGCCTCCGCCCCGATTTTCGAAGTGGCGACTTACGGCATTGTCGGCGACCTTTTCCAGGTCGTGCCGGGGATTACGAATCGTATCCGTGAACTCCGTGCCGCCAAGCGTAATATTCCCAGCGCCGATAATACCAGATGCGAACCGGAGGCGAAATAAATGGACCCAGTAAGCGGCGTTCTCGGCTACATCCTGTTCTGGGGCCTGACTGCCATGGCAGCAGGTATTTTCTTTTGGAAATTGCGTCAGATCATCAGACTGGTTTCCCTCGGCCGCGGCGCGGAAAAACCTGTCCGGATAATAAAGAAATTATCCGGCGCGATCGTTCATTTTATTACGCAGACTTGCCAATTCAAGAATATCCGCAAGCAGGACAGAGCGGGTATCGGTCACCTGTTCATGATGTGGGGATTCCTGTTTTTTGTCACTTATTATTTCTTTTTCATCATCATCGCATCCGGTTTCGGACTGCCGGGGATGGAAAATAACTCCGTATATGCTGTTTATTGCTGGATCATGGATATCGTGGCGCCGTTTGTGCTTATCGGCGCATTATGGGGCATTATCCGCCGGTTTTTCTTCCATCCCACGCGGCTGGAAGGGCAGCGGACATGGGAATCGTTAATTATCCTGATCACAGTACTATTACACCCGATCACCCACGTAGGTAAAATTGCAACACAAATTGCTGCGGGCGTAGCGCCGGCAGGATTGGGGATCGCCAATCCACCACTCAGCAATTGGGTCGCCGGTCTCTATAGCAACGCTAACCTGATCACGATCGAACACTGGCACACCTTCTGGTTCTGGGCACACTGGGCTTTCGTGCTGGTTGTACTGGCCATCATCGCCTACACGCGCTATTTCCACATGTTTGCGGCCTTGATCAATGACATGATGGCACCGGATCGCAAAGGTAAGCTTGATCTGATCAATTTAAAAGACCCCAAAACCTTTGGCGTCAATAGGGTAGATAATTTCACGCAACGGCAGTTGTTCGATACATACGCCTGCGTTGTTTGCGGTTACTGTCAGGATGCCTGCCCGGCTAATTTCACCAAAAAGCCGCTGAATCCAAGATTGATAGTACGGGATGTCAAAGCTAACCTTACAGCCAATGGTTCCGCACTGCTGGCTAAAAAAGAACCGGCGTTGCCTTTAATCGGCGGCGGCAAGGAAGGCAGTATCGCGGAGGATGCGCTCTGGGCATGTACGACCTGTTACGCCTGTATGGAAGTCTGTCCAGTTTACATCGAGCATGTGCCGAAGATCATCGAGATGCGACGGCATCTGGTACAGATGGAATCAAAATTCCCGCCGGAACTGCTGAATCTGTTCGAGAATATGGAACAACGCAGTAACCCCTGGGGTATAGCTCCTTCCGATCGCGCTAAATGGGCTACTGATTTAAACGTTAAGCCGTTTGAAGCCGGTAAAACAGAATACCTGTTCTATGTCGGTTGCTTCGGTTCGTTCGATGCCCGCGCTAAGCAGGTGACAGTCGCGATCACAAAGATATTGGATGCGGCCGGTGTTTCCTGGGGCATTCTCGGTAAAGACGAAAAATGCTGCGGCGATAGCCTGCGGCGACTGGGGAATGAATATGTGTTCGACCGCATGGCACGGGAAAATATCAAACAATACCAGGACAAAGGCGTCACTAAAATTATCACCGAATGCCCACACTGTTTCACCGTTTTGAAGAACGATTATCCGCAGTACGGAGCTAAATTTGAGGTTATTCATCATACAGAATTAATCCAGCAATTACTGAAAGAAGGCAAGCTGAAGCTGAACGGAACCGCTGATACAGGTAAAATGGTAATACATGACTCATGTTACCTGGGCCGGCACAATAATATCTATGAAGCGCCGCGCGCCGATATTATAGCGGCCACCGGAAAGGCGCCGCTGGAAATGGAGCGGAATCAAAAACGGGGCTTTTGCTGCGGCGCCGGTGGCGGACGGATGTGGCTGGAGGAAAGTCTTGGCAAGCGTATCAATATCGAACGCACCGAAGAAGCATTGAAGAGCGACCCGAAGACCATTTGCGTGGCTTGTCCTTACTGTATGGTGATGTTTGAAGACGGATTAAAAGACAAGAATGCCGACAGTAAAGTTCAAGTGCTGGATGTCGCAGAAATTGTGGCGAAAGCTTTAAAATAAGAGGATATCAGCATCTCCAATTGTAATTCGGGGTGGTGACGAATTTGTCACCGCCCTTTTTTTAAGTAAATCAGTTATATTCCGGGTAAAGTTGCGATATATTTTGCTGCCTTGTCTTATAATCCCCAATGCTATATTCTATCTTTGTGGACAGGGGTTTTGAGGTTATCGAACACACGGCTGATATCGGTATTGCCACTCACGGAGTCGATTTAAAACAGGTATTTGCCAATGCAGCATTGGGGCTATTCAGTCTCATAACCGAGCTTGAAACTGTTTCAGAAAAGAGTATTTATCATATCCGGGTGTCTGGCCCCGACCGTGAAGCTTTGCTGATCAACTGGCTCAATGAACTGATTTACCGCTTCGAGGCGAAGGAAATGCTTTTTCACCGGTTTTCTATTTCCACACTCACAGATACTGAACTCAAAGCCACCGGATACGGCGAAAAAATAGACCTTACGAAACATGAATTGAAAGTCCAGGTGAAGGCTGCGACCTACCACATGCTTAAAATCGAGCAAGACAAAGATGGATGGAAAGCACGGGTGATTTTCGATGTTTAGGAGTAAGTAATGTCGGTGCCATGGGAAGGGGTACTTAATAAAATAGATGATTACCGCTGGGAAATTCCCGTCAGCTATAAGACGGGGATGAGAGTTCCCGGCCTTATCTATTCCAGCGAATCCCTGTTAAATCACATATGGGAAGAAAATGCCTTTGAGCAAGTGGCGAACGTTGCTTTTTTGCCCGGCATTGTCGGGCATTCGCTGGCGATGCCGGATATCCATTGGGGCTATGGTTTCCCAATCGGGGGAGTGGCGGCCATGAGTATGGATGACGGCGTGGTATCGCCCGGGGGGGTGGGTTTTGACATCAACTGCGGGGTCCGTGTGATGCGTACGAATTTAATGGAAGCTGAGGTCAGACCGAAAATCGACCGTATCACTACGGAAATTTTTCATAACATCCCATCGGGACTCGGCACTAAAGGAAAACTAAAGGTCAACGATAGAGAATTGACCGCGGTGATGATTAAAGGCAGCAGGTGGGCGGTAGAACGGGGATACGGCGAGCCGGATGATGTGAAAACCACTGAAGAATCGGGTTGTATCCAAGGAGCCGACCCCGAAAAAGTCAGTAATCGCGCAAGAGAGCGTGGTATTCCACAGTTAGGCACCTTGGGCAGCGGCAATCATTTCCTGGAAATTCAACGGGTCGATGAAATCTACGATGCTGAAACAGCAAAAGTAATGGGAATTCAAGAAACAGGCCAGGTACTGGTGATGGCGCATAGCGGCAGCCGCGGCTTCGGTCACCAGATATGCACCGATTATATAGCGACTCTGGGACAAGCGGTGAGAAAATACGGCTTTAATTTGCCGGATCGCCAACTTGTCTGTGCCCCGATAAAATCGCCGGAAGGGCAAGCGTATCTCAGCGCCATGGCTTGCGCGGCGAATTATGCGTGGACGAACCGCCAGTGTATGGCACACTGGGTCAGGGAATCACTGATGAAAGCATTGGATAAAAGCCCGCGGGATATCGGTCTGGAGCAAATCTGGGATGTGGCGCATAATATTGCCAAGATCGAGGAGCATACTGTTGATGGTAAAAAAGTAAAACTGTGCGTACACCGTAAAGGCGCAACGCGAGCTTTTCCGGCGGGGCATCCGGATCTGCCGGATATTTATCAAAAAACAGGCCAGCCGGTGCTTATCCCGGGCGACATGGGCCGCTATTCGTATATCGCGGTAGGAACAGAGACCGCGATGAGAGAAACATTCGGATCTACCTGTCATGGGGCGGGACGGTTGCAAAGCCGGAGCGCAGCCAAGAGGGGCGTTAGAGGCATCGATGTTATCCAGGCGCTGGCTGCAAAAGGCATCACCGTGAAAACGGCCAGCATCAGCGAGTTACCGGAAGAGGCTTCGTCAGGCTATAAAGACGTGAATGAAGTCGTCGATGTAACACAAAGAGCAGGCATTTCACGGAAAATCGTAAGAGCGACGCCCATCGGGGTGATTAAAGGATAGCCGATAAACTATAATAAGAGCTGTGGTCTATTTTTAGCAATCGGCTTAAGGAGCACAATGCCAATGAGTGAAAACATACTTGAGACGATCGGTAATACGCCTCTTGTTAGAATTAATAAACTCAATCCTAATAAAAACGCGACGATTTACGCAAAGCTGGAAGGGTTTAATCCCAGCGGAAGCATCAAAGACAGGATCGCATTAAGCATGATCCAACAGGCGGAACTTGAAGGCAAGTTAAAAAAAGGGAAAATAATTATCGAGCCGACATCCGGAAATACCGGTGTTGCTCTTGCAATGATCGGCACATTGAAAGGCTATGGGGTTGAAATCGTGATGAGCGACGCTGTGTCCGTTGAAAGAAGACAAATGATAAAAGCGTTCGGAGCTACGGTGACGCTCACAGACGGAAAAGCAGGCACTGACGGCGCTATCCGGAGAGCCCGGGAATTGGTTAAAGCAAACCCTGACAAGTATTTCATGCCGGACCAGTTTTCCAATCAATACAATAAAATTGCGCATTATAAAACTACAGGTGAAGAGATCTGGGAACAGACCAAAGGAAAAATCGATTATTTTGTGTCATCTCTAGGCACATCAGGCACCATTATGGGTGTCAGTAAAGTTTTAAAAGAACACAATCCTCAAATCAAGATAGTATGCGCGCATCCGGTTAAAGGACATTATATCCAGGGTCTGAAGAACATGGAAGAGGCAATTGTTCCGGCGATTTATGACCCTTCACAGATCGATATCACAATAATGGTCGAGACTGAGGTCGCGTACGAAATGACCAGGAAAATCATCAGCCAAGAAGGGATTTTTGTGGGGATGAGCAGCGGCGCAGCAATGTACGCGGCGTTGGAAATTGCCAAACAGATAAAATCGGGAACGATAGTGGTCATACTGCCGGATAGAGGGGAGAAATACTTAAGCACTAAGTTGTTCAAGGACTGAGAAGCAGAAGTCCCATAAGAAGTAAATGAATATTTCTAAAATATATCCCTTAATATTGAGTTTTATTACTTTTTTAGCCACTCTGGCCGGTGGTTACACGGCGGCTAAAAACAGGAATAAGTTCGGATTCATCGCCGCTTTCTCCGCCGGTGTGTTAATTGCGGTATCCCTGTTCCAGCTCTTACCAACCAGTTTAAAGCTCGCGGCGGGCACAAATGTCTCCGCTCAAAATGTGCTTTATGTAACAGGATTGGGCTTTATTTTCCTTTACATGCTGGAGCGGTTGCTCTCTGTAAAAAAAGTCCGTTCGGGTAATACCTGGAAATATGAACGCCATAGTGTCGGCGGATTCTACGGAGCAAGTGAACTGGCGCTACACAGTTTTGTCGATGGCTTTTCTATCGGGGTAGGTTTTCATTTCAGTTTTCAGATCGGCATGCTAATCGCCCTGGCGGTGATCTTTCATGACTTCCCCGATGGCATGAATACGGTTACCGTAATGTTGAATTCCGGTAATTCGCTGAAATCGTCGTTAAGAATGTTGATGCTGGACGCGGTTACTCCCGTAATCGGCGCAGTAGTTTCACTTTTCGTGACGTCTGTAGACAAATATCTGGTTTACCTTTTACCATTCTTTGCCGGCGGGTTCCTTTACCTGGGAGCCAGCGATCTTCTACCCGAGGCTCATGATGAAATTTCGCCGGCAATGGCATTCGGAATTAGTCTGGTCGGCTTTTTGGCAGTTTTTATCGCTACCAGATTTCTTACTTTTTAGCTTTATTACGCGGGATAAAACGGTTAAATCATATAAAAAAGAACCGGTGAATATTCCGGTCTTAAGATAACGGGTCAGAGTAGTGCGCTACAAACTTATTCTGATTTATAGCTTTTCTTCATAACCGCATTTGATGCAAACACGGTAAAGCGCGGTCACAAAGGTTTGTGACGCCGGAGCAGAATTCACTTTTCTGACCACAGTGTGCCAGGCGCTTTTGCCACAAACTGGACATTTCATGATAAAGAACTCCCTTTACCTGAGTCTGATCAGGCAGGCAGGCGGTAATATTTTCTATTACCATTATATACTTTTTTATAGTGTAGACTTCGGTTGTTTCAACAATTCAGAGATGGTCAGGACGGACGCAAAGGCGCTTGATTTTGACCCAAATACAATGTAGACTTAGTTTTCCCGATAATGAACGTACCATGAATATAAAATGAGCTCATTGTTTTAACATGTCAAATAAAACTGTAACTTGACAAAACGCTAAAACTGAGATTATAATCTGGCTATTATTATAAGCTCGGTTATTATGCCGGGTATATAATAATTGGGTTTAAAATTATCCCATTTATTCGTGATTTCTGAAGTACTTTGAATGTACGCGTATGACCCTCACTCAAAGGAGGTAGGGGTTATTGACTTAACGAAATCAAGAGTGAAAAATTAAAAAAGGAAAAACAAAAGGAGGAATAACTTAATACAAATGCAAAAGAAAATTATGTGGTTGGGTTTGTGCGTTCTGTTGGTGGCGGCAACGGTATTGTCTTCTTGTAAAACGACAACCACGCCGGCAACAGTGACCTCAACCGCGACAACAACCGCGACAGCAACATCAACGACAACTGCCACAGCAACGACAACAGCCGTGCAAACAACATCAACAACGGCCGCGTCGAACGTACCGACATATGGTGGAACGTTCACCTATTTCGGCGAGTTTGCCAACCAGGCCTTCGTCAGCTGGGACGATGTTACCACCGGCGGTATCGCCGCAACTCAGTTTAATAATCCTTACGCTGAGTCCTTAGTCAAGGGAGACATCGATACATTCGGTCCTAGAGGCAACAATTCCTTCGATTTCCAGCACAGTTTGACCAGCCAGATCCAGAGCTACTATGGCGGCGAACTGGCGTCATCCTGGGAAATGACTTCTAACCCCCTGGGTGTGATCTATCACTTGAAGAAAGGCATCATGTTCACCGGCAATGCCAATATCGGTATGGCAGCCCGTGAACTTACCGCGGCTGATGTCGTCTACCACTACAATCGTAACTTAACGAGTTCAGTTCTAGCAGGATTATACAGTTCATATGTTAAATCTGTCAGCGCGACGGATAATTACACCGTAACTGTAGTCTTCGATCATTTCTTCGCTCAGTGGGAAAGCCCGATCGGTCTGGACGGCGGCGTTCAGGCAATGATCATCCCGCAAGAAGTAGTCAAAGCCGGCGCCAACAACTGGAAGAATCAATGCGGAACCGGTCCTTGGATCCTGACCGATTTTGTCGCAGATTCTTATGCCAGCTATACCAGAAACCAGAATTACTGGGGCAAAGCAACCATCAATGGCAAGACCTATGCCGAACCTTTCATTGAGAAACTCGTCTATCCGATCATCACCGATGATTCTACTCAGATCGCAGCTTTGAGAACCGGCAAGATCGACATGTGGCCCAAAGTAGCGACTACCTATCAGGCTTCACTGGCCAAATCATCTCCGGATATGATCATGAAGAAATGGCTGGTTTGCCGTGTTGACATGTTGAGATTCAACGCTTTGACCTCCAAATATTTCACCAACAAAGATGTACGGCGCGCAATGATGGTAGCTACAGATTTCCAGGCCATCACCGATTCCGTTTACCAGGGTGGAGATAATTTCGGCTTCCCGTTCGCAGCTGGCATCCCCGCTTACACTGCTATCAACCAACTTCCGGCAGCGGATCAATTACTCTACAAATATGACCCGACAGCAGCCAAGAAGATGCTTGCCGATGCAGGTTATCCGAATGGATTTAGCTGCGAAGTTACAATCAACTCATCGAATGCCAACTGGAACGACGTAGCACAAACACTCGTCAGCCAGTGGGCAAAAGCCGGAGTTACCCTTAAGATTGATAAACTGGACGATACCGCTTATCAAGCTTCCTATTCCAAGATTCTATATGCTGACTCGATCATGGAAGTCTACTCAACCGACGATGCGTGGGCCGTTCTTTATTCGAATAGAAGCGGCAACGAGGGCGTCGCTCTGAATGATCCGGTATTCAATACAATGTTTGACAAAGCACAGGCGACACCGGATGTAGCCTCCCAGGTTGCCCAGCAGAAAGCCATGGGTGTCTATTCCATTGATAATGCCTTCAGTATCGGCTTCACCAACCCGATAATGTTGAACTGTTATTGGCCATGGGTGAAGAACTACTACGGCGAAATCAGTGCAGGTAACTATGGCGATATCACTGCCTTCGCAAAAGAAATATGGATTGACCAGAACCTGAAAACCAGTTTAGGGTATTAGTCAATAACCATTATCGAATCTAAAAACAAATAGAAATCAGTTACAAGAGACTTAAAGAGGGGCGCAAGCCCCTCTTTAAGTCTCATCCTTATATCAGGAGGTTTAGTAATGGCTAAGATCGTGCTGATCGGCGCGGGAAGTCATGTTTTCTCAAGGCATCTGATCACGGACATACTGTCTTATCCCGGGCTTAGAGATAGCACGATCACGCTGATGGACATCGCCAGGGAACCGCTGGACCTCGTCGCTACTTTTGCCCTAAAAATTGTAAAACAGCATGGTTTTAACACGAAAGTAGAAGTCACCACCAACCGCCGCGAAGCACTAGATGGCGCGGATTACGTCATCATTACAATACAGGTCGGAGGATCAAAGACGCTTAGAACCGATCGAGAAATAATATTAAAACATGGAGTCGATCAGGGCGTTGGCGACACACTCGGGCCGGGCGGTGTTTTTTACGGGGCACGCCACGTACCCGTCATCCTGGAAATTTGCCATGACATGGAAGAGCTTTGTCCAGATGCGTGGCTGCTGAATTACACGAACCCTATGGCGATAATCTCGTGGGCGGTAAGTGATTACACCCGCATCAAGAATGTCGGTTTATGTCATAGCGTACAAAGCACATCCGCACAATTAGCCAAATATATGGGAGTCCCGTATGATGAAATTTCTTACTGGGTGGCAGGGATCAACCATATGGCGTGGTTCCTGGAACTTAAATGGCGCGGAAAAGACGCCTACCCGCTGTTGAGGGAAAAGTTAAACAATTCCGCGATCTACTCCGGACATGAGGCTCACTGGGCCGGGGCGGATGTTGTGCGCGCCGAAATATTCAAGGCATTCGGCTATTTTGTCACAGAATCAAGCGTACATATGTCGGAATACGTTCCATATTTCCGGAAGCGGTCGGAATTATATGAAAAGTACAAGCTTAAGTATCTTTTCACACAGGATTGGATGCAAAAGATCGAGGATGAGGATGAAGAATTCAAGCGGCTGCTTACCTCGGATGAGGGACTTCCCCTCAACCACAGCGGTGAGTTCGGTTCGGTTATCATCAACGCGATGGAGACCGGTATAACTACCCGGATTAACGGTAACGTGAAAAACAACGGGCTGATCACTAATTTATTGGATGGAAGCTGTGTCGAAGTGCCATGCATGGTAGACAAACACGGCATCAGCCCTTGCTATATAGGCGATTTACCACCCCAGTGTGCGGCATTAAACCGGACGAACATTAATGTTCAAGAGCTGGCAGTACAGGGGATTGTGGAAAAAGATAAAACTAAAATCTTTCATTCGATTCTGCTCGACCCATTAACCAGCGCCATGCTGACCATCGATGAAACACGGCAGATGGTCGATGAACTTTTTCAGGTCGACGCAAAATACTTCAATGGTTTTAAATAAAAACAAAATAATTTATAATACGCTGGAAACGCATAAATAATTCAAACAAACAGGAGACTCGGATGAACAGGTTTCAAGAAGAAAAAGGCACTCTTACCTGGCGCAAAAACCACGAGACCTTAATGATTCAACCGTGGGGAAAAGATAGCCTCAGGGTAAGATCGACGATATCGCCGGAAATAACAGATAGATGCTGGGCTTTGCTCAAACCGACGGCTGTAAAACCACTCATCAATCTCAACGATAGCGGTGCAGTGATACAGAACGGCAAAATAGCGGCTAAAATATCGGCGGACGGCGCAATCGGATTTTACCGGAGTGCCGACGATTCGATTTTGTTTGAAGAGATATACCCCCGACATGGCGCCCATCCTTATCCGGCGCGAAGTTTCAAGCCAGAAAGCAGCGATTTATCCCGCCTGGAGGCGAGTTTTAAAGCCTACGCAGGCGAACGTTTTTATGGATTGGGACAGCACCAGCATGGTTTCCTGGATCAAAAGGGATGTATCGTGGAACTCTTTCAGCGTAATACGGAAGTCAGCATTCCGTTTTTGCTATCAAGTCGCGGTTATGGTTTTCTCTGGAACAATCCGGCGGTGGGCCAGGTGGAATTAGGGATGAATCAGACCCGTTGGACGGCGGAAGCCGCGCGCCAGTTCGATTATCTTGTCATCGCCGGCGATTCCCCGGCTGAAATCATGAGCCGTTATGCGGATGCTACAGGTCATGTTCCGATGATGCCGGCATGGGCGGAAGGCTTTTGGCAGTGCAAGCTCCGCTATAAAACACAAGAGGAACTATTGAATGTGGCCAGGGAATACAAGAAGCGTAAGCTGCCGTTGTCGGTAATTGTTGCCGATTTCTTCCACTGGACTTTGCAAGGCGATTGGAAATTCGACCCGGAATGCTGGCCGGACCCCGACGCAATGGTTCGTGAACTGGATAAAATGAATGTCAAACTGATGGTCTCCATTTGGCCGACGGTGAATGAAAATAGTATCAATTTCAAAGAAATGAAGGACAACGGCTGGCTGGTTACCACTAAGGGCGGAGGCTCTGCGACTCGTCCCTTCTTCGATAACAAACCAAGCGGTCCGATATTTACGTATTTTTACGATCCGACCAATCCGGCAGCCCGACGGTTTGTGTGGGAGAAGGTACGCGAGAATTATTATCGTAAGGGCATCAAAGTCTGGTGGCTGGATGCATGCGAACCGGAACTCACGGAAGAAAACGAACCCGGTAATTTAAAATATCATCTCGGCACCGGCCAGGAAGTAGGCTGCATATATCCATTTGCGAATCAGCTGGCATTCTTTGAAGGAATGAAAGAGGAAAAAGAAGACGAATATATGATGCTTTGCCGGTCAGCCTGGGCAGGCAGTCAAAGATTCGGCGCGGCGGTCTGGTCGGGCGACATTCTGTCTACGTTCGAAGCGCTTCGTAACCAGGTGAGAGCGGGATTGAATATCGGTTTGAGCGGCATTCCCTGGTGGACAACTGATATCGGCGGTTTCTATGGCGGTGACATCAACACGCCTTATTTCAAGGAATTGATCGTGCGGTGGTTCCAGTTCGGGGTTTTTTGTCCGCTCTTCAGGTTGCATGGTTTTCGTGAACCGCGCACTCCGGCCGGGGATATGCTGACCAATGAAAGCACCGGCGCCGCCAATGAGGTATGGTCTTTCGGAGATAAGGATTATGCCATTATTAAAGATATTCTTTTCCTTCGTCAGAGATTGCTCCCGTATATCAATAAACAAATGCAACTGGCCCATGAAAAGGGCGCTCCGCCAATGCGTCCGCTGTTCTTTGATTTTCCCGGAGACGAAGGCAGTTGGTCTGTGGACGATGAGTTTATGTTCGGGCCCGATATCCTGGTTGCACCGGTACTGGATTACAAAGCCAGAAAACGCGCAGTATATCTACCCGCGGGGATAACTTGGACTGATGCCTGGACCGGCAGGAAAATTACAGGCGGACAACAGATCGATGTAGAAGCCCCCCTGGAGCGTATACCTGTTTTTCTCCGGGGAAACAGTAAGCTGCCGCTAAAACCAATTGAATAGTTAGTTACGCATGTTATAAGATAACAATAGCACTAAGATAGAGGAGATTAGATATGGCAATTACAAGCCTCCGTTACCAGGCAGTACGCCGTTCTGAAGCGGAACTCGTTAAGCATTTAAATTCGTTCACACTGACGCCTAAGTTCTCGGCGGGAGTGTGGTTTTTTTCACCGTCCGGGTCCCGTTTCCGCGCATCTTACGGTAAAGAATTGACCATTGCCGAAAGATTGGAAATCGCAGCCTCACTGGCTGAATATGGTCTCAAAGGGATGGAGGCCCATTATCCCAATGAAGTAAATGAGGATAACGTCCATATCTGGCAAAAATTCGAAAAACAGAGCGGGATCAAGCTCATCGCCATTTGTCCGGGGCTCTTCCGTGATGCGACATTTGAATTCGGGTCGTTATCCAGTCCGATCAAGGGAAAACGGAAAGAAGCGATCGAGTTAACTAAACGGGCATTACAACTGAATAAGGTCATGAAGACCGAATTTGCCATTTGTTGGCCGGGTATAGATGGTTATGAAAACGGTTTCGGGATTGATTTCCCGGCAATGAGAGCCCGATTCGTCGAGGGCATGGCGGAAGCTATGGATGCCGTACCGGGCGTACGGTTAGCCTTCGAACCCAAGCCGTACGAACCGCGCGGACACATAATTTTCGGTACAACCGCAGAGGGTATCCTGATGTGTCACCAGTTGGAAGCACTATTAAAGAATCCCGAGAACCGGAAGATTCTGGATAGCGGCGAAACTCTGGTAGGATTAAATCCGGAAATAGGTCATGTGCTGATGGCCTATGAGGACCTGCCTTCTGCTTATAGTTGGCCGCTTTCTGAGGGCCGTCTGGCACATATCCATCTCAACAGCCAGCCGTTGGGAAATTACGACCAGGATATGAACGTAGGCGCAATTTCCATCGAGGCATTCGATGCCTTTATGTATGTCCTGAAAATGCATGGTTATCAGAACTGGTTCGGAATTGATATCAACCCGGAAAGAATGCCCGTGGAAACCGCAATTAAGATAAATATCGATGCCGTAAAGGCGTCGATTGACCGTATCAATGAACTTGACCATGCTTCAATTGCTTATGCTGTAAATCATCCGGATAAAGCCCGCGGGTGGATCGAGGCTTATCTTGTCCGGGCCAGGGCGAAGTACCCGGAAAAATTACATCCGCTACCGCCCCTGAAATAATAATTTCCCGGATTTCTGACCAGTAATTATAGAATCGCTAGATTCACCGACATCAAACAGTTCACGAGTCTAGCGATTTTTAGTTGAGGTCAATCCGCGACGACTGCGCATATTGTGACTGTGAACATGTTCGCCTTTTTTGATAGGCGTGGTCGCCTCACCGATCGGCTGTCCGTATTTAGTGACCACTTCCCCTTTGGCGATACCCTTTAAGGCAAATTTATGCAGGAAAGGCACATCATCCCGGAGTGTTATTGTTTCTTCCCGGTTCCCGATCATGACCTTAGCCTGAGCGCCGGATGTTAATTGCTTTACGGCGGTGGCGACATTGTCTGCTTCGTTAATAACAATGGCTGACATTTTCGCAGATTGCATATTTACTCCATCTATAACTGCGCCTGTGTTTGCCAGATACAAAATTGGTTTTCACCCAGTATTTCAGTTTTTGTTTTTTGTCCGTTACAGACTCGAAGAATCTTAGTATATATCCGCTCGCCGACTTGCTCAATGGTCTCGGTGCCTTCCAGAATAGTGCCGGCGTTCATGTCCAAATCATCTTTCATTCTCCGGTATCCCGGTGTATTAGAGATAATTTTGATAACAGGGATGATGCCGTTGCCGAGCGGTGTGCCCATACCAGTGGTAAATACCATGACCTGACATCCGCTGGCAACCAGACCGGAGACTGAGGTCAAATCAAAACCGGGGCTGTCCATGAAGACGGGCCCTTTTTCCGTTGGTATCTCGCCGAATTCAACGACCTGTACCAGCGGCCGTGTGCCGATCTTCCGTGCACAGCCTAGTGACTTCTCTTCAATTGTCGTGAGGCCGGCCAGGATGTTACCGCGAGAAGGTTGGCCGTTGCTCAAATCTGCACCATACATTCTAATATGTTTTTCAAAACGGTGCACCATCTGCAACAACTTTTTTCCGGTTGCTTTATCTCTGCAATTAGCGGCTGCAATCATCTCCGCGCCGACAAATTCATCGGTTTCACTGATAACGGTCGAACCGCCCCGGTCGATAATCTTATCTACCGCGCTACCGAGAGCTACGTTGGCAGATAATCCGGAGGCGGGGTCGGAACCGCCACATTCTACTGCTAATACGAGGTCGGATATTGCCACAGGCTCGCGGGGTATATCGTTTACCTGCTGTACCAGTTTAGTGGCTAAAGCGATACCTTTTTTCAGCGTTTTAATAGTGCCGCCCGATTTCTGAATACTGAGGAATTCAACCGGCTTGCCGAATTTCTTGATGCTGGAAGCAGTTTGTTCCGCGGAAACGGATTCGCAACCCAAGCCGACGACCAGGGTTGCCGCCACATTCGGGTTACCGGCGGTATTGATCAGCGTGCGTGATACCAGTTCCATGTCGCCGGCAAGCAAACCGCAGCCGGTATTATTGGAAATGCTGATTGTGCCCGGAACCGCATCGCTGATTTTCTGAGCGACAATATTGCTACAGGTGACCGTAGGCAGTATTAGAACGTGATTTCGGAAACCTACCCGTCCGTCCGGTCGCCTGAATCCGCGTAGAGTCATTCCGCTCTCCTTTCCGGAGTTTTATTATCTCTTATCATACTTGGTAGGTACCTGCTTCATCAATAGCTCTCGGCTTTTTATTATCAGTATCTTTTGATAGTTATGAACAAGGAATGACAAAACGGGTGATACCAGTCTATAATTTTGAACTCCCGCCGTGATCCTGAAATCCGAATTAGAAGGGGGAGTAATTACTCCCCCTTCTAATTTTAAGAAAAAGTTGTGGATTATTATTCTCGCATAATTACGCGCACGACACCACAATCGGGTTCTACCCAAATGCCATTGAACACCTGACCGCCGTTACGACGCCTCTCAGTCACGAATTCACCGTTCTTGTCGAAATGTCCCTCGTCCACGCTCAGATAAGGACCGAGCATGGTGTGTATGAGGTCGGGGACAGGCAAGACTTCCTGCATTTTGTCCAGAGAAGGTTTGGCCCGAAGGACAAGCCGATAATTGGCGCCGACGATATAGAACTCGTTCCTACCTGCCTGAATTATCAGACCGCGCCCGCGATTAAGGTTTAAACCCTCTTTATATAATGCTTCGTCCGGGGGATGCCGCCAATCTTTCCAATCGGCATTTCCCTGCCCGCCACCGAAATGGGTGAATCCCATATATCCATCGAACTCAAATTCCTGCCCGCCCATGAACTCATCCTGAGCGACGGCATGCACTTTGCCGGTACCCTGGTATTTAAGCAGAAGTGGAATTACCGCTGATATGCAATGGATGGTATCGACCAACGTCCGGAACTCGGGACGAGGCGAGCCGTCCCCGGTAACGATGTATTCGACGCCGAAAAAGAAGTAACCGATAAGGTTGTAGTCGGCGATTGCTCGGAACATATTCCAGACATGAGAACTTCTTCCGCCGTTGGTCACTTCCTGAACTGATTCCGGCAGGAAGAATGGATTATCATCGCGGGAATAGGCAGCGCAGGCATATTCAAAGCTCTTGGTGTCCCGGAGATAAATGTCCGGCGCGATAATATCTACATGCGGCGTAGACCATTTGTAGATGTCCAGCACTCTACTGACTGCTCCACCTGAAGCATGGTGTGCGCCGGGAAGGGACCATTTGGGAAAGGCCATCATCCAGACGTTAATATACATCGGGATATTATAAACAGCTTTGCCGGCGGCAGCAACGCCATCGATATAGGTCGCGATGGCCCTGGCGGTCATCAATTCACCGGCTTCCCAACCGAACAACTCTGGCCATGAGCCGGATTTTTTACCGCCAGCCTGTTGCCAGATATCGTAAACACGACCCTTTCCGGCGGTTTTCATCGCAGTGACGAGTTTGGCGGGCACTGAGTTATCGAACTCAGATTGAGCTTCCGGACCGTAATCCCGGTCGGAGCCGACAATCCCCGGCTCATTTTCCACCTGAATACCGATAACGGTTTGTTCGGCGCTGTCCTTACCTTTCAGGTATTTACAAAATGCGGCGAAAGCCTTTTGATCAGCTTCAAGTGTCGCTTTGCAGTGGGGTGAAAGAGACCATATCTTCTTGCCGCTGGCGGCGGTTACCTGTTTGAAACGCTTGGGATCGGATTTCACCCACTCCGGGGTAAAGTCCATGGTGCCGGCAAACCACGTGGCGAACCAAAGCAGTATCAATTTCAAGTCGTACCGGCGTGCGTTGGCAAGGAGCGCATCCACACAGGAAAAGTTGAATTTTCCTTCTTCGGGTTCGATTTGTTCCCAATGCACGGCAATCAACAGGGTATTACCGTGGAGCATCTTAATCGCTTTAAAGGCGGTTTCCGACTCGCTGGAGCTGCGGCCGCTCTGATTATCAGCCTGAGCGCCTAGAGGATAAAACGGTTTTCCTTTTACCGTGAATACGCGCTTAACTTCGGTCATAATAATTCCTCCCTTTATTGTATAAAGTAAGCATATAAGCGGAAGGTAATAGTTGTCAATTTGATACCGCAACGGATTCAATTAATTTCAGGTGTGTGCCCGCAGCTCTTGAAATCATTTGTTCATCCGATCGGATGATAATTTCCATCGGTATTTTGGATTTTATATCCGATTATTCGCACATAATTACCCGTATGACACCATGTTCCGGTTCAATACTCACCCGGTGGCCGGAGGGTCCGCCGCTGCGGCGCCGGTCAATCACATACTTACCGTTCTTATCGAACTGGCCTTCATCAACACTGAGATAGGGAATCTGGTTGTTAAGTGCGGACTCGGCAACCGGTAACGGCGCCTGCGTATCACTTGAGGTTAGTTTCCTGCGAAGGAGGAAGCGGTATCTGGCGCCGACCAGGTAGAATTCATTTTTACTTGCCTGGATTACCAAACCGCGACCGCGGTTAGAACCATTAGTTTGAAGGTTGGCAGCAGCATTCGCGGGGGGAAGTTGGGGGCCGTCGACCCCGAAAGGAAGTCTGCCGTCACCGAAATGAACTAATCCGAGATAACCATCCAGGTCTAATTCCTGTGATCTCATGTAGGTTTCCTCTTGCATCACCGCGTGAATCTTACCGGTACCCTGGTATTTCAGCAGCAGCGGGATAATTGACTCGATACAACGAATACTATCGATCAATGTCCGGAACTGGGGTTTGAACGAACCATCGTCGTAGGCTGCAAACTCGGCGCCGAAAAAGAAATATCCGATGAGGTTATATTCCGCAATCGCCCGGAAAATACCCCATGGTTGGCAACTTTCGCCGGCATCGGTTAATTCCGGGCCGGATTCAGGCAGGAAAAAGGGGTTATCATCGCGGGAATAATCAGCGCACATCGGCCAAAAAGCACCGGCATCCCGGAGGTAAATGTCCGGTCCGATCAAGTCGATATGAGGCGTGAACCATTTATAGATATCCAACACCGTATGGACAGAGCCGCCTGACGGATAATTCACTCCGGGAAGAGCCCACAAACGGGACTCCCGCAGCCAGACATTGATGAACATCGGGATATCGTAGACCGCTTTGCCGGCGGCAGCGACACTATCGATATAGCGGGCGATACTCCAGGCGCTTAAAAACTCGCCCGCTTCCCAACCGAATAATTCGGACCACGAGCCGGATTTGTTACCGCCGGCTTGTTGCCAGATATCATAGACATAGCCATCACCGGCGGCTTTCATCGCCGTTATCAGCCTGGCCGGTACCGGGCTATCGAATTCAGTTTGAGCTTCGGGACTATAATCATGGTCGGAGCCGATAATTCCCGGTTCGTTTTCTACCTGGATGCCGATGACGGTTTGCTCGGGGCTGTCTTTAGCTTTCAGGTATTTACACAATGCGGTAAAAGCTTTTTTATCAGCTTCCAGATTGGCTCTGCAATGTGAGGAAAGAATCCATAATTCACTGCCCGTGGCTGAGATCACCCGCTTAAAACGCCGGGGGGCGGTCTTCACCCATATCGGAGCATAGTCCATGTTGGCATTCTTCCAGGTGGCAAACCACAAGAGGATCAATTTGAGCCTGTATTTATGAGCATTGGCAATCAATGCGTCCACGCCGGTAAAATCGAACTTGCCCTCCTCCGGTTCAATCTGTTCCCAATATACCGGGATTTCTAATGTATTACCGTGAATTTGCTGCGTAACCTTGAAGGATTTCTCCGATTCACTTGCGCTTTGACCGCTAAGGTTATCTGCCTGAGCGCCTAGAGGGAAAAAGGGTTTTCCATTCACTGTGAATACACGTTTAATATCAGTCATTTGAGTGACCTCCTTTTACGCTATAAGTAAGCATATAGGCGTCAGGCAATTATTGTCAAACATTTTATCCCGATTTAAGCTGTGATTCAGGTCCGAACGTAAATTGACTTTGTTTTGTATCTCCGTTATATTGAGTTTAACCTTTAAGGAGGTTTAATATGAATGCTTTGGAAATATTTAATATTAACGGACGTAAAGCTCTGGTGACAGGCGCGGGACGTGGTATAGGGCGGGTATTAGCTATTTCTTTAGCGCAGTGTGGCTGCGATATCGCGATTGTCGAGAAAAATATCGATGATGCCAATGGTGTCGTCGAAGAAATTAAAACAATAGGCCGGAAAGCCTTCGCTTTTAAGGCTGACGTGACCAGGAAATCGGAAGTGGACAGGGCATTCGCGGCCTCGGTGAAACAACTAGGCAGACTGGATATATGTATTAACAACGCCGGGGTCTGCATCCACGAATCTGCGGAAGAGACCCCCGAGGAAAACCTTAATTCGGTCATCGATACCGATCTGAAAGGTGTATTTTTCTGTTGTCAGGCAGCCGCGAAGGTAATGATCCCCCAGAAGAAAGGGAGCATTATCAATATTGCGTCGATGTCCGGGACAGTAGCCAATTATCCGCAGAAACAGGCGCATTATAACGCAGCCAAAGCAGGTGTAATTCTTTTAACCAAGTGTCTGGCAGTGGAATGGGCGGAATACGGCATCAGAGTTAACTCCATCAGTCCCGGATATACCAGCACCGACATGACCGTTAAACTGACGCCTCCGGAAATGATAGCCCAGTGGGAAACTATGATACCGATGCGGCGTATGGCCGATCCCACGGAACATATCGGTTTGGTCATTTATCTGGCGTCAGATGCTTCATCTTATATGACCGGAAGCGACATTATCAACGATGGCGGGTATACGTCTTTATAAATATCGAAACGGAGTGTACGATACCAGCGCTATGAAAAGTATAAACAAAAGCAGTCTTTTCGGAGGAATTGAAGCCGGCGGCACCAAGTTTGTCTGTGCAGTAGGCTCCGGACCGAAAGACATTATAGACAGTGTGCGATTCCCAACGACAACGCCGGCAGAAACTATCGGCAGATCAATCGATTTTTTCAAAAAAGCGGGTAGCGTCACACCGATAAAGGCCATCGGCATCGCGTCGTTTGGTCCTGTTGACCCCGACCCGTCATCGCCATTTTACGGTTACATTACCTCTACCCCGAAACACGGTTGGGCGCATACCAATTTTGCGGGAGCAGTGCGGGACGGATTGGATGTTCCCGTAATATTGGATACGGATGTTAACGCAGCTGCCCTGGGAGAATACAAATGGGGTGCGGCACAAGGGCTCGATGATTTTATTTATCTCACTGTCGGCACTGGAATCGGTGGTGGCGGCCTGGTTAATGGGAAGTTGATGCATGGCATGGTTCATCCGGAAATGGGGCATATACGCATACCACACGACCTTAAGATTGACCCCTTCACCGGTGGTTGCCCGTTCCATGGCGATTGTCTGGAAGGGATGGCTTCCGGAAAAGCAATGGAGAAGAGATGGGGGAAAGTACCGTTAGAACTGCCTTCAGACCACCCGGCCTGGGAACTGGAAGCGAATTATCTCGCGCTGGGAGTAGCCAACATGGTCTGTACGCTTTCTCCTAAACGGGTTATTCTGGGCGGAGGTGTGATGAAAAACCCGGGGCTTATTAAAAATATCCGCACAAAAGTAATACGGATACTCAATAATTACATTGTTTCTCCGGAGATCAGTGAAAGAATCGATGGTTATATCGTTGCACCGGGGCTCGGCGACATGGCTGGAGTTCTGGGAGCGATCGCACTGGCACAGTCTTATACTCCCGATAAATAATCTAAAACAAACCAAAGGAGAAAATCTTGAAAGCTCTGGTATTAAAAACAACCAATCATCTTGCCATTACCGATATTGATATCAACGAGTCGGTCGGACCCGACGACGTCCGGATTAAAATGCATACGGTGGGCATTTGCGGCAGCGATGTGCATTATTATCAACATGGAAGAATCGGGCCTTTCATAGTGAAAGAGCCAATGGTGCTGGGACATGAAGCATCAGGTACTGTCATCGAAGTGGGAGAGAAGGTTAAAAATTTGAAGGCGGGAGACCGCGTTTGCATGGAACCGGGCATTCCCGACCTGAATAGTAAAGCAACGATGCTGGGTATGTATAATCTCGATCCCGGCGTCCGATTCTGGGCAACCCCGCCGATTCACGGCTGTCTCCGGGAAACAGTCGTCCACCCGGCAATGTTTACATTTAAACTCCCCGATAATGTCAGTTACGCCGAAGGGGCGATGGTCGAACCGTTGGCAGTGGGTATGCAAGCCGCCAAGAAAGCGGCAATCAAACCGGGAGATGTGGCTGTGGTGATGGGTTGCGGGACGATCGGAATGGTGACGGCGATGGCCGCATTGGCCGGCGGTTGCAGTAAGGTCATTATCACCGACAGGATTCAACCGAAGCTGGACCTGGCAACGCATTTCGGAGCGGTAGCCGTTAACATTACGAAACAGGACCTGAAAACTACGGTGGAAAATCTTACTGAGGGTTGGGGAGCGGATGTAGTCTTTGAAGCCAGCGGTAGTGAAGCCGCCATATTAACTGCCTTCGAAGCGTTGCGCCCCGGCGGTTGTGTGGTCTTTATCGGCTTGCCGGTGAAGCCGGTGCCGGTGGATATCGTCGCGGCACAGACAAAAGAAGCCCGTATTGAAACGGTATTCAGATATGCGCACGTCTATTCACGCGCCGTGAGACTGATGGAATCCGGGAAAATCGATGTCAAACCCTTGATAACCGACAGATACAAGTTCGAAGACAGCATCAAAGCTTTTGAATATGCGGCCAACCCCAAGCCGACATCGGTGAAAGTTATTATCGAAATGTAAAATCGCCCGGTTTATAAAGCAACCAGACATATCCCGACAACAGAGACGAAAACTCCAACCAACGCCAGTCGGGTTGGATGCTCTTTTAAAATCAGTACCGAGAAAGGCAAAAGGAAAATCGGCGCTGAGGCAGAGAGCAATACCGTCTTACCGGCGCCGATAAGATGGATTGCGGTGACGTAGCCGATCGCGCCGATTGCATAGGTCAAGATACCGGCGGCCGCAACAAATAATAAATTTCTCGTCCCGTAGGTGTTCAATTTCATCCTGTCCGGGCTTTTTCTGCCGAATGCCAAAGTCGTCAGAATCAAAGCGGACGCCGTGACGCGAATTGCCGCCGCTAAAAACGTATCGACTTTAGTCAGGCCGATTTTTAAAGTGACTGAGCCGGCTGTCCAGAGTATGGCCGCTATCAAAGATAACACTACGCCTTTACGCGAGATTTTATCAGTTGTGCCCGGTTTCTTATTGTTTCTGACGATCATGACGATGCCGGCAATTACAAAAAGAGCCCCGAGGATATTAAACCAGGTGAAGGTTTCATTGAGAAAGAGAATCGCCACGATTAATGTAAGCAGGGGAAATGCGGATTGTGAAATCGGATAAGCGATTGAAACGTCCAGATAGGAAAGACTTTGAATATAAACCGTATCGCCGATGGCATTGGAGAGTATGCCTGAGGCAATGACCATCAAGACCGGTAGGAGAGGTAATTGCAGAATATTACCGCTGCGGCCGGTAATAAAAACCAAAGCGATCAGAATAACCGAGCCGACCCACAAACGGATGGTATTGATGGAAATAGAATCGATTTTAGACGAAACGTACTTGACAAGGATACTACTCCCTGCCCAGGCTAACGAAGCCACCAGCGCGATAATCACACCAGACATATTTCTAATAATAGAGTTGAACAGGGATAACGGTCAATAAGTCAGTTTTCAGGGCTTGACAATGACGTAACGTCATAGTTTATGATTTAAACAAGATGGTTTATACGATAAAAAAGTTAGCGGAATTGGCAGGCACCAGCGTGCGCACGCTGCACTATTATGATGAAATAGGACTGTTGAAACCGGAATTACGCGGCGCCAATGGATACCGGCAATACGGTGAAAAAGCCATCTTAAGGCTGCAGCAGATCATGTTTTTTCGAGAGCTGGATTTCAGTCTGGACGATATTAAAACTATCATGTCCAGGCCGGATTACGATGTGTTTGAAGCGCTGCGGGCGCATGAAAAGCTATTAGCGAAAAGAAAAGAACGGATCGATGAACTGCTGACTACGATCCGGAAAACCATCAATAATTTAAAGGGAGAAACAAAAATGGAGATACAGGAATACTATAAAGGATTCAGTGACGAACAGATCGAAAAATTTCGGGAAGAAGTCCGCCGGCGTTGGGGAGAAAAAACCCTAGAAGACAGCGAAGACCGGGTGAAGAAAATGGGTAAAGAGAATTTCGCCGAAGTGCAAGAAGAAAGCGATAAAATATTCCGCACTATCGCCGATAATATGGCCAAAGGCGCGGACAGCAAGATCGTACAGGCAGAAGTGGCCAAATGGAGGCAGTGGTTGGAGAACTTCAACCACTATTCTGACGACGCTGTACTCGGTCTTGGGCGCGTCTATAGTCAGGACCCCAGGTTCGCTAAAACTTTCGAAAAATATGACGAGGGGCTACCGGTTTTCCTGACCGAAGCGATCGAATACTATTGCGCTCATCGGAAATAGTCGGTAACTATTAATAAAAAGAGGGGAGCACTCTCCCCTCTTTTTTGTTTTTAGATGATTAACGATATTGAAGATAAAAAATGTTATAATTCTAAATATCAATAAATCCAACATATCAAGAGGACTAAAATGGACGAGAAACTGAAAGTCGGCGTTATCGGCGCCACCGGCATGGTCGGACAAAACTATCTGAGATTACTCGCGAATCACCCGTGGTTTGATGTAACTTATCTCGCTGCATCACCCAACTCCGCGGGTAAAAAGTATAGCGAAGCGGTGGCGGGACGCTGGCACATGAAAAGCGATATCCCGGATAAATTCAAGGATATTGTCGTGGAAGACGCCGGTCTGGTTGAGAAAGCAATCGGCAAATGCAGCCTGATATTCTCCGCTGTGGAAATGGACAAACAATCGATTTTAACTGTGGAAGGCGAATACGCGAAACAGGGTTTTGCCGTCGTCTCCAATAACAGCGCACACCGTAATACCCCAGACGTGCCGGTAATGATCCCGGAGATCAACCCCGAACACCTTGATATTATTCCTTTGCAACAGAAGAACCATGGTTGTAAGGGGGGATTCATCGTAGTGAAGCCGAATTGCAGCATTCAGAGCTACATGATACCTCTTTATGCGTTAATGAAAGCAGGTTATGTCATCGATAAGATGATCGTCACCACGCTGCAGGCATTATCCGGGGCCGGTTATCCGGGACCTTCGGCCATTGACCTCGTGGATAATATCATTCCTTATATCGGTGGGGAAGAGGAAAAATCAGAGGTAGAGCCGCGTAAGATATTCGGTAAAATTCAAAACGGTAAAATTGTACCGGATGAGAGCATGAAGATCTCCGCGCACTGTAATCGCGTCGCAGTCACGGACGGCCATACTGCCTGTTGCAGCATCCAATTTGCGGGAAAGAAGCCGGAAATGAATGAGATCATCAATGTCTGGCGGAATTTCAGCGCTTTACCACAGGAACTCAAACTACCTTCAGCGCCAATTCCGGCATTGATATACCGTGATGAAATCAATCGCCCTCAACCCCAAAAGGACAGAGAAGCGGGGAACGGCTATGCTGTAACGGTGGGCAGACTAAGGCCCTGTAATGTCTTCGATTACCGTTTTGTCGGTTTACACCATAATACCGTCCGCGGCGCAGCCGGCGGCTCAATATTAACCGCCGAGCTACTAAAGGCCAAAGGATACATCAAGCAGTAGCGCCATAAAAACGGCACGACCCAATAAATTATTTAACAGAAAAGAGGGGCGGTGCCCCTCTTTTCCATCACAGCTGAAGCAAGGAGGAAACTGCCATGCCGATGTCAAAAGCCTTCGAAGAACGTCTCTTCCCGAAGCTACCGAAAATTGTCGATTATTTTGGAACTCCGTTTCATATCCTTGATGAGCAGGGTATCATCGAGAATGGGGAAAATTTAAAACAAACGCTAAAAGACGTAAAAGGCTTTAAAGAATTTTTTGCCACAAAAGCGCTACCGACACCGGCCATTCTCCAGATAATGAACAAATTGGGGTTCGGGTTGGATTGCGCTTCGCCGTCGGAATTGGTGTTAGCCCGTAAAAACGGTTTCCGTGGAGAAGATATCATGTTTTCCTCCAATAACACCACTGAGGATATTTTTAAATTAGCGCTGGCAGACGGTGGTTGCATTTTAAATGTCGATGATATTACGATGATCGATCAGGTTATAAATTTTCCGGAATTGATCTGTTTCCGGTATAATCCCGGGGAAAGACGCACCGGCAATGCGTTGATTGGTATCCCGGTAGAAGCCAAATACGGCCTGCGGCACGACCAGGTTATCCCTGCCTACCGTAAGGCGATGGAGCGTGGAGCCAAACGCTTCGGGTTGCATTCGATGATAATATCGAACGAGCGTAATTACCATTATATGGTAGAAACTGTCCGCATGCTGCTCGAGCTCATCGAAGAAGTGTCTGCAGAACTTAATATAAAGTTTGAATTCTTTAATATCTCCGGTGGTATCGGTATACCCTATCGCCCCGACGATGCTCCTTTCGATATGGTTTCTTTTGCCAGAGAGACGACAATTATTGTAAAGCAGTTTACAGAAAAAAACGACTACACGCCGAGATTATTTATGGAGTGCGGGCGTTTTGTGACAGGTCCCCATGGAGTGTTGGTAGCGACAGTAACCAATAGGATGAGCAAGTACCGGGAATATGTCGGGGTCGACGTAGCGACGATGTCTGCCAATCCCAGACCGGCTATTTATGAGAAGGCTTATCATCACATCACCATTCTTGACCCAAAAGGAAAACCGAAAAGTGGCGGGGAAGAGGTGGTCGATGTGGTCGGGCCCTTATGTGAAAACAGCGATAAGTTCGCCAAACAGCGGCTTTTACCGAAGACCGAAGTCGGCGATATTATGGTGCAGCACGATACCGGCGCCCACTCTCCTGCAATGGGGGGAAATTATAACGGCTGGCTCAGACCCCAGCAATTACTACTACGCGCCGACGGAACGGTAGAGCTCATCAGGCGGGCAGAGACAATCGAAGATCTTTTCGCGACTCTGACTTTTAAACCGAAGGTACTGAAGAAGGTCGGGAAATAAAGTAAAGCGATTGGCTCTGCAGATGATTTCCAAGTGGAAAAATCCCTCTATATCTCCCCTTACAAAGGGAGAGAACTCGGTACAGCAAAAGAGGGAGCATAGTCAAAAAACAATTAAGGTTTACTTAGGACAGCCTGCTTCACGTTTCTCCAAGCCGCAGACATTACACGCGCCTTCACGGCAATCGGGGGTAACATCGGCCCTCAGCGCCTTGGCGTATTCTGTCTTAAAATAATCCTGACTGACGCCGACGTCGATATGTGCCCATGGTAGCAATTCGTCCTGAGGTCGCTCTCTTTGCGCATAGAACTTAACATCCACCCCGACCTCATTGAAGGCTTTTTGCCAGATCTCGTAATCGAAATGGTCTTCCCATGCGTCGAAAACTGCTCCCATCTGCCAGGCGCGATAAATAACCTTGCCTAAACGGCGATCGCCGCGAGATAAAGCCGCTTCTAATAAGCTGACCCTGGGATTGCCCCAGGAGATCCTGGTGCCCCTGTGCTGTAAACCGGAGATAAGCATATTGTGCTTGATGGCCAATTCTTCTTCGGTGTTTTGCGCAAACCATTGAAACGGGGTATGTGCCTTGGGCACAAATGTGGATAGGTTGATGCGGATTTGTGCCGTTTTCCCCGAATCCTTTTTAGCCAGAACGCGTATTTTATCTGCCAGTTGGATTATCTCTTCAATATCCTCTTTTGTTTCGGTGGGGAGGCCGATCATGAAATATAACTTAATGCTCAACCAGCCTTTGCGAAATACTTCCGAAAAGGTATCCAGAATTTCCTGCTCTGTGAGATGCTTGTTGATGACACGCCGCATCCGGTCACTACCGGCTTCCGGTGCGAAGGTCAATCCCATTTTCTTGCGTGGGGATAATGCTTCAATCAGTTTCAAAGAGAAGCTGCTGATATGCAGGCTGGGTAAAGACAATCCCAGATTCTCGAAGCGATCGGATAATGTATTTACCAACCTATCGATTTCGGGGTAATCTCCCGAACTCAACGATACCAGTGATACTTCATCGTAACCGCAATTATTGAGAATTTCATCGATAGCTTTTTCGATTTCGTCCTGGGGCCGTTCCCGCACGGGACGATAAATAATGCCTGCCTGGCAGAATCGACAGCCTCGGGTACAGCCGCGTTGAATTTCGACTGCGCCGCGATCATGGATCACTTCAATGTAGGGAACTATCGGTTTAATCACAGATGGAGGCAGTTTATTTACAATCCTTCTTTGAATGGTGGCTTTTGCTTCAGGGACTAAGGGGGTAAAACTGTTGAGTTGTCCATTGGTATGATATTCCACCTTGTACAGGCTCGGAACATAGATACCGTCGATAGATGCAACTTGTTGCAGCAGTTGTTTTTTAGTTGTTTTTAGAGATTTACAGGTACGGAGGACCTGCAGCAGTTCCAGTGTCACTTCTTCCCCGTCCCCGATGACAAAGAAGTCGATAAAATCGGCCATCGGCTCAGGATTCAGGGCGCAAGTGCCTCCGGCGATCACCAAAGGATACCCTTCCTTCCTTTCGGACGATAGAACAGGTATTTGTGAAAGCGCCAGCATCTCCAGAACATTGGTGTAAGTCATTTCGTGACCCAGAGAAAAACCAACCACATCGAATTCTTTTAGCGGATGCCTTGTCTCCAGACTGAACAAAGGGATGCCCTGGGCTTTCATTTCCCGAATCATGTCCACCCATGGAGTGAAGACCCGTTCTGCCAGAACATCGGGTTGAGCATTTATGATCTCATAGAGTATCGGAATGGCCATATTGGACATCCCGATTTCATAGACGTCGGGATAGGAAAGAGCGATTTTTAGCGAGATATTATTCCAGTCTTTGATAATGCTGTTCCATTCTCCACCCGTATAACGGGCGGGTTTCTGGACTTTGTGGAGGATATTATCTAAATCAATCATTAATTTAACACTCTATTATTATTCAGTCTATCAAGTAGTGATGGAGATCCTTCGTTCTTTAGTAGAAGAACTCAGGACGATAACTAGGAGTCCAACTCTTCCAGATCATATACCAGGCCGTCGGTGGCGGCGATGACCTTGATCCCTGTTTTTTGAGTCAATTCCTCGGCTACCAGCGCCGGCTTGGCACGCCACATGCCCATGCCGAAATGTGTCAGAATGGCCGTTTTGGGCTTGATCTCCCTGATCAGTCTCTCGGCATCCGGCATCGAAAGATGGTCGAGCGGCGCACCGGGTCTATCAGGTGTAGTGCGTGGTTTCAGAAAGGTCAGGTTCAGCATCAGCAAATCGCCTTTATAATAACTACCGAGCTCTTCGAAGTAGCGGGTATCGGTAATGTAGGCGATCGTATGTTTTTTAGTCTTGAAAATCATACCATAGTTCTCTACAAGATGGACGTGGCGCACCGGTGTCGTGAAAGAGATGTTCCCGATGGAATAAGTCTTACCGGCTTCGAGAATTTCGATGTGTTCCAGACTATTCTTCAGGTAGTTGTGAATAATCGGTTCGGTCTCAATGGCATCCCCCGGGGCGAAAAGGATGCCGCGTTTATGGAATCCGCCCTCAGTCATGGCTTCCGTCATCACATTCACATCGGCAGAGTGGTCGAGATGGCGGTGGGAAACGATAATCGCGCTCAGTTCTTGCGGGTTCAACTTACGCCTGGTAACCTGGACAATACAACCCGGGCCCGGGTCCATCAATATTTGAGTCCCATCAAAGTTAAACCACAAGCCACCGGAGGCCAGCAGTTGACTAATGATCATAAAGCGGGCGCCGCCGGTACCCAAAAAAGTAATTGTTTCGTTTGACTGATTTTCTATATTCACGCTGATTCTACTATAAGGTATGGCACTCTTTTTTACAATGTTTTGACTTGTCAGCGGAAGCCGACTAAAATATAAAACGGTAATCAATAATCCGGAGAGAAAAATGGAACAGATCTGGGCACCATGGCGAATGGAATATATACGGATGGAGAAACCGAAGGGTTGTTTCCTCTGTGATGAACCCAATGAACACAAAGATGACGCTAACTATATACTTTACCGAGGGGAATGGAACTTCGTGATGATGAACAATTATCCCTATAATCCGGGGCATTTACTGGTGGCGCCTTACCGCCATATCGCTGATCTGGATAAATTACCAAAAAGAGAACTCCATGAGCATATGGACTTAATTACCAAATCGATCAAAGTGCTGAAACAAGCAATTAAACCCACCGGTTTCAATATTGGGGTTAATATGGGCAGTGTAGCCGGTGCCGGACAAGCCGATCATGTCCATACCCATATCGTACCGCGCTGGTTAGGCGATACCAATTTTATGCCGGTGATCGGCGGTCTACGGGTTATCCCGGAAGCGGTCGCCGATACCTACCAGCAACTTAAGGGCGGATTCAGCGAATAAACATTGTTAAGTAGATTTAGGTCTGGTCGGCGTAGCGCCACCAGGCTCCTGTCACCACAATACTGATAATACCAACCAGAGCTACCAGTAAATAACTGACAAACCCGAATGGAGCCGCTGGTTTTCCGGATAATGCCTGAGCGGCGCCACTATACATCATCGGTATATTCCAGGGGAAATATTGTCCATAGCCAATTTGACTGATAATTTGTCCCAAAACCAGGACCAAGAAAATTCCGCCAACAGCCGGTAAGTAGCCGCGCGTAACACTCGCAATCAGGGCAAAGGGAATACAGGTTAATATTGTTAACGCGCCGGTACCCAATAAAAATACTAGTCCATGCATTGTAGTAGCTGACGACCAGCCTGGTAATTGCAGCGTTGCCCCGATGCCCAGCATGAGAACAAATACCAGCAGAATCAACGCCATTGACCAGTAAGCTGCGGTAATAATCTTAGCAATTACAATCGTTACGCGCGAAGTCGGCAGCGATAACATATCGTAGTAGGTTTTATCACTATATTCCCGCCCGAAAATCCAGACAAAGATAAAACCGAAAATAATCAGGCCACCAATACTTAATAACAGAAACATCAGGTTAAAGAAGCTGGGCCAGTCCGCCGTACCGCCTAATACCTGTGCCTTCGCTCCGATAATCCCAAGCTGACGCGCCCGTTCCGGATCCTTCATGATGTACATGAACAGTCCGCCAATCCCCGTTGCCAGTAAAAAAGCCAACGCGGTCAACCAGAGCGTCTTGGTGCGCCGGACTTTCTGGAATTCCACCTGTAATGCCGGGACTAATTCATTAGACAACGTATTCATTATTTGGTTTCCTCCCGCGAATGCGTGCCCACCAATTCAAGGAAGTAAGATTCGAGGTCTCCTTGCTCGACGATTAGTCTGACAGGGGGACAACCGGCTTCAACCAGCAATGTGGCGATTTTTCCCGGGTTCTGGATAGAAGGCTTGTCGGTGATAGCCAGTGAGTTTTTCCCATTCGAACTCGTTCTAATGCCGGCTTTCCCGAGCGCAGACTGGGCTGCCCCGATATCTCGGACATCAACCACCAGACGTTGTTCTTCCTGTGCGGAAATCTCTTTTGTATCAAGTTCTTTTACCAGTAGACCCTCATGTACAACCCCGATTCTCGTGGCTAAACGCGCTACTTCACTAAGGATATGGCTGGAGATAAAAATAGTCACGCCGTTATTTTCCGCAAGACTGCGCAGCAGGTTGCGCACTTCGACAATACCTGCCGGGTCAAGCCCGTTAGCAGGCTCATCGAGGAGAAGTAAATCGGGATGATGCATGAGCGCCTTGGCCAGTCCCAGCCTTTGGGCATTGCCTAGCGAAAGAACCCGGGCGGTGCGGTCAGCATACTGTGTCAGTCCCATTTGAGTGATTATCTTTTCCACGGCATCGGCTTCATTCAATTGCCGCAAATGCCGGATTATTTCCAGATTCTCCCGGACAGTCAGGTCGGGATACGCATGAGGAGTCTCGACCATATAGCCGACGCGCTGCCATATTGCTCGTTGCCCGGGTTGGACATTTGTGCCAAGCAACGAAACAGAACCGGCACTAGGTTTAATCATACCCAGCAACATACGGATGGTCGTGGTTTTACCGGCGCCGTTCAGCCCTAAAAATCCGAAGATTTCGCCGCGGCGGATATGTAAAGAGACATCGTTGACAGCAACAACATCTCCGAAGCATTTCGTTAGTCCTTTTGTCTCAATCGCAATTGATGTGGTCATTTTTAATCCTCCCCCGCTCTGCAACTCTATAAAAATTAGAACGATATGCTATAAACACTATAACGATAGTACTGCTAATAATTGTAATTGTCAAGACGATATACTACAATAATTATAAAGATACATTTTCGAGGAGAGCAGAATATGGATGGATTTGAACGCCGTAAAGAGCAAAGTAAGGAAGACATCCGCCGGGCTGCTGAGGAGCTTTTTTCACGGTTCGGCGCGGATAAAGTCAGTGTTAATGATATAGCCCGTAAAGCTGGAGTATCCCAAGCGACGATTTATAATAACTTCGGCAGTAAGGACGAGCTGGTGCATGATTACCGTAAATCGATCGTCAGAGGGATTGCCGGTCGTTTCCGCGAGATATTAGTCTGGAAAAAGTCATTCATTGAGAAATTCGAAGGGCTTTTACAGTCTTGGATAGACGTCGCGGATCGTTATAAACTGGAAATGGAGAGTGCAGCCTCAAAGCAATCTCCTGATGCAATTGGCCATGAACTGGAAAAATCGTTACGGGAATTCATTAAAGAAGGGAAAAAACAGGGCAACCTCCGGGCGGACCTTTCTGAAGAGGCTGTCGCGGCTTACATCAAGTTTTACCAGCAGGGAATTTCGAACAACCCGGCCGTTCGCGACAGGATGAAGCGCGATGTTCATTATTCTGAGAACCTGTTTTCTCTTTTCATGTACGGCATCAGAGGGCAGAGTAGCTAAAGGGCGGATTCAGCGAATAGACTTATATCCACCGATGACGCCATTCTTGGAAAGAACGATTTGCCACAATTGATTGCTCCTGGCTCTGAACGATCCGGCGCATGATAGCAGATAATATTTCCACATGCGGTGAAACCTTTCGTCGTATTTCGATTCCAAATTATCCCAGTTTTTCTCCAGATTGGCATACCAGGCCATCAGCGTTTTATCATAATCGGCGCTGAAGTTATGCCAGTCTTCCATGACGAACAACCCCTCAATCGATTGCCCCAACTGTTTGATCGAGGGCAGCATCCCATTGGGGAAGATGTATTTATTTATCCATGGGTCGACGGATTTCACCGATTTATTGCCGCCGATAGTATGGAGTAAAAACAGTCCATCATCTCCCAGACAACGATGAACAACTTCCATATATGTCCGGTAGTTTTTGTACCCGACGTGTTCAATCATGCCCACCGATACAATACGGTCGAATTTTTCGTTTACATCTCTGTAATCCTGCAATCTGATCTCAATCGGGAGTCCAGTACATAAAGTCCGGGCTAATTCTACCTGTTCTTTAGACACCGTAACGCCGACTACTTTCGCCTGGTATTTTTCGGCAGCATATTTGGCGAAACTACCCCAGCCGCAACCGATATCCAGTACCTTCATGCCGGGTTGCAGTCCTAATTTACGACAGATCAATTCCAATTTGTTTTCCTGGGCGATATCCAGATTCGGGGCATCTTTCCAGTAAGCGCAACTGTAAACCAAACGCTTGTCCAGCATATTGATAAACAATTCGTTGCCCAGGTCATAATGTTTTTCGCCGATCTGAAAAGCCCTGTTTTTAGACTGTAGATTCATCATTCGAGCCAGCAGGATTCCATATATCAACGACCAGTTCTTTTTTACTTTGTTTTGAATTTGCGCGCGGATGACTCTGAAAAAGAATTCATCGAGTTTCTCACAATCCCAACAGCCGTCCATATAGGATTCCCCTAAACCAAGGTTAACCTGAGATAAGACCCGCTGATAAAAATTATCATTGTGGACGGATATATCCCAGGGATTATCGCCGTTAACTGTTATCCCGGCCAAAGACAGTAACTGCTGCGCGGTGTTTCCGAATTTGTTATTTTTCATCATCTCAACTATCTCCCGAATTTAGTTCTTCTATAAATTTTATCAGACCAATATTTTTATATATTTAAGTTTCTTTCAGAGGTATATTTTACGCCAATGATGTTTTCACTACAAGGGATATTATTTCTATTAACTCTGGTTGTAATGCTGCCTATTGTCTAGTCCATATTTGCACAACGACTATTTCGTGGAACATAAATGGGATGGGAATGGATTTCGTTAAGCCTGTAGATTGATTTCTGCCTACGCAGGAATGACAACAAGGGGAGCGGAAAAAGAAGAAGGAGTGGGAAAACACTCCTCCTTCTTTTTTAGTAAAATTAATAGAACTAAAGCGAGTCGGCCGGCGCGATCTCAAACTGGCTCTTGTAAAGTGATGCATAGAAACCATTGGCTGCCAGCAATTCCTCATGTTTGCCCTGCTCCACGATATCGCCGTCCTTCATGACGAGAATGATATCAGCGTCACGGATGGTGGACAGGCGGTGGGCGATGACGAAGCTGGTTCTGCCTTTCATCAAATCGACCATGGCGTTCTGGATGAGGATTTCCGTCCTGGTATCCACCGAGCTGGTGGCTTCATCCAGAATCAGTATCTTGGGGTCGGCCAAAAATGCACGGGCGATGGTGAGCAATTGTTTTTGCCCCTGCGAGATGTTGCTGGACTCTTCGTTCAGTTCCAAATCGTAACTATGCGGCAATGTGCGCACAAAATGGTCGACATTGGCCATCTTAGCTGCTGCTACTACAGCATCATCGCTGGCGCTAAGGTCCCCGTAACGTATGTTGTCTCTAATTGTCCCGTTAAAGAGCCATGTGTCCTGCAAAACCATACCGAACTTGGAGCGGAGGTCTTCCCGCTTAAATTTCCTGATATCCACTCCATCAATTGAAATAGACCCGCTGTTAACATCATAAAAACGCATCAGTAGCTTAACCATCGTGGTTTTACCCGCACCGGTTGGCCCGACCAGAGCTACTTTTTGCCCGGGTTTGATATCGACCGAGAAATTGTGAATGATGACTCGATCAGGGCTATAACCGAAACTGACATTTTTAAATGTAACGTTACCTTTGACTTCCTTCACTGTGACCGCGTCAATGGGGTCTGCCACTTCCTCTTCTTCATCGAGGAACTCAAAAACACGCTCGGCTGAGGCGGCCGTAGATTGCAGGACGTTAGCGATGTTGGCAACCTGGGTGATGGGCATGGTAAATGACCTCACGTAGTTAATGAATGCCACAATATCACCGACGCTGATCGTTCCCTGAATCGCCAGATAACCGCCAAGAATACAGACGCCGACATACGACAGGTTTCCGACAAAGGTCACGATAGGCATCATTAAACCGGACAGGAATTGAGATTTCCAACCGACGACATATAATTCTTCGTTGAATTTATCAAACTGCCGGATGGATTTCTCTTCGCCATTGAAAGCCTTGATAACGATGTGGCCGCTATACATTTCTTCCACGTGACCATCAACATGTCCCAATTGGATCTGTTGCTGTTTAAAATACTTTTGGGAAGCCTTGATCACAAAGCTGACCAGAATGAAAGACACCGGCAGCATCACCAGCGCCACCAGGGTCATCATCCAGCTGATGGTCAACATCATGATCAGCACACCGATAATCGCGGTTACCGAGGTAACGATCTGGGACAGGTTCTGCGCGAGAGTTGCGCTGATAGTATCAACATCGTTAGTGACACGGCTGAGAACTTCTCCGTGTGTTTTGGTATCGAAGTATTTGAGCGGCAATCTCTTTATTTTTTCTGAGATATTCCTGCGAAACATATAGGTGACCTTCATGGCGATACCGGACATGATATAGCCCTGAAGATAACTGAAGATAAAACTTAAAACATAAAGCCCGACCAACTCAAGACAGATACGACCGATAGCGGTAAAATCGACTCCCGGCCCGGTGTGAGTTGCCTTTGCTACGATACCATTAAAAAGTATAGTAACCGCATTGCCGAGCATTTTAGGCCCAACGATCATAAAAACCGTGCTGGCAATGGCGAAAATCAGCACAAAAATAAGAGCGACCTTATAGGGACGGAGATATTTAAGGAACGTTACCATAGCCTTTTTAAAGCTCTTCGGCTTTTCGCCGGAGCCCATTCCACCCATCGGGCCGCCCATAGGACCGCCTCTTCCCGGACCGCCCATCGCGCCTCTCCCCGGTTTGAAAGCAGGTGCGCCTTTATCTTTGTTTTGTGTATCATTTGGTTGATTCATTAGACGAGTTCCTCCTTGGACAATTGAGACAGCGCAATTTCCTGATAGACCTTGCAGGTTTGCATCAGTTCCTTGTGCGTCCCGATGCCGGCAATTTCGCCGTTATCGAGCACTACAATCTGTTCGGCTCCCATAATAGTGCTGACCCGTTGCGTGACAATCAAAACAGTGGCATCGCTGGTCTCTTGCTTGAGAGCTTGTCTGAGCGCTTTATCGGTTTTAAAATCGAGGGCTGATAAACTGTCATCGAAGATATAAATCTCCGGTTTCTTAGCCAGCGCGCGGGCGATCGCCAGTCTCTGTTTTTGCCCTCCGGAAAGGTTTGTCCCGCCTTGAGACACGGCCGTGGCAAGTCCCAGGTCGCTTTCTTTGATAATATCCGTTGCCTGGGCAATATCGGCATAATGAGCCACTTCAGACTCGGTGGCATTTTCATTGGCGTATTTTATATTACTTTCGATGGTGCCGGAGAATAACACTGCCTTCTGGGACACATACCCTATTTTGTCCCGTAAATCATGTTGGGTTACATCCCGCACATCTACCCCGTCGACCAGCACTTTACCGCCGGTGACATCATAGAAGCGTGGTATCAGATTGATCAAAGTAGTTTTACCACTACCTGTGCTACCGATAAAAGCCGTGGTTTGGCCGGGTTTAGCAATAAATGTAATATGTTTCAATACGTCGTCCTCTGCGCTGGGGTAACGGAAAGCGACATCCTTAAATTCCACGGTGCCTTTCAGGCTGCTGCTGAATTTTTGCGGTTTCTTCGGGTCAATTATGACCGGTTCAGTTTCCAGGACTTCGCTGATTCTCTGAGCGGAAACGCTGGCGCGAGGCAGCATGACGAAGATGATCGATAAGAAAAGGAAGGCCATGATAATCTGTACAGCATATTGCATGAAGGCCATCATACTACCAACCTGCATTTGACCGGCATCAATCCTGTGTGCGCCGACCCAGATGATCAAGATCATGATGGCGTTCATCAGAAACATCACGGCCGGCATCAGGAATACCAGAATCGCACGGTTGATAAACAGATTCGTTTCTGTCAGGTCCTGATTGGCCTTGTCAAATCTTTCCTCTTCATGTTTCTGGGTATTGAATGCACGTATGACCATCAGACCGGTGAGTATTTCACGCATTACCAGGTTCAGTTTATCGATCAGTTTCTGCATATTTTTAAATTTAGGCAGGGCGACTGTGAACATCACCAGCATCATCGTCAAAATAGCCCCGACGGCAGCGGCGATGATCCACAGCATGGACGTATCGGCATTAATGACTTTAAGAATGCCGCCGATAGCCAAAATCGGCGCATAAAATACGATCCGGAACAACATTACCATTAGCATTTGTATCTGCGTGATGTCATTGGTCGATCTCGTTATTAAAGAGGCTGTGGAGAATTTATCAAATTCGGTATTGGAAAAACTTTCCACCCGCACAAACAACTGTTTGCGCAAGTTACGCCCCATTCCGGCGGCAACGCGGGCTGACAGGTAGCCGACCGTGATGGAAGCAGCGGCGCTGGCCAGCGTCAGTAATAACATCCATCCTCCAATCCGGATGAGGTATTTGTTTTGTATGCCACCGACGCTCATTCCAAGCGCTGAATATTGTGCGGCAATATAGGTTGTAGAAGCCCCTGTCAGCAAAATGGAAGGGGTGGCGCTGATTTGCGATTCAGAGGCAGATACGAGCTGTGCGAGTTGAGCCGGCGGCAGTTGTTTGATAAATACGAAGGGGTCAGCCCCGGCAGGTAATTGCACCCCGTATTGCGCAAAAATGGCGGCTCCGCTTTGTTCGAGGGTAAAAACAGCGGGAATAGACTTGGAAAAAATCGGATCAAGTTGCGAAATTTCGGTTTTATTACTTGTATTCAATTTGTAAACGGTTGTGTTTGCTAATTGCGGATAGGTTTTTAAGTACTTGGAATAATCAGCAGGGGAAAGAGTCTGCTTATCCAGTAGAATGTAGTCTCCGCTAACCTGTGTTTTCTGGCTATCTGTCATAAAAATGGTGATCTTGTTGAATTCGGCAGAGCTAATAGCCTGCGGGACGGTATTTTCAATGCCTTTTTGTTCGATACCGATATTCACGATGTTCGCCATGTAACCCGGTAGCGCCAGATCAGCCATAGCCTGACCGAACAACAGGACAAATATAGCTGCAATCGACCAGATATAGGGTTTCAGATATTTAATTAGTTTCCCCATTTTAAGACAAAGCCTCCATTATAATGATGCAAATATAGCTGGGAATGGTGAGATGATTGGAGAACCACTCAGTCAAATTTACAGTTTGCCGACAATATTTCTTAATGTTTCTAAAGCAGTAGACATCTGCGCGAGTTCATCAGGCGTCAGAGTCGCTAATCTCTTTTTAGTGTTTTCCTTCACTTTATGTTTGGCGTCTTCAAGCAATATACGGCCTTTATCAGTAAGCGCCAGATTAATAACCCGCCTGTCCTTTTCATCCGGACGTCTCTCCACGATACCTGACGCGACCAGCGGGTTCACAACGTGTGTCAATTGGGGTTTCGTCATCATCAAGGTATTCGCCAGTTCGGTCATCGTCATGCCGGTTTGGCTAAGTTCTCCCATGGCTGCTCCATGGAGGCGGGTTAAATTATCCGGAAAGCCGCTTAAATCCTTTTTAAGGACCTTCTTGTGGATAATTAGCATGACCATGAACATGTTTTCCAGGATGCGATCTATTTGTGTGTCATTCATTTTTATATTAATCCCGACTGGAGGTGCTATTAGTTAACACAATTAATAGTTAACTCCATTAACTATATTAATATGTTTATCAATTGTTTGTCAATAGCCAAAAGTACCTTTAAATTGGCCCAATACTGCCTTTCAGGTAACCGGGCAGCACCCGGGTGTTTCGGATTTATCGCTTCTTCTGCTATGATAAAAGCGAAACGATGGATATTAAGACTATTGCCACAAATCGAAAAGCGCACCACGAATATTCCATCATGGAGACCGTGGAAGCGGGTATTGTGCTCACCGGTTCGGAAATAAAATCGATTCGCGCTGGTAATATCAGCATGGGTGATGCCTATGTCCGCGCTGAGAAGGGGGCGCTCTGGCTGTTCAATGCTCATGTAGCCCGTTATAATGCCGCCAGTTACCTGGGACATGAACCGGACAGGGTCAGGAAACTGCTACTGCATAAAAAGCAGATCCGTGAGTTGATCAGCCAGACCAAGGAAAAAGGCTTTACTCTGGTGCCTCTGCGATTGTATATTAA
>Ga0182021_10000218_pt1 | contig 57549 bp, 58 predicted proteins | sample 612E3MmetaG_FD_120493 | JGI IMG/M metagenome (GOLD analysis project Ga0182021, IMG submission 120493) | Permafrost microbial communities from Stordalen Mire, Sweden - 612E3M metaG (Illumina Assembly) | ecosystem: Environmental > Terrestrial > Soil > Wetlands > Permafrost | place: Sweden...
AATCCATCGGGGTATATCCACTGCCTTTTTAAGGAAAGTTTTGAGTTCCATTTTTCTTGTTTCCACCATCGCTCCGAAGAATCGGAAACGAATCTAAAAGCCACGATTTTTGTATATTATGCCCGCTTTGAGGGCGGAATGGTGTTGAGTGTGCTGATGAAGAACTGGCACAAGGATGACTCCCATGATGCCATGGAGGACTGGTGGGTTTATCGGGTCGGGGCTCGATATTACCCTCGTCTCGGATCGTATCAGGGTGAACCGCGGGCGAAAAAAGTCTCTCGAACCTTCGGGTTCGAGGAACTGACAACTCTGCGCGAATCGCCACAGGGATGGTATCATCCCCACGTCGGGTCATTGTAACACCAAAGTTCTAACGGGCTCGATGGGTTCGTCGATAGTAAAAATCAAGGCGTCTGTGCGAGCCGTAGAAGGGCTCCATCGGCGCCTTTTCTATTTCTTTTTAAATCCCATTTGTTATAATAAATTTATGCAAAAAGGAGTTGATTATGTGGCGGTCGGAGTAGTCTATATATGCCATGATGGTAAGGGAAATGTTTTATTTAGTAAACGTAGTAAAAATTGCCGCGACGAGCATGGCACCTGGGATATCGGAGGAGGTGGAATTGAATTTGGTGATACGGCAGAAGTAACCTTAAAAAAAGAAATTGCCGAGGAATATTGCACGGATGTTTTGGATTATGAATTTTTAGGATATCGTGACGTGTTTAATAAACACGAAGACAAGCCGACGCATTGGATAGCCATAGATTTTAAAGTTTTGGTTGACAGAGAAAAAGCTAAGAACGGCGAACCGCATAAGTTTGACGCCGTGGAATGGTTCCCACTGGAAAAAATGCCATTGCCACAGCACTCTCATATGCCATTTTTTCTTGAAAAATATAAGGATAAATTAAAAATGTAAAATTATGGATATTCCAGAATTCGGCATTAAAAGAGAAAATGAAGAACGGCGAGACGGCGGGTGCGGGGTTGTTTTTGATCCTGCGACTCAACTGTATGCTGTTGGAGAAGATGAAATAGGACGACTTCGGCTTTTTTCTGGCGGGGTAAACAACAATGAAGATATAAAAGATGGAGTTTTGCGAGAAGTCGTGGAAGAAAGTGGATTACATGATTTCGAATACGTTGAAAAAATTGCGGAGGCTTTGTGTCATTTTCATAATATTTTGAAAAATGTGGATAGGGTAGCATATGCGACTTGTTTTTTAGTTGTACTTAAAAGCTCGAATTTAATACCGACCAAACTCGAAGCACACGAGAAATTTGTTTTGGTTTGGAAAACTCCCGAAGAAATTATGAAAGATTGGGAATTAAGAAATGAACAAAAAGACCTCGACCACTGGATTTATTTTTTCAAAAAATCTATCGACCGCCTAAAAGAACTTGGTTACAGTAAATAAAATCTATCAGAGGTATTTCTTAATAATTCCTTCATATCTATTTAACACAATAAGGTGTATCATTAAGTTGATATACATTGGTCGATTGATCTCTTGTTAAAAACTTATTAAGTTTCTCTAATTTATCTATGAATTAATTTTATGAGCAAAAATGCAATTATTTGGTTGTTAGTTATCATTGTAGTCGTTGGAGGCGGATATTTATTGTTGACGAGCAATAGCAATACACCGGCAAATCAACCGGTCACAACAAGTCAAAATCCTAATGTGCCAACCACTCCAGACACAACAGGCACAAACCCGGCAAATCCGGTTCCGCCTATGACATTAAGTAGTCCGACAGTGCAGACAAGTTCGAACTCGAGCGTTGCCAGCACCGGCGCATCGGTAACAGGCACAGTAACACCCAACGGCACACCGACGACTTATTGGTTTGAATATGGGACCACAACTTCACTTGGCAGTAAGACGGCTACCCAGCAAATCGGTTCAGGATATTATTCATTTCCGGCTCCCACTTTCATTGTCGGTCTGAAATCAAACACAACTTATTATTACAGACTGGTGTCAAACAATAGTTTGGGCACAACTTATGGCGCTACTTATAGCTTTACGACAAACACTAATCCAGTACCGAAAGCGACCACTCCAACTGTGCACACGACCAATGTTTCAAACACCGCGCAAACAACTGTGAGCTTAAATGGACAAGTTAATCCGAACGGCTGGCAGACAAATTACTGGTTCGAGTACGGCAAAACAACCAAGCTTGGTAATACTACTTCTATCACTTCAGTTGATACTAGTGTCTCTCTCACCACCTTGGTAAATGTTTCCAATCCTGTAACCGGACTAGATCCTCTGACAAAATATTATTTCCGACTTAATGCGCAAAATCAATTCGGAACGGTTACAGGAAGTACTTTAAACTTTACGACCAAGGGTCCTGCTAATCCAAAAAAATAATAGTTAATTTGTGTTAATATAGAAATATGCTTTTCTTTCAACCTATTAAGAACTGGTACGGCAAATATGAACGGCCTATTTCTTCTCTGTCACTTATTTTCGGTTTCGTCTTTGACGCATTTACCTTAAGAAGGGTAGACGCACTGTGGGAAAATATCTGGATTTTGGGACACCTAATTATCGTTGGCACATTCATAATACTGATTCATACGCATGAGAGCGCCGAAGGCGACGAGAAAAATCCCAGCAAGGCGCATTTCTGGTTTGTGAACATCTTGCAATTTTTCTTTGGCGGAATTCTTTCGACGTACTTGGTATTTTATTTCCGTAGCGCGGATATTTTTTCCACTTGGCCGTTTATTCTGTTACTTGTTCTGGCTTTTTGGGCCAATGAATCTCTAAAACGGCACTATGTTCGGTTTAGTTTCCAAATCAGTTTATTTTTTCTTTCGATTTATTCGTTTGCAATTTTCCTGGTGCCGGTGGTCTTACACCAGATAAATGCAAAAGTATTTTTACTCTCCGGAATACTTAGTTTAATTTTCATCACTTTGTTCGTGGTAATTTTGCTTTTCTTCATAAAAGACAAATTCAATAAAGATGAAAACGAGAGTAAAAAACTGGTTGCATTCCTGATTATTGGCATTTTCGCTCTGGTTAATTTCCTATATTTCACTAATTTGATTCCGCCCATTCCGCTTTCTCTCAAAGACGCCGGAATGTACCACTCCATAGAGAAGAATGCAGACGGGAATTACGATGTCACCTACGAAGATTACGGTTGGAAGGGATATTTCAATTTATATAAAAATTTTAATGAAGTTGTCGGATCACCCATTTATGCCTATAGCGCCATTTTTTCTCCAAAAGAGCTTAACCTTACGATTGTGCACGAGTGGCAATATTATGATGCCAAGCAAAATAAATGGATAACGAGCAGTATAATAAACCTGCCATTAGTTGGCGGAAGAGACGGAGGATTTAGAACATATTCCGTGCGCTACAACCTGCCGGCAGGTAAATGGCGAGTTTTGGTTAAAACTCAAGGGGGCCTTACCATAGGCAGTATAAGATTCAACATAGTTCCAAGCAATACAGAACCGGCACTTAAAACTGAAACGAAGAACTAAATTTTTGAATTAATTATTTTCTCAAACTCCCACTCTGTTAGATATTTTTCTCCGACGACAATGTCTCTCAAACTTTTTTTGGTGGCTACGGATTTTTTCACTATTTCGGAAACTTTGTCATAGCCCAAGCGGGGAGTCAGAAGTGTAGCGTAGGCTGTAGAATTTTCCAGGTGATGTTTGCATTTTTCTTTGTCAGCTTTTATTCCGACTACGCATAATTTATGAAACTGATTTATAACTTCTGTTGAAAGCTGGATAGACTCTATTAATTTATCCACCATAATCGGTATCATTACCCCGAGCTCCATCTGCGCTCCCTCTACTGCTTTTTCTATAGACAGATTGTTCCCGGAGACCAAATAATACAATTGGTTCATTGTTTCCGGCATTACCGGGTTTACTTTCCCGGGCATTATCGAAGAACCTTTCTGTATTTCCGGCAAGATTATTTCTCCTATTCCGCCATTCGGACCCGAAGACATAAATTTAAAATCATTAGCTATTTTAGACAAATCCACGCACATAGCCGTGACTATCTGCGAAATCATAAGGAAATCAGTCTGCCCACTGGTTTTAGACATTAAGTTGTTCGCTTTGTAAAATTTGCCGTTGATTATTTTATTTAGTTCTTTGTAAACTTCGCGGATGTAAACAGGGGAGGCATTGATAGAATTTCCGATAGCTGTGCCACCCAAGTTTAAAACTCTGCATAAATCTTGCGCAGTTTTTATTTGAGATTCGTGCTTCTTTAAGCTCTCCGAATATGAAAGAAATTCTGCGCCGAGGGTCGTCGGCACGGCGTCTTGCGTATGCGTGCGTGCCAATTTATTTATATTTTTAAATTCTTTTGATTTATTTTGAAAAGTTTTAACCAATGAATAAAGTTTCTTTTCTAAATCTTCTAGTAAAAATAGTGAAGCAACTTTCAATGCCGAAGGGTTTACGTCGTTGGTAGACTGTGAAGCATTCACATGATCGTTCGGATGTACTTTTATTTTTCCCTTCAAAATTTCCGTGGCTCTATTGGCGATAACTTCATTTACATTCATATGTATAGCCGTCCCAGCTCCACCTTGGAAACTTGAAAGGGGGAATTGATTATTATGTTTTCCCGAGAGAATTTCATCGCAAGCTTTTGTTATAGCATTTTGGATTTCTTTACTAGTATTTCCGGCAGCAAAATTGGCCACAGCTGCGGCCTTTTTGATTTGGACCATAGCCAAAATAAACTCCATCCGTACCAAATGAGTGGAAAAAGGGAAGTTTTTAAGAGCCTTTTCCGTCTCCGCGCCGTAGTAATGTCTCATGTAATATATGGTACTCCAAGTATAAAAATTGGCAAGATGGAGAAAGAAGAGTAAAATGACCTCATCCCCCGCCTTCTCCTGGAAAGGAGAAGGAGCCTCCTCTCCTTCCAGGAGAGGACTAAGGTGAGGTTAATTAATATGGAATCACAAACCAAGGCCTGCCAAAACTGCAAAAAAGATTTCACTATAGAATTGGAAGATTTTGGATTTTATGAAAAGATGCAAGTTCTGCCACCGACCTTTTGTCCTGACTGTAGATTTCAACGAAGGTTACTTTTTCGAAATAATAGAGTTTTTTACAGGCGTGAATGCACTTTATGCAATAAATCTTTATTGAGTGTTTACAACAAAGAAAGACCATACACGATTTATTGCCGTGATTGTTGGCTTTCCGACAAATGGAGCCCAATGGATTATGGTCGTGAATATGATTTTTCTATACCATTTTTTAGTCAATTCCGTTCTCTGCAGACAAAAGTCCCCAAGGCTAATTTATATCAGACAAATTTTATTTTGAGCGAATATTGCAACTATGGGAAAGATTTAAAAGAGTGTTATCTTTTGTTCGGTGGAATTAATAATGAGCGGGTCCATTTTGCTAATCAAATTTTTGATTCTCGTGATTCTTTAGATATAGCTTTCTCTGAAAAAATAGAATTTAGTTATGAATTGTTTGAATGTGCAAGAACAAATAAATTATTTTTTAGTCATTACTCTTCTGACTGTGTCGATAGTTATTATTTAATAGATTGCCGAAATTGCATGAGTTGTTTTGGCTGTGTCGGAATCGTAAATAAACAGTATTGTGTTTTTAATGAACAATATACCAAAGAAAAATATCAAGAATTTATTAGTTCTATAAGCCTCGGCAGCTTTGAAAACCATAAAAAATCTCTTAAAAAATTACGGGAACTAGATTTAACGATACCTCACAGATATGCCCGCATTTATAAATCTGTTAATTCAGATGGGGATGATTTATATGAAGTTAGAAATGTTCACGACTCCTTTAGTTCCAGGCAAGCTGAAAATTCTAAATATCTATTTTTTAGTAGAAATAATACTAAGGATTCTTACGATACTTCATTCCAAGGTTTCGGAGCCGAACTTCTTTACGAAATTGCTCATGGTTTTGGGGGATCAAATGGAGCTTTTGGTATTAGAAATTTTTCAAACCAAGATTCTCGTTACAATGAAGAATGCCATGACTGTAAAAATATTTTTGGCTGTGAAGGTCTGCGCAAAAAACAATATTGTATTTTAAACCAGCAATATACCAAAGAAGAATATGAAAATATCTTACTAAGAATAATTAAGCATATAAGTGATATGCCTTATATAGATCAGAAGGGTAGGATTTATAAATATGGGGAATTTTTTCCAAGCGATTTATCTTCATTTGCCTACAATGAAACAATCGCGCAAGAATACTTCCCATTAAGCAAAGAAGAAGCTACTGAAAACGGCTACGGTTGGCAAGATGGGAAAGTTAGAAATTATAAGATTGATATAGAATATAAAGATATACCCGATGACATAAAAGATGTAGAAGAAGAAATAATAAATAAAGTTATCGCCTGTGAACACGCGGGAAAATGCAAAGAACAGTGTACTGAAGCATTTAAAATTATTCCGGAAGAATTTAAATTTTACAAAAGAATGAATTTGCCATTACCAAGACTGTGCCCAAATTGCAGACACTACCAACGCATTAATTTAAGAAATCCATTAAAACTCTGGCACAGACAATGTATGTGCGACAAAGAAAATCACTTACATAAAGGTAAATGTGAAGTAGAATTTGAAACATCATATTCAGACGACCGTCCGGAAATGGTTTACTGTGAGAAATGTTATCAACAGGAGGTTTACTAGCCTTTGGCTAGTGTATTAATTATGGAAAATCCATTTAACAAGTCAACACCAAAAATAGAGAAAAATTCTAAGGTTCAAAATTTGGACGCGGAAAGAAATGCTTTTTTCTTTGAACATGGCTACACTCGAGTAAATAAGATATTAGGTTATCAAATACTTCCTGATACATACCAGAGTTTACATATTCATCTAGCTCCCGCCAATGACTTAGGCGTCGGCGAAAAAATTAGATTAATAAAAGATGGGTTTAAAAAATTGGCAGTTGTTATATCTTCAAATACTGATATACAAAAAGTCTATGCGGTGTCGTGGATTGTTGCCCGACAACCAAAATTTATGGAAAAAATGGGTTTTGAAATTGAAGATTCAATAGATGTAAAACTTCTACTCGGGTCAATGAGAGTTGTTTCCGCATTAACCAATAGAGATACCCGCCCCAGAGCTATGGCTACCATGTCTCGAGAAAAATTTCTTGAGAGATATTTGAATTAAGTAAGTGTATAATACAACATATGCGAATAATTGATGACGTAAAATTGGATTACCAGGATGTCTTACTGCGGCCGAAACGCAGTACTTTGAAGTCCCGAAAGGATGTTTTATTGGAACGCTCTTTTACCTTTTATCATTCCCCGAAAAAGTGGACTGGCCTGCCTATTATGACCGCCAACATGGCTACTTGCGGAACTTTTGAAATGGCTCGGATTCTTTCCGAATACAAAATGATTACGACTTTTCATAAATACTACACGGTTAAAGATTATGAGAAATTTTTTAAGACTTTCAAAAATCCGGACTATATTTGCTACACACTCGGCATTCGCGAACAAGATATGAAGCAGTTAAAACTTATGAAAAAGAAAGGACTACTAGAAAAGTTTTCTTTTATTTGTTTAGATGTGCCAAACGGCTACTTACAAAGATTTTTGGAAACTATTAAAGAAGTTCGCAAGATGTGCCCGAAGCATATCATCATCGCCGGCAATGTCGTCACCAATGAAATCACCGAAGAAATTATTTTAGCCGGAGCAGATATTGTAAAAATAGGCATTGGTCCGGGTTCCGCCTGCACCACGAGACGCATGACTGGAGTCGGCTACCCGCAACTCTCGGCGGTGATAGAATGCGCCGATGCGGCGCACGGCATTGCCAATGAACAAGGAGTCGGCAGAATCATTGCCGACGGCGGACAGCAGTATCCTTCGGATGTTGCTAAAGCTTTCTGTGGAGGAGCGGATTTTAATTTATGCGGATCGATGTGGTCCGGTTTTGAGCAGAGTGGGGGAGAGACAGTGATAAAAGATGGGAAAAAATATAAAGAATATTTCGGTTCATCTTCTAATAAAGCGATGCAAGAATTTTATGGCAAAAAAGACGCTCACCGAGCCAGCGAAGGCAGGTATACACTAATCCCGCACAAAGGAGACATTCACGTTTTCATCCAAGACTTACTCGGATCATTGCGTAGCACAGCCACATACATCGGCGCCAGACAGCTAAAAGAATTCCCCAAAAGAGCTACTTTTATAAAAGTCAGCCGACAGCTCACGTCTTACCTTGAAAGATACGACAGAGGAGAGTAAGATGGAAATATGTCGCTTAGAATTTTAGCTATTTTCGCGCTTTTATTTTCTGTGCTTTTTATGCCACTTTGGGTATCTGTTATACTGGCACTTACTGGTATGATATATTTTAATGTTTTTTGGGAAGTTGCCTTACTGTTTTTTTTATCAGATTTGCTTTATGGAATAAAAGAAACTAAAAATTCACCTATGATTTTTATTTCATTTTTTGTTTCTGTTTTAGTTTTAGTATTATTGGAAATGTTTAAAAAGAAATTGCGATTTCATGATAAAAAGAATTTTTAAAAAAAATAAAATAAAAAATAAAAATACTTTCGTTGAGCCAGATGAAATTTTTTTAGATTCAAAAAATCTGCAAAACTTCGACCGCCAGCAATTCGAAGGACGAATAGAAAAGCCTATTTCTAAAAGCGCTATTTTGTCTCTGGGTATTTTATTTTTATTCGTTACGGGAATTTTCGGAGTTCGCCTTATCTACCTACAAATCCAAAAGGGCGATGCGTATTTCAAAAGAAGTCAAAATAATGTCCTCGAAAAAGCCATCATTTTCACAGACCGGGGAATAATTTACGACCGCAATAAAGTGGAATTGGTCTGGAATAAAAATACCGGCGACCAGGGGGATGTAACCTCTATTCCAACCCGCACCTATTTATCGCCCGGTTTTTCGCATCTCTTGGGTTATGTGAGCTATCCGTCGCAAGACAGCACGGGCAACTTTTGGCAAGGAGACTTTATCGGTAAAGACGGATTAGAAAAAGAGTACAATGACAGCCTAAAAGGAGAAAATGGTTCAAAAATAATAGAAACTGATGCACTCGGTAAAGTGTATTCAGAAAATATTGTGGACGCGCCAAAGCAAGGTACCGACTTGGTCACAACTATTGATTCAAGAATCCAAAAAGAGTTATTCACTCTGATTCAAAATGTTTCCGCCAGCCGAACTTTTACCGGCGGAGCCGGAGTGATTATGAACGCGCAAAATGGAGAGGTATTAACTTCCACCAGCTTTCCGGAATACAATTCGGAAATTTTGTCATTTGGAAAAGACGCCACAACCATTAAAAGCTATTTAATTGATTCGAGAAAAGTTTTTCTGGACAGAGATACTGCAGGACTCTATGTTCCCGGCTCAATCGTCAAACCGTTTTTTGCCTTAGGCGCGCTCAGCGAAGGGATAATAGACCCAAACACTAAAATACTTTCCACTGGTTCTATTTCAATTCCCAACCCATATTTCCCGGACCAAAAAACGGTTTTTAAAGACTGGAAAGCAAATGGCTGGGTGAATATGATGCAGGCAATAGCTGTTTCATGTGACGTTTATTTTTATGAAATCGGGGGAGGATATCTAAATCAAAAAGGTCTCGGCATTGCCAACTTGGAAAAGTATGCCAGACTTTTCGGCTTTGGAGACCCAACCGGCATTGATTTACCAGGAGAGAAACAAGGCACCATACCAAGCCCGGAATGGAAAGCAGTGAATTTTAAAAGTGATCCTACTTGGCGTATTGGAGACACATATCACACCGCTATCGGTCAGTATGGCTTCCAAGTAACTCCGATGGAAATGGTTCGCGCGGTGGCAGCTATCGGGAATGAAGGCAAACTTATGACTCCGCATTTGATTCTGGGAGACACAATAAAAGAAAACCAAATTACGGTTATAAATTTGCAAAAAAGTTATTTTGATATCGTGCAAGAGGGGATGCGAGAAGCGGTTTCCACCGGGACAGCGGTCGGACTCAATGTGCCTTATGTGCAAGTGGCCGCCAAGACCGGTACTGCCCAGCTCGGTGTCGCCAAAAACAAAGTGAACTCTTGGGTCATCGGTTTCTTCCCATATCAAAATCCCAAATATGCGTTTGCCATAATGATGGAAGCCGGACCAAATACAAACAGCGTGGGAGCATCGTCCGTAATGCGCCAACTTTTGGATTGGATGTCAATAAATACTCCTGAGTATTTTAAATAAAAATAAAATACTTTTTCCATATTATCTATATAAATTATAACTTTTTTTATCCACAATGATATGCACTTATTCTATTGACATTGACAACAATATATTTTAATGTGTAATTATTACAAATTATAAATAAAGGTCGAAAGAGTTAGTAAAAACAAGAATATTATAAATTAAATCATTAAATAATCACATGAAAAAAATTATTTTAAGTTTAGCGATAATGGCAATTGTGGGAACCATAGTAGTGGGCGCAACCCGAGCATATTTCACTTCTAGCGCAACATCAACAGGCAACACATTTGCTGCGGGGACAATGAATTTATCTCTGAGCGCGGGTGATCCAACAAATCACACTGTATTTACGATTGCCAATATGGCTCCAGGTATAGAAGTTGGTCCACAAACATTGAATTACTCAAATGCAGGCAGTATAGACGGTTTTGTAAAATTAAATACAACTTATGCACTCACGAGTGGCGGTGCTGGACTAGTCAATGAACATGATTTTGCTAGACATTTAATTGTTACTTCGGGCGTAACTGATGGTATTCCAGTTCAAGGTTGGTGGGCACAACATGTTATCGATAGTTATTCCGGAGCTGATAACACCGCAAAAACTGCAGCCGCTCTAGCGGACAGAGGTGTTTATCAGGTTAGTGCCGGTGTTTATGCTCCAACAGTATACGGACTTTCGTTGGTTACATTAAAGTTTGAAAATGGTTACAACGGCGCTCCTGTGTTATGGCCAGCAGGCGCTGCTACTCATGCTGTTGTATTGAAATTGGAATTAGATCCGACTACAACTAATGAATATCAAGGGGCCGGTATTTCTGTCAGTTTGAATGCGACAATGTTGCAGACGAATGATACGAGTTTTTAAATTAATTAATTAACAATTTACTGTTATGAAAAAAATTATTCTTAGCTTGGCTGTTATTGTTGTAGTATCAACTGCGGTGGTTGGTATAACTCGTGCTTATTTCACTTCTACTGCAACTTCTAGCGGCAACACATTCAGCGCAGGAACTCTGCATATCAGAAATATGAATGTGGATTGGATGGCGCAAGTGGATTTCAGTAATCTTAAACCTGGCGATCTTGTCAGAAAATGGGTTAGGATTGAAAATGACAGCACCTTGGATATCGGAACTCTGACTGTCAGCGCGGTCAATGTTAATGATCCTTCCGGCCTTTTGCACCAATTGACCGGCTGGACATACGGAGGTATCGCTGGCACTTCTGACGATCCAAACGGCGTGCAAACAGGATTTGGCATGGATGGTTTGGCTTTGCTCAACAACGCTGATTTATTGTCGCCAGCAAACCATGTTTTGCATCCGGGGCAACACGCGACGATTCAAGTTCAATTTGTCATGCCGACAAGTTTAGGCAACGAGTGGCAAGGAAAAACCGCTACTCTTGACTTGCAGTTCAACGCAGAACAAGTCCATTAATTCAGTCTTGCTTCTCTCCGTCAAAAATTGGCGGAGAGTGTGGAGGTCTGAAATTAAATGAAAAAAATTTATAAAATTTTTGAAGTTATAATATATACCATATTTATTTTGGTTGCGATATTGCTCGTGTGGTCTATTTTACCGGTCAAAAATGCGCCGAAAATTTTTGCGGTTCTTTCCGGCTCTATGGAACCAGCGATTCACACTGGCGGAGTGGTAATCATCGAACCGGAAGCTCAATACAAAATTGGCGATATTATTACTTTTGGAAAAGATACAGCAAAAAATATTCCCACGACTCATCGCATCGTTTCGAGTCGAGCAGTAGAAGGAGTGTTGCTTTTTACCACCAAAGGCGACGCCAATAACTCTCCAGATAGTACTGAAATTCGGGAGAGCGATATCCATGGCAAGGTTTTATTTACTGTTCCTTTTGTGGGATATATAATTGATTTTATCCGCAAACCGCTTGGGATGGTTATTGTAATTGTTTTACCAGCTATTTTTATTGTCTATGATGAAGCGAAAAAAATAATTGACGAAATAAAGAAAATACAAGCGAAGAAAAAAGAAGAAAATAATATAGAAAAAAATGTTTAATTTTAAATTACAAAAAAATAAGATTTTTGTTGCTTCCGCTCTTCTTTTGAGTTTAGGAACTTTCAATTTTAGTATTGGCGCAACGAATGCTTATTTCAGAGATACTAAAAGTTCGGTTGATAATATTTTTACGGCGGGAACTTTAGATTTTTCTCTAAATAACACAAATACTTATTCTTCTGGTCTAGTATATCCGACAGATGTTGTTTCTACTTCTATAGACATATCAAATACTGGCAGTTTAAATTCTCAATATATAGCCAATACAACATTATCAGGAAATGATGTTTCGGCTTGTGATTATGTAACGATGACCGCCACTAGCCCGACAACGACTTATACTGGATTAATAAAGGATTTTACAACGACTGTGCTTGCGACAACAAATACCACGTGGAACTTTAACTTTACAATTAATTCAAATACTCCTCCGAGTATCTTCGGCAAAACATGTTTTTTTAAATGGAATTACATAGCCTGGCAAGATAATTTACCAAACTCGTCCAGTGGTTTTTCAAGCGCAAAAGAGAAATTAGGTTCAATAAAAATTGGCAAGGCAGTGGTCTTAAATGAAATTCTCGCAAATCCAAGCACAAGTTCTCCCGCTCCAGCAAATAGAGAATTCATTGAACTTTATAATAATAGCAATATGTCCATCGATGTCGCAGGTTGGCAAGTTTCTGAAATGAGTAGTTCTACTGAGCGAAAATACACAATTACAACAACGACGGGTGGTTCAAACACGGCCGTGCCATATGGTGGATTGACAAATATCTCTTCAAAAGGTTGGATTACACTTTTATTAAGCGACGGAACAGCCTTAAATAATAGTGGTGATACAGTTCGTTTGTATGATACGGGTGGTATTGATAAACTTGATGAATACACATATACAACCCAAAAACCAAAAGGATATTCTTATGCTAGGATTCCAGATGGTGTTGGAGATTGGGTTGATCCAGTGCCGACTCCCGACGGACCAAATGAAATGGAAGGAAATATAAATGAAGAGGATCCCACTGCTCAAGTTCAAACTTTAGAAAGTGGTGGAACAATATCATCTGACACAGAAGAACAAACAGTAGACGAACCAGAAATAACTACCGAAACATCCGTTGTTGAACAAGAGCCAGTTGTCGAACCTGCTCCATCTGTCGAATCAACCCCAGCGGAATCTGCCTCACCAGCAGTTGAAACACCACCAAGTGAATAAAAATATGATGAATAGTATTTTCAAAAAATTAATATATCTCGCAATACTGCTAATAATGTCAGGCAGTTTTGCTGGTATGGCTTTGGCTGTTAATAATGTTACTCCTTTGACCGTAAATTTCAGCGCCACTCCTCTTTTTAATGAAGCTAATTTCGCGCCGGGAAATGCGGTAATTCGCACTGTTTTAGTTGCAAACAATTCAGGCACATCACAAAATGTAATTGTTGAAGCGATAAATGCGCTCGATGAAAATGGTCTTGGAGATAAACTTAATTTGGTAATTAAAGAAGGGGATACAATTTTATATAACGATAAACTTGGTACATTTCTTCGAGCAGGAGAAGTTCCGCTCTCGTCACTTTCTGACGGCGCTAATACCACTTATTCATTTAATGTTGTATTTGATAGTAATACTGACAACAATATACAAAACAAGACACTCGGTTTTGATTTATGTGTTGGTTTTAGCGGGGGAGATAAAAATTGTGGCAATACTGTTATTGGAGATGAAAACAACACGGGGGGAGGAAATGACAATCCGCCCAATAATGAAAATATTTCTGGTACTAGCGGGGGAGGTGGAGGAGGGGGCGCACCAATAATTCTCGTTATCTCCAATGAACAAGTAAATAATACTTTAAATGAAGGAGAAACTGCCACAGTTACAATAAAGTGGGACACAAATAAACTATCAACGAGTCAGGTTGTTTATGGTTTGGTTTCTGACGGACCGTACACTTTAGTTATGGTGCCACCTTATTTTGGCTATCCGTTAGCCACCACCGAAGACCCAACCAAAGTAATGCACCACTCTGTCTTGCTAACAGGTCTGATACCGGGACAAACTTATATATACCGCGTAGTTTCTCACGCTTCACCGCCGACGATAGGTTTTGAACACCAGTTCACTGTACCCGTTTCTCCAACAACACACCTCTTGGCGCAAACAAATATCACCAACCCCATAACTACTACCAATGAGGGAATAAATGTTCTAAACACAAACAATCCAAACACTGAAAATAATAGCGCCCCCAAAACAGAAAACAATAATACTGTAAATTCAAATAGTAATTTGACTGCCAATGCATTGTTTTCGGATTTTGGAAATATTATATCCAATAATATTTTAATCTTCATTCTTATTTTACTTCTAGTCCTTTATCTAATCTGGAGATTTTGGTTGCGAAAAAAAACAAAAAGAAAGTTATAAAATAAGCTTTTGCATTAATCTTATCTTGTTGGTATACTGTATCCATGAGCAAAGCACGCATACTTTTGATTTTGGGGACTTGGGTGACTATCTTGCCTTATCTCGGCTTTCCTAATTCTTGGAAAGATGTCTTGTATACTTTGACGGGGTTGGGTCTTATTTTTCTCAGTTATCTTTTATACAGAGATTCCAAGATGAAAGAGAATAAAGAAGAAATTTTTGATAATTTCAGTGAGAACAGCAATTTTAACGACATAAAATAATTTTGATGGAAAAATTTTATAAAACAAAACATTACGCGTTAACCGTTTTGCTTATAGCTTTGTTTTTTGTTTTCGGAGTTTACATAGGCGATCGTAATCGACCCGAAATAGATAAAGTTGTAGGTATTTCAAATAAAGAAACTCAAGTCGCCACACAGGCCGACTTTTCTCCTTTCTGGAAGGTTTGGAATACGATGAATGACAAGTCTCCGAATATCTCCAAAATATCCGACCAAGACAAGGTTTATGGGGCTATTTCCGGCCTCGTAGGCTCATTAAACGACCCATACAGCGTGTTTTTCGCCCCTGACGAGGCCAAGGCGTTTCAAGACGAAATAGCGGGTAATTTCACCGGCATAGGCATGGAAGTCGGCATGAAAGACAAAGTGCTCACAGTCATCGCTCCACTCAAAGACACGCCTGCTTATCGAGCCAACATCAAGCCCGGCGATAAAATTTTGAAGATAGACAGCACAGTAACTTCAAATTTGAGCATCGATGAAGCTATTAAATTAATACGGGGAGAAAAAGGCACGACCGTCACATTAACAATCTTCCGCGATGGAGAAAAAAATCCCCGAGAAATAAAAATAGTCAGAGACACAATCAATGTGCCGACCCTCGATACGGAAAAGAGGCCCGATGGAATTTTTGTAATCAAGCTTTACAGTTTTTCCGCCAACTCTGCCGACCTCTTCCGAAATGCGATGAAGGAATTCGTAGATTCGGGAGACAGCAAGCTCTTGCTTGATTTGCGCGGGAACCCGGGAGGCTATTTAGATGCAGCTGTGGATATGGCGAGTTGGTTCCTGCCAAACGGCAAAACCGTCGTAACTGAAGACTATGGTACCAAAAAAGATCCGGAAATATTCAGAAGCAAAGGCTATAATATATTTACCGATAAATTAAAATTTGTGATTTTAATAGACGGCGGTTCGGCTTCCGCTTCGGAAATCTTGGCCGGAGCCATGCAAGACAATGGCATAGCCAAGCTTGTCGGCTCGCAGAGCTTCGGCAAAGGTTCTGTGCAGGAGCTCGTCAATGTAACTCCAAATACTCTTCTAAAAATCACTGTAGCAAAATGGCTAACTCCAAACGGAACTTCTATTTCGGAAAAAGGCCTGACTCCGGACTATCCGGTAGAAATCACCCAGAAAGATAGCGATGCCAAAATAGACCCCCAGCTGAACAAAGCGGTTGAATTACTAAATAAATAAAATGCGAGTAATTTTTTTACAAGATGTGCCGAGAGTCGGCAGAAAATACGACATCAAAGAAGTGAACGATGGCTACGTGATGAATTTTCTAATTCCAAGAAAATTGGCGCAGCTGGCCACGCCGCAAGCGGTGGCTTCTCTCGAAAAAAGAAAGAAAAATATAGAGATAGAGAGGGAAGTGCAAGAAGACCTTTTGATGAAAAATCTGGAAGAGATAAAAGGCAAAGCTATCACCATTAAAGGTAAAGCAAATGAAAAAGGCAGCCTTTTTAAATCAATTCATAAAAAAGAAATCGTAGAAGAAATGAAAAAGCAAAATCATGCCGACATAGCCGAAGAATTCATCATCCTCCCCAAACCGATAAAAGAAGTAGGGGAGTTTGATATTCCGATTGAGATACTTGTCCCGTCATCGGCGGGAAAAAATAAAAAGTCTTCGTTTAAACTAATTGTAGAAAAAATTTAATGGACTATTTAACTGTATTAGTGAGCGGAATAATTATTGGACTCTTGTTGAATATACTTTTTGCTTATCTTTCCAGGAAAAAGATGATTACCTCCACGGGAGAACCTTTGGCGACAAAAGATGATATTTCCAAAGTCACAATCGAGCTGGAAGAATTGAAAAATCTTTATAAAATAAATAAAGATGAAAATGAAAAAATCCAAGAAGCCGAAAAGGAATTCTATGAAAGCATCGCGGGTGAAGAATAAAAAAATCTCCATTACGGAGATTTTTTTATTTAGACTACATTAACTACTTTTTTGACTACAGTCTTTCCATTGAAGGATGTTTTTCTCTTTGAGCCGAATTTAACTGTACCGGGTTTCAGGGCAAAGAGGGTATGATCGCGTCCCAGGCCGACATTGGTACCAGCCATGACGTCTGTACCGCGCTGGCGGACGATAATAGAGCCGGATTGGGCTATTTGCCCGTCGGCAACTTTAACCCCAAGGTATTTTGGGTTTGAATCTCTTAAGTTTTTGGCTGTTCCGCCGGCTTTTCTATGGGCCATAAAATTTTATGATATAATTGATAAGCAATATGAGTATATACGATTCATTAGAAAAAATCAACCCGGTAGTAGATTTTAGCAATGCGCAAAGCGCGCCTCGTAAGGACTTTGCTAAAATTCACTACCGGGTCAAGTCATTTATAGAAAGCGAAAAAGGGAAAGATATTTTGATAGTCATTATTGTAATTCTGGTGGGCCTGGGTTCATTTGAGTTAGGTAGACTATCTAAAGAAGGCAGTTCCGGGGGCGTAAAAATTGAGTATCCAAACCAGGGCCTACAACAGGGCACAAACCAAGCCGCAAACGTCATTTCAGCAGTTTTGGATGTCCAAAGTACGACAAATAGTAATACCTCAACCAAAACTTTCTTCGCTTCAAGTAAAGGGAAGAAGTACTACACGATAAGTTGTTCTGCGGGTAAAACCATCAAGCAAGAAAATAGAATTTATTTTAGGACAGGGGAAGAGGCAGAACGAGCAGGCTATACATTATCTAGTTCGTGTAACTAGATATATACTACCGCAACATATATTGTGCGACACGCACATATAAATAATATAAGGGCCAAAAGCACTCCCCTTACTGCTTAATCTGCGTCTCTACTTGCACACTTTTGGCTGCGTTGTCGAAGTCAGTAGGCTGACCATCGCGGATGCGTTCCATATTAGAAATAAAACCTTTCCAAAAAATATTTACCCAAACATCTTGCCAGAGGTAATGCGCCGGAGCGGCCAGATACTTGTCCCAGACGCTTTGACTAGTCCCCTGCACATAGCTTATGTTATCTTGTCCGGTAGGGCTGTTAACGACAGTTTTGATACTTATATTGAAATAACTTAGAACTAAAATTAAAATAAAACCAAAAACAAGAATTCCTAATATACTTATGCCACTCTGTTTGTTTTTGTTAAGATTTAACATATGTGATTCTGCAGAATCATGTCGCGTAATTGTCCATTAAAGCGCGACCTTTATCTTAAAACACTTCTAAAGAAAGATGCGAACCAATTAATAACTCCAGAAATAGTTATTCCAAAATATCTCATTAAAAGCAAAGCAATGATAATAAGAACAATTATTTCAAGAAACCCGCCTTCTTTGTCATTTTTTGTAATATTTTTCATACCTATATTTTATCCTGTAGTGAAACTTTTTGCAAAGTTCTACTACGGGATTTTACCACAAATTATAAAAGGGACAAATAGTATGCTTACTCGGCTGTTGAATTGTTTAGAATGGTCGTATTTATAGTATAAGGAGGCAAAAAATCTAAAGCATTTAAATAACCGGTGACAGGAGCTAGGGGCATTATATATTTACGGCCAGTGCAACCGGCACTCGGCAAAGTGCCCATCTTGGCAGCTCCCGGCGCATATAGGGAAACATGCAAATGCGGACCGGTGACATGTCCAGTAGCCCCACTGTAACCCACCACTTCTCCCCTTTTTATGGTTTGTCCTTCAACCACTTTTATTAAAGATAGATGACCAAAAGCGCTAGATAGACCATTGTTGTACTGTATGAAAACAAATTTTCCAAACGAACCACCGTAACATGTCAGGTCGGTATCGCCCGTTCCCATAACGATGCCGTCGGCCATAGACATTACTGGAGTACCGACGGATGCGCGAAAATCTACTCCGCTGTGTGTACCGGAAGTGTATAGGCGTTTAGAGTCCACTGTTTTACCAAAAAGCTGGGTTACATATATTTTATCGAGCGGCCAGCTCAAAACTCGCCCCTGTGGGAGCTTCGATGGATCAAGAACATATTGCAGTTGCGCCTCATAATCACTTATTTCTTTTTCAAAGACGTCTCTTTTGGCAATTCTGTCTTTTAATAATTTTTGGTAATTAGCTTCGTTGTTTTTTGTCTGAGTTAACAAATTATTTTTTTCAAGAGTATTCTGCGCCACTATCTTCTGCTGATCCGAAAGCTGAGACTTGAGCTTGGTCAGCTGATTTTTCGCATCAATAGTTGTATTCCTGGTATCTTCCAGCGCGCCCTTCACCTGTCTTAGTTTCAATATATCTGTCCGGACACTTTCTCGCACCGTAGATATATCTTCTATGTCATTCCAAACGACGGTAAAGCTCTCCTCTGATAATATATTTTCTATCAGGCTTGTCTGCTCAAGTTCATTTATATTTTTAATTCCAAGAGCAATGGAATTTATATTATTCTTTATAGAGCTTTCCTTGGAAATAATATCTGAACTCAAATTTTGGATTGTCAGATTTGTTTTATCAATTTTATTTTGAGTAACGGCAATATCTGCGTTTAATTTTTTTTTGGTTATATCGAGTGCTTTTATGGAGCTCGAGAGCGAACTTTTCTGCTGGCTGATGCTATCTAGCTCTGCCTGGTAAGCTGCAATCTCCTGTTCCAAACTTTGAATGTTGGAATTATTTTGGTTTATTTTATTTTGGATATCAGTGGCAGTTTGCGCATAAGAAAAAGGCGTCGGAATTAAAAAAATTGCCAGCAGAAAAAAGCTAATGAATCGCATCTTCACATCATAACATATTTTACTTATTATTTATCGTTAGATAACCGGTGTAGATGGTCGTCCCCTCGTAGTTTAATTTTATTTTTTGCGTCAATTCGCGTGGAATCTGATAACCGACTATCTTGTAGACCCAATTGCCTTTGCCGTTGGTGCCGATGTTTATTTTGGCAGGCAGTTTCAATATTTCCGCTTTTTCATCCAGGAATACAAGCTCAATATCGTAAATACCGGGATTGTTGTTCTCGAATCCGACGACGACAGACATAACCGGGTGCATAACCGGGAAGCTCTGAGCGTTCAAATTCTCAAAAATGCCGATAATTGATAAATTACCAGTCCCCTGCTCCACAATGGCGTTTTCGCAAACATGAAAGAAATTTACTTTTAACATATGTGTATTATAGCACAATTATTTTTTAATACAATAAATTAAACCCTTCGTAGTATTTGTACTCCTAACACTACTGTTATCATTTGTTGTGTTTTTTGTATTTTTAGTATTGTTATTTAATTCATAATTAACAGTATTTTTTGAAATATCTATGTTGTTTAGGGTAATTTTTGTAATGCTTTTTAGAAACCTAATAGCACTATTAATTCTTTCAAGGGAAGTCGATTTTCCTAAAATTTCTGCAAGTTTTAAAGGATCTGGTGACTTTTCTATTCTAGATAAAGCAAATCTCATCGGCCATAATACATTTCCCTTTCCCTCCTTTTCTGCGTAATCCCATATAGCATTTTTTATTGATTCATATTTCCAGTCTTCAGTTTGTTCTAATAAATCTAAAATCTTTTCTAAATATTCTGATGTCCTTTCAAAATTTTTAGGATCATCATTAAGCCCTTTCCAGACAAGGTCTATACTCAGATCTTTTAAATTACCAAATAAATAAGAAAATTCTTCTACTACTGTTTTTACATCCCCCCATTTATAAATTCTTTCAAAAATAATTGGAATAATTTTTTGAGTAATTTCATTATCTCTCATGTTTTCTGGCATCCATTCTAATATATTTTTCTTAATTTCATCCGTCGGAAGTAATTTCATGTGTTCCTTATTAAACCATTCCAGTTTTTCTTCACTAAAAATTGCAGGGCTTTTTTGAACCCTTGAAAAATCAAAAGCATCTATTAATTCTTTACGCGTAAAAATTTCTTTTTCTGTTCCCGGGTTCCAGCCCACAAAAGCTACTCCATTTAAAATAGCTTCGGGCAAAAAGCCTTGCTTTTTATATTCCGTCAACGGTAATGCACCTCTGCGTTTTGAGAGTTTTAATTTATCAGGACCCAAAACAAGGGGCATGTGAGCATATATAGGAATTGGCGCACCTATCGCTCTTTGAATTAAAACTTGGCGAGGAGTATTTGAAACATGGTCTTCTCCGCGTATTATGTGCGTTATTCCAGCTTCAAAATCATCAACCACAACAGCTAGATGAAACAGTGGCTCATTTATATTTTTTGCAATTATAAAATCTCCTAAATCTTTTGTGTTCATTGTAACGTCACCTTTTATTTCATCTTTAAAAGTGACATCAATATTAGGATTTTTAAATCTAACCAATTCTTTGATTACTCCACTACCGTCTTTTGCTTCTTCTTTGGAAATATAAGCATTCCCCTCTTTTATCATTTTTTCTAAATAAAATTTATGTTTATCCACGTGTTCAGATTGTCTGTAAAATTTATCGTAATCTAAACCGAGCCATTTTAAACTTTCAATAATATTTTCCTCATACTCCTTTTTTGAACGTTCTCTATCTGTATCTTCAATGCGAAGCACAAAATCACCCTTATTCTTTTTAGCGTAAAGATAGGCAAAAATAGCCGTTCGGTAATTACCTAAATGTAAAAACCCCGTAGGCGATGGCGCAAATCTTGTTACGATTTTATTTTCCATATTTTTATTCTAGCATTAAATTCTCCTATTGAGGAGTACCACTGAGGTCTTGCCTCAGTAGGGGTGGATGCATTCCTCCCCTCCTTGATTAAGGAGGGGTCAGGGGTGGTAATTCGGAATTTTTATTTCCCTTCGTGACTCATCGCTATGTTTACCAATTCATGAGCTATTTTTTCGGCCGCTCCGGGTTTACTGAATTCTTTCGCTTTTCTCTTCATTTGCTCATAGGCGCCTTTGTCGTTTAAAATTCTTTCAATTTCTCCGCTCAAAATATTGGCGGTCATGTTCGCCTCTTCGACGACACTACAAGCCCCGGCCCTGGCATAGCTGAAAGCATTCTTTCTGGAATGGTCCGCATTTGATTTATTAAAAGGAATTAATATAGACGGCACGCCCCAAGCAGCTATCTGAAATATAGTTGACCCGGCGCGAGAAATTATAATCGCTGCTGCGCCGGCAGCCATTTTCATTTGGAGAGGATTTAAATATGAAACCGCCAAATATCGAGGTTTATATTTACTGCCGGTGAGTATGACCTCCGCTTGCCCCGAAACAGTTTTAAAATTTTTAACGCCGGTTTGGTGAATAATTTGATAATTCTGTATCAATCTTGGCAACGCATCCAAAATAGTATTATTTATCAGCTCCGCTCCCTGCGAGCCCCCCAGGATAAAAACAACGGGCAAGTTTGATTCAAATTTGAAATAACTCAACGCTTCATTCCGCTCCGCCGGATGTTCTATTTCATTTATTATCGGCTGGCCCGTCCAGGCCGTTGTTTTCTTTGGGAAAAATTCCGCTGCTTCCGGAAAGGAAAGTGCAACTCTCTTGGCAAAATGTCCCGCCCATCTATTGACCCGCCCCGGCGCAGAATCGGACTCGTGGATAACGACGGGAATACGCAAGATTCTGGCCGCTATAATGGTCGGGAATGACGCATACCCTCCCTTGCCAAAAACAACATCCGGATAAATCGAAAACATTTTATAAATACTATTGATAACGCCGAAAAAAGTTTTAAAAACATCCAAGAAATTTCTGAACGAAAAATAAACGCGCATTTTGCCTGAAACTATTTCTTCATAAATAAGTCCGTTTTGCAGAAGCATTTCTTTGTCGTAAGGGCTATCGGAAAGATAATAAAGCTTGGAGCTTAAGATGTGTTCCTTATCTATTATTTGATTGACTTTTTGGGCAACGGCGATGATGGGATAAAAGTGTCCTCCCGTCCCCCCGCCCGCGAATACTATTTTCATAATTTTTTAATTTTAGGCATTTTTACGCTGAAATTTTGAAATATTAAGCACAATACCTATGGCCATGAGATAAATCAGAAGCGAGGTGCCCCCGTGGCTCATAAAGACCAATGGCACGCCTGTTAACGGGAAAACTCCGGTCACCGATGCAATGTGCATAAACGATTGCACTACGACCAGTATAACAATTCCAGAGACCAAAAGTCCACCAAAAAGGTCGGGGGAACGGTTGGCAATCCGGAACCCGCGCATCATAAAAAGAATGTATAAAAATATGGTAAATAATGCTCCCGCGAAGCCAAGCTCTTCACCTATAACAGCAAAAAGAGAATCCCCTTGCGGCTCCGGCAGGTAGCTGAATTTTTGGATGCTTTGGCCGTATCCACGCCCAAAAATACTGCCCGATCCTAGTGCAATCATAGATTGCTGGATTTGATAAGAAGAGCCGGCCGAATCTTGCGTTGGGTCAATAAAAGTTTTTACCCGACTCTGCAAGTAGGGCGTAAAATATACAAGTCCTCCGAGCAAAATCACCGACCCAAGGCCCACACCCAAAATATATTTGACGGGAACACCGGAAATGAAAAGCATGGAGATGCCGGTAATGGTAATAATGATGAAACTTTTTGTATCCGGCTGTTTGAATAAAACAAAAGCGATGATAGCGAGCATTATACCGAATGGCAAGATTCCAAATTTAAAATCTTCTACTCTGTTTTTCGCCCAGGACAGCCACGCCGCAAAATAAATCACGAATCCGAATTTTAAGAATTCCACCGGCTGAAAGGAAGGAATCGGCCCCCACTGTATCCACCTCTCCGCTCCGCCGTGACTCCAACCGACACCCGGAATAAATACCGCAGCGGTCAAAAGAATTGATCCGATAAAAATTAGAAAAGAATATTTGCGCCAGAATTTATAATTTATTTTTGCGCAGAAATACATACCCACCAAGCCCAAGCCGAGCCCCAAGATAAGTTGGCTCTTCAAAACCGAATAAAAAGTCTGCTCATTCCTGGCCAAGATTCCCAAAGACGCCGAAACGAACATCGCCACTCCAAAAATAAGCAGAAGAAATATAATTATTAGAAAAAATCTATCTACTTTTTTTTCTCTCATCTACTAATTATCGCTAAAATTATACCAATAATGGCAAAAACAACCGATAGAACCCAGAAACGCATGGTGACTTTGTAAGTCGGCCAACCGAGCGCTTCAAAATGATGATGAATAGGAGCAAGTTTGAATATTCTTTTGCCGTTTCTTAATTTCCTTGAAAGCATTTGCAAAATAACAGAGCCGGAAGTTATGACAAGTGGCAAAGCCACGATGGGAAGAATTAAAACAGAGTCAGTCAGGAAGGCCATAGTCGCCAGAGTGATAGTCAGCCCCATAATGCCCGTCTCTCCCATATAAAACCTAGCCGGCGGAATGTTGAACCAGAGAAAGGCCAGTATCGCCCCGGTAATAACTCCGGAAAAAGCCGCCAGGTCTATCTGGTTGTTGGCAAAAGCGATGGCCGAGTAAGCGGCAAAAATGGAAGCCAATACCCCGCCCGAGAGCCCGTCTATGCCATCTATCACTCCACCAGAAAAAGTAGCCAAGGCCACGATTATAAAAAATGGAATAATTAGTATACCTAAATAAATTTCTCCGCTGACAAATGGAAAATGAATTCCAGTCATTCCTAGTTTATAAAAAAACCAAATACCTATCAAAAGAGACAAGAGCCCCACAAGCATAGCTTTCCATGCACGCCAAGATTTGTCGTCTCGGGCAAATATTCCATTGCCGTAAATTTGAATGAGGTCATCCCAAAGTCCTATGAGTGATCCCAAGAGGAGCGTGAAAAATGGTATCAGGGTTTGACTGCGACTGAAAAAATTCATTTTCTCCGTATCGGGAGAAGAAGAAAAAACTGAAATAAGAAAGAAAACAAGGGTTGTTACCAGAACCGAAACCCAAATTATCATTCCGCCGACACGTGGCGTTTTTAATTCCTCTTGTTCGTTATGGATTTTAGAAAATTCTGTTGTGGAAGCACTGACACTGCGGGAATATTTTTTCCACATCTTGTATTTATAGAAAAAGTGTGTGGCAATGGGGGTGAGTAAAAGACCTAAAAAAAAGGCAAAAGCCGTCGGCGCCGAAATTTTAACTAAGTTTAAAAGCATGTGTATATTTTAACACACTTTATACCCCTACCCAACCTCCCCCTACATTAGGGGGAGGAGAATTAATATACCTCCTGCTGGTAACACTTTTCACAATACACTATTTCTGGTCGATCAGGAGCATAACTGGTTTCAAATTCCACTTCACACCTTGTTTCCCCGTGGAAATGTGATCCTGCAGGATCATGTCGCGCACTGTCCGTTGAAGCGCGACTTTTATCACACATACATTGCCTGTGCCAGAGCCTAGACGGACCCCGCAATTCAAAACATCTGGCGAGTCTGCAAAAGAAGCATTTTCTCGGTATTGGGATTTTCCACTTCCTGTAAAAAAAGAGTTCGTTTGGGATAATTTTATAATTTCTCTTGCAACCAACACACTCCAAAATTTCATTTGTAATTGAATCTGGAACGTCATTAATACTGTCTGGAATTTCTAATAGTGTAGTCTGCCCGCGAGTTTCTTGAATGTTGTCTTGCCATCGCAAACCCAACCCTAATACTTGTTCTTTCGTTAGAGAAAAATGGATTTGCGCCACAGATTCATTATAAGCAAAAGGAGAATATTTCATAGGAAAAAATTCTCCCCATTCTCCTGTCGTTTTCATATGTTCTATTATTTTCTCTTTTAATTTTTCATATTCTTCTTTGGAATATTGCTTATTTAAAACAGAGTATTGTCCGTGTTTAAGCCCCACACAGCCAAAACAATTTTGGGAAGATTGACAAAATTCAGAATAAAAAACATCAACACAGTGCCATGTATAAATAGCAAATAACGCTCTATTTGAATGATCAGGCGTTAATCCCTCATAGCACTCCGAGAGTTCTCCGCCAGTACTCAAATCATAACTATCTTTTTCAGTATCGCCGGTTTCCAGGTATCTGCAATTTTCTGCTCTTCTGACACCAAAAACATTTTTAACATTTTTACTATTCGTCAAATTATTTCCTGTACAATTCACGCAATTTTTTAATGAGGCATACTTCCTAGGTTTGGTTAAAATAAAATTTTCAAATTCAACGTGTGCTTTCTCGCTGCCACTCCATGTATCAAGCTTATAAGAATTTATTATCTTTTCATATTCTTCTTTAGAATATTCTTTGTTTTGAATGCAATATTTTTTATTCCTAAGTCCAATACATTGAAAGCATGACTGGCACCCATTACAATCATAGCAATAAGCGCAGTCAATCAGGGCGGAGGAAATATAAATATTTCTGGAGCCAAAACATTTTTCGCTATACATTGCCTCATATAGACCTTCGGATGGGCTTAATATACCCATACTGTCCAATGTATCTTTGGCATCCGCGGCATAAACCAAATACATGCAATCTTGAACTTTCCAGGCCACCATGGTCATAAAACAATTCTTTCCATAAGCAAAATCTTGCGTATATTCGCAATTTTCACTGCCTATGCCATTGTCATTCATTAAAGCAATTGCCGGAATTTTCTTTCTAAAATCCGAAAACTGTTCAAAAAACGATTTCGAAAAATCAAAGTCTTGAGCATAACTTTTCGGATCCCACTCATCGCTCCACCAGCATTTATTGCAATAGATTATTTGCGGATTATCCGGCGAGTAAATTGATATTATTTTTCGCTTGCATAAATCGCAATTCCGATTATAAAAAACAAAATCATTGCGCCAAGCCAGCCTCCTCTGGCTGCGGCAATCTGGGCAAAAAGTCGGCGGAGGGACTTTGATTTTTTCGTAAAAGCCGAAATCGTCTGGCTCTATTACAAACTTATTTTTACAATTTTGACATGTTTTAGTTTCCATATATTTTACCCCTACCCGGCCTCCCCCTACGTAGGGGGAGGTGCCAAAGGCAGAGGGGGTATGTATCTTGATTTTACAATTTTTTTGGCAAAAATGCATCTGTATGTTATTCTTGAAGAGCAAATGATTAATGGATTTATTCTAAAATACAAATTCCCGGCTACGGTATTTTTTGTCTCTATTTTTTTAATTCTTTCTTCTTTAATTTTAAAAATGGAGCAAGAAAAACAGGCTGAAATAAATTATCAAAAATTTTTGGCGACGCAGAAAATTCAAATAGAAGCCGAGATAAAAGCGCTGGCAGACGCCAAAGAAAAAATATATTTGATGGGTAAATTTGACCCGAGCGAGAGAGAAGATTTTGCCGCAGTGCCTGCGGAGTACAGTATCAGCGGATATCAGATGTATTTGCGGGAAGAAACTCTGAACGCATTTTTAGAAATGGCTCAAGCCGCAGATAAAGACGATATAGATTTGAAAATTGCTTCCGCTACTAGAAATTTCGATTATCAGAAAAATCTTTGGAACAATAAATGGACGGGGTTTGTCCTGGTGGGAGGCAAAAACTTGGCGAAAAGCATTCCGGACGGCGTGGAGAGGTTTGAAAAAATTTTGGAATATAGCGCAGTGCCTGGCACATCGAGGCACCATTGGGGCACGGACATAGACATCAACAATGCTAATCCGCAATATTTCAACACCGAGCAAGGAGAAAAAGTTTACAATTGGATGAAGGAAAACGCCTGGGCTTTCGGCTTCTGCCAACCATACACAGAAAAAAGTACCGCCAGACCCGAAGGTTACAACGAAGAAAAGTGGCACTGGTCTTATCTGCCACTCGCGAAAACTTTTACTGAAGAGTATAAAAACCTAATAACCGATGCGGACATCACCGACTTTGACGGTGATCAATATGTTGTCGGACAAGACTTGATAAATAAACACGTGCTGGGTATTAATCCGGAATGCCTCTAGTAAACTAGCCTAAGGCTAGTAAACCTCTTGCTGATAGCACTTTTCGCAATAAACAATTTCCGGTTTGTCGGGCGAATAGGAAGTTTCGAATTCAACGTCACATTTCCCTTCATGGTTAGGATGTTTTTTGTTACACATACAAGTTCTGCGCCAAAGTTTTCGCGGATTACGCAATGCAAATCTGTCTTGCCGGCGACATGGAAAACATTTGTCTGGAATTGGTAATTTCATTTTTTTATATAAAACAAGTTCCAGCGGAGTGATATTAAAAGCCGTAGTGCATAATGGATATTTATCTTTGTCGGAAGAGTTTTGTGTAGCGCACTCAATTATTTCTTCTGTAATATTTTCTTTTACGTCATCGACAGTTTCCGGTAAATCTTTTGTGGTAAGTGTAACTTTATAATCTCTCGCCGGCCTGTCATACCAAGTGTATCCGGCCTCGATTGCTTCCTCTTTCGTTAAAGGAAAATAATCCTGAGCCATGGATTCATTGTAGGCAAAAGGCGAAACACTGGCCGGAAAATATTCGCCCCATTCTTTGGTACCACGCATGTGCTCTATAATTTTTTCTTTTAATTTGAAATAATCTTCTTTTGTGTATTGCTTGTTTAAGATGCAATATTGTTTTTGTTTTAAACCAAAGCAGCCAAAACAATCCTGTGCGTTAAAGCACATATCACAATAACAGGAATCAGTTATAGTATTAAAGCAACTGCGAGCTACAATAGTTTTATTGGGCGCATAAACACCTTGAATTTCATACGCTAATTCTCCAATACATATTTCTGTGCAATCCCTACAATTTTCAGTTTGCCACCATACATCTTGCATATATGCCGTATCTTTATTGTCGCGACAATTGAATGCCATTCGTGTGCGTTCAGTATTTTGAATATAATCCCCAGAAGAATTTTTTATATTTACTCCGTGAAAAAATTTTATGGGAAGACTGGCGCGAAGCTTGAATAGTTTTTCTTTTGCTTCTTTTATAAATTTTCTGTCCCAAACAACGTTTTTGACCCTTTTCTCATATTCTTCTTTTCCAATATTTTCATTGAAATAATAATACTGTTTACTGCGTAATCCGACACAACCAAAACAATCCGTGCATCCTCGGCAGTCGTTTGAGAAATACACATTAACACAATCCGAGCAATCATAAGCCCAGGCGCAGTTTGAACACTTTGTAAGATTCACGCATTCATAACAAAACTCGCTTTTTTCAACCATGTAACAATCGCTCAAAAAATAGCAATTTCCTTGGCACCAGCTTACGTACATACACTTATCACAATTATCACTGGTAAAAAGCATATAGCAATCCTTGTTTTGCTGTGCCTGGTTTGTATACTCACTGTTTACGCTATTGGAATTTACCATCGCCAGGTGCGGCACAGCGCGACGAAGTTCTTCATATTGTTCAAAAAACGAACGATTAAAATCAAAATCTCGACTATATTCTGTAGCGTCGAATTTATCGGACTTCCAATATTCCTGTTCGTAAACGGGAAATGGCATTTCCTGCCGATAAATGGAAATAATACTCTTTTCTGTCGCATCACACTTTCTTCTATATAAATTATATTCATTCCGATCCAAAAGCCGGCGAATATATCTACATTCCGGGCAAAAAGTCGGCGGCGGGACTTTTATTTTTTCGTAAAAACCAAAATCGTCAGGCTCTATTACGAAGTCTTTTTTGCAGTTTTGACATTGTCTGGTTTCACTTTGCATATTTTTTCTATTCTATAATTCTATAGAATATTAGAATACCAATAATTAAATTTCCTCTTTAGCTGTTTCCTCTTCCAAATTTTTAGCCGCGATTTCAATTCCATTATTTACTTCCGCGTATTCTGGTAATTCTTCCACTGATTTCACTCCCATAAATGACAAGAGTTCAAAACTTGGTTTGTAGATGTATCGTCTATTGTCTTTAATATCTGTTGTTTTTTCCACCAGACCACGCACTGACAATGCCCGCAAGGTAAAACTGGAATTCACTCCCCGGATATAATCAATCTCTGCCCGGCTGACGCCATTTTTATAAAGTACTATAGATAATGTTTCCAGAGATGCTTTTGATAAATCTTTGTTGAGTTCTTCTTTTTGTAAATCCTCAATCATTTTAGAAAGTTCCGGCGCAGTGCCGAGTGCTACATCGTTGTCCTTTTCAATAAGCACGATTCCCCTATTTTGCAGACTTTCTTTTAATTTTTCCAAACCCTCATTTATTTCCGTCTGCCCCACTTTCAAAATATCCGCTAGTTTCTTTCGGGAAACCGGTTCGCCCTTCCAAAATAATATCGCTTCGATTTTTTGTTCTAGCTGCATTTTTTCTTTATGGACTTTATAACTTTATAAACTTTCCACTACTTCTTCCTGTTTATTCATAATAATATCTCCCCCGTTACTTTCTTGAATGGCATCTATTATTCCCTGCCGCACAAGTTCCAGCATAGCAAGAAATCCCACAATTACAACCACTTTTTCTTCGCGGGTAGCAGGCTTCCCCGACAAGCCACTCAAATCTTTGAAGTTCATTGTCAGTGCTGATTTCACTCGTTCCGTCAATTTATCTATCATTTCTTCAATACTAATGACTGTTTTCACTTCTACCTCCGGCATAAATATTTTCTTCGGCATTGCCCCCAGTGCATTTTGCGCAAAAGTCATCATTGCCTCTTTTGAAATTTGGCTATCCGGCAAGAAGACAATATTTTGATTTTTCCTTTCCAGTGACGCGAAAATTATTTTCTTACCGAAATTATTTTTTATATTGCCTCCCAATCTCATGAAAAGTTTGTAAAGTCGCAATCTTTCTTCTAGACTTTTTATGTCTCCTTCTTCTTCATTTGTCAGATCCAAATTCGGCAAAAGTGATTTTGATTTAATTAAAAGTAAAGTGGCAGCTACTAAAACAAAGCTGGAAACTTCCGCGGGAGGCAGTCCGCCAAGTTTATTCATATAACCTAAGTAGTCTTCCGTCACCGCCGAGAGCGAGACGTCATTGATAAAAAGTTTTCTTTTTTCTATCAAGTTTAAAAGAAGCCCAAATGGTCCTTCAAAACCAGTCATTTTTATTTGAAAAGCAGAATTGTCTGTTTGCGTTTCCATCTAATTTTTATATTCCTCAATAAATTTATACAAAAGACGGACCGGGGAACCCAAGGCGCCCGAGGCAAGATTTTCTCCGGCCATAGCCGTCATTCGCGGCGCCATGTCTATGTGCGCCCACTTGGTGCCTTTAATGAATTGATGCAAGAAAATGGCTCCGTAAATCGCTCCGCCGTAGCGTGAATCTTTATTGTGAATATTGGTATAGTCGCCGAGCGAACCCTTAATTTCATTTTCATATTCTTCCCACATCGGCAAACGCCAGACGTAATCCCCTGTTTCTTCTCCCGCCTCTTCCAAATCTTTCGCCAATTTGTCATCATCAGAAAAAATTGCTGAAGCTCGCTCGCCTAGAGCTACCAAGGCCGCGCCGGTCAAGGTCGCCACATCAATCACCACTTCCGGATTATATTTTTTCGCGTAAGTCAAAGCATCCGCCAAAATCACCCGACCTTCCGCGTCGGTATTTAAAACTTCAATCGTGATACCGGACATTGAACGGATCACATCGCCCGGTCGATAACTTTTTCCCGACGGCATATTTTCCACTGCCGGAATTAGCCCAATAATATTCTTTTTCGTTTTCATTCTAGCCGCCAGGGCTATCGTATGAATGACAGCCGCGCCTCCAGACATATCCATATTCATTCCGAGAAGCGACGATGATGGTTTTAAATTTATTCCGCCCGTGTCAAAAGTCACGCCCTTACCGACAAGCACAGTTGGTTTTTCACCCTTTTTGCCGCCTACATATTCCATAATAATAAATTTTGATTCTTCCTCCGAACCACGCCCGACGGAAAGTATCGCCCGCATATTTTGTTTCTCCATTTCTTTTTCGCCCAATATGGAAACTTTTACCGGCAAATTTTTCACCGCTTCTAATGCCCTCTGCGCTAAAATTTTCGGCGTCATGTCTCCGCCGGGAATATTTGCCAAGGTTCTGGTTTTGTTCACTTCTTGCGCGATAGTCCCGCCTTTCAAGATTGCTTTCTGTGTCTCCTTGTTTGTTCCGGAAATTATTATTTCTTCAATAAAATTAAAACCTTCTTTGGGTTTTGTTTTGTATTCCACAAATTCATAATTCGCAAAATCAAGTTGCGAGCCGATCAGTTCTCCGAGCTCTTGGTCTGATAGTCCTGCCCCGTAGGAAGTACCCTTTCCTTCGGGGTTTATAACCTTCTTGAAATCATTAAAATCAAAAACTAATTTTTTTGCCTTAGCACTCTTTGCCGACAGCACCATTTTACGCACAAGTAAAAAAAGCTTTCGTAAATTCATCTTTTCGAGCTCGTCGCATTTCAAATAAAACGTTTTAATTCCACCTTCTTTTATGATTTCGTCCTTATTTTTAGGGCTGATAGACACAAAAAGTACTTCACTCTTTATCTCCTTTATATTTTTCGCAAAAGATATTTTCATAATTTTTTAATGTTTTGATTATAACATACATTGGTAGTATGATAAAGAAATGAAAACAGTAAACAAAAGAACAACAAAGTACCCGATTGACGATATTTTTCTTAAAAGATTTTCTCCCAGAGCATTGTCGGGAGAAATTATTTATAAAGATGAATTGATGACGCTCTTCGAAGCCGCGCGCTGGGCGCCTTCGGCTTCCAATACTCAACCATGGAGATTCATCTATGTGATGCGCGAAACACCCGAATTTGAAAAAATGATTTCTCTAATGATTCCTTTCAACAAAGACTGGTGCATACGGGCCAGCGTCCTGGTTTTAGTTGTTTCCAAAAATCTGCTTAAAGATGGGAAAATTTCCGTCAGCCACTCTTTCGACACCGGCGCCGCATGGGAAAATCTTGCCCTGCAAGCTTCCATGTCCGGCTTTATAGCTCACGGCATGGCTGGTTTTAATTACGCTACTGCAAAAAAAGAATTTAATGTTCCGGAAGATTATTCCGTGGAAATGATGATAGCCATAGGCAAACCGGGAAAAGTTGCAGAGCTCCCCGAACCTCTACAGTCTCGCGAAACACCGAGCGACCGCAAACCACTAGAAGAAATGGTTTTCGAAGGAAAATTCCCCAACATGGTATAATGCAAGCTACCATGCAATCAAAAAATAAAATTTTTATCGGGGCTTTGGCTGTCATTGTCGCCGCTTTACTTTGGAGTCTGGATGGAATATTTTTGCGTCCACGTTTGGCTTCTGTGCCGGCTACTCTGGTGGTTTTTCTGGAACATAGCCTTGGTTTTATTATTCTCATTCCATTTTTATTTATTTATAAATTGGAATTAAAAACAATCACTCGAAAACAATGGCTGACGATTTTCTGGGTGGCTTTGTTTGGAGGAGCACTCGGCACTACTTTTTTCACTAAAGCTCTGTTTTTGACCGGTTTTGTGGATGTCTCGGTGGTAGTCCTTCTCCAAAAATTCCAGCCGATTTTCGCCATTTTATTATCGGCGATTATTTTAAAGGAACGCTTCCCTTCCAAGTTCTATTTTTATGCTGGCTTGGCGCTGGTCGGCGGATATTTGGTAACTTTCAAAGATCCAACCTCAATAAATTTCGGCAGCGCCACGATGATGATGGTGGTCTTTTCTTTGCTCGCCGCTTTTTCCTGGGGCTCATCAACCACTTTCGGAAAATATTCGCTCAAAAATATAAATTACGGCTTGCTTTCCGCCCTGCGCTTCGGCTTCACGGTAATCATTATGCTCATTCCGGCTTTTGTTTATTTTTCAACCTTGTCTTCAATAAAATTTGATGTCTGGAGAACTTTGGCAATTATTGTTTTCACCTCCGGAGCTGTGGCGATGTACCTGTACTATTACGGCTTGAAGAAAATTCCGGCTTCACTCGCGACTTTGTGTGAACTGGCGTGGCCCCTTTCCGCCATCATTTTCGATTATTTATTCAATCACAATGTTTTATCAGGAACTCAAATCATCGGCGCCCTGCTTTTGGTCATTTCTGTCACTTTTGCTACCCGTTTGAATAAAACAAAAGTTATTACCGGAACAGTCTTGCCCGGAAACAACAACGGAGAAAAAATAGGCGCTCGAACGGCAAACCTGGATATTGGTTTGGCGAAAGACCTGCCCAAAGGGCTGTATTCATGCAAAGTGGATTTGGATGGCAAGTTTTACCGAGGACTTTTGTATTACGGAATCAATTCACTAACCGACAAAGATTGCCTGGAAGTTCATATCCTGGATTTTAGCGGAGACATTTACGGCAAAAACATCACCATCAGCACGGAAAGGTATCTACGTTTTCCAAAAAAATTCAAAAGTGTGGAAAAATTAAGCGAACAAATAAAGAAAGATTTGGCGCAGTCATTCAATGAGTAAAATTTTATTTAGCTAGTTTTATCCCTAATTCCTTTAGTTGTTTTTCGGTTATAGAAGCAGGAGAGCCCATCATTAGATCCCTCCCTTCTCCTGTTTTTGGAAAGGCTATAACTTCTCGAATATTAGGTTCGTTTTGTAAAATCATAACAATGCGATCAATTCCCGGCGCAAACCCACCATGCGGGGGCGCACCATAAGTGAATGCTTCTAACATATGTCCGAATTTTTTCTGCTGTTCTTCTTCAGAAATATTTAAAAGTTTAAAGACTTGTTTTTGTACGTCGCGTTCGTGAATACGAATACTTCCGGAAGAAAGTTCATAACCGTTTAAGACCAAATCATAAGCATTTGCTCGGATAGAAAATAAATCTTCTCCTTTCATAAATTTTTCCTTATCTTCCTCTTTTATTGAGCAAAATGGGTGGTGTACAGCCTGCAATTCTCCTTCATCCGTTTTTTCAAACATGGGAAAATCCAAAACCCAGCAAAAAGCCAACTCATTTGGATCTTCTTTGTTTGTACGCATATCTGGCTTATCCGAACCATATTTCTTCATAGATTCAGCATAAGACATTCGAGGAAAAGGAATTTTAGAAATTTTCTTTTCCGGATACACATTTTTTACAAGTTCAATAAACATCGCTTCGGTATATTCAAGCACTTCTTCCTGGGTAATAAAAGACATTTCAAAATCTAACTGTGTAAATTCCGGCTGTCTGTCTCCTCTGGTGTCTTCATCGCGCATACATCGAGCAACTTGAAAATATTTTTCAAACCCGGCCACCATACAAAGCTGCTTAAATTGTTGCGGAGACTGCGGTAAAACATAAAACTGTCCGTTAAAAATTCTTGACGGAACAACATATTCTCTTGAACCTTCCGGGGTGCCCTTCATTAGTATAGGGGTTTCAATTTCAATAAAATCATTTTCATGCATATATTTTCGAAAGAAAGTAATTATTTTATCTCGCATTCGGATATTTTTTTGCATTCTTTCTGTACGTAAATCAAGATACCTATATTTCATTCGAAGATCTTCGCTGACCCCCATGGTGTTTTCGTTTATTTGAAATGGTGTTGTTTCGGCTTTGTTTATAATTTCAATATTCGTGACCTCAATCTCAACATTACCATTTGCATTTTTATCTAGACGTTTACGAATTATGCCTTTAACTTCAACAACCCATTCTGGACGAATTTCTTTTGCTTTTTCAATAGCTTTTATGTGAATTGGTAAAGTTACACACTGAACCTTTCCTGTCATGTCACGCATATCAAAAAAAACCATTTTGCCTTGATCACGACGAATATTTACCCAACCCTTAATGCTAATATTTTTATCTGGATAGTTTCGCAAGTATTTAATATATGTTCTTCCTTCTGGTGGAGGAATTTCCATTAAATCACCAGTGGTAAAGTGCTCACTATCTCCTACTATTGAAGAAGATAGGTCCCAATTTTCTTTCACATAATCACTATAATCACCGTAAGTATTAATATTTTCCTCGGTCCCTTTTTCCATGTTTTTTAATTTATTTTAGTTGGTAATTTTTCTACTTTTATTTCTTTATACACAATAGGTAAATCATTAACTAAAATTATAAATTTATAAACACCGAAATCTTTAAAAACAATGTCTTTAAATTGCTTTAATATATTAAAGTTTAAAGTAGGTGCATTCTGAATAATTATAGGATTTTTATCAGCAAATATTTTTTCACTATCTTTTGCCGATTGAATTTCAAATGAAATCTTGTAGTCAGTTTTAGTTTTAACTTTTATATTTGATGCAACGTAAAAATCTTGTACTTTACTAGATTCCTTAATCATAAAAAACGATTCAAAAATTCCTACGAGATTTACCTTTCCGTTTAGCGCTGGTCCTGCATAGTCACACAAATGCATATATTCTAATTTAATATCTTCGTTCATTTTATATTTTATTAACTAATTAATAATAAAGCAAAAATCGCCTCTCCAAACTTATCTTAATTGATAAATTTGCAGGGGCGATTCTTGTAGAACCACGGTGCCACCCTACTTTCTTGCCCTTCGTAGCTTTAGCGTAGAAGGGGTCGCTTCATTTAAAACCATTACTATAACCTCCCCAGTTGTCAGCTGGCTCAACGGCTATGTTTATATATTATCACTTTTAAAAAGTAAAGCCAGCTCCCGGGCGGGTGTGCTGGCTTTGTCATGAGATGCGTCACATTCTAAGCCATTTTTCAGCTTTCAGTTTCATGATTGCCTCCTTACACAGGAAGCAATCCCTGCGGTGGGCTTCGAATAGGATTATCAATCCATCCTCCATTGCCCTGAACAGATACTCTCGATAAAAATCTTCGGAGTGGCAACATTCGAGAGTTGCCCATCCAACATTTACCTCAAACTTCTTTTCCATTTTCTCTCCCAAGGAACAAAAATCAGCGCTTGTGCGCTGTTTAGTGAATTTCTTGTCAGATATATAAATAAGAAATTAACAAAGTAGCACAAAAGCTTTATACTCTGCACGCCACCATGACTTTTCTGTTCTATTTATATTTAATTTATTTAAAACTATCATACTAGTATATTGATATTTTATTTAATAATATTTCTTACTGTCGCATCAACTAAAATCTTCATTGTGTCACAAATTTCGATCCCGCTATTTTGAGGCATTAATAATTGCAAATCTGTACAGGCTAAAATAACGTGTTTAATTTTACCTTTTGAAAAATCTTTTATTATCTTTATCAGCACTTCGCGGTCTTGGTTGTTATATCTATTTGACACAATTTTATGAATCAACTTGCCAATTTGAACTTGCTGAAAACTGTCGGGGATAATTTGTTTAATCTTATTTTTCTTTAAAATTTTTTCATACAATTTATTTTGAATGGTTATGGGGGTAGCGATTATTCCAACTTTATTTATCTTTTGTTTTTTTAAAAATATGGAAGTTTCTTCTAAAATACTCAAAACCGGAATCTTGACTGTATTTCTAATATCTTCAATAAATTTATGCAAAGAATTACACGGCAACACGAGAAAATTTGCACCGGCTTTCTCTAGGCTCTTTGCGGCGTCCAGTAAATATGGTAATAAAAAATCTTCTTCTCCATTACCTTTGGTAATCGCCTTTTGTTCTACACTAAATGGGTAGGAAATACTGTTGATTAAAATGTGTGGGTATCCTATTTTATTTAATTTTCTGAAAGCAAAAATAATCTCTAAGTAAAATTCAGAGGTTGTTTCTGGGCCAAGACCACCGATTATTCCCACGGTCTTCTCTGCCATATTTTCACTTGATTTATCTAATATCATCATACTAGTATGCTAGTATATGTACTAAACAAAGTCAAGTACTATCATTGTTTATTTGTGGATAACTTTCAATGCTCGCCTGAAACCACCATTTTTATTACGCATTTCGCGAGATCCACGAGTAACTGTTGAAACTCCTAGATGTAAGGCTTCTGCAATAGCTTGATGGTGCTCCCCTTTTTCCAGACGCTCTACTATCTGCCACCTAACCCCCAAATTATCAAATTCCCTAGGGGTTAATATTTCTTTTATAAAATCAGCCAAAAGTTCCTTGTCTTTGGCAATTTTAAACATTACTTCAATTAATTCTTTTTTATATTGATCGGAATTATTTTTCATAAATGTTTACTCCGATTTTTTCTCTCACTTCTTCCATTTTTGCCTCGGCGACTTTTTTGGCTTTTTCGCCTCCGGCTTTTAGGATAGCTAGTGCTTTTGGAATATCTTTGGCAAATTCTTTTCTATTTTCACGGAGCGGAGCAATGAATTTTTCCAAATCTTCTATCAATAGTTCTTTCAATTCTTTATACTTTCCGGTTTTTTCTGTATAAATTTTTTCTAATTCTTTTTCATTGTGCACAAGTTTGTGTATCGCGTAAACATTTTTTGGTATCCCCTCACTCGAGTCGGTCACAATACCCATCACGCATTTTTTTATCTCTTCGTATTCGGCAAAAAGCGGAATGGTGTTGTTGTAACTTTTGCTCATTTTGCGTCCGTCTGTGCCCGGCACAACGGCGACTTCTTTCATAATCATATGTTCCGGCAATTTGAAAGTTTGCCCATAGGTATTATTGAATTTCTCGGCAATGTCGCGAGCTATTTCCACGTGCTGTTTTTGGTCTGCGCCGACGGGCACAATATCCGTGCCGTAAAGTAAAATATCCGCCGCCATTAAAACAGGATAATTGAAAGTACCGACATCAATCTCTTTATTCTTCGCTTCGGCATCTTTGTAGGCATGCGCCCGCATCAGAAACGGCATCGTAATCACCGTATCAAAAATCCAACACAGCTCTGTGTGCTCGGATACATCGCTTTGTTTAGCTAGAGTCACTTTTTCAGGATCTAAACCAATAGCTAGATAATCCAGTAAAACGTTCTTAATATTTTCACTCATTTCTTTCGGATTACGCAAGGAATGCAGGGCGTGATAATCAACTATAAAAGCATAACCGTCATATTCGTTTTGTAAATCCACGAATTGCTTCATCGCCCCGAAATAGTTGCCTATATGAGGCTTGCCGGAAGGTTGAACGCCCGAAAAAAATATCTTTTTAGACATATAAATATATTAACACATTTGTCCCCATTTTAGTAACATCTTTACACACTTTGCCGCTTTGACAATTATTCCTACGTGGTAGAGAATGACTCCATGGTAAAGACACTAAAAAACAGCAACTTACGCATTCCGCCTCAGAGCATTCCTTCCGAAATGGCAGTTTTGGGCTCTATAATGCTGCGCAAGGATGCCATGCACGAAGTGGAAGATATGATAATTCCCGATTCTTTTTACGTGGAAAAACACAAAAAGATTTTCCAGGCAATGCTAGACCTCTCGGTAAAAAACGAGCCGATAGATATGCTCTCGCTTTCCACCAAGCTCGGCGAGCAAAAAGTTTTGGAAGCAATCGGTGGCAACCAGTACTTGGCCGAGATTGTAAACGTCGTCCCCTCTTCGACTAACGTCAAACACTACGCCGACATTGTGCAGAAAAAATATGTCTTGCGCAGTTTGATTGAAGCCGCGGACTATGTCTCCGAATTGGCTTTCGAAGAAGGCGACGACCATATGGACGATATCTTGGATATGGCGGAAAAAAGAATTTTCAGCGTTGTCTCCAGTCCGAAGAATCAAAAATTTGTAAACTTGAAAGATGCCCTGCCCGAAGCCTATGAACGCCTAGAGAAATTACACGAGAATAAAGGTATGCTCCGCGGACTCCCGACCGGTTTCAAAGATTTAGATATCATGCTCTCCGGTTTGCAAAAGTCCGACTTAGTTATCTTGGCTGCGCGGCCAAGTATGGGTAAAACCACACTCGCCCTCGACATCGCACGCATGACAGCGACAAATCATGAAAAATCCGTGGTGATATTTTCTCTAGAAATGTCTTCGCAGCAATTGGTGGACAGAATGCTCTCGGCCGAAAGCCGGGTAAATGCTTGGAACTTACGCACCGGACGCCTTTCTTCCGATCGGGAATTTTCTCAACTTCGCGACTCACTCGACAAGCTCGCCAAAGCGAAAATTTATATTGATGATCAACCTGGCAACTCCATCGTCCGCATGAAGGCTCTCTCCCGCCGGCTGAAAGCGGAAAAAGGATTGGATTTGATAGTGGTGGACTACTTACAACTTATGACCACTTCCAAAAATTATGATTCTATGGTCAACCAAGTGACAGAAATATCCAGGTCACTCAAGAGCTTGGCAAAAGAATTGGATGTACCCGTCCTGGCCCTTTCACAGCTCTCCCGCGCCGTGGAATCCCGCGGTGGCAAACCTCGCCTCTCCGACCTTCGAGACTCGGGCTCTATCGAGCAAGATGCAGACGTCGTGATGTTTATCCACCGTGAAGACAGAGGCAAAGAGGAGTCGGAAAAAACAAACATCGCTGAAATTTTAATTGAAAAGCACCGCAACGGTCCGACCGGAAAAGTTGACTTGTATTTCGACGAGAAGACCACCACTTTCTTAAGCATGGAAAAGAGTAATATTAGTGATTTTGCACCGAGTAAGGTTAGCGGTGATTTAGATGAATTTTAATATGTATGGATATAATTGATAAACTTACAGAAGTATTTAAAGAATTTCCGGGTATTGGCGAAAGACAAGCGCGGCGTTTTGTGTATTTTTTAATGTCTAGAAATAATTCCTATGCGGACAATCTTTCCATTTTGATTTCGGAATTAAAAAAAGAAGTGGCGCAGTGCAAAGAATGTTTCAGATACTTCATCATGAAAAATTTGAAAGAAAAGTTGTGCGATATCTGCGCCGATCCGCATGTGGACTCTTCCACTCTGATGATTGTGGAAAAAGATTCCGACCTGGAATCCATCAGAAAAAGCCGAGTCTACAACGGCAAGTATTTTATTTTGGGCGGACTGGTGCCGATAGTGGAGAAAACTACCAAGAGCCGGGTGCGAATTGAGGAATTGAAGAGTCGCCTTGTCGGCGACCAGCCGAAAAGGCTGGAAATAATTTTAGCTTTTTCCCTAAGTCCTCAGGGTAACTACACTGACACATATATCAGAGAACAGCTCAAAGATATAACGGAAAAGCAAAATATAAAAATCTCCTCCCTAGGCAAGGGTCTCTCCACCGGTACCGAGCTCGAATATTCCGACAATGACACTCTCAAAAATGCGTTAAAAAATAGACAGTAAAAAAATCTTTCTTGTGCTATAATCCACATCTATGAAAAAAGAAATAGAAGAAAACAAGAAACATACGGATAGAGTCTTGCGGCACTGGTTGGCTGCGCCTTTTATTTGGCTGCCTATTTTGCCGATGTTTTTATTGGATATTTGTGTGGAGATTTACCACCGCATCGCCTTCCCTCTCTATGATTTGCCTTATATAAAAAGATCCGAATATATAATTTTTGACCGACAGAAGTTGAGCTACTTGCCCTGGTACGACAAATTTTTCTGCACTTATTGCGCTTATGGCAACGGATTTTTCCTATATGGTTCGGCCATAGCCGCCGAAACGGAAAAATATTGGTGCGGCATTAAACATCAAAGAGCCCGAATCAAAGCCCTAAAAGACGAAGGAAAAGATTATCTGGAGTACGGCGACAAAAAAGCTTTCGAGAAATTGGAAAAATAAATTATAATCCTAATTCCGTTTTAAGATTATCGCTCGTGGAATCTTGAACAGATAAAATTTTTCCGTCATCTTTTAATAGTCTTTTCATTTGCGCCCCAATTTCTTTCTTTAAGAGTCCAACTTTATCCTCAAGTACTATCCCTTTGTATCTAGCATCCATTCTTTCAGAAAAATTATAACCAATTCTACTATCAAGAGATGGCGAGTCAAAAAAGGATTGACAATTAATTCCATCAAAAGATTTATCTGGAAAAATATTTAATGCCCCAGAATCTAATAAATCTAATTGACAGTGTTCAAATTCTTCTCGACTAATATCCCTAATATCAACCCCGACTGGATTTGCTCCCAATTCTTGCAAACCACGACAAAACCATGGCTCAAACCGTCTACCAAGTTTTTCGTCAGCAGAAATGGTGGCACCACAGCCAATATCTAATATCCTTTTTCCTTGTAAATTATCAATACCACCAAAAACTTCTAATGCCTTCATTAGCTGTGCTTTAACGAGTATCAACTCAACCGCATCATTATTAATTTTATATTTAATTGAAAGTTTTTCCTTTACTTTCCCAATTGCAACGAACCACTCTTTTATTTCTACGGGAGTTACTTTTATTTGTTGAGGGGTCTGGTCTGGTCCTTTTGGTTGCCCTATCATAATATATAAAGTTAGATAAATTTACTTTATCGAAAGAATTTTTACTTTAAAAAACGGCTGGCGGTGGCCGTTTCTTTTTAGGTAACGGGATTTTTGTTTATATTTTACAACCATCACTTTCCTGGTGCGGCCTATTTCTACTATCTCTCCTGCCACGGATGCTCCTTTGATGTATGGCGTGCCAATGGTGGTGTCTTTGCCGTCGTCTACTAGCATTACTTTATCAAAAGTTAATTTATCCCCCTTTTTATATTCTCCCGTAATTTTCTCAATAGAAACAAGGCCTCCCTCGGAGACTTTGTATTGCTTGCCACCTGTGAATATTACGGCAAATTCCTCTTTGTTCATATGGGTTCATATTACACGATATTTCACAAAAAGGCAACCTTCTGCTACAATTAATGGCATATGCAACCAAAAACATTAGAGAGGTATTTTTTCTTAAGTCTTTTAGCAGCTACTTTAGTTTTCGCATTTTTTGTTTTCCGTCCGTTCTGGATTGTACTCGTGCTGGGAGCTTCTTTTTCTATAGTTTTTTATCCCGTTTATACCTGGCTCAAAAAGGGGCATTTGCCGAATTGGCTAGCTGCTTTTTTAACCTTACTTCTTTTTATCATCGTGCTTTGTATTCCCCTTTTAGGAATCGGGTCCATCGTTTTTGACCAATCTCAAAATCTTTATCATTCCTTGATAAACAATAACGGAAATGCCGGACCATTTATAAACATAATCGGTAGTAAGATTAATCATGTATTACCCAAGGGGATGCATTTTGACATCAATGAAGTATTTTCAAATTTTGTTTCTTTTTTAACCAATAATATCACAAATATATTTAGCGCTACGGTCACTGCTCTCTTCACATTTATTCTACTTCTCCTAACAATTTTCTATTTCCTGAAAGACGGCGAAGAATGGAAAAAAACTATACTCAAAATGAGTCCTCTCTCCGCTGCGGATGACGAGAAAATAATTCACCGATTGACCCAGACCATCAACGGCGTCATCAAAGGGTACCTGTTGATTGCTTTCATTCAAGGCACTTTGATGGGTGTCGGCTTGGCCATTTTTCACGTGCCAAATCCCGCGATTTGGGGAGTAATAGCTGGCATCGCCGCCATCATTCCGCCGCTCGGCACAGCTGTGGTTTCCGTTCCGGCCATAATTTTCCTTTTCTTAACCGGTCACACCGGATCATCGATTGGTCTTTTGATTTGGTCTACATTAATAGTCGGAATGGGAGACAATGTGCTCAATCCGTACATCGTCGGGCATAAAATAGATGTCCCCCCATTCTTGATTCTGTTTTCTGTATTGGGAGGCATTGCACTCTTAGGTCCTGTGGGTATTCTCATTGGCCCGTTAACCGTATCTCTGCTTTACACTTTGACAGAAATATATCAACAGGAGTTCAAATAATATGCCTCTTAAATTTTACAACACTTTAACCCGCGAAAAAGAAATCTTTACTCCGATTAATCCCCCCAACGTCGGCTTTTATTCCTGTGGTCCGACGGTGAATAACTATGCGCATATAGGTAATCTTCGCGCGTATGTTTTTGCTGACATTCTAGAAAAAACTTTAGAGTATCTTGGGTATAAGGTTAAGCGCGTTATGAATATCACTGATATAGGAATAATGTCCAGTGACGCAGATACAGGCGAAGACAAAATGACGGCGGCGCTTTTGCGCGAAGGCAAGGAGCTGAATTTAAAAAACATGCGTGAACTAGCTGAATTTTATACTGAAAAATTTAAGGAGGATTTGACTAAACTAAATATAAAAATACCAGCTAATATATATTTCGCAAGCGATTATGTAAAAGAAGACGTTGAACTTGTGCAAAAGTTAAAAGAAAAAGGATACGCATACAAAACCAGCGATGGAATTTATTTTGATACAGCTAAAATGCCAGACTACGGGATACTAAGAGGCGGAAAGACAACCCGGGACGAAAGTCATACTAGAGTTGCTGAAAACCCGGAAAAAAAGAATCCAGAAGATTTTGCGCTTTGGAAATTTAATTCGAAAATGGGTTTTGAATCCCCTTTCGGACAAGGTTTTCCAGGTTGGCATATAGAGTGTTCGGCAATAGGTATGAAATTTCTTGGCGAACAATTTGATATACACACAGGGGGCATTGATCTCATTCCAACGCATCACACCAACGAAATAGCCCAATCAGAATGCGCAACGGGGAAAAAACCTTTTGTTAAATTTTGGATACATAGTGAATTTGTTGATATTGGAAGTGAAAAAATGTCCAAATCTAAAAATAATTTTTTACAACTGAAAAGTGTTGTTGAAAAAGGCATAAACCCCATTACTTACCGTTTTTGGCTCCTAATGGCAAGTTATCGCACAAAGGTCAACTTCAACTGGGAAGCCCTAGAAGGCGCAGAAACGGCCTTAAAACGCTTATATAACCTGTATATGGCCCTTGGCCCGGAGGTTGGCAATGTACATCAGGAATATCAAAATAAGTTTAAAGAATACATTAAAGACGACCTGGACACCCCAAGAGCATTGGCACTCCTTTGGGATGTTTTTAAAGACCCAAATATGTCCGACCCCGACAAGAAAGCCACTATTTTGGATTTTGATAAAGTGTTTGGGTTGGGTTTTGAAAATTTAAAAGAGGAAATAATTCCGGCAGAAGTTTTGAAATTAGCTGAAGAAAGAGAGCAAGCCAGAAAAAATAAAGACTTTAAAAAGTCTGACGAACTCCGCAAGGAAATTAATTCACTCGGATACGACATCAAGGATACGTCCGAAGGACCCCGCCTGCATAAGCTAGGCTAAAAGCATTGCGGGCAGGAGAAAATAAATAAAATATAAAAAGTGCAGGGCTGTTGCGGTGTTGTATCCGCGAACAGCCCCGAGATTAGCCTAAGCCACTTTCTTGCGCTTCTTTTCTTTCCTCCTTTTTTGGTTACGTTTTCGGTGCTCCTTACGACGCAACCGCTCTTCCTCTGTCACTAAACGGCGTTCATTAACTAACGTATCACACACAGCTTACTCCTCCTTAAGAGCAAAAAGATTTACACAAAGAACAAACCCACACCCTCCAAAGAAACAAAAAGCCCCTCTAGAAGGCTGGTGTTTGGGTTGTAATTTATTTTGAGATTATTTTACAGTGCAAAAATCAGCCTTCTAAATTTGAGGGCTGTACAACATGATGTTGCGAGAGAAAATCTGTTTTGTTTTGCATTCCTGTCCATATTTATATTAAAGCATTTATTAAATAAAAAGTAAAATAATAAATGTTAATAATTATTCCGGCTGTTGCTGGGTCATGCAGTGAATGGCTCCCCCGCCGTAAATTATTTCTCTACAATCAATACCTACGGCTTTGCGTTCCGGAAAACATGCTTGGATTATTTCCATCGCTTTGGCATCGTTTGGGTCATTATAAACCGGCACTAAAACTACATTATTACCGATATAGAAATTGGTATAAGAAACTGGCGCTTTGCTACCATCATCGTATTTCATATGTGGCATAGGAAGTTTTACAACTTCGAAAAGTTTACCATCTTGGTCTTTGGCTCCGGTCAAAACTTTATAATTATCATCTAAAATTTTAAAGTTTTCATCTTCGGCATTATCTTCATAAGCAACCAAAATTTTATTTATAGAAACAAATCGAGCGATATCATCTATGTGTCCGTCAGTGTGATCATTTATTAATCCCATTTCCAACCAGACAATATTACTTACTCCCAAATAGTTTTTTAAGTACTCTTCAATTTGTTCTTTACTTGAGTTTGGATTACGATTGGGGTTAAGTAATGTCTGTTTAGTTGTGAGTAAACTACCCAATCCGTTTATTTCTATGGCACCCCCTTCCAGCACCATATCTGCTATAAATTTCTTCCCACCAGGATTTAAAATATTAAAAACTTTGTTGTCTTTTAGTAGTTGCTCAAAATCATTGAAAGATGGGTTACCCGCTTTGCCATAAGCGTTGTATTTCCATTTCACCCAGGCTAAGTCTTTCTGCTCTCTATTTATTAAGAAAAATGGCGCGTAATCCCGAGTCCAAACATCTGCAAATTCTACCTGGTGAAAGGTTATATTAGACAAATTAGCTCCAAAAGTTTTCAGCAATTTTTCCGCCCTGGTTTGCATTTGATCATTTAAAACTATCAGCTCCACTTTTTCGCTTCCCTCTAAGGCTTTAATAATTTTACAAAAAGTCTTTTCCGCATTCTCGATGCTTTTCGTAAAAGTTGTTTTGTCATAGGGCCAAGCGAGCCAAACAGCTGAATGCTTTTCCCATTCAGCCGGCATTATGAAACCTAGTTGTTTTGGAGTCTGGTCAGACATTTATTTTTTCACAGAAATTGACTTATATGTATCAGTACGACGATTACGCATAAAACCCCATCCTTTTTCAAGAATTTTATTTTTTGCTAAATCAATCTTTGAAATTAAAACTTCATCTTTGTCTTTTCCAGCTTTTTTTATTATTTTGCCAAAAGCGTCGCAAACGAAAGACTGTCCCCAGAATTTTAATTTATCTTCTTTACCTGTGCGATTTACCGCAACGACATACAAACTATTTGCTATCGCATGTCCGCGCATAATAGTTTCCCAGGCATTATGCCAATCCCCTTCCTTTTCTTTTTCTCCCGCAATATTTCCAATCGCCGTCGGGTAAAAAATAATCTCCGCGCCGGCGAGTTTGACCGCGCGGGCTGCTTCCGGAAACCATTGGTCATAACAAATCAGCATCGCAAAAGTGGCATATTTTGTCTTATAAATTTTATAACCGTCGTTACTTTCTTCAAAATAATTCTTTTCGTAAAAAAGAGGGTCTTGAGGGATGTGAATTTTTCTGTACGTCGGAAGCAGTTTCCCGTCCGTATTTACAACAACCACTGAATTGTGGAAATGTCCTTTTGAGTCTTTTTCAAAAATCGGCACAATAATCACAACCTGATATTTTTTAGCAACATCTGAGAAAACTTTCGTGGACTCGCCTGGAATTGTTTCCGCAAAATCATCTTTTTTGGCATTTCGATATTGCGGAAAATAAATGGTGCGGTAAAGTTCCTGCAAGCAAATAATTTTCGCGCCCTTCTTTGCTGCCTGCTCCACCAGCTTCACTGTCTTATTTAAATTAGCATCCATGTCGGCAGACACAGTGCTCTGTATGGCGGCAATTGTAACGAATTTATTTTTCATACCTTAATACTAGTTTAAAATTAAGATATTGCAAGCTTTTTGCGGTAAATAGACACCAACACCAGAGTGTTGAAAATTATAATTGAAAAACTAAAAGCATATATAGGGAAAATCCAAATTTTTATAATTAGTAAACCTATAATGTTACTGATAATTCCTGTTGTGTACATTAAACCCGTTTCGGTACTTGGAAACTTCCAAGATTTTATAATAGTTGGAATATAGGCCAAGGCATCACTTGTGATTGCAAAAAGTATTGATATGCTTAAATTGTGGGTAATAATATACAATATCAATGCAATCAAGGAAATTACTCCGCAGATTACGTCAAAAGTATTTATTTTCCAATACGCATTTTTTCTGAAAACACAAACAATAATAACGAGAAGAGAGTTGAGACCCGACATAAATATGGGTAAAACAGAAAGCCCCGCCCCCGCTTTTATTTGAAAAAATACTCCAATAAAAGGTGCTAAACTCCAAATAAACCAAGAAACTAGATTTGGTTTTGTGTTTCCAGAAATTATTCCCCTAAGATAGGAAAAGTATCCGACGAGGCTAATGAGAATTGTGATGTAAATAATATTTTCCGGGAGCATAAAAATGTTAATACATTTCTTGTTTGTAATCTAGAATCCACCAGGGAAAGGATTAATTAAACAGTTTAGTTTCGGCATTTTTGTGGTAGTAATAACCTGACAACTTGTCCCGCCACTACAAGGATTAGGTTGAATGAGAAGATTGCCACTAGTATCGGTAACGCGATTGTTATTTTGGTTAACTATATAGTAAGCGCGTGAACAGGTTTTCCAATTACTCGCTATAATTATTATTAGAACTGCAATAATCAGAGTTGCAAATAATCCACCCAGAATTAGAAAAGTTTTTTTCATATAATTTAATCTTTTATATCCCCTCTTTTTTGAGTTCTTCTATTGTCGCTCGGGCTTGCTTGGAAAGTTTGGACGGGAGTTTTATATTTAGTTTTATGAGTAGATCCCCTCTTTTATTTTTAGACATTGGCACGCCTTTGCCTCGCACTCTTAGAATCTCGTTTATCGTCACGCCTTCCGGTATGGTGACTTCAATTTCTCCATCCAGGGTTTGAATGGGATATTTGGTGCCGAGAAGCGCGTCGGAGAGTTTTAAATTTAAATTCATTACTAGGTCATTGCCTTCGCGTTTAAAAACCGGGTGCATTGCCACATTTATTTTTATATACAGGTCGCCGGCCGTGCCATGCGAGACGGCTTCACCCATCCCCGTCATCCTTATCATCTCACCATCGCGTATACCCGCCGGAATAACAACGGAAATTTCTTCTTCACGGCGGAACACTCCTTTGCCTTTGCAAGTTTCGCATTTCTCATGTGGCACCGCGCCTGTTCCTAGACACACTTCGCAGATTTTCGTGCTGGAAATATTTCCAAAAATAGTTCTCTTGGCTTCACGAATTTTTCCTTGGCCATTGCAGTGTTTACAGGTTTCCATCTTACTGCCCGGCTTTGCGCCGGAACCGTGGCAAGTCTCACAGGTGGAAGTTTTGGTTATTAAAATTTTTCTGGTCACGCCAAAAACAGCATCAGAAAAAGAAATTTGAATTTCAGTGGAGATATCTCGCCCGCGTCTTGCTTGCGTTCTCTCTCCACCCATTCCTCCACCAAAAAAGTCGCTGAAGATGTCGTTTAAATTGCCAAAGTCGAAATCCGCCCCGCCATTCTGCTGGAAACCACTGAAATCAAAACCCTCAAACCCTTGACCGCCCTGCTGATATCCACCACCTCCCATATTTGCATATTGCGAGCCGAATTGATCATATTTCGCGCGTTTGTCGTCGTCAGAAAGAGTTTGATAAGCCTCGTTGGCTTGCTTGAACTTTGTTTCGTTGCCACCTTTTTTATCAGGATGATACTTCTGCGCCAACTTATAAAAAGCCTTCTTGATTTCATCCTTGGAGGCTGTTTTGGGAACGCCTAGAACTTCATAATAATCTTTTGACATAGGGGTATTATACCCGGTAGTGAGACTTGGTCAAGCATATTAATGCGCGATTACTGTCGCATGACCAAGCTCTACTACCGGGTTAGATCATCGGCTCGGCTTCTCCCGACGCTTTCGTGGTTTTCCCAACGTTCTGATTACTATCAGAAGTCGGGACCCCGACCTCTTCGAGCGTCGGGGCTTCTTCGTCTGCTTTTCCACTCTTTTCTTTTTCTTTTCTTTTTGCCCGGCCTTCAATAATTGCTTTTTCTTCGGCGCTACGAATAATAGTCGCCTCTTCTTCAGCAATGAGTTTCGCCGCGTCGCCCTTCGGTATCGAATATTTTCGGCGAGATGCATCGATAATTTCCTGCCTGTAAGACGGGTGAGTCGGAGGCAACACGCGCAAAGTCTCTGCGGAAAACGGATCATAAGATTCTCCGTCGATTGTCATTTTGACATAAATTTCTCCGACAGCCAGATTGATCATATCTTTCACGTCGAAGACCGGCGCGAATTCCGGCTTCATTTTCACGGCATCTTCACCACCCACGCGGAAAGTAATAATACTACCACAATTACCGAGCACCGCTTGGTGAACCTTAGTGATAATCTGCCCCACATATTGATGAGCGATGGTCAAATTGAGCCCATATTTGCGGGCCTCCGACAAAATATTTTCAAAAGTTTGAGTTACCACGTTTTGAAACTCATCCACATATATATAAAAGTCGTTGCGTTCAGACTCTGGCATAGCCGCGCGTTCCATTCCGGCTTGTTTTATCTTCGTCAAAAACATCGAACCGAGAAATGAAGAATTTTCTTCACCCAGGCGGCCTTTGGAAAGATTGATAAAAATTATTTTACCTTCGTTCATCAATTTGCTGATATCGATTTTATTTTGCTTCTGGCCGAAAATATTTCGAAGCAAAGGATCGGAGAGAAATTGCCCGAGTTTGTTGACAAGAGGAATAATAGCGTCGGTGTCAAATTTCTCGGACCAGTCGGCGAATTCGATAGCGAAGAATCTTTTCACCATATCGTCGGTAATGTATTCCACAACTTTCTGCCTGTAATTTCTGTCCGTCAACATCGAAATCATGCCGCGCATTGTGGCATGCGGATAGTCTAGAAGCGCCAAGCAAGTAAAACGGAAAACGTGCTCTAGGCGGGGTGTCCAGTTAGCGCCGAATTGTTTCTGGAAAACTTCGATCAATCCCTGCGTCAATTGAAATTTGAACATTGGGTCAACGTTGGCAAGTGGATTAAACGAGGCCGGGAAATCAATATCCGGCGGGTCAATAATGCAAACATCTTCTATGCGCTCTTTCGGAATATAATCCAACATCGCGTCTATCACATCTCCGTGCGGGTCGATAAGGCAAAGGCCGTGGCCATAGGTAACATCCTGCCTTAGCATTAGCTCTAGAAGTTTTGTTTTGCCGACACCGAACTTTCCGATGATATATAAGTGCCTTCGGCGGTCTATGCGTTTTATGCCGAAAACGAATTTCTTTTCTTCAAGTGAGGCCACGTAATTCGTGCGCCCAATGAAAGAAACCTCTTCGGGCTTCACCTTGCCGAAGACGGGCAACTCCGGTGGTGGCGGAGCATATTTGATTATTTGGACTCGATTCGGCTTGGGCATATATGATTTATTCTAACACACTTTTTGTTTCAATTCCCCTCTTGAGGGGTGGCGCTTGCGCCGGGGTGGAAATGCATCCACCTCCCCCCAAAGGGTACTCCTCAAGAGGAGAATCATATTAATACACCTCCTGCTGATAACACTTCTCGCAATAAACTATTTCCGGTCGGTTGGGGGCGTAGGAAGTTTCAAATTCGTTCGGGCAAGGGCCGGTGCTGTGGGTATGGTTTTCCTTATCGCACATACAAACTCTATGCCAAAGTTTAGGAGGATTTACTTTCTTAAAGCGTTCTTGATGACGACATTCAAAACAGTTTCTTGGTAACGGCAAATTGAATCTTTTTAGAAAAATCAATTCATTTTGAATAATTTTATATGGCCTTTTACATGATTCACATTCAATAATTTGATTTAAAATATTCTCATCGGTGTCTTTTATGTGGTCGGGCAAATTCTCCGTGGTAAGAGTAACTGAATATTCTGGTTTTTCTTTTTCAATAAAATTATAATTGTTTTTTAAAATTTCTTCTTTTGTCATAGGAAAATAATCACACGCGACAGTTTCATTGTATCCAAATGGAGAAATTTCTATCGGGAGATATTCTCCATATTTATATATACTCCCCTTTTTATCAATGTAAGGAACATCCATCATTTGTTTTATCATCTCTTCTCTAAGTTGTTCAAATTCTTCTTTAGAATATTGTTTATTTAAGATGCAATAGCTTTTGTTGCGAAGTCCGATACATCCGAAAATATTATTGCAACCATGGCAATTAATAGAATACTCTGTATTCAAACATTCCCAAGCAGTTAGTGTGAAAAGCTGGCGTGAACCATTTACACCAGAATCCATCGCTTCATAAAGCAATTCTGCATTATCTCCGACTCCATAGCCGTCGTAAGAAGTATTCATGCCGTAGGCGACATTTGTCACATATTTGCAATCCTTGACTTCCCCAGGGACAAAAAAGCAATACTGGCAATTATTTGTATTAACAAGATCGTCCCCGGTAACATTAGTGGAATTTATAATATTCGCATATCTTCGAATAGATTTTAATTTTATTTGTTCAAATTTTTCTTTCGCTTTTATAAAATTAACATAACTTCCTATATCTAATTCTTTTAATTTCTTATTATACTCCTCCCTGGTTAGTTGCTCATTCCACATACAGTTAGATTTACTGCGAAGAGAGGTGCACCCAAAGCAATTAATACAATTTTTACAATCAAATAAAAAGTATGAGTTAGTACAAGCTTCGGTATTATGGGAAAAGAAAGTTTCATAACATTTATTTGAGGAAACATCGTCATAGGAAAACTCACATTTAGTAACTGAAAACATATCCATAGAGTCCTTACAGTAATTAGTGCGTGATCCATAAGCAACATTATCCCCTTCCCAAGAAGCCGATACTAAATACGAATTCCTAAATTCTCCTATGTAATTTCCGTAGAAAGTATTAACGCATTTCCCAATAAAAAGATTGGGGTGAGGAACTTTCTCCATAAGTTGTCTAAATTGAGAAAAAAACGGTCTTTTGAAATCGTAGTCAATTCCAAAATCAGTTGGGTTCCACTTCTCACCCCACCAAATATCTCTTTCGTAAACAACAAAAGGAGAATCAGCTGAAAAACAACTAACTAAACTTTTACCAGTTTTTCCGCATTTGTTCCGGTGAAGAGTTCGTTCGTTTCTCCAAGCCATGCGCCGTTGCATTCGGCATTCCGGGCAAAAGGTCGGCGGAGGGACTTTGATTTTTTCGTAAAAGTTAAAATCCTCCGGTTCGATTACGAAGTCCTTTTTACAGTTCTGGCACCGCCTAGTTTCACTTTTCATAATTAAAGTGTATCATATAAATTATGAAAATTCACAGATTTATTGGAACTTTTGACCTCTCAAAAAACGAGATAGAAATAACCAATCCCGAAAATATCAAGCAAATAAAGGGTGTTTTGCGGATGAAAAAGGGTGATATCATCATTCTTTCGGATGGTAAGGGCGATAGCGCAGAGGTAACCATTGCTTCTATGTCTCCAAACAAAATTACAGGGATTGTTAATAAGAATTCTTTCGCGAGGACCGTCCTCGCGAAAACTAAAACTAGAAATGTAAATTTGTACTTGGCAATTTTGAAAAAGGAAAATTTTGAATTGGCGGTGCAGAAAGCGGTTGAGTGTGGAGTTTCAAACATCACACCCATCATTACTGAGCGAACCATAAAAACCGGATTGAATATTCCGCGTCTAGAAAAAATAATTCTAGAAGCGAGCGAACAATGCGGGCAGGATATCGTGCCCACTTTATCCCCTATTTTGAAATTCGAAGATGCGCTTACTGATGGCGCAAAATTTGATGAGAAAATTATTTTTCACTTAGGTGGAAATCCTTACACCATAAATCAAAAAGCAAAAAGCATCTCTATTTTCATAGGTCCCGAAGGCGGCTTTACGGATAAAGAAATTACCCTAGCCAAAGAATCTGGCTACAAAGTGGCGTCCCTGGGTCCGCTCGTCCTTCGCGGTGAGACTGCAGCTATCGTGGCAACGTATTTAGCGGTGCACACACTATTTAATTAATTATACCCCTACCCGACCTCCCCCTACATTAGGTGGAGGAGAAAAAATTAGTAAACTAGCCAAAGGCTAGTAAACCTCCTGTTGGTAACATTTCTCACAGTAAACTATTTCTCCTGAATCTGGACTGTAGCCAGTTTTGAATTCTTCTCCGCACGGAGAATCTTTGTGTACATGAGGTACTGTATTTTTATATACGCCTGTCTCGTCAGTATTCCCAGTGCACATACAAACTCTATCATACAATCTTATTCCTAAACGCATTTTGAGCCTTTCCATTGTACGACAAGCAGGACATAATATCGGTAATGGAATATTATTTTTTTTATAAAAACTAAGTTCATTTTTTGTAACCCTAAAAGCCTTGGTGCATCCATGATTACATTTCGTCTTGTGTCCACATTCAAAAATTTCATTGATTATTGAATCATCGACATTATGAATGTCTTCAGGAATATTTTCTTCAAGAATTGTCGGAACATAATTTTTTGTGTCTACTTCCCTCCATTTATAACCCTTTTCCAGGATTTCTTCTTTTGATAAAGGAAAATATTCTCGAGCAATGGTTTCGTTGTAAGCCCAAGGGCTAAATTCCACCGGAAAAAACTCTCCGTACTTGTATACTCTGCCCTTTTTATCTATGTAGGGCATAGCATCCATATGTTTTTTAATTTTTTCAACTATATCAAAATATTCTTCCTTGCTATACTGTTTATTTAAAATACAGTATTGACTCTTCCTTAGAGAAACACATCCAAATATATTTTCACAACTTCGGCAACACACTGTGTACTCGGCATTGTGTGTGTTTTCTTGAGTTTGAACAGAAAATTTTATATTTTGAACATTAGCCCCGCTTATCATTACTTCGTACAATAATTCTGCTCCTTCACCCCAGTTGGAATAATCGTAACAATCTTTTGCGCTTGGGGTAGCTTGTAAGTACTGGCAATAGCGTAGATTCTCTCCCTCCCGTATCAAGAAAGAATCTTTTACATTTTTTGAATGGGTAATGTATGAACCAGTAGAATTTTGATTTTTTATGCCTTGGATATTTTTATTTGGAAATTTTTTCCAAAAACTTGAAGCTTCCTCCCAAGCTTTTTCAACCCATCCTCTGGTGTGGAGTTTATACTCTTTTAATTTTCTTTCATAATCTTCCTTGGTGTATTGTTCATTGAAAAAACAATAATTTTTATTGCGTAAATTTACGCAGCCAAAACAATTCATACACCCTAGACAATCCTTACAGAACCAAAGATCACTCGACTCCGAACATTGTGAAGAGTAGAACACTTTATAACTTGAAGTAATCCAAAAACTCTGGTAACACATTTCCGCCTTGTCGCAATGAGACATATCTACACAATCTTTTGAATTATCAATTCCATTAGAATACATGGAATCTTCAGTCCAGTTAGAATTGAATATAAGGTAAGAATTTTTAGGATCGGTGGCATTATTTACATAATCACTATTTATGCCCTTGATGACGTTATTACAACGGAGTGGTACTTCTCGCCATAAATCAAACAATTGCGACAAAAATGGTTTAGACCAATCAATATCTTTTGCATAATCCATCGGGTTCCATACATCGGAAAGCCAAATGTCTCGGTCATATACTTTCACTGGAGAATCAGGAGCATACATAGAAAAAATTTCTTTGCCGGAAAAATCGCATTTTCTTTTATACAGCCCTCGTTCATTGCGAAAAGCCCAGCGTCGTTGCGTACGACAAAATGGGCAAAAGGTCGGTGCTGGGACTTTCATTTTTTCATAGAAATTGAAGTCTTCCTGGTCTATCACGAATTCTTGTTTGCAGTTTTGGCAATTTCTCGTTTCCATTTTATTCCAATATTTTTCTCAAAACATCTTCCGGCACTTCCTGTATATTCCCTTTCGTCAATGGCGGTTCTGGGGTTGGTTTAGGTGGCACAGGAATTGTTTCCTCCCCTCCTTTCTGAGGAGGGGTTGGGGTGGTAATTTCTTTTTCTGGAATGGTATTTTTTTCCTGCACAGGGATTTTTGCAGATATCAAATCCTTTAATTTATTCATATCTTCGGCCGTAGCGGCACGATCTTTACTAAATGATACGGGCTTTTTTGTTTCTTCTTTCATTTTATCTTTCAAAGTGTCTAGCGAAATTGGCGTCGGGACAGGTTCTGTCATAACTTTATTTAAGACTTCTTTTAATCCAGGGTTTTCTTTTTTAATTGGGGCTGGAACCTTTGCCGGAATAAATACTTTTTTGATAGAGCCAAGTATTCCCGACTTAACTGGTGGACTGACAGGCTTAACCGTCACAGCTGGACTAATATGCTTTTCTGTATGATGATCTTCCCTTTCGTGATATCTTTCGCCTTCTTCAACTCTACCTCTATCTTTCTGTTCGAACTCAATACCCAAGTCTGCCAAGGGTTTGTAAAATTTTGTCTCGTCATATTTTATTTGGTCCTGACCTTTCTTCTCCACCTTCACTTCGCCGGATTTTATTTTGGCTATGCAATCTTTGCAATAAACCGGCCGGCCTGGCTCTGGCTTGAAAGGCACTGTTTTTTCTAAACCGCAAAGCGAGCACAAAATTTTGAATTTTTCTAAATTTCCACTGCTAACATCGTTGTCATTACCCAGAGACATTCCGCTCCAATTATTTATTTCTCGCTCCACTGTTTCTTTGGATTTACAATAAAGCTGGCGAGATGATTCTATCACTTCTTCTTCAACTTTTTTGTCGCCGGACTTGACCATCGGCGGCAAGGTCTTGGCGGAAAACGGCCTAGATGTCACTCCATCTATCATCAATTTCAAATATACTTTATAGTTTGGCAAATTCACGATATCTCCCGGGGTAAATTCCGGGTCAAATTCACTTTCCAAAAAGTCCGCATCGTCGGAACCAACTCGAAAAACTATGATCGTGCCAACGTTGCCGAAGACTGCATCGCGCACCGCCGAGCTTTTATCCATAACAAGCTGGGCTGTGTACTGGTGGGCCACAGTCAGGTTCAGTCTGTATTTTCGGGCTTCGGATAAAATACCGGCGAAGGCATCCGTCACAAAGTTTTGAAATTCGTCCACGTAAAGATAAAAGTCTTTGCGGTGTTCTTCGGGAATGCGCACACGCTCCATGGCAGCCAACTGAATCTTGGTAATAATCATTCCGCCGAGCAGACTGGAATTGTCTTCACCTATGCGCCCCTTGGAAACGTTGACTAAGAAAATCTTGCCGTCGTTCATGATGTCAAAAATGTTGATGGTGCTGACGGATTGGCCGACGACATTGCGAATGATACTCGTGGAAAGAAACTGCCCGACTTTGTTTTGAATCGGCGCGATAGCTTCATTTCTAAATTTGTCCTGCCAAGCCTCGTATTCGTGTACCCAAAAAGCCTTGATGACGGGATCCTTCAAGTTACTGATTATTTTCTGACGATAATCTTTATCCACCAGCATCCTAGGAATACCGAGCAGTGTCGTACCCGGAGTATCAAGCAATGCCAAAATACAATTGTTTAAAATATATTCCATTCGGGCGCTCCAAGCGTTGGCCCAAATTTTAGTAAAAATACCCATCAGTCCTGAGGCCACCAAGTGTTTGTATTGCGGATCGATAAGTTCCAAGACATTAAAACCAACATGATAGTCCGCATCCGCTGGATTGAAATAAACCACATCTTTCATCCGATGTCGCGGAATAGCCGAGAGCACGCCTTCCACCAGCTCACCGTGCGGGTCAACCACGCAAACGCCTTCGCCATTCTGGATGTTCTGGATAATCATATTGAACATCAGGACGGATTTACCGGTACCGGACTTTCCGAGTATGTAAACATGCTGGCGCCTGTCTTTGCGCTTGATGCCAAAAAGCTGATTGCGGTCACGAAAAGTCGTCAAACCTAAGTAGGTAATGTCTTTATTTATAGGTATTTCCGGAAGGTCCATATGTTAAAATCAATTACCCCGCGGCAAGCCGACGGGGTATGACCGGAGGCCTGAGCTACGTAAGTAATCTAAGTTGATAAGGTGCGCCATCCATCGTCTTTCCTTGGTTGGCGACATACTGTTCGAC
>Ga0182021_10000219_pt1 | contig 57538 bp, 50 predicted proteins | sample 612E3MmetaG_FD_120493 | JGI IMG/M metagenome (GOLD analysis project Ga0182021, IMG submission 120493) | Permafrost microbial communities from Stordalen Mire, Sweden - 612E3M metaG (Illumina Assembly) | ecosystem: Environmental > Terrestrial > Soil > Wetlands > Permafrost | place: Sweden...
CCATCACCACTTTCCGTTTGAATGCCTCGCTGTACACTTTCAGCAGGGGTGCCCTGAACTTCGTTTTCTCCTCCTCTGTCATTCAACTCGTCCTTCCTTGTAAAGCTATTTCAGGACGAGACAGCAAGAACAAAGCCCCAAACGTTCGTTCGGGGCTTGTCGTTGATCATGGCGGGTTGACCACGTTCGGTTTACTTCAATAACAACATCTTGCGCGTCTGGATAAAACTTCCTGCCGTCAATCGTGCAAAATAAACGCCGCTTGAGATTTGGGAAGCGTTCCAGGTAACGGAATATTCGCCGGCAGATTGTTCAGCATTCACGAGATTCGCTACCTCGCGCCCCCGGGAATCGTATATCTTCAGGGTGACACGGTTCTTTGCTGGCAACTGATAGCTGATGGTCGTTGCTGGATTAAAGGGATTCGGATAGCAATCATGAAGGGCATAGGAAGTGATCACTGATTCGCCCATAGAGTGAACAGCGGTTGTTGTTCCTGTGGTGGTGAATTTCAATCCCAGGATCCGATTCCCTTTATAGAGCGTATTCGCTTGTGCTTCGCAGATGTTCAGACTGAACGTATATTTCCCGGTGCTTTGATATGATTTGACAAGGAGCCTGTTCATTCCCTGCTGGACATTGATGTTGACGATCTCTTTGTAGAACTCAGTTCCTGCAAACGTTCTTGTCCCTGCATAATTGTACACGACGCCGCCGTTAAGATAAATCTTCAACGCCTCATCCGATCCGACCCACAATTCAGCTTGCTGTGCGGACGGGGCAGTGAAGTAGCTGAAGGCATAGCTGACAGCTGACTGAGACCCAAGCGTCGAGTAGTAATCGCTTAAGAGAATTTGATCATCGATGAAGTAGACGGGCTGACTCCATCCACCGGCACCCGCAGTCGGAGCGGCAGAGGCTTCGTTCGGAACAAACTCGTGGTCCATCGGAGAACTGATCCCGTTCGTAGGAAAGAACCCGGTCAGCAGCCATGTTCTATTGCTTTGACCAAACGAACAGGGGTTCGTAGTACCGAAAGGCTGAGGATAGCGAAACAGCCTCTTGGTTTGCTCGATCGTTGTTCCCACAACTGTGATATTGCCGGAATTATTCGTACCGAGGCCGACACGTTCCGCCAGCGTGATATGATCGATGTCGTCCGGATTCAGACCCATGATCCGGCAACAGACATTGTCGACAGCGACGGGATCGGCTCCCGCAATGATGGTATTCATTTTGACGCGATTGGAGATCTTCAGGTTTGAATTGTCGAACCTGTCATAGTTTGGACTCTTCGTCGAATCGAGACACGTAATGGCGTCGACAACCGCGAATCGGATACGGGCAATCGATGCCAGATCGACGATCTCCTTGTCCTGCCAGTTATGCCAGGTCGTCGACATCTCGCCCATGTGAAGCAGCTTATGAGCTCTGCCGTCCTGCGCTACACCGGTCGTTTTGTTGAATCCATAGCGCGAGCAAGCCGCCAACCCGATCTGATTTTTCAATGCGCCTGTGTAGCGGAGATCTTTGTGAATTTTCATGACCGGCACCGTGATGTACACACTCGCATGAGTGACATCCCGGTGAACGAAATATCTGCCTCCTTGCGGTTGAGCTTGCCCTCCCCCGGGGACTGCCACCGTGTCCAGCTCTGGCCATGGGTTGGTGTCTGAATTGCCGTTGAGGTTCGAGAGGCGAAAATCGACTCCTGCTGCGAGGGCTTCCGTCTTGAGACCTTGATATCCCGGGACATCGAAGAGCTGCGTCCATGGAGCGGCCGTCGTGCCGCTTGCCTTCTCAAAAGTCGTGTAGGGCCTTGGAGATCCATCGCCCACGATAATCTTGATCCTGCCATGATCAATTTCGTCGACCAGGAAGACCAATGCCTTTACCACACGCACGTCGGTGATGCCGCCGCTTCCGCTGGAATCCTGCTGAACAAGATTTGGTTTGATCAGAACTGTATCACCGCTCTTGATGATGCTTCGAAATCCGCCGGCAAGATCCACAGCACGTCGAACCATTTTTGAAATAGTGGTGTAGGTAATCGCTTCAGAGGTCACGCTGCACGTATCTAATCCGAGCGCAGGATCATTGGATCGCACGATCGAGACCGTCGCTGGTTGTGCCGCGGCCGCCTTGGACTCCGAATCCGGGAAGAAGGACGAATAGACAACTGCGAGTTTACTGTGAGCCTGCGTGAGGTCCCATACAAGGAATCCAAAAATCACAATCACATACACACATAATTTGACGGAACGGGAGATCCTCTTATTCCACGACTGAAGGCTTTTCATTCCTTGTTCTTTCGCTAGAAAAGGGAATACACTACACCCGCAACATACGAGAAGACAAGTGTAAGTGCCAGATAAAATGCGAGGACTCTAATGCCGAGCTGCGATCGATAGGCATACAGGGTCTCAAGTTTTGTTGCCGGTCCTGCGAGGAAGAACGCAAGCATAGGGCCTTTTTGCATCCCCATCTCCATTAATGTTTCCATAAATGGGATTGCTGAACCTCCACACGTATAAAATGGGACTCCCATACCGATAGCAACGAGCGTACTGACTTTTCCGTCTCCTCCAAGAAGTCTCGCGATCGTTTCCGGCGGAATCAAGGCACGGACGGCAGAACTCAGCAAAAGCGCAATCGAGAAGTACTTCAGGATATACTTCGAGTTTGCCACGATATCCTGGGCCAGCGTTTTCTCGCCGGAGTTCCGCAACGAGCGCATTCCTGGCTGCTCCTGATACAATCGCTTGAAGAGTGTTGCAGTCAACATCCCTCCGGTGACAGCGAGAAGGAAGGCTGCGACGGTCCGAGCGATGGCCATGCTCATGCTGATCTGCGTCGCCGTCAAAAAAAAGATCGTCGGATTCATCAGAGGAGACGAAAGAATGAATGCCATCACCGCGCTGAACGGCAGCCCCGTTGCCATCATCGAAAGGCCGATGGGCACAGCCGCGTATGTAGGTAGCGGAGAGACAAGTCCAACCAGGGCTGCAACAATGATGGAAAGAGGTTCGTTGAAATTGGGGTTCAACAGCTTCTTTGTTCGTATGTAGCGAACCCCTGCAACATTCAGTCCTATGCTGATGATGATATAGGGAAGAATCTTCCACCACAGATCGAAGAAGTCTTCAAGGATCCGAAGCGTGTAGGTGCCTTCAAGCCAATTCCGTATGTGATAGTACAGGTCGATGACTGATCTCTCGGTGTTAATATATGAGTACAGGTTGAGCATGAATCAACAATTCTTCTGCCACAAGTTCAAGTCGCATCTGTTCTCAATTGAAGCCATCTCAAAAATCAAAGAACAGAAGAAGAAATGTCACGCCCCGAGGAGCGGGGTCACAAAGTCCCGCTGTCTGGAAGCCGTCCAAAAAGTGCCATTGTCATATCGATCCTGCTTCCCACGGGGAGAAGTCTTTCCTTGATAAGATTTCTCGTCTCCAAACGACGGAGACTCGAAATGACAAGCGGAGCCCTTGTCATTTCGATCCCGATGTTTCCCAATCGGGAGAGAAATCTGATCCAAGCCTTCAAGATTTCTCAGTCTCCCGACAAGTCGGGATCCTACTAAGTGACAAACACGACTTGTTGGACAGCCTCAAAAGCGGGATCGCAGAGAAAAGTCAAAAAATAGAACTCTGCGTAGCTCTGCGTGAGTATTTCTGAGACAGGCTCCAGTGTTTTCTCGAACGACTTAAGGATCGGCCAAACATGCCGACGTCGTCCCCATAGCCGAGCAGGCCGGCTGAGCAAAAGCTGATCCGATTTTGTTATATTGGTGCTACGAAGTGTCACATCAGCTGGCATGATCTCACATTCAACAAGAGGAGTTCAATATGCCCGAAGGTCCGGAAATCGAAATGGAGAAACTGAACGAAGCCATCCATGAGGAAATGGAGAAAGAGGGGGGGCGTTTTCTCAAGCAAATCGCACTGACAACAGCGATCCTTGCGGTATTTGCCGCGGTCGCGGCGTTGAAAGCCGGTTCCACTGTGAATGAAGCTCTCGTTCTGAAGACCGAATCTACCCGTCTCCAGGCACAGGCCTCCGACCAATGGGCCTATTACCAGGCCAAGGGACTGAAGGCCGCTGTCCAGGAAGCTTCAAAGACATCCTGGGAGGCGATCGGAAAACCCGCACCGCAGCAGTTTTCCGACAAGGCTGCACGCTATCTCGAAGAGCAGGTTGAGATAAAGAAACATGCGGAGGAATTGGAGAAGGCACGCGACGAAAAGTCATCAGAAGCTGACCATCTTCTTCACAAGCATCACCGCTTCGCCGACACCGTCGCACTCTTCCAGGTCTCAATCGCACTTGGTGCTATTGCAGCTCTCTCACGCAGTCGTGCACTGTGGATCGGATCGATGGTTGTCGGACTTTCAGGCATCGTACTCTTCGTCATCTCATTCCTTGGCTAGCAACGACGAAAATGGCATGGCAAACGAATGGGTGAAAATCTACGGCGGACCCGAAGGAATTGGATTGGTTCAACTGTGGGTTCCGTGAGACCGGCATATCGATCTTCACCCTGTGAAACGCGTGGCTGAGTACGGGATTCAATAGACGGGCGGAACAACCGATCATACGAAAGGGAAGACAAGAAAACCCGCTGCACATCCCACCAAGAGCCGCACCGTGCAACGGGCTTTCAATTCTCGTGCGAATACATACGCAACGAGTGGAACAATGACTCAGACAGTGTCGGAGAGCAGAGACGTCATCCCTCGAGTTCGATTTCCCTCACGCTCTGTTCGAACCTTCATCCTTTAGAACGCAAACGCCGCCTTCAGGGAAAACTTCAGACCATCTTCTACCGGTACCATCAACAACGCAGGGCGTTCGATCTTAAACGCCGTGAGACTGAGCTCGAATGCCCCATCCACGTTGAGCTTATGATCCTCCCACTTTGCCACACCCCTCATCAAAACCTCTTGGATGACGCCATGAAACGTCAACTTTCCGGAGATCTCGATGCTATCAGCGCGCTGCTTCACGGCTGTGCTTGCAAAGGTGACATCGGGATACTTGATCGATTCGATGACTTCCATCGCGTGCGAATCACGATTCGAATTGCCTCCGTCAAAGGTCATGACGTCGACCTGAGCCGTCACGCTCTTGATTTCCTTTTTTGCGGGATCGATCTCAACGCGGAACCAGCCGTCTTTGCTTGTCGCTTCGATGTGATGAAGCGGGTGGCTCATCCGGTAGGTGATCGAGGATTCCTCTTTGAGGACATCAACTGACTTTGTCTGTGCGAGTAAGCCTGCAGCAGCAATCAGGAACCACGCCACCAGAAGATTCATTCTTGTCATGAGTGCTCCTCGTTCAGAAAGTGACCGTAATCATGGATGCGGCAAATGTCGTCAAGGTAATGTACCCCGACAACTGATGGATGTGCTCTTTCTGTGTACTTGATGATCGGCGACCGATCATGGATCCAAGGATAGGTGTGATGATCATCCCTGCAGCATGGACCCACGCCAGAGTTTTGTGTAATGTCGTTGTGCTGAATTCGTCGCGCCGAATCACAGGGGGCGGTGACAAAATCGAGAGCAAGCCGGTGATAGAATACGTCGCAATCGTCCCGGCGACAAACGCCTGGTGATAGGGACGATACCCGCTGTTCCCATCGATGATCTTTTGCCCGGCATACGCGGCCGATGCCATCAATCCAAGAGTCACGAACCCGCCGATCTGATGGGCGACGAGCATACCCCTTCGGAGGCTGAGTTCGCTTGTTCGAGACTCGGGAGTTAGCGGTGCCGCTATGCCACTCGTTCGGAGAAATCCGTCCTCACCCCACAAGCCTTTTTCCATCCAACTGATGTTATTCGGCAAAAGCTTCCGTGCTGTTGGTCGAGGGAAAGAATCAGAAGGCGCAAGAAACTGATCTCGGGATATCTGGTCTAGCACCAATTGAGTCCGAACGTCAAGCTGAGGCATGAACATTTGGTTCGATTGTGGCGCCGCCTCTGGAACGAGCGGTAACGGGTCATCCTGCCCGAGCATTGTCTGGATGCTCAGCACAGTGAGAACGGCGACCATTGCGATGTATTTCATAACCTTCCTCCTCTGGTATCACATTTCTTAATCTACAGCATGTGTGCGCGCTGCTCAGACACTTGTCCTCTTCTACATCACGAGTAGACCCTCAGCGATGTGCCGTTGAGCGATGTATTGTATTTTGTGAGCCCCTGGTTCGCAGGTCCATTGATCAATGATCCGTCCGTCCCAAAATTCGACCCATGAGCCGGACAGTTGAAGCGATTGTTTCTACTATCGTACTGGACCGTTGCACCGGCGTGAGGACAGACGCTGTACACAGCCACATATTGCCCAGCCGTCGTCCTTGTTACTATGATGCCATTATTGTAGACGTACCCCCCGTTTGTTTTAAGCGCATTGTTTGCGGCGGCCGTCAGGTCGAGTGTGAAATCGACATTCGTGGGGGCAGAGGACACCGGGTTTGCGACATTGCATCCCTCTAGACAAGAACTATAGGCAACGAATGCCGCGCCGATGCCGAGGGAAGCGAGGAATTCTTTACGATCCATAGACCTCTCCTGCTTGGTGTGAGATTGTTCGGTGATGAATACAGTCAGAACATGGCCCGGCCATCGGTCGAAATGAGCATATCACTGCCTAATAGATTCCTACGATCTGGGAAATTGGCGTTCGAAATCAGTTATTCTACTGACAAACGCCGGGAAGAAATGATAGCGCACAGAGCTCTTGATGAACGCAAATCTCTGGAACGAGTTCGTATCAATTCGAGTTGGCTCTGTGGCTCCTTTGTGAGATGAGGAAAAGAAGAATTGGGTTCTTGATCCTGCACATGACCCATGAAATAATAACGAATCGAACCCTCGGAATGTTCCCAATGAGGATTACTTTTTCTTGTTTTATTGCTTGATAGTGTTCGGGATATGAAGAACATCGAGTGGGTCTCGAATGTTGAAGCAGCGAAGCCCTGATTGTTGTCAGGGCTTCGCACGTCCTAGCCACTATTCATTTCATCGGTGACCCCGGAATCCTCCACCGTGCCATCCGCCAAATCCACCACGGTAACCTCCTCTGTACGAGAACCCGTAATAGATCGGAGAATACCATGGATCATAGAAATACGGATAGGCACCCCAATAGTAATCGGGAGACGGAGAGTAGGCAACCTGCTGTGATTGTGTCGAGGTTTTCGCTTGATCCGCCGATTTGATCATCGCGTGAATCACCTTATCGCTCACGCCGCTCTTCTTGAGATCACGAATATCGTTGCTGGTAAGCCGGAAGTACGTGTGTGTCGCATTCATCTGAGCGAGAATAACGTCGTCGCCGACGCCGTCTTTGGTCATTGCGATGACATCATCGACGGTCATTGCCGGGCCCATCAAGGTGTCTTCTTGCACGACATGTCGTCGCTCCCGATGTGCATAATAAGGCGACATGCAGCCAGTACTCAGCAGGCAAATCGCCAAGCCTGCCAGAATGATTGAGTATTTCATGTTCCCTCTCTCCTCTCGCCTAAAGTTGTTCTAGAATAATCTTTGTCAGTAACCAGATGGTGATACAAGCGCTGTGCCGGATCTTTTCAGTCGCTTTCTCTGCGATTTTCGCTGACTCATCGAACGAAATCAGGCAATAATGTCTCTTTTTATGAACATCACCGTCTTTTTTGTAGTCAAATGACAGTGGATGACTCGGAATCCTTGATGATTCTAGAGATCAGGTGAAGAGAATCATTGCGTGAAGAAACGAGACGACCCTGACTGCAATCACTAGATGCCGATGCAAAATGATAAGTTTCAGTGTCTGATGACGAAGAAGTGCGGTTCTTCCATCTCATCGGGGAGATACAATATGCGCACAAAAGCACGGAAAATGTCCTAAAAACCTGCATGCAACCAACTCAATTCACTCCAGATGACCCGGGATGAGAGCATGGGATCATACGTCTGGCTATCCTATGGCGCGTCACGCGACCTTTAATTCTCTTCCTCCTTTGCTTTTTCCTTTTTTTTCGCCACATTATATTAGAAGTGATTGACAGAAGAACAACTCCTGGCTCCACCCTCTGGATGTACTGAGACTCCCCCCTCTCCAGAGTTGATCTTGGCCTTCAACACGAGTTTCCGCTTCACCGTCCTTGAACATTGTGCTTGAGCATTCCGCACCGTAGAGATCCAGATTGTGCAGTTTGGCATCCTGCGCTGAGACGGTTATTTCTTGTGTTCGCCGCTGAATCAACCATATTGAAGTGAGTACTCGATGGAAGAGAACAAAGTTCATACGTTTCACATTCCAGTGATGGGACTGGCTTTCTCGATTGATACCCCGGTCAAAGTCGCCCGATTTGGGATTTCCTCCGTGATCTCGATCGTCGACGATGTCTTGATCGAGCAAATGCGGAAGCAGTATGTCGTCTCCCGAGGCGAGACATATGAACCGATAACATCGAACGATCAGGATTATCGTGCTCGGAGAATCACGGAATATCTCAATCTCCTTCATCGGATTGTGCATGAGCAAATAGAATCGTTGAAGGCGTCTGCATTTGAGAAAGGGAGTGAAATCGCAAAGTACTTTGAAATGCTGGCGGATCAGTCCCCTCTGAAATCAATGTACCGTCGGATGATACAGGCAAAAGATGCAGCCACACAGCTAACGCTTGAGAAGGAGCTGAGGGCAAAGATCGTTGCGGGCAGCATCGACGTGAATATCATGACGAAGATCGATCGCCTTCATCCGGGGAAGAATAACGAAAAGCCTCCGGCAGAGTTTTCAGACGCTCTCTCGTCACTGCGTGGATTCGTAAAAAGTGATCTTAACTCCTCCGTGGTTCTTTCCGCGGGCCTGAATTCACGGTTATTCAGCTACATGGCACAGTTCACCGAATTTCTCCCGGATGAAAACGGCGATTTCCGAAAAAAGGTAACCCTGAAGGTCAGCGATTACCGTTCAGCGATTATCCAGGGAAAGATACTCGCAAAAAAGGGAATTTGGGTATCTGAATATCGCATCGAATCGGGATTGAATTGCGGCGGTCATGCCTTCGCAACGGAAGGTGACCTGCTGGGACCCATCCTCGAGGTCTTCAAGGAAAAAAGATCGGAACTCATCAGCGAGATCCACGAACTCTTCTGCGCTGCTTTGAAGGAGAGGGGTGTCCGTCCGCCGGAATCACCGCTCAAGGTTTCCGTCACCGTTCAGGGGGGCATCGGTACAACGCAAGAGGACAGATTCCTCATCGACTACTACCAAGTTGACGGCACGGGATGGGGATCGCCATTTCTTTTAGTGCCCGAGGCGACCAATGTTGACGAAGAAACGAGAAAGAAGCTGGCGTTAGCCAAGAGAGAGGATTTTTACCTGAGCGACGTCTCGCCGCTCGGCGTGCCGTTCAATAACCTTCGGGATACAACGAGCGAACAGCTTGTCAAGCGACGCGTGCTCGACGGCAAACCCGGAAGTCCCTGCACCAAGAAGTTTCTCATCAGTAATACCGAGTTCACCAAGGAACCAATCTGCACTGCCTCGACACAATACCAGCGACTCAAGATCAAGCAGTTGCAGGGTATGGATCTCACGCCCGATGAGTTAGAGCGGACGACTGGAAAACTGCTTGAAAAATCCTGCCTGTGCGAAGATCTTGCAGCTTCTGCGGTCATTAATAGTGGAATGAACGGTTCTTCCGAACACCCGGTTGCGGTTTGCCCCGGTCCGAACCTCGCGTACTTTTCGAAGATCGTTTCGCTGGAGGAGATGGTAGGACACATTTATGGCCGGATGCAGCTCATCACGACCACAGACAGACCGAACATGTTCATCAACGAACTCCGGCTCTATATCGATTACCTGAAGAAGGAAATCCAGACCCGGTTTGATTCCCTGACAGCGCGGGAGCAGAACCGTTTCAACACGTTCAAAGAAAATCTCCAGAATGGAATTACCTACTACAAGTCCCTCGTTCCGAAGCTCGCTCAGGAGACTGAACGGTACCGTGAAATCATGTGGAATCAGTTGCTCGAGCTTGAGCAGGAACTTATGGACATTGTTGTCCCCGGCGTGCCGGTGCTCATCCAGGCGTAACGGAGAGTTTTCAGATCGACCTTTCCAGGGAGTAGTATGTCAGTCGAAGCAAAACAGTGTTTGAACTGCAGGCGCACCGAAGATGCTGTCCCACTCATTACGCTGCAAATCATGGGCGGGAATCTCTGGATGTGCCCCCAGTGTCTGCCCATTCTCATTCATTCGCCGCAGAAACTGACAGGAAAGCTCCCCGGCGCCGAATCCATGGACGCCGCAGAACACGGTCACTGACAACTAGACTCTCTCTTGATCCAAAAACAAAAACCCCTTCCATGCACTCGGTGCAAGAAGGGGTTTTGCGTTTCATGTTGATGGTCACCCTCATCGAAGCTGAAGGCTGCTGAAGCTGACCTTAGAGCAAGCTACGGCTTGTTCGCCGCGTAGAACTCTTCCATGAACTTCGCCAGGGCTTCGACCGATTCAACCGGGCAGGCGTTGTATTGTGAAGACCGGACTCCGCCAACCGACCGATGTCCTTTCAGACCAACCAGCTGCATCTTCTTTGCTTCTGCCACAAACTTTTCTTCGAGTTCAGGTGTCGGCAAGTTCCACGTCAGGTTCATAATGGACCGATCGGCCTTGTCGCTCACCGAGCCTTTGTAGAAACCGGTATGCGCATCGATCACATCATAGATCATCTTCGCTTTCTTCTGATTGCGGGCTTCGACTGCTTCGAGCCCCCCTTCTTTGAGAATCCACTTCAGGGTTCTTCCGACGACAAAGATGGCGAAGACCGGCGGGGTGTTATACAACGACGCTCCGTCGACATGTGTTTTGTATTTGAGCATCGATGGAACCTGTTGCTTTGCTTTGGTTTCGACATAAGCACGCTTGATGACGATCATCGTAACGCCGGCGGGTCCGAGATTCTTTTGCGCTCCGGCATAGATAAGGCTGTACTTGCTCCAGTCTCGTTTCATGCCAAACATGTCGGACGACATATCGGCAATCAGCGGCACGCTGCCGACATCGGGGACTGATTTCCATTCCGTACCGTAGATCGTGTTATTCGTCGTGATGTGGACGTAGTCCGCGTCGGGCGAGAAGTTGAAACGCTTCGGCAGATAGTTGAAGTTCTTGTCCTTCGAACTCGCGGCTTCGTTCACAGCGCCAAACAGTTTCGCTTCCTTCGCAGCTTTCGTTGCCCATTCTCCTGTGACGATATAGTCGGCCTTCGTCTGCATGAAGTTCATCGGAACCATGGCGAACTGTAAACTTGCTCCTCCCCCAACGAATATCACCGCATAGTCCTGCGCGGAGAGGCCCATCAAACCGAGCGCATCCTTCTCTGCATCCTGAATAATGGCTTCGAAGTCCTTGGAGCGGTGACTGATTTCGAGAATGGACATTCCGAGAGAACCAAGGCTCGCTACGGCATCCCGTGATTCCTCGAGCACCGTGACAGGAAGAACGGCGGGACCCGGATTGAAATTGTGTGCTCGATTTGGCATTGCAAGTCTCCTTTGTCATTTGATAATGAGCATCGAATAGTACACGGCCAATATACAAATTTTTCATTTCATCGAGCATCGAAGTGAAAGAGAGAGATCGCCCAAATTCCTCAACATCACAACGTTGGATGCCGCCGTTGTTTCCGAAATCAGGAATCTGCCTCCCTGGGCAAGGGGTTTCTCCAGTTGTGACTTGCTCAGAATTTTCTTACGTTTCGTCCATAAAATGAAGAGATGCGGAGGAATTTCGAAAAACGGATGCAACCCATCCGAAACTTCATCTCCCATCCGAATATTGTTTTCCTGTAGGAGGCTGTCATGAAGATACTCGTAACAGACGGTATATCGCCGGAAGGCGCAAAAATCATGCTCGATGCGGGTCATGATGTTGACCAGGTGAAGTACACACCGGAAGAACTCCTCGCCAATATTGGAAAGTACGACTCGATCATCGTCCGCTCGGCTACCAAGGTAACCAAAGAAGTAATCGAGGCGGGGAAGAATCTGAAAGTCATCGCCCGAGGGGGAGTTGGATTGGACAACATCGATGTTGAGGCCGCCAAAGCAAAGAAACTCCTCGTGCTGAACACGCCGGGAGCATCCGCGATCTCCGTTGCCGAACTCGCCATCGGTCATATGTTTGCTCTCAGTCGATTCCTGCACATCAGCAAGATGGAAATGATGGCCGGGAAGTGGCCGAAGAAGGAGTACTCCAAAGGCGTTGAACTGTTCGGGAAAACACTCGGCGTCATGGGATTCGGGAACATTGGCAAGGAAACAGCGCGACGCGCTCTCGGCCTCGGCATGAACGTTATGGCGTACGATCCGCCCTTCACGCTGATGGATTTCGTTGTGCGAATCACAACACGGGAGAAGTTGCTCGCCGAATCCGACTTCATCACCTTGCATATTCCTGCCGATAAAAAGGGCGGTCCGGCGATCGGGCGAAAAGAATTCGAAATGATGAAGAAGGGTGTTATCATCGTTAACTGCGCTCGCGGCGGAGTGGTCGATGAAGTTGCGTTGCTCGAAGCGCTCGAAAGCGGCAAAGTTGGCGGCGTGGGAATCGATGTGTTCACGAACGAGCCCCCCACAGATGCCCAGAAGGCCCTCATCAATCATCCGCGGGTCAGCGTCTCGCCGCATATCGGCGGGTCGACGGTTGAGGGACAAGAGCGCGTGGGAATCGAGATCGCCCAAAAAGTAGTAAAGGCTTTTAACCCGGAAGCATTTCACTAGAACTTATCTCAAAACACTCTGGGGAAAGAAAATCGTCTCACGCAAAGACCTGCCCGCCCTGTAGAACTCACTGCGGCAGGCGGGCGCAAAGTCGCGGAAATACGATTTTGTTAATGAGTTTCTTATTTCTCTTTGCGGCTTGGCGACTTTGCGTGACATTTTTGAATGACTTCTAGTAAGGAGTACCAAGACCGCATGTCGACTGTACGTCCGTTCAAAGCGTTTCGCCCAAAGCCCGAGTTCGCAAGAGAAGTCGCGTCAAAACCGTACGATGTGTTGAACTCGGACGAAGCGCGGGAGGAAGTCAAAGGACATCCGCTCTCGTTTCTCCACGTCGGGAAACCGGAGATCGACCTCGATCCGGGAACGGATGTGCACGATCCAACAGTGTACGCAAAGGGAAAAGAAAATCTCCAGAAGCTCATCGACCAGAATGTGCTTGTTCAAGATCCTGAACCCTTTCTCTATGTGTACGCTCAAACCATGGAGGGGCGGACTCAGTACGGCATTGTCGGATGCGCATCGGTGGAAGAATACTGGAACGATACGATCAAGAAGCATGAGCTCACGCGGAAGGACAAAGAGGAAGATCGCTGCAATCACGTCCGCGTAACAAACTCGCATTCCGGTCCCATCTTCCTCACCTACCCGGATAATACCGAGATCAACGCCATCGTGTCAAAGGTCGTCAGCACTCCTCCGGAGAACGACCACGTCGCAGCAGACGGTGTACGGCACCAATCGTGGGTCGTGAAGGACAAGTCTACGATTCAGAAACTTCAGCAGCTCTTTGCGGCAACTCCTCATTTGTATGTCGCAGATGGGCACCACCGTTCCGCTGCCGCGGGAATTGTGGGACGCGAAAGAAAACTTGCAAATTCTGGGCATCGGGGAGACGAGGAGTACAACTTCTTCCTGGCAGTCTGTTTTCCGGCAAGCCAGTTGAGGGTTCTTGATTACAACAGAGGGGTGAAAGATTTGAATGGCCTCTCCTCGACGGAATTTGTCAACAAGCTCAAGGCGGACTTTTCTGTCCGGTCCATTCAGGGCCGCCCAAGACTTTCAAAGAAAGGCGAGTTCGGTTTGTACCTCGAGAAATCGTGGTATGTGCTCACGGCTGCGGATGATCTCCTGAAGAGGAGCGATCCGGTGGAGCGTCTCGATGTCGCAATCCTTCAGAATCACATATTGAATCCTATCCTGGGAATCAAAGATCCCCGAACGGACAAGAGGATTGACTTCATCGGCGGAATACGCGGCATGGGTGAACTTGAGAAGCGTGTTGACTCCGGTCAGATGAAAGCTGCATTTAGCATGTTTCCAACGTCGATTCACGAACTCATCGCCATTGCCGACGCCGGCAAGATCATGCCTCCCAAATCCACCTGGTTCGAACCAAAGCTGCGAGATGGGCTTTTTGTGCATTTTTTGGACTAGGGAATCTGTGAGGGGGTTAATTGGTTAATTAGTTAACTGGTTAACTGGTTAATTGGTTGGCCGAACAACACATCACCGCTCACCGACTAGCTTATCACCAATTAACCAATCACCAACTGACAAGCTTCTGGAGGCATTTGATGAAAGGAATTATCACAATATTGTTGACATGCGTGCTCGTTGCGTGCGCCGTCGCTCAGCACGACATGCAAAAGATGGCGAGTAGCCCTGCCAAAGCCATCGCCATTGTCTATCCTGCGAAGGACAAGACCGTCAAGGGAATGATCACCTTCACACAGACGGAAAAAGGGGTGAAGGTCGTTGCGCACCTCGAGGGATTGACCCCGGGCAAGCATGGTTTTCACGTGCATGAATTCGGCGATTGCAGTGCCCCGGATGCCACCAGCGCCGGCGGCCACTTCAATCCGACACAGATGACACATGGTGGGCCAACCGACGCCACGCGTCATTCCGGCGACCTTGGCAATATCGTTGCTGACGACAAGGGTGTCGCTGATCTGGAATGGTTGGATCCCGTGATGCAATTGACCGGACCTCAATCGATTATCGGCCGGGCGGTCATCGTGCATGCAAAAGAAGATGATTTGAAAACTCAGCCTACCGGCAATGCCGGAGCGAGAGAGGCATGCGGGGTAATTGGAGTTGCAAAGTAGGGATCGATGGCATTGGTCCAAACATGTGGAAGGCCCGGAGCAACCCGGGCCTTTGTCGTTCAAGTAATTTTACTACAGCACGGCGTCATTTCTTCTCCAGCTCATATGCCCGCGTCTTCCCCTTCTCTATCGCCGGAAGCCCTTTCGTCATCCACACCGGCGCCGGCTGACCCATCAGATAGTGATCGAAGAACTGAAGCATGCGAATGGAAAGATCCTTTCTATTTTTCCGCTGAACCAGATTGTGCGCTTCCCCATTGTACGTAAGCATCCACACCGGCTTGTGCAGCCTGCGCAATGCTGTGAACAATTCTATTCCCTGATACCACGGCACTGCTCCATCTGCATCATTCGCCATGATCAGCAGAGGCGTCGTGACGTTAGGGGCTCGGAAGAGCGCAGAGTTTTCCAGATAGAGCATCGGTTTCTCCCACAGCGTGGCACCGATACGGCTCTGCTCTTTTTCATACTGCATCATGCGACTCACGCCTGACTCCCAACGAATGCCACCATAGGCGCTTGTCATGTTCGACACAGGTGCTCCGGCTCCGGCCGCAGCAAACATGGTGGAGTTTGCCACCAAATATGCAACCTGATAGCCGCCCCAACTCTGCCCCTGAATTGCCACCTTCGAGCTGTCAATGAATCCCGCCTCAATCAATTTCAGGATTCCCGGCACAATGCAATCGTACGCGCTTTTGCCGGGATAGCCGACTTTGTACCGGATATCCGGAACAAAGACCACATAGCCGCGGCTGACAAACAGAGAGATATTCACTGTTGACGCTGATGGCGCAGGAGCGATATATCGATGGAGAAGGTCCGAGTTCCGTTCATAGAAGTACGAGATCAGCGGATACTTCTTCTTCGGATCGAAGTTCTCCGGCTTGTAGAGAAGTCCGTCGATCGGCTTACCATCTCCGGCTATCCACGAAACGAGTTCGACAGTTCCCCAGAGATAGTCCTTCTGCTGGGGATTGATGTCGCTGATGCGATCGAATTGAGTCATCGTCATATTCGTGATATACAAATCGGGACATTCGCGGAAATTGCTGCGCGTCATGATCAGCTTGTCACTCTTCTCTGCCTTCTGTGGGACCGAGAAAAGATAGGGCTGCAATGCGAGCTTCCGCGGCGGGAGACTCTCGTTGAGTTTCAGGGTGTAGAAGCCTGACGACTTGTCGGCATACGAGAACCCATCCAGGAGCACCTGTGCGTCGGGATTCAGAAACTTCTCCTCGCGATCCAATCGGACATACCGGAAGCGTAGGTTCTCCTTGCGCCCGATGCGGGTAAGGTTCTCTGCCGGACGTTTCCCCTCCGGATCGAGCCGCCAGATGTCGTGACGATCATAAATGAAAGCATCTTTGTCATCCTTCGTCCACCCCATCATTCCATGCGACGGCGGATCGCCAGGTACGTCATTGAGCTCATTGTAGACAGGGAATGGAACCGTCGCAGAAATGTTGACGGTTTTCTCCTTCTTCACGGAATAGGCTCGCCAACATGTATCTTCTTCTGCATACCAGGCAATGTACTGCGCCCCGGGGGAAAGAGCAGCGTTCCCCTGAGTTTTCGTCGCAATCTTCTTTGCCTCTCCGGTGAGGAGATCGACGAGATACACATCACGATACACCGCATCCCACGAAATGAGCTGACGGTACGGAATCTCCGAGACGCCAACAGCGATGTCCGCGTTCCCTTCGACTCCGGCGGTGACAACCGGCAGATCCGGGTTTGCAAGCTGAACGAATTTCTTTTTCTTCAGATGAACCACCGCCGAATAGGTACGTTTCTTTTCGTTGTCAAGGTTCTTCACCTGATGCGACTGGAGATAGGGATCCTGCCAATTCCAGATATCCAATTTGGCGGTTTCCTCATCGTTCATCGTCGAGTCTTCCGGCATCGGAACGGGAGCGGTGCCGAAGAACAGCCGCCTTCCGTCCTTGGAAAAGAAGATTCGCCCGTTCTCGCTCACAAGCCATTTCTTCGGCATCCCCTGCGTCAGAGTATCGACGAGCAGGTCGGCAGACTTCATATTTTCCGCCCAATAGAACAGCGCATAGTAACGCTGCTTGGTTTTGGATGTATCCCGATCGGCGACGAAAGCGGCTTGCGTCCCTTCTTCATCGCAGACCACTCCTTTGAACTTTCCTTTACCCGACGCAAGCGTGTCGCAAAAGAACTTCGCAGTATCAACGGCTAATTTCTCCGTGTTCACAGTAAATACACCCGCCTTGATCGTGCTGTCGTTTCCGGTCGTTGCCACGATAAACCGTTTCCCGTTTTTCGAGAAAGCGAATTCACTACCAAATGGAAACGTGTATTCTTTGTTCATGAGCAGATTCCGAAGCACGACCGTTGTTCCTTTTTCTTCTTTCTTTGAAGTTTCCTCGTCGGCCGGATCCGCCGCATCATCCTTTTTCTCGATAGTCTTCTTCGCTTTCTTCGAAGTGTCCGCTGGCTCCTTTTCGAGCTGATAAGCAAGCCATCCTGATCCCTTCTCGGGAAGCTTGAACGATTTTACACGAGGAATCTTCGTGAGTTTCGATGTCGCCAGATTGTAGATACCGAGAGAGTCCTTCGGCAGATCGTCCTCCTTCTTCTTGGCGATCTTCAGCTTTTTGACTTCCGCGTAGAAAGGCTTGATCGAGAAGATGACAAAGTCAGATGCTTCGGAGATCTTTTCGTTTATTCCACGTGGTATTGTATCGTATGTGTTCAATGCCGCGTTAAAGAGAACGAGATGCGAATCCCCTTCCTGAGGTTCTGCGGAGTACACGACCCACTTTCCATCATTCGAAACCGATTCCCAGCTGACCCTCTTCCAGCCGTCATAGACATCGTGACTCAGAGGTTTTTTTGCTGTCGTCTGGCCAAACACGGTCTGTGCAAAAGCAACGACGAGCATAACGAGAATGATGGTGCGAGATTTCATGGGAACTCCGGATGGCGGGTTGTGGTGAATTGCTGACGGGACTCATACAAGTCGGCGTGCAACGATGATACCAATATTCTCGAATTCATACAAATTGAATCTGAGATTGCAGGCCCAACCTAATCCTCCCAGTGAATGGGAAAGACGAGAGGGAGATTTCATTCCCATGAAATAGTCTGCAGGCGGGTTCTCCGTTGGCGGGAAGAAATGAGTGATGAAAGAGCGCGCTGGATCCAGCCCAACAGGCAAGGGTGATCAGCGTCCGGCAACATCTCGGAAATCAGCAGAAGAACACAGTCCGAATGCGTTCGGGTCAGTTGAGCTTCACGTTGAAGAAGAGACTGTCGCTCGCAAACGCACTGAAGATCCCCAGGCCATTGTTGACATTCGTCAGAGGCTCGTTAAGAGTGCGCGAGTCCTGCGTCCGCGATCTGTAAAGGTTCGCGTATTCTTTATCGACGTGATAGAGCCTGACAACGTGCTTTCCCGTATAGAGGATGGAGTTATCGTTGACAAGAAAACTGGATTGGTTTGTCGGGTCTGACACAAATCTTCGTGTGAATGTTGAATCTGGCCGGATGAGTTGTCTCCCGGCATCGACGCTCTCCACGACGACGAAGAAGTAATCGCCACTCGGATTGCTCCAGGTCACGACGGCGCTATCGGAACTCGTGACCCGGGTTCGCGCACCGAACCTGGATTGGACGCTGTCCATCTGAAATGAAACTGTCTGAATCGAAAGGCTAATCTGTTCAGGCTTTTTTGGTACGATGGTCTCCGCCGTCAAAGTTTGACCGCCGGCAACGACTTCAATTCTGAAATCGTCCCCCGCATTTACAGTCAAGTCGTTCCCCTGATAGCTGTAGTAACCGGGGCTCCCCACGCTCGGCGAAAGCTGATAGCGCAGCCCGTTCCTCATAAGAGCAACGGAGGCGTTTGATATCGGAGTGTTCGTGGTGTCCGAACTGCCGATGGCAATACTCGACATCACCTGGATATCCTTGACCGGCTGATTGGCGTATAAATAAGCCTGGAGGACAACCTGAGTATCATTGGGGAACACCGGATTATTGTTGCAGCCGGTCCAGAGGAAAGTCATGGTGATCAGGACGAAGGATATTGTTTTCATGATCATGCTCCCTATCGGAAATCCACTTGAACGAAAATCGTTGGCGTAAGACCAAGTCCCGTCACCTCAGTGATGTGAACAGGATTCGAGTTCAGATCGTATTGATAATATGAGATGTTCTTGTGATTGAGAAGATTGAACGCCGAGATCCCAACAAGCCAGTGAGAAGAAGTCTCATCGCCGAACCGTTTTGAAATGCTGACGTCGAGCCTTTGATAGGAGGGCAGCCGGTACGCGTTCTTGTCGCTGACATGTGTGTATTGAAATGAGTTGTTGTCAAGCATGGCGATGGAGTATTGGCTGATGGGTGACGTGTATGGTGTCCCGGATCCAAAAATAAAGTCGGATGACACTGCCCAGCTCCCACCCAGCGACAAATTTCCCACGATCTTCAGCTCGTGTGTCTGATCCTGTTCCGCCGGAAAAGGACTCCCGTTGTTGAAATCCGCAAATGTATCCTCAGCTCTGCCAAGCGTGTAAGAGATCCATCCATTCAGAGATCCCTGTTTCTTCTGCAGGAGGACTTCGATTCCTTTGGCCGTGCCCGATTCGGAAAAGAACCGGTACACATCATCTGCCGTTCGCCGGAATCGCTGACTGAACTCGACAAGGTTACCGAGCACTTTGTAATATGCTTCAACGTCCGCGAGATATTCCTGATTCTCCAGCGAGGCGCCAAGAATGTAGTGAATGGCACTCCCGGGCTGGAGATTGTTCTGGGCCAGCACCCAGAAATCACGGCTGCCCTGGGTCAAATCTTCGTTGATGATCCGGTTTGTGAACTGATGATAAATTCCGTACGCCCCTTTGAAGGAAAGGTACTCTGATACCGCATAGCGCCAGGAGAATCGGGGCTCGAGATATGATTTGTTCATGAGTGAGTAGTTCATCCCGCGTACGCCAAGAATCATGTCGAGATTCTCCAACGGCTTCCACTTGTCCTGAAGATACAAAGCGCTTTGCGTCGCTTGCTGATTCAGATCCAGGAGATTCGCCTGGGACTGGCTGAAGATCGTTGTTGCAGAAAGGGTATATCCAACCTTGATGAGGGAAATCTCTGTTCCAAAACCCAGCTCGTGACTTCGGTCAAGTATCCAGGTGTTGTCCAGTCGGAAGGTATTGTCGTTGATACTATTGTCCTCGTTGGTCGACTGGCTGTTCTGGTTATTGCTGTTTGGATTCACCCGACTGACCTCAAAATGGTAGGCGCTTGTATACTTCGCGGTAGCAAGGACCGCATTGGTGAAGAGCGTCGTGCTCCATTGGTGGAACCACTTTGCGCTCCCGCCAAGATTTCCTTGTCGTGTATCGTCGGTTGTCGAAGGAAGATTGAACTGAAAGCTGGAGTTGCCAAACGACTGGGAACTCGCCTGCTGCGATTTGTCCAGGTCATCCATGCTGTTATAGATGCTCAGTGCTGCGATATCATCTGTTCCGATGTTGTACGTCAACTTCGCATCCAGGTCGTAGAACATCGGGGTCGGGGTTTGTTGGGTCGAAAATGCATTTCCTCGGAATCCACCACCCCCTCTCCCGCCGAACACTCCCTGCGGACCATTCCCGGACGAAGATGTTCCCGTCAGGAAATTGTAGAGGGATGAATATGCTCCGGTCGACATGATTTCTGAATACGAACGGCGGCCGGCTGCTAGAAAAGAGATTTTGTCTGAAATTGGGATCTCCACGAGTGCATTCGCACTGAGCAGATTGATCCCTGCGCTGACATGACTATTTTCGGGATCACCGCTCTTCCCAACCATATCCACGACGCTCGATAGCCGACCGCCGTACTGCGCCGGAAACCCACCTTTGTAAAATTGAACATCTTTCACCGCATCCGGATTGAATGCGCTGAAGAATCCGAAGAAATGGTCGACGTGATAGACCGTCATGCCGTCGAACAGGACGAGATTCTGATCCGGCGTGCCACCCCGGACATAGAGCCCGGAGGACCGATCATTTGTCCCGCTGACGCCGGGAAGGAGTTGCATGGATCGAAAAATGTCGGCCTGTCCTGCACTGGGTAACGTGGAAAGCTGACGTGCCGATATCGTTTGGAGACTCGTTTCGTGTTCCGTCTTCAAAATCGTCGACTCCTGGGAAACGACGGTAACTCCCTCCAAAACAATGTCATGTTGAACCATGCTGATAATCAGGTTGTCAGGATCTTTGACCGGATCGATCTGCAATTCCATAACCTCATACCCGACATAGTGAGCCTGAAGAACAAATTGTGTGTCCGGCACGTTTGTCAGAACGAAGTAGCCTTCGAGGTTGGATTTCGCCCCGATCGAGGTTCCCCTAATGATGAGCAGAGCATTCGGAAGCCTCTCGCCAGACTTGGCATCCTTCACGACGCCGTGGATGCCATGCGATTGAGCATCAAGCGAATCTGCTCCCCAGCAGAGAACGGTGAGCAGAAGCAATACTCTTATTCGAAAACTGAGAGGTTTGGTCATAGCGGGCCCTTCAGCACATCGTTCGTGGAATGAATTGTCTAAATCAAAGATCGACTTCCTTCGGCGCGGCTTCAGTCAAATGCAGCGTGCCAGATCACATGGAGAGTGCCAAGACGTAGCCACTGCGCGTGTATTTTTGGACACCGAGAAAGCCAGATTCTTGCAGGCAAAGGAGGTTTTCATGAGAGATTTTAGGATCGCAGTCAGCCCATCATGTCACCCCGACACGCTTGTCCCGATATGCTTCTGATCGGGACTTCTGGTCGGGGTCTCAAAACGAGGTCCTGAACGAAAGCGATTCGGGACGACATTGTAGGCGGTACGTCTCCCCGACACTCTTTTGGTCGGGGTCCCAAAACGTGGTCCCGAACACCCTTCGTCTTTGTTCGTTTCGACTGTCGTCGAGACTCGCTGCGCTCAGGGTGACTGCATTTCGGGACGACATGAAGACCTGTATGTCACCCCGACATGCTTTAGGTCGGGGTCTCAAAACGAGGTCCTGAACGAAAGCGATTCGGGACGACACGGCAAATCAATCATGGATTGCAGTTGCAGACATTTCTCCCTTCTTTATAGTTGCACTGGGAACTCACAGGAAGGACGGAAAGTGAAGAGATGATTGAATGTTTTTTTGAGGGCATGAAACGCCTCGCCGTGTCCTCCCTTATTGCCTTTCTCTCTCTCCTTTGCATCAGCGAGAGCGAAGCACAAGTTTCCCTCCGGCAAAAGATCGGTCAGATGGTGATGGTCACCATGACGGGAGACTCTCTCGACGGGAAGTCCTCGCCCAGCGTCGACACCATGAAATCTGATCTCGCGAACGGCCTCATCGGCGGGGTCATCATGTTCACCTGGAGCAATAACCTCAACAATCCGCCCCAAATTGCCCATCTCACGAAGAAACTTCAGGAACGAGCGTTCACTCCTCTCTTCATTTGCATCGACGAAGAGGGTGGGCAAGTTGCGCGACTCAGCGCCGCGAACGGATTTGCCAATACTCCATCAGAGTTTCAGTTGGGAAGCGCGAACAACGAGTCGAGCACCAGAGCGACAGCCTCAACCATGGCAAGTTGGTTCGTGCAAACCGGACTTAACCTCAACCTGGCGCCCGTCGTCGACGTCAATGTCAATCCCAATAGTCCCGCGATAGGAGCCCTCGGTCGCAGTTTCTCGTCGAATTCCGACATCGTCGCTACCAATGCCTCCTGGTTCATCGATGAGTTCCACAAGAAGAACATCCTCACGACGTTGAAACACTTTCCCGGCCACGGCAGCGCAGCGACGGATTCTCATCTCGGGCTCGTCGACATTACAAACACATGGTCCGACCAAGAGCTCACTCCGTATCGGCAGCTCTTGAGTGCAGGAAAGATCGACGCGATCATGACGGCTCACGTGTTCAATGCAAAACTCGACAGCCTGTATCCCGCCACTCTTTCGCAGAAAATCCTCACGGGCATCCTCCGGACTCAGCTTGGATACAATGGAGTTGTTGTGAGCGACGACATGAGCATGCAGGCCATCGTCGCGTATTATGGATTTGACGACGCGGTAACGCTGGCGGTGAACGCCGGCCTCGACATACTTCTCTACACCAGCAATCTGCACGATGCCAGCTCTTCACAAGCACGACACGTCGTTGATCTCATTGAGAAGAGAGTTGGCGACGGAACCATCAACGCCAGAAGGATCGATGAGTCCTACAACAGGATTATGGCGCTCAAGAGCCGACTGGTCTCAAGTGGTGTGGTGTTTGCGCTCTCGGCAGTGCCGGACCACTTCCTCCTGAGGAATTATCCGAACCCCTTCAATCCATCCACCACGATCGCCATACAGATCCCGCAGCAAGATCACCTCAGCCTGAAGATCTTTGATCTACTGGGAAGAGAGATTGTCAGCCTCCTGGATGATGATGTCCAGGCTGGAACCAGGCTCGTCACGTGGAATGCGTCAAATCTTCCCTCTGGAATCTATATCGCACAGCTGAGAACCAGCAGGGAAGCTCACAACCTGAAAATGGTGCTGCTGAAGTAGAATCCATCTCAATACACATTGGGGAAAGAAAATAGTCTCACGCGAAGACGCAACGTCGCGAAGAGATGAGTCCTTTTTCATTTCACTCAATACTTGATACTCACATCTTATTATTTTCTTCAAGCTATTCTTTGCGTCTTGGCGCCTTTGCGTGACATTTTTGATGACCGAGTATGTTGTTGTTGCGCACCTCCCCTTTTTTCCGTACCGTCTCAGGAGCGATCGGCGCTTCAACACCCACCATCCGACGCTTCGAAACCCATTCCCTTTTTCCCTCTTCGTCAGGAGTTCGCCATGGCACGCTCGTTCGCAATTCTTCTGGTTGCACTCGTGAGCTTCAACCTGTTTGCTGAATCCCCCAAGGGATATTACCGTTTTCCGGCACTCTCGGCCGACAGAATCGTTTTCACTGCGGAAGGTGATCTCTGGAAGGTCGACGTTCAAGGAGGCATCGCTCAACGGCTGACTTCTCACCTCGGCGTGGAGTCCAACGCTGCAATCTCTCCGGATGGCATCCTCATAGCATTCTCCGCCCAGTATGAAGGACCAACCGAAGTGTACACAATGCCTGTGGACGGCGGCATTCCAACCCGACGGACGTTCGATGGCGAGATAGCGACGGTGGTGGGATGGACACCTGATGGGAAGATCATGTATCAGACTTCACACTTCTCGACACTCCCGAATCGTCAGCTCCTGACCATCAATCTCAAGAGCGGAAAAGCAGAGATGTTGCCGCTCAGCCAGGCAAGCGACGGCTGCTTCGATGAGAAAGGTACGACCCTGTACTTCACGCGTCTCCCCTTCCAGGGAAGTCACACGAAACGCTACAAAGGCGGAACAGCCCAGAATCTGTGGAAATATGAAATCGGCAAGCCTGAAGCATCCCTGCTCACTTCGGACTTCGCCGGCACGAGCAAGACCCCGATGTACTGGCACAAGCGCGTCTATTTCGCCAGCGATCGCGATGGAACGATGAACATTTGGTCGATGGACGAGGGTGGGAGAGATTTGAAGCAACTCACCTTCCACAAGGGCTGGGACGTAAAGTCGCCTTCACAGCGCGATGGAAAGATCGTCTATCAGGCCGGAGCGGATCTCTATCTGCTGGATCTTAAGACGGATGCCGACAATCTCGTACCGATATCACTCGCGTCAGATTTTGACCAGGAGCGCGAGAAGTGGGTCAAAAAGCCCATGGACTATCTCACAGCGAGCGCGCTCTCTTCGAACGGCGACAGGATCGCTCTTACCGCACGGGGACAGGTGTTCGTGGCACCGGCCCAACAAGGCAGACTTGCGCAAGCCACACGAAAGAGCACCGTTCGATATCGCAATGCCCGGTTCATGCCTGACGGCAAGTCACTCCTGGTTCTTTCGGATGAAACCGGTGAACTTGAATTCTGGAAGGTTCCTGCGAACGGCGTGGGCACTCCGGAACAACTGACGCGGGACGGAAGGGTGTTTCGGTCGGAAGGTGTCCCGTCTCCGAACGGCAAAATGTTCGCGTTCACTGATCAAGATCAAAAACTTTGGATTTTCACCATTGATCAGAAGAAGATGACTGAGGTCGTTGCCTCGACGATTTCCGGAGGCATCGGTGATTTCAGTTGGTCTCCGGACAGCAAGTGGCTTGCATTCGTCTCATCTGCAGACAATTTCAATCAACAAATTAAGCTCTACCACGTCGCTGATGGCAAGACGACTGTTCTCACAAGAGACAGGGTCGAGAGCTACAGTCCAACGTGGAGCGAAGACGGAAAATGGCTCTACTTCCTTTCGGACCGTTACTTTCAACCCTTGGTCTGGAGCCCGTGGGGGCCGAGACAACCCGAACCATTCTACGACAAGACCACAAAGATTTATCACGTTTCTTTGAGAAAAGACGGGCGCTCGCCGTTTCTACCCACCGATGAGCTCGTTGCAGTGCAGCAGGAAAAAGACAAAGAGAAAGAAAAGGAAAAAGAGAAAGACAAGAAGAAGGATGCAGACGACGAGAAAAAAGGAACGACCGTTGATGTCGTCATCGATCTGGATGGTCTGCAGGACAGGATATGGGAAGTTCCGGTGAGCGCTGGCAACTACGGCAGCCTCACGATGAACGAGAAAAACCTGTTCTGGCAGGAGTCGGATCTTTCTCAGGACTCGAAAACCAAGCTCGTCGCTCTGGAAATAAAGAACAAGGAGATCTCCTCCAAAACGCTGGTCGACGATATCGGCGGATACGAAATTTCACGCGATGGCAAGAAGATCCTTGTGTGGAAGAGCAAAGCTGCCTATGTAATCGACGCATCTGCCACGCCCCCCTCGGACATCGGAAAGAGCAAGGTGAACCTCGATGACTGGATGATGACGATTAACCCGCGGGATGAGTGGCGTCTGATGCTCCGCGAAGCGTGGCGGCTCGGCCGCGACAGTTTCTACGACCCCAATCTCCATGGCGTTGATTACAAGGGGCTGCTCGACAAGCACTTGCCCCTCGTCGATAGGGTAACGGACCGCGACGAGCTGAACGATCTCATCTCAAGCCTCGTCGGCGAACTTTCCGCTCTTCACACATACGTCTCAGGTGGGGATCGTCGCGTTGCACCTGATCAGATCACTCCGGCTTCTCTCGGAGCCGTCCTCATCCGTGATGAAAGCTCCGGCGGATACCGCATTCAGCATATCTATCGGGGCGACCCTGACTATCCGGAGGTGTCGTCCCCGCTCATCAGGAACGGTCTCGACATCCACGACGGAGATGTCATCAAAGCCGTGAACGGGATTCCAGCACTGTCAGTCGAGTCGCCGGCTCTCCTGCTTCGGAATCAGCTCAACCAGCAAGTGCTCGTCCGACTTACGTCTGCCGGTTCGGGCAAAGAGTTCGACGCGATCGTGAAACCGATTTCGCAGTACGACGAATTCAACCTTCGCTACACTGAATGGGAATATACGCGGCGACTGCTGGTTGATGAGGCAAGCACGGGAGATATCGGCTACGTTCATCTCCGCGCAATGGGGGGCGGCAACCACGCAGAGTGGGTGAAGAATTTTTATCCCGTCTTCAACCGCAAGGGCTTGATCATTGACGTCCGCCACAACAACGGCGGCAACATTGACAGCTGGATTCTGGAGAAACTGATCCGCAAAGCGTGGTTCTATTGGAAGAACCGACAGAATCAGCCGACGTGGAATATGCAGTACGCATTTCGGGGACATCTGGTGGTGCTCTGCGACGAACGGACAGCTTCCGACGGCGAAGCCTTCACCGAGGGTTTCCGCAGGCTCGGACTTGGAAAGGTCATCGGCACACGAACGTGGGGAGGAGAGATTTGGCTTTCCAATCGGCCATGGTTGCAGGACAGAGGATTCGCTTCGGCAGCAGAGACTGGCGTCTACGGACCCGAAGGAGAATGGCTGATTGAGGGACATGGGGTCGATCCGGACATGGTGGTGGATAATCTTCCGAGAGCGAGCTTTGACGGCAAAGATGCCCAGCTGGATGCTGCGATCAAATATTTACAGGAGCAAATCAAACTTCACCCGGTGGAGGTTCCGCCTGCTCCGAAGTTCCCGAACAAGGCATTTGATTACAACAAGAAGTAGACTGCGCGATTCAGAAACACAAGTCGATCAGGATGTGCTCGCCGGCACATCCTGATTTTTTTTGTTAAACCTCGTCGGATGTGCGATTGTCTCACATACAGACGAAGCAGAACATTCAAGACGACGATCGTTCACAAACCAGGGGAAGGAGTTCAATCATGAAACGGACAATCATAGTGGGGTTGGCGATGATGTTGCTGGGAGGCGGGTTGCTCGCTCAGGAACTCAAGCAGGATGTGAAGGAAGTTGCGAAGGACAAGAAAGAACTTCGCAAGGATGCCCGCGACCTGTCAAAAGACAAGAAAGATATCAGGCATGACCGCCGCGACGTTCGCCAGGACAAGCGTCAGATCGCCGGTGATGCAAAAGCCCTGAGTGCTGCGAAAGTCTCAGGCGATCCGAAGGCTATCGTGAAAGCGAAACGCATACTACAAAAGGACAGGCGCGATTTTCATAAAGACAAACGTGATTTGCGCAAAGATCGCAGGGATGTGCGCCTGGACAGGCGGGATGTCCGCACCGACGTGAGAAACCTGAAAAGTGACAAGAAGGATCTCCGTCAGGACGTCATCAAAAAGAATTCACAAACGCTGTAATCCCTCTCTTCCAAACCAGCCCCAAACAAAAAGCCCTCGAGCAATCGAGGGCTTTTGCTTTTCATCGTCATTCCCGCGAAAGCAGGAATCCAGATCTATGCTCAAAGCTGGTTTCTGGACCCCTGCCCGCCTGCCATGAACGCTATGTGTAGTCGGGCAGGCTTGTGCAGGGGTGACTTGCCATTGGTTTTGTTCACGGCTTTGAGAAAAGGCTCGTTTGATACGCCCAACATTTTCCTCATGCACGCTCCTTGGCCGTGCGTTGAAACGCACGGCTTTGCTGAAATCAAACCCTCTGGGTTTTGCTCCTGTTGAAGCCGTCGACTTCAGTCGATGGCGAGACGATTATTCGAGGGTCAATGTACAGGCATCGACGCAACGCTCGGCCGCAACTGAACGGCCTCCATTTTAACGAAAACCGATTCGCTTTTAAGCCCTTCAGAAGATGCCGTCAGCTCAAACGCTCCAGCCTCTTTCAGGGACTGAACAATCACCTGACATTTTCCGTTAAACAGCCGTCGTTGATATTGACCGACAAGAACCTTGTCAGGCTCGTGGCTGCTTGGATCGCCGTTTCCCACACCGATGATCTTCCCTTTTCCGATGACGTCGAACCGAACAAGATTATCCGCCACTGACACTTCTCTTCCTTTGTCGTCGAGAGCACTCACGGTCACAAGAGTAACATCCTCGCCATCGGCCCGGAGGAGAGTCCGGTCGGCTGTCAACTTTATTTTCACGGGTTCGCCGGTCGTTTCCACTCTCGCGACGATCTGTTTCCCGTTTCGCTTACCGCGGGCCTCAAGAATTCCGGGCTGATAGGGTACCTTCCATTCCAGATGTGAATTGACCTCCATCGTCTTCTTCCCGAGGGATTTTCCATTGAGAAAGAGCTCCACATTTTCACAATTGCTCTGGCACCACACATCGATCGTCTGACCCTCTTTTCCACGCCAATTCCAATGCGGCGCAATGTGAAGCACATCCTTGTCAGACCACCACGACTGGTAATAGAAAAAGTTGTTCTTCGGAAAACCGCACATATCCATGATGCCAAAGTGGGAGTTAATGCAAGGCCAGCTGTAGGGCGTTGGCTCGCCGCGATAATCGAAGCCCGTCCACACAAAAGCGCCTGCCAGCCACTCCCTAGCAGCGTAGAACTTCCACCACTTCTCGGCGGTCGCGCCCCAACTCGGCGGATAAAGATCATAATCAACCATGTATCCGCGCAGCGTATCCTGTGCATAATTACCCCGGGTGCAGAGCGTGCTCGCTTCTTCGCTTCCGAGCAGGATCTGTTCGGGATGTTCTTTTCTGTACTTGTCGATATCGCTGATCGTCATATAGTTGAAGCCGCGTATCGGCAGGATGCTGTTGATGCCCTCAAACGTGTTGCCATTGTTCGCGGCATAGGTGTACAGGCGCGTCGGATCAAGTTGTTTCAGTCGCACAATGAGTGATTGCGCTATTCGCTTTCCGACGTCGGTGTTCTGTATGACCCATTCTTCGTTCCCCAGCGACCACAGGATTACAGAAGGATGATTGCGATCTCGAAGCACCAGTCTCTCGAATTGGCCGATCAGTTCCGGCGTGCTCCCCATCAAACGGTTCTCATCGAGCACCAGCATACCGAGCTTGTCGCACGCTTCGAGCAGTTCGTTCGTCGGCGGATTGTGACTCGTCCTGTACGCATTGCTTCCCATTTCCTTCAGCCGCTCTATCCTGAAATACTGGAGCCGGTCAGGCAGAGCTGACCCGACACCAGCATGGTCCTGATGGTTGCACACACCCTTGATCTCGACGCGCTTGTCGTTGAGGAAGAGCCCTTTGTCCTTGTCGAAGCGGACAGTCCGAATGCCAAATGCAGTCCCCACACTGTCCACCGTCCTTCCGTTTGACTTGACGACTGAGACGAGCGTGTAGAGGTGAGGTTGCTCAATGGACCAGAGGAGCGGATTACTGATGGTCAATTCCTGTTGAACGGTCTTTTGCTCATGCGATGGAACGGCAGCCTCCTGCGACGACGATGCAACGATCTTTCCGTGCTCGTCGACTACCAGTGAAGCCAGGCTGCAGAAGGAGCTAGACTCAGACTGGTTGATTACACCAGTTTGGGCAAACACACGAGCCGCATTCTTCTCCACTGCGGTGTGAATGAAGACCCCGTAGTCAGGGATGTGGACAGGATCTGTCTTGATTAACCAGGTGTGACGATAGATGCCTGCACCCTCGTAGAACCATCCTTCGTACTGACTGACATCGACTCTGACCGCCAGAACGTTCTTTTGGCCATAGCGCAGATAGTCGGTGATATCGTAGCTGAACTCCGAATAACCGCTCAGGTTGTTCCCCAGATAATGGCCGTTGAGCCAGACGATGCAATCCCGGAACACGCCGTCAAATTTCACTTCAAGCCTGCGTCCTTCGTCCTCCTTCGGAACGACAAAGGCACGTCGGTACCATCCAACGGCCGACTTCGCAAATTGGCGGCCGATCGGTTTGTAACCATGACTCTTGACATCCTCGTCTTTCACATTCACAAAATCGAGCTCGACCGCCCAATCATGCGGCAGATCGAGAGTCCGCCACGTGCTGTCGTTGAAATCCGGAAGAATCACGCCTGCAGTCTCCCCTGCCTTCGCAAATGTCGCTTGCACTCCGTAGTCAAAATCATTCTTTGGATCGGAAGCGTCGCCAAGGTGAAATTTCCAGCCGGGATCGAGAAGGAGTTTTTCTCTGACAGCATGAGGAACAGTTTGTGCGAAGGCACCGGATACGCTTTTGTTTTGAGGGAAGGATGGCAAGAGAACGATGAAGCAGAGACTCATCAAGATCGCGGTATCACACCAGATTCTTCTGTTGTTGGAAGTCATGGCACATTCGCCTTTCTCAACAATGTTCACTGCACGCATCCTGGAAGAGGGTCTAGAAATCCGGTTGAAAACCCACCTCTGTGACTGAGGCAAAAAGTAATCATGTCACCCCGAGATGCCTGTCCCGATACTTTTCTGATCGGGACGACAACTCATGTCATCCCGACATGCCTTAGGTCGGGGTCTCAAAACGAGGTCCCGAACACCCTTCGTCTTCGTTCGTTTCGACTGTCGTCGAGACTCACTGCGCTCAGGGTGACTGCATTTCGGGACGACATTGTCTGCTATCGCCTGGCGGCGTCCCGCTCCATCGAGTAGAATTGTCGCGGGAGTGGCGCGCCTTTTCGACAGAGTTTCTACACCACACGCTCCAGTCCACCTTCGCCCATGAAGATGAGCGTGACGCCGATCTCTTTTGCGTACGACGTTATCCGTTCATCCTTATAGAATTCTTTGTAGTAGATGACCTTAATACCACAATTGACCACGAGCTTGAAGCATGCAAGGCATGGCGAAGCTGTGACATAGAGCTCGGAATCGTTGATAGCAACTCCGTTTTTTGCCGCCTGCGCTATAGCATTTGCTTCGGCATGAACCGTCCTCACACAATGGCCGTTGTCGATGTCATGCCCCACATCGTCGCAGTGCGCCGCTCCCCGTAAACTGCCGTTGTATCCGGTCGAGAGGATGGTACGATCCCTGACGATCACGGCACCGATGTGCTTTCGGTCGCAGGTGCTGCGCGTGGCGACCTGCTCGGCGATCATCATGAAATACTCATGCCATTCAATCCGTTTGTCATCCATTGGAATGCCCTTCTTTTGGTGAGACGATCGGCTGCTGGGGAGGAACGTTACGACGTACCAATGATATTCAAACAATGAACTGAAAGCAAGACGGCTGGTGATTGCTTTGGGGTGTCCCCTTCCATTTGTGACATTAGACGCGTATCTTAGAAACCACAGCATCACAAAACCGTACCCTCATCAGACCTGAAGCAGAACCATGGGAAGAATATTCGAAAAACGAAAGTATAAGATGTTTGCGAGATTCGCTCGCATGTCCAAGGCGTTCAACCGCATCGGCAGAGAAATAGAAATCGCTGTAAAGGCAGGGACGGCTGAACCGAAACTGAACCCCCGACTTCGCATGGCGATCCAGAACGCCCGAAGCGTCAATATGCCAAAGGACCGCATCGACGCAGCGATCAAGCGCGCAGTATCCAAAGATACGGCAGGCTATGTGGAAGTGATTTACGAGGGATACGCTCCGCACGGCATCGCGATCCTCGTTGAGTGTGCCACCGATAATCCCACCAGGACGGTTGCCACCGTACGTCATGCGTTCTCGCGCCACAATGGCACACTCGGAGCAAGCGGCTCCATCGCTTTCATGTTTGAACGTAAAGGGGTCTTCCGCATCGCAGCATCCCACATCCCGAATCCCGACGAGTTCGAGCTTGAGATGATCGACCATGGCCTCGATGAACTCGTGCATGCGGATGAGGATTTCTTCATCTACACGTCATTCCATGATTTCGGCAAGATGGCGAAAGCGCTGGAAGAGAAGAGGATCGAAGTCACGAACACCGAACTTCAATACACGCCGACGACCACAAAAGAGCTTTCCGAGGCAGAGGAAAAAGAAGTGCAGGAGTTGATTGACGCGCTGGAAGAAGATGACGACGTGCAGTCGGTGTTTACATCCATGGCATAGCGAGTGGAAACTCGAAATCCAAAATCATAAATCCTAAACAAATCCGAAATTAGAAATTCGAAATCCCCGCGCAACCGACGAAAAGCTGGGACTCGTCATTCTCCAGCTCACCGATCATCGAATGTCGCCCCCCTGCCAACAATTATTCCTTGTGGTGTCTCCCCAGTGACATTTCAACGATCAGGTGGAAGGAACATCCCTTCTACCCGATCGTAAAGACAAGGCACACAAAGAGCCATCAACCACGGTTACCATCTTCTGCACTCCGGGCCACACAAATGGCAATCGCTTTGCATTTTGCCTCTGGCTCTAGCTCGGCAAAATGAGGAGTCGTATATTCCTGCCAGCACACTGCGACTGCAGGCTATGCCAACCTCTGATCACCTCCAACAATATGATCTCGAACAACGGACTTTGGCGTTCACAAAGAATGTCATTTCGTTTGTGTATTCCCTGCCTAAAACAATTCCCAACGGGGAAATAGCAAGACAACTGGTGAGATCTGCAGGCTCAGTTGGAGCGAATTACATCGAAGCAAATGAGTCCTTGGGCAAAAAGGACTTTTTGATGAAGGTTCGAATTTCAAAAAAGGAATCGAAGGAAAGCCGATATTGGTTGCAGCTTGTATCTTGTGACGAGAGCAATGAGACCTTGCGAGTCGGCCTGATACAGGAATCGACAGAACTTATGTTGATTTTTGGTGCGATCCTTCGCAACTCATCCAGATGATATTCAATATCATGATGAACGAATATCGATGCGGTTTTGTCCTGTTTCAAATTTGTGCTTTCGTATTTGTTTAGGATTTCGTATTTCGTGCTTCGAATTTCCTGCACGCAATCACTTCTCCTGAAGCGCAAAAAAAGGCCCCACACTTGCGAGGCCCTTTGTCCTACCAGACCAGCCGCCGACTAGAACCGGCGACTGCAACATGTTTACGCCATGACTTTTTCTGGCTCTCCCTTGAGCAGTTTCAGTCCGTACTCATACCCCTTCTCAAAAGCAGCGAAGTTGAGTTCCTCTGTCCCTTTCGGGACTGAGACCTTCACAGCATTGCGAGCCGCCTCGCGTCCGACAATGTTCGTGATTGCCGTCGCGAAACCGAGCATTACAATATTTAACACGAGTCGTTTGCCGAGTTCCTCCGCGAACCGGGTCGCCGGAATCGAATAGTGCTTGACGTCGCTCCGAAGATTGTGCGTCGCCACCAGGTCTTCTTCCGTCAGGAGCATACCGCCCGGCGCGAGTTCGGGAGAGAATTTCGAATACGCCTCCTGCGACATCAATACCATCACGTTCGGAGCTACGATGTAGGGATAGGTAATCGGTTCGTCTGAGATGATGAGTTGTGCACTTGTTGCACTGCCTCGCGCCTCGGGTCCAAATGCCTGGATCATAGTCGCGTTTTTGTGGTCGAAAATAGAAGCCGCCCTTCCAAGGATGTATCCGCTGAGAATCACTCCCTGACCCCCGAATCCACCGATTTTTATTTCAGTCCTAGGCATGGAACACCTTTCTCATTTCTTCAGAGGGAACGTAACGGTCCCCATATTTCTTCTGATAGTGGTTGTTCATGGCTTCCAGGTAGGTCGGTCGCTCTTTGTCGACGAACTTGCCAACGACAATGTCGCCCTGGAAATCGATCGCCACTGACTTCGTATCGGCACCATTCTTGATCTGGCTGTGATCACGGTAGAATTCCATCTGGTCGAGACCGTCGCCAAGCTTGTTACGGCGGCTATAAAGCGTCGGACACGGGGCCAGAATCTCGATGAACGAAAAGCCCTTCTTGGCCAACGCTTCTTTGATCGACTTTGTCAGATGTCTGACGTGGTGGGCTGTCCAGCGAGCCACATACACCGCACCGCATGACTCGGCGAGGAACGGAAGGTTGAATGTTTCCTCAAAGTTGCCATGAGGTGTCGTGGAAGCTGTCGCCCCTACGGGCGTCGTCGGCGCAACCTGTCCGCCGGTCATTCCATAAATCATGTTATTGATGAGGATGACTGTGATATCCATATTGCGGCGGGCTGCGTGGATGAAATGGTTGCCGCCAATGGCGGTGAGATCACCGTCGCCGCTGTAGACCACGACCTTCAATTCCGGATTGGCCAGCTTGAGACCCGTAGCAAAAGGAATGGCACGGCCATGGGTGGTATGGAACGAATCGAGGTTCATATAGCCCGCCACGCGTCCTGTGCAGCCGATACCGGAGACCACCGCGACTTTGTCTAGATCCAGCCCACTCGTTTGCAGCGCACGGACGAAGCAGTTTACCGTCGTTCCGATACCGCATCCCGGACACCAGATATGAGGCATCCGATCCATGCGAAGGTACTCTTCAATGGGATTCGCCGGGATATTGGCTTCAATTTCATAAAGTTCTTCTGGCATGATCACTTCCCTCGAATAGATTTTTCAATTGCCGCCAGGATATCCTTCGGCTGATGAACTGTTCCGCCGGCGTGAGGCACGGAAACGACATTGCACTTCCCTGCTGCACAGCGTTCGACTTCATACACCATCTGTCCCATGTTCAATTCCGGCATGACGATCGCCTTCACACGCCCAGCCAGCTCCCTGATGCGTTTCTCGGGGAACGGCCAGCACACGATGAGGCGGAGGTGTCCGACCTTGAGCCCTTTGGCTCGCGCCTGCTCAATTGCCGGTATAGCGGTACGTGATGTGATACCAAAGGTTACAACGACAATATCCGCGCCTTCGACATTCTCTTCTTCGTACTTGATGATGTCATCAGCATTGAGTCGGATCTTATCCATCAGACGTTGGACAAGCTTTGCCTGTGTGGCCACGGACATGTTGGGATATCCCTTCTCATCATGGGTCAATCCCGTCACGTGGATCTTGTAACCGTCGCCGGCCTTCACCATCGTCGGAACCAGGTCCCGACCGGCCTCAAATGCCAAGTAATTCTCCTTCGGCCCTTCATACACTTTTCGATTATGCACTTCGATCTTTTCTGCCTCCGGGATGACTACTCGTTCGATCATGTGACCGACGCACTCGTCCATCATCATCATGACCGGAACTCGGTAACGCTCGGAGAGATTGAAGGCATGGATGGTGAGGTCGAAACATTCCTGCGGAGAATTAGGCGCTATGGCAATAATCTGATAGTCGCCATGAGAACCCCACCGTGCCTGCATCATATCGCCTTGTGCCGGCATGGTGGGCAAACCGGTCGATGGACCTGCGCGCTGAACGTCAACAAACACGCACGGCGTTTCGGTCATGGCCGCGAATCCGATGTGTTCCATCATCAGCGAGAAGCCGGGACCGGACGTAACAGTCATCGCTTTCTTGCCGCCCCAGACTGCCCCCTGGATGGCGATGGATGAAGCGATCTCATCTTCCATTTGAATGAAGACGCCGCCGACGAACGGAAAGCGGTCCGCAATGCGTTCGACAACTTCTGTCGATGGTGTGATGGGATAGCCGGCAACGAACCGGCAGCCTGCCGCGATGGCTCCTTCGCTGCACGCGTGGTCACCGTCAATGAAATGAGCTCCAGTAAGAACTCCGATTGGATCTGCGTGCACGGTCAAGCCTCCTTGGATTTCTTCTTCATAATGTAGCCGTAGATTGCGAAGTCAGGACAAACCATCCCGCAGATGTCGCATCCTGTGCAGAGTTCACGCTTCACCAAAATCGGTGTGTGGTAGCCTTTCGAATTGTATTCGCTGGCGAGCTCAAGCACTTCGGGGGGACAAAACTCAACGCAGAAACCGCACCCTTTGCATCGTTCTGCAGAGATGACGACACTCCCTTTAGCAGCCTTTTTTGTTTGTTCTGCCACTTCAGCCATATCCACCTTCCCTTATAGATTTTTGGGTCTCAAAAATGATACAATTTGCATGCCGACCACAATTCAGGCCGTTTTCGGCAAATTTGCCTACAGGAGGTAGATCACGGGCTCGGGATTCCTATTTCTGGAAACAGGAATCCGATTCATGGGTCTGACGGAGAACCGGCAATAGGTCTGGAACGGTGTTCAGCAGTTACGAGGCTTGCTTAGAATTTGTAAGTGTATTTGGTCCAGAGCTCTTCCTGCAACTGCCAGTATCGCGACACGGCATCGTCGGCAATCTTCTGGCTGTATTCTGTGAGAAGCCGTTTCGCTTGCGCAGGATCTTTCTTATACATCGCGAGCATTTTCGCTTCGAACTCAGATTGATTGTTGAACGCCCTGGTTTCTATCTCCCTCCAAACATGCTCGACATCTTTCGTCATGTCCTGATACCTCAGATAGCACAATTGCCCGACGGATCTGAATGCCCACCATGCACAGTCCCGTCGGAATTTTGCGCGTCCGTCAACCATGTAGCTTTTTGGCATACTCTCGATCCCGCAATAGAATGGAGTATGCGGAGTCGTGACAGGATTGTCGTATCCCAGCCAGACGACGCCGCCGATAGGATCCGGCAGCCAGCTTCTTGATTGCGTGACTTGCACATATGTCGCACGCGCGCAAGCGATCGTTCGTTCACTCCTCACGTTGAATAATTGCTTGTAGTCATTGTTCATGAAGGGATTCGCCACGGGACTCTTGATGACCTTTCCGCTCTTGTCCTTCGCGATCACCCCGTTCGTCATGTCAAAATCAGTGTCCTGGTAGTAGTCACGAAACATTTCGAGCAGATCGTTCACCGAGAGTTTCCTTTCCGCCTTCACGGAGAAGGGAAAGTTCTCCGAGTTCGGATCCAACTTCAGAGTCGGAGCCGCTTTGCTTAACACGCGCCACTCCCTTCGCCGGGCATACATGCCGTTCCGGTCCGCGTACGCGTAGCAGAATTCAAACGGCTGACCGCTCTCGGGCTTCCACCATCCATTTTCCTGAGCCAGCGAGAATACGTTTTCGGAGGCCATGAAATTCTCCGGGTCCTTCAGATTGATTTGACGGATCCTGCTTGCGTTCGCCGATACTCCGACATGATCATCGGGTATTCGTACGGCTGCCCAAACGGCCCCCTTCTTTCCCTTTCCAGGGCCAAGGATTTCGAAATGCCACGTTTCCTTCGTGTCTGCAAACGTGAAACATTCTCCGTAGTCGTTGTAGCCATACTGCTTCGTGAGCTGGTCGATGATCCTGATGGCATCCCTCGCCGTGCTCGCCCTTTCAAGTGCGAGTCTGTAAAGCTCAGGGCAATCGAGAATACCTTCGTCACTCTTCAGTCCAATTTTTCCGCCAAAGGTCGTCTCCCCGATGGCAAGTTGGCGCTCATTCATAATCGGATACGCTGCATTGATGTAGGCATAGGTCTCCGGAACCTGTGGTATATCACCGACGGAGATCGCATCCGGATCGTTCGGCCCCTTGGTTTCTTTCGGACTCATGTAGACAGGCGCCATTTCCCCCGACTTGTGCTTCTTGTTAGGCACAATAATCATCCACGTTCTGTCCGACTGCGAGTCGCATGAATGCGAGGTCATCGTTGACCCGTCGATCGAGGCAGCTTTGCCGACGATGATGCTGGTGCAGGCGTCGAAATCCAGCCGGTTACCGAGGTTTTCGTGACGGATCGACGTGCTGCTCAGCGTGAAGAAGAGTACGATGATGATCAAGGACCCGAAAACATGAATGGGTTTCTTCATGGCGTTTCTTTCAAATGGTGAAATGTTTGATGCTGTGGAGCAAGACTTTTTGTTTGTCCTTTTGTGGTCAGACAAGAATGTCCGACCCACCGCGATGAGTCTTCGTAGGACAAACATTTGGCGAAGCCATCCCATCGGGACTTGTTTGTCCGGACGGACAGCTAATACCCCAGCTCTTCACCCACGAGGAAAACGTTCAGCCGATCCTTTACCCGGTTCGACTCGATGATGGTGATCTGGCTGCACGCTCTCGCCGGTGGGTGACAGTTCTCGTCATCGCAGAAACCCGTATGAGTACACGGCGTATCATACCCCAGGCGGATGCAATTCAATGGTGCTGCAACGTCCTTGATGCGCGACAGACCTGCTTCCAGAGATGGAACGATCTTGTTTACTCCGACCATGAGAATGACTTTCTTCGGACCGAAGATAAGTCCTGCGACTCGGTTTCCCCGGCCGTCTTCGTTTACCAGCTTTCCATCGGCAGTGATTGCGTTGCAGCTCGACACCAGGACGTCGGCAGTCATGCCGCGAAGCATAATTCGCTCGACTTCTTCACTGCTGATACCAAGACGGTAGCGGTCGAGCAATTCGATAGTCATCGATCTCAGCGCCACGAGCAGGCCGGATTGCATCACGGAAACAGAGCCGCCAAGAGCTACTGTCGCTTTCTGCGGTATCAACTTACAGATCTCAACAATCGATTCTGCCGCAGTGCGATGGTAGAAGGCGTTGATGTTCCGCTTCTTCAGGTTCTCGATGACGAATTCAGCCTTGCGTTGATAGATCGCTTCTTTCGGCTTTGTGATGATCTCGTTCAAATCCATCATGACGGTTGCCATAACAATCTCCAGGATTGGTGCATCGACAAGTTCAATGAGGTGTTCGTGAATGAATGTAACATCTTTTCCAGAAATCCTCTCATCCAAAATGCATCGAAGAGCGGACCTAAAACACGAATGCGCTGAACGGATTCAGCGCATTTCTTCAGGATGTGATGATTTCAACGGTTACACCGTTGCCACAATTGCGAAACCCAGTTGCTCAACTCAGTGATGCCCACCGGGACCATGGACATGACCATGGTCGAGCTCGTCGGGAGTTGGCTCCCGGACACCGACCACTTTCACTTCGAAATTCAGCGTCTTGCCTGCGAGCGGATGGTTTGCGTCGACGGTCACGCTCTCTGCTTCGACTTTTGTGACCGTGACGATCTGCTCCCCGGTGCTGCTGTGGACGCCAAACTGCATTCCGATTTGTATGTCGTCGACACCGCTGAACTGGGCCTTCGGGATATCAATGATCTTCTCTTGATCCCATTCACCATATGCATCTGCGGGCGGCACGGACACTTTCAAAGTCTCGCCGGCGGTCTTCCCTTCCAGCGACGTCTCCAGTCCGGGAATAATGTTGCCTATACCGTGAATGTAAATGAGGGGTTCCTGGCCTTCGGAGCTTTCGATCAGAGCACCGGATTCGTCCGTCAGGGTATACTCTATCGTAACGACTTTGTTTTTCTGAATCGTCATTGCAATCCTTTGTGGTTGAGGAGAAATTTGAACTACACAAGATAAAAAGAACCGTACAAACCGCAAGCATTTTCGGGAAGAAGCTCACCCGCCTGTGGCTTCAATTTGTTACTCACTCTATCATCAAGATGAAGGAAGATGACTGGTGGATTGAAACGGTGGTGTGGCAGGATGAGACTGCAGAAAGTTCAATTGCAGAGAAGTATCTCAGCAAGAAGAAGAGATACTGAGGTCGCCAGAAAGCAGTTGGAAAAAGCCCTCCATCGCAGAGGAGAATACACACACACCTCTGCTCCCCTCTCACAACGCTCAAGCCCACACACGAGAGAGGACGATCTTCGCTTGGCTTTGCCAGTCCCCTCTGCGGGATGGCTCGCGTGTCGGCGAGAGGGGATTTACCTGTCCACCGTCTTTGTGGCAGAGGGGTGTGTCATACCTCGGACCTCATCAACGAACTTGTGAGACACGAGACCGGGTTTTTTCAATGAGTCTGCCATGGCGATTTCCGTAAAGACCTTCGAATTACTTGATCGTCTGTCTTGGCTCGACCCTCAGTGCACGATCTCAACGATCGCCCGCTTTGTCGGCGACACTTGTACGCGGACAAGAATTGAATCTCCCTCGCTTGTCACGATTTTTCCGACGCCAACAATGACACAGTTGTCATCTTGCGCGCTCTCAACATAATAGCGCGCGTTTGGGTTTTCCCCCATCGCAGCAATTCGTCCAATGGTCACGCCGGTAAAACTCCTGTTGCCGCCCCCTTGCGTCGCCGGTTTCCAATAGTAGGCGAGCGCCTTCGCAGAGAAGGCGTGCAGGTCGGTGATGATTGCATTTCGAGTATTCTCAATGGCATTAGCTGTGAACATGCTGACACCAACAAAGATGGCAACGCCGACAAGGATCACGGCCAAAACAACGAGCAGGAGTTGCGTCTGTCCCATTGCGGGGGCCCCTCATAGTTGTTTTCGACCGTAAAATCGTATCGAGAGCTGTATGGAGACTGTAACGATTGCGATCGGGAAGATCATAGCGAAGAGAATCGACCCTAGCAGCCCCATTTCGAGCATAATAGAGTGCGAGCATTCCTGCAAGTACGTGACGGTTCGCGACCAGCATGCAAAGACAATGAGATAACCGATCACGATTCGCCAGAATGTACCATAGCGATAGATCAAGGGAACGCCAATGGCAATTGTCACGCCCACGGCAAGCTCGTGCGCCATAAAAAAATGTTGCGGGGCAACATAGCGATCACCGAGCAAATGGAGGAAATGCTCTTGCAGATATGTGCTATGGATCGATGGTGCAATGATGAGCCAGAAAAAGAGCCCGTACAACACACTCGAAACAACAAAAAGAGAAATCGATAAGTATCTGGCGCACACTGCCTTAAAATGACTGATGGGGAGACTGCGATTGATAATTTGCCCTTTGTTCTGCTCTTCCCTGATGAACACGGCAACCGCGATTGCCGAGGCAAATACAATTCCAGACTGAATTCCGCCGACGACAGGTCTGCCGCCCATTGCCAAGCAAGCCATTAGGACCAGGTGGACATTGAAGAGAAGAAACACCCAAAACACGAAAACCGCGTTTAACCTGAAGTCATTGACGAGGAGTTTGAGCACGACTGCCTCCCTTGTGCATGAATGAAGACCGCGTATTCAGCGATTCTGTGTGTGTTGCACGATTCTCCGTTATCTCATTGAGCTTCACCAGGCACTCTCTCGCACAGAGGTTCACTCAATGCCCATTGATAATCACAATTGTCTCTTCCCATAAAGCCATATGGAAAGCTTGATGGCGATGACGTTGATGACTACTATCGAAACCATCGCGAAGCAAGACCATCGCGACAATCCGAGGAAGAAGGACGTGTGGAGAGAATAATCCATGAGATGATCGACCAATCGCGACCAAACAAAGAGAGATGCAACGTAGCCGGCAAGTATGCCTGTGATCGGGATCGAGAATCGTGTCAGCAAAGGTATTGCAGCAGCCATGATGAAACTGACGGAAAAGCCGCGGGCGATCAACGAGTGCTCAAGAGCATAACCCGGATCCATTTGAACGGTGAGCCGCCAAGAGTGGTGCGCTGGAGCAAGCCCTAGCATGACCTGCTGAAACAGCAGTCCGTACCCTATGCAGGCAAGAGCGATGATCAAGATAGAGAGATATCTCGCCGTGACAATTATTGCGTGGCTGAGCGGCAGGCTTCGGTACATGAGCTGCCCTTTGTTGAGTTCCTCGCGGAGAAACATGTAAAGCACCATCACCGATGCGAAATAGAGTCCCGCCCCCGCGCCTACTGTTCGGCTGTATTGAAGGATCATGCGTGCAGACAAGAAGTCGAGAAAGAGATTGAACAAGAGGAAGACCACCATGAACCCAAGTGCATTCAATCTGATATCGTTGAGGATCAACCTAGCCATGGTTGCCTCCCTTGTGCATGAAGAACATCAAGTCTTCCAGCGTTGGTTTTTCAGTCATGGTATCTGAAGACACCATCTGCCGCACCGCTGGCATATCCGATGTCAAAGCCTCGAACCCGTAATGAGATTTCCTCCATCCTCTGAAGAAGTGCTTGTTTTCTTCGGTGATAAAATCCTCGCGTGACTTCACGATCCGCCATTTCTCCTGTATCTCATCCTTCCACAGGGAGCAGAGCAAGTCGCCGTTGTCGATGAAGATGACATAGTCGGCGATCCGGTCAAGATCGGATGTAATGTGAGTCGAGAAAAGAACAGATTTCTGTTCACTCTGCATTATTTCGCTGAGCATTTCCAGGAACTCCCGCCGGAAGATTGGATCAAGACCAGTTGTCGGCTCGTCCATGATGATGAGATCTGCATCGTGTGATAAGGCCAATGCCAGAGAGAATTTTGTCTTCATCCCTTTCGAAAGAGAGCCAAAGTTCTTTTTGCGCGAAAGTCCAAATCGGTCAAGCAGATCGAGAAACCGTTTCTCGTTCCATTTGGAATAGAATGGGCCGATAGAACGCATGAGAGTGAGCAGATTTTGGTCTTCATAGAAATAGGGTGTATCATACACGAAGCCGATTCTATCTTTGATCTCAACTTCATGTTGCTTGTTATCCAGGCCGAAAATATTGATTGTTCCTTCATCTCTGTTGATCAAGCTCATAATCAGTTTAATGATCGTCGTCTTCCCCGCGCCATTAGGACCAATCAGTCCTGTGATGTAGCCCTTCGGGATCGTGAGTGAAATGTTCTTGAGAATGAAATCTTTGTATTTCTTGCGAAGCGATTCGATCTCGATGACGTTTTCCATTAGTCTTCCTTCAGGAGTAATGAGAGCATGCGTTCGAGTTCTTTTTTCTTCACTCCAAGCATCTTCGCCGCTTCCACCGCATCTGCAAGCTTCGATTCGATGAGTTTGAGTTTCTTTTCCTTCAGGAGTGCTTTATTCTTCGCCGAAACAAACGACCCTTTCCCCGGAACTGATAAGATCAGCCCCTCCTTCTCCAGGTCGTCGTATGCACGCTTTGTGGTGATGACACTGATTTGCAGATCGAGCGCAAGTTTGCGAATCGATGGCAGGACTTCACCGTCAGAGAGTTCGCCAGTAACGATCTGATGCTCGATCTCGGATTTGATTTGCTCGTAAATTGGATCTGGGGATGAGTTGGATATCAGGATTTTCACTGAACGTGTCCACTAGCAAAGAATGACAGGATCTCGTCGCTGTATATACTGCATATAAGCTATATATACAGTGTGAGAAAGTCAAGTGGAAAATGCATGAATGCTCTTTCAAAGGATCGACGTGGTTCTATGGGAATTTCGACAGGAAGTCTGGAGTATCCCGGATCAGGCAAGTTGAGGAATGGTTGAGCACGCTGGATCACAGGAAGTGAAAAGCGCCTCTCCGCGCACACACGTTTCGCGTCGAGAGGTCTTCAACCGAGCTTCTCGGAAGGGAAACGACTACAGCTTTTTTCTTTTGGTGAAGAGCAATGCCGACCAGGTTTCGTCAATCGAGCAGATTTTGTAATCCACCAGACCTACTGAGAGACCTGCAGCGCGTACGATGGGTTGAGTGAGATCCGTCGACAACGGACCGCCCTTCTTCGGCCACACAATCCACAGCTTGCTTTCTCCAATCATCGCGATCATTGGGCCAAGCATTCTGGTGAACTCGGCCTGAGATCGATTGAACCAGAGCGTGAGAGAGCGGACTTTCGAGGGACGGTTTGTGACCCGCACGTGTTCGGGGAGAGGCCCGAGTTTCTTTTTGAAGCCGCGGGGCGCACAGGCGAGCACAACGACGGACCCCGGCTTGATCCCGAGCTTTTTGGAAAGCGAAGCACCCGCGTAAGCATCGAAAACAGACTTTGGTGCTACCGGCTGCGCTGGCGGGTGATCGATCGCCTTTTTGAGCGATGAGACAATGTTTGTCCATCGGGCGAACACAGCATCCGGTAACAACGATCTGATGCCCTCAACTTTGATCGGGTCGCCTTCGACAAACACGAGCGGGATGTTTCTCGTCTGTTTGGAGTGGCGCAGCAGCAGTCCAAAGTCACGCCCCTGCGATGGAAGCCTCGAGAGGTCGATCACGACAACATCCGGTGGACTCTGCTTAAAGGACCGGAGGGAGCTCGCACCTGATGGAATTGTTGCATCGACCTTGTAGCCGGCTGTCGCCAGGCTCAGAGCTCGCTTCTGCGCTTCGGCTGCATTCCAGAGTATTAACTTGACAGTTCGCATCTGCTAAGACTCATTGGTTCGAGAAATACGGATGTCCACTATCCTGCCGCGTTACGATACATCTTCAGCCCTCAAAGAACCGTCGAAAACTGACGAATTGAGCGTTTTCGGTGGCAGGAGGCCTGAATCCAGTGACAAATCCCTCATAATATACTCTGACCTTTGCTCATGAACAAAGACTGAGCTCACGCAATTGAGTGTTTCTCACCTTGAAAGTGGAGGGAATTTGGAGGAGAATTCAGTCGTTCGTACTTTGGATTGTCTCGATTGCACCGAACCACGCCATGAGTCTCACGGTGATGTCATGGTGACTTAAGGGCTGGAAACCCCAGCCAATTATTGAGTGTTCTATACGTGACGGCAAGCACGCTCTGCCGAGCTTGCACGTGCTATTTTGCTAACAGTAGTATCAATCTCTGATCGAACGGAATGGGTCAGTCGAACGCAGATGATGAGGGGAGTTCTATGAATCAATCCGATGTCCTTCGTGTCCTTGTTGCAGAAGATGAGGAATCGTTTCTCAGGGTCCTGACAACGGTCCTCGAATCAACCAAACGATTCACCGTGTACCCGTGCGAAGGAGGCGAGGAAGCTGTCGAGGCACTCAAGAGGTCTCAGTTCGACATCGTCATCCTGGACTACAAGATGCCCGGCATGTCGGGACTCAATGTGCTTCAGTGGATCCATGAGCAAAAATTGGATACTCCCGTTATCCTGCTCACTGGTGCCGGATCCGAGAATATTGCAGTTGAGGCGATGAAGCTCGGCGCGTATGATTACCTTCGGAAGGACTCTTTCGACAGAAATCATTTCCCCGTCATCGTGAATGGAGTCTATGAGCGCTATCTCTTCAAGAAGGACAAAGACCAACGAGAGATCAGAGCACGCAAACTCGAGAAAGATATTGCCGCATTTGAACTGCTGAGCAATTCCCTTGCAACGTTCGCCCAGGATGTAACTGCGACACTGTCGGATGTAACGCAGCTGACAGATGAAAGCGAGCAAACATTGTATCCGCTCCTTCCCGCTCCGGGAAAAGAGCATTTCAAATCCTATCTTGGAAAGATCCGGGAGGAGTACAGAATTCTTCTCGCAATCGGCCGATCCATTGTCAGCCTTTCCAGGGTCGTGAATGATCATTACCTCAAAATGCAGAGTCTGCATCAATCAGAAGTTGAGCTGATCGAGAAAATGAAGACGCCTCCCGAAGGAATCTCTCGGACCAACTGATGCTGGGAGTTCAAAAAGCTCTCCGAGAACATCCGTTTGTTACCTGTCCAACGTCTTTCGCATCGCTCTGCTCCATCCTCTCGAAGTCATCCGCCACATTCCGGCGCCCTTGTCGATTCCACCCTTCCCGCTCACGTTTCGAAAGCTGAATTCTTCTCGCGACCAGCACACACTGCGGCTACGCATTCGTGGCTTCGCATGACGCCGAACCCACGCGTTCCATCACTCACGTTTTTTGAATTCTCTCTGAGATGAATCTGACAGGTTGGGTCTATTTCTTTGACTGCGGACGCGAAACCGGAAGAGCGGCGGAATTCTTTGGAGCTTTCGGCGCGTTTTCAATCCTGATGACCTCTTCACACTCGCTGCACACATAGACTAACTGAGTGTACTGGAAGGAATGGTACTGTATCAACCATGCCCATTTGATCCGCTTGAAACAGTGCGGGCAGCTGATATCGATCTTTGTCTTTTCGACGCGCGAATTCATTCTTGAAGTGCCATGGGAGATTGTGGAACCCACCGCGAAGTACTGAAGGAGTTTGAATTTCCTTTTTGCGAACCGTGGCTGGCGACAGCGCCGCTCGATCAGAGCGAGTCAGAGTCTTGGTCCCTCGGATTGTCTAAGTTGCATAGTATAGAACACAAAAGAAACCCGAATCCCAGGAGTGTTTCCTTTTTTGAACGGTTTTCGAAAACCTACCGCAAATCACCTGAAATAAGCACTTTCGTGAGCCGAGGCTCACATCTATACAGTAGACGCCACAGCATCTCTTCAAGTTCCTCTGTCCCGCCCCCGTTTCATCACCGATTTCGTCGCTTCTGCGTCTCTTTTCGTCCCCTTCAGCGCATTATCAGATCTTATGAAACTCAAGGGCGTAAAGTATGGTGAACACCGAATTGAGACCTTGACGGAAACTCAAATCCACAACTGTAACGGAGGACGGCATGAAGAGGAGCGCAATGATGTCCGGAGTGATTGCCCTTGCGATCACAATGGCCCTGCCAGCGACAGCACATGACATGCGGAAAGAACTTGGCGAAGCCAAATTCGACACGGCGGTCAAAAACCTGCTTGTCGGAGTAGGCGATGAAAGCAGCAACTGCGGCCTGCGGAGAAGTGCGATCTACATGTTGGGAGAGCTTGAGGCAACGGAAGCAGTGATCCCCCTGATGAGAGTTCTGCATTCTTGTCCGGACGAGAAATCCCGCCTCGCCGCTGCCTGGGCGCTGTGCAAGATCGGCGATGCCCGTGGAGAGTACGCGGTGAAACAGGCCGTTCGGTTTGATGAGAGCTCAAAGGTGCAAATGCACTGCGCATGGTACTACAACACCTATGTGAACGAGGGGGCATTCGCATTCTATCCCTCCTCGAGCGCACCGACGCAAATCGCTGAGTTGCGGTAAGCTCCAGAGATCAGGCGAAATCAAATTCACCTCAAAGCGGGTGGCCGAAGGGTCACCCGCTCGTTGTTTCTATGAACACCCGCCTGACGATCCCCCGGATTCAAAACCTCCAGAGAAGAGGAGTCTGTGGATTCAGGAAGATTTTCCGTACAATGGCGTGAATCCATGAAGCACAGGTCCGACATTGCTGCAAATCCTCCTGGAGAGAATGCCGATGACGCGGGCAATTGCGTTGCTGCTCACTGTGATCACTTTTGCGGTATCTCAGGAATCGACTCCGAACGCTCAGCGTCGCCCGGTTGACCGCATTCCCTATGCTCCGCCGTCACTTCTCTTGAAGGAACCACCACCCTTACAACCAGTTGATTCCATCGTCGTACTTCACGGACGCCGAGACAGGAAAGTGATTGCGCTGACTTTTGACGCCTGCTCAACGCGGAAGCCGAGCCAGTACGACGAAAGGATTACGGAGATCCTGGTGGAGACCAAGACTCCTGCAACGTTGTTTCTGGGGGGCAAATGGATGGAAGAAGAGGTCGAGCAGACGAAATACCTCGCGAGCATCCCCTACTTCGAACTGGGCAACCACACGTTTCTCCATCCGCATCTTCTTGAAATGTCGGATGCCCGTATCCGGCAGGAATTAGCGTGGACGCAGGAGATCATGTACTCACTCACCGGCAAACAGTCTTCGCTGTTTCGTCCGCCGTACGGTGAAGAAGACAACCGTGTGGCACGCATCGCAGCGTCTATGGGTCTAAGAACAATTCAATTTGATCTCGCCTCGGGAGATCCGGATTCCAGCATTTCAAAAGACAGGCTCATTGAGTATGTCTCCTCGATGGCAAAAAGCGGCTCGATTATCGTCATGCACATCAACCGGCGTGGATGGCATACCGCCGAGGCGCTTCCGGAGATCATATCCAGACTCCGGAAACGGGGGTTCACGTTTGTGACCGTTGGAGAACTGCTTTCAGAATTGGAGCCCTCCGCCACCACAAAGCAAAAGGCCAGGGACTGATCCCCGGCCTTCCATTCACTTCCAGCGTTATACCCGCCCCCTCGATGAACCCCTTGACTCTCTTGGGGATTCAACCCTGATGCAGCCTATTTCCTTTCTTCAAAACGCTTGACGATGTTCTTGTTCTGGTGGTTGCAAGCGTCTTTTCCTTCCGCTGTGAGAGCATAGTCGATGCGGTTCTTGTAGAATTCTGCAATCCGGCCGCGCACAATCTTCATCGTGCTGTTCATCAGACGATTCTGCTCGTTGAATCCTTCGCCGAGGACAGCAATGGCCGCAGGCAACCAACGCTCGGGGAACATGCCCGCACTCTTGTTTCCTTCGCGATACCGATCGATCTCCGATTGAAGAAGACGCAACGCCGCCGTCTGCCCTTCGTCGGTGTGACAGGAGAAATGATGGTGCTTGAGGTACGCGAGGACCGCATCTTTGTTCGGCACAATAAGACCGACCGTGTACGCAGAGTGGTCATTGTAGAGCATCACCTGTTCGATGAATGGAGAGTGCGCCACAATCGTCTCCTCGATCCCTTCAGGACTGTATTTCTCGCCGTCATGACTGATCAAAACACTTTTTTCGCGTCCCAGCACAAACAGGAATCCATCGGCATCCAGGTAACCGATGTCACCTGTGTGTAACCATCCATCGCGGAGCGTCTCGCTCGTTGCGCGCGGATTGTTCCAATAGCCAGCCATGACATTTTCCCCTCGCAGCACGATTTCACCTTTTTGTCCGACGGGCAGGGGGTGGCCTTCATCGTCACACACATTGACGTCTATGCCGGGGAGCACCGTGCCGGAGGAGCCGAATTTGTGCTTGGTGGGAGTATCGCACGATACCACAGGCGAGGCCTCGCTCAAACCATATCCTTGGTACATAGGGATGCCGATGGCGTTGAAGAACCGCTGCAACTCAATGTCAAGGTGCGCCGCTCCACCGACGAAGTAGTCGAGCCGACCCCCGAAGCTTGCACGAACTTTTCTGAAAATAAGCGCATCGCAAAGAGTGTATATCGGGTGTTTCGGTTTGCCGACATCCTTCCCGCCGTTGTAGCCGTCACCATAATGAGCGTACGCAATCTCCAATGCCTTTTGAAAGAGATTCCAGACTAACTTTCCCTTCTCGCTGATCCCTTTCTCAATATTCTTTTTGAAATTCTTTGCCAGTGCAGGCACGCTCAGGAGAAATGTCGGCTTGATCTCCTTGATGTTGGTCGGGATGTTTCGAAGCGTCTCCAGCCCGGTTTTCCCCGTCTGAATGGAAGCCATACTCGCCCCGATACTCGTGAGCAAATAGACTCCCGCAGTATGCCCGAACGAGTGGTCCCACGGGATGATGATCAGTGAGCAGTACCAATCCGGCTGCGGCAGATGATTGGAGCATTGCTTGACATTCGCCGTGTAGTTGCGATGAGTGAGAGTTACTCCCTTCGGGTCTGCCGTCGTGCCCGAGGTATAACTGATAGTCGCGGGATCGGACTCCTGAATCGACTGCCACCGCCTCTCGAAATCAGAGCGATGGCGTCTGAGATATTCCGTTCCCCGCTCAAAGAGCTCGGGAAATCCGACTTCGTCTTCGGCGAGTTTTCCCTCCGGATCAAGAAGAATGATCTTTTCGAGGTCGGGAAGGTCAGCCCGCATTCTTGCAACTTTGTATGCTTGTCCCCCGGAAACGACCACCATCCTGCATCCTGAATGGGCGAGGCGGAACTTCAAGTCCGACCGCTCTTCAAGCTTCACGGAGAGAGGCACATTGATGGCACCGACGAAGAGGATTCCAAGCTCAGCAATCACCCAGTCATTGCGCCCTTCAGAAATCAGTCCGATGCGATCCCCCTTCTCCACACCCAGGCTGATGAGCCCTGCAGCACATTGGTGAACGGACTCCTGGATTTCGCGATACGTGGCACCTTTGTAGGCCGACTCTTTCTTCTCCCACATCAGTACTTTCTGCGAGAACTGTTGGACGCTGTCTTCAAAAAGGCGCGGAATCGTTCGTTGTTCTGACGACGTCATGGTTGGAGACCTTTAATGATGATGAACTGGGATCGCTCTGACGTAACTCGGTGCGTGTATTGTCGAAAAGGTTTCTGCTGAATCGCCTGCAATCTATAAAAGAAAATCAAGACCTGCACGACTATCATTCGGAATATCGTTTGGCGTGGCATTTGTGAGAATCAACTGTAGGAGAAGATGACATCCTGTCCTACACGCAACGGGCGCGAGCAGAGGCGCATTCAGCTCTCGGTGCGCACTCTTTCCATCTCGCTCTGAAGTGTGTCCCACGCATCATAAGCCCTTGCAAGGAGTTGCTCGAGTTCCTTCCGTTCTACAGAGATCCTCTTTGCTTCGGCGCCATTCTTGTAAAGTTCCGGATCGAGCATCGATGTTTCAATCTCCTTATGACGCGCCTCAAGTTTCTCAATCTCGCGCTCGATCGTCTCGACTTTTTGTTTGAGCGGCCGGAGTTTCACGGAAAGTTGCTGGCGGTGCTCGGCTTCAATCCGTTTCCGGTCTTTTTCGCTCATCTCGAATCCGGACGACGCCTTTTTTTCTGCGGCCTCGGTTTTCACCGACGCTTCTCTTTCTTCCCGTTTCTTGGCGAGGTAGTCCGAAATGTTGCCGATGAAGGTCTTCACCGTTCCATTCCCAACCTCCAACACTTTGCTGACAATCGGATCGAGGAAAGACCGGTCGTGGGAGACGATCAGGAAGGTCCCGTCATAATCGCGAAGGGCTTCCTGCAGGACTTTCTTCGATTTCATGTCGAGGTGATTCGTGGGCTCGTCGAGGATCAGGAAGTTTGCCGGCTTCAGGAGCATCTTTGCCAGGGCAACCCGGCTTTTCTCGCCGCCGGAGAGAACGGAGACTTTCTTGAACACATCATCATCATGAAAGAGGAACGCACCGAGCAGCGAGCGGAGTCGCCTCCGGATGTCCCCTTCGGCAATCTCCTCGATGGTATCAAGGACTTCCTTGGATGGATCGAGCTCTTCGGCCTGATGCTGCGCGAAATAGGAGAGCGTTACATTGTGACCGACAATACGATGTCCGGAGTTGAATGACTCAGTCCCCGCAACGATCCTCGAGAGCGTCGACTTTCCGGCTCCGTTGAGTCCGACCACGGCAATCCTGTCCCCTCGCTCGACTTTGTAATCGAGGCTTTCGAAGACCTCGATCGGTCCATAGCTCTTACCAAGGTCCCGCAGTTCCATCACCACGCGGCCGCTCGGTGGCGGCTTTGGAAACTCGAACCTGATGCCGCTCTCCTCGGGTTCAATTTCGATGATCTCGACTTTTTCCAGCTGCTTCACACGACTTTGGACCTGACGCGCCTTGGACGCCTTGTATCGAAATCGCTCGATAAACTCCTGCGTCTCCTTCAAGCGCTGCTGTTGGTTCTTCATCGCCTGGATCTGAAGCTCGCGGCGTTTCACGCTTTCGGTCTCGTAGAAGGAATAATTCCCCGAATACTGCTCGAGTCTCGTCATGGTCAGCGCGAACGTCCTTGAGCAGAGATTGTCAAGGAATGTCCTGTCGTGTGATACAAGGACGACAGCCCCGTGGTAGCTCCTCAGGTAGTCTTCCAGCCACTGCAAGGTTTCGAGATCGAGATGATTTGTCGGCTCGTCCAGAAGGAGCACCGAAGGCTCACGGAGCAGCAACTTTGCAAGTTCGATACGCATTTGCCACCCGCCGCTGAACTCCTCCGTCATGCGGGTGAGATCCGATACGGAGAACCCGAGTCCCATCAGCACCCGTTCGACTTTTGACTTCATCCGAAAGGCGTCCAGGTCCTCCAGCTTGTGCTGAAGCTCGCCGTAGATTTCAATCGTTTCTGCGTGCTCCGGCGATCTCGGATCAAGCCGTTCAAGACTCCGATGCACCTCTTCGAGTTCCTGCTGAATCTCAAGAACATCCTCGAAAGCGGAGGCTGCCTCTTCATAGAGCGTTTTTCCGGAGACCGCGATTCCTTCTTGTTGCAGATACCCCACCGTCACAAACTTCGCCTTGCTGACGGCACCTGAATCGGCCTGCACCAGGCCGGTGATAATCTTGAGGAGTGTTGTTTTCCCGGTGCCGTTCGAACCCACCAATCCAATGCGGTCGTGTGGACTGATCATGCAGGAAAGGTCGCTGAACAAGACACGACCTCCGAATTGGAGCACTATGTGTTCGAGGGAGAGCAAGAGGTACTAAGCGTTGAGCATCAAATAGTGAGTGGTGATTAGAAACCATCTCAAAAAGGACAACAGTCATTCCCGCTCGTTTTAAGCGGGAATCCAGACAGCGCGTTCTGGACTCCCGATAAGGACATTCGGGAGTGACATCGGTTTTTGAGATGAGTCCTAGTGATTAAGAAAGCATGAGCGCAAACCGTAACCAGAAAAACAGCACGCAGACTGCCTCGGGGATTGCCGTGGTGAGAATATACGAAAAGGAGTGCGAAGATGAGAGCCCGACTGACATAAAAAAGCCCCCTCGCGGGGGCTTCAAGATCTTCACTTGAGGCGAACGTAAATTACTTTATCAACTGCATCGTCTTTTCCTGCACAAACTCACCGCTGCGAATTCTGTAAATGTATGTGCCGCTGGCGAGGTTCTTTCCCTCAAACGTAATCGAGTGAGTCCCGGCACCAAGATCAGAGTCGACAAGGGTGCTGACTTCTTTGCCGAGCATATCGTAGACAACGAGGTAAACATGATCCGCTTTTGGAATCGTGAACGATATCTTCGTCGATGGATTAAATGGATTCGGATAGTTGGTCTCCAATGCGTAGCCTTCCGGCGTCACATTGTCTGAGCTTCCTGAATTGGGAGTGTCATCGCTCAACATCTGGCTCGTCTCCGGCAGATCCTGTCCGTCCCAAAGCATGAATTTGGCAACAGCGAGCTTTCCTTTCATATCTTCGCCGAGCAACGCCCCGAGCGCCTTGAGTCGTTCGATCCCCTTCACCAGAGCCGCCTTGAATCCTATGCTCAGATCGTCTTTGTGAGTCGCATACCATGCCAATCCAACTTTTTTGATGCCGTCTTTCCATTCCGTGCCGTATGGCTTTGCTTCCGTACCGATACTTACCAGCGTAGCTCTGTACTTGGCACCGAGAGGTTTGAGATCTTTGAGGAGCGCCTGCCGATCCGCAGCAAGGGCTGTGATCATTTGCCGGTACTTCCTTATGTCGCCCGGATTGTTGTTCTGCACCGCGTTTCTCAAAGCGAGTGTGAGTCTCTTTCCTTTCACTTTAAGTTGTGCGGCACGATCACGCAGAAGATTCATCGCACCGAGGTCGTCCGCGGTCATGGAATGGTCCAGCGTGCCTTTCCAACCTTTCATTTTCGGGATGATGTTCCCCTGAGCATAATCACGGACTCCCTTGTAGAGTTCCTTGAGCGCATCTTTCGTTTTCTGATCGATCACTCTCCCCTGAGAAAACGCCGTGCTTCCGGCGAACACCACCAGAGCGATGAGCAACAGTGACTTTTTCATACGTGATTCCCTTCTCAATGACAGACAATTGCTGAACATCCTCAACCCACCTTGTCAGACCATTGACTTGTTGCCTGACTGTGATTCGACGCTAAAACCACCAGGCCGGTTTAATCGGGAGGTGCCAGAATTCTTCTTCCTAAGTTCGCTCTTGAGCGTCACAAACGCAACAGCGCGGGGATCGGCAGAGGCTTGGCTATTCTGAATTCAAAACACTACATTTGGGCTCATCAATTACAGTGACCGCGGTTTTCTCAGGAATGAACATGAAGATCAGAGTATTTGTCACAGGCGGCACATTTGACAAAGAATACAATGAACTCGACGGGAAGCTCTATTTCAAAGACACGCACCTGAAAGAGATGCTGTCCCTTGGCAGATCCAAAGTCACCGTAGATATCAGGACGCTGATGATGGTGGACAGTCTCGAAATGACTGAGCAGGACCGCCAAATCATTCTGGACCATTGCTCGAAATCCACCGAGGACAAGATCCTGATCACCCACGGGACCGACACGATGGAGGTCACGGCACGCGTCCTCGGGCAGAAACTGAAGGACAAGACGATTGTGCTGACCGGAGCGATGATTCCGTACAAGTTTGGGAGTTCCGACGGTCTTTTCAATCTCGGAAGCGCGCTTGCCTTTGTTCAGACGCTTCCCCACGGAGTGTACATTGCGATGAACGGAAAGTGCTTGCCCTGGACCAATGTTCGGAAGAACAGACAGACAGGTGAATTCGAGGAGATCACAAAATAGTGTCTGCCCTGCGATCAGATCCGGATGTCGTGATTGTCGGCGGTGGACTGGCAGGGCTGGCGTGCGCACGGCATCTCCAGCAGAATGGCATTTCATTCCAGATCATCGAAGCGTCGGACGGCGTTGGAGGCCGGGTACGAACAGACCGAGTATCAGGATTTCTTCTGGACCGCGGCTTCCAGGTCCTGCAGACTGCGTATCCCGAAGCCCAGCGGGTGCTGGACTACACCAAGCTTGACCTGCACGCATTCTTCCCGGGAGTTCTCCTTCGGATCGACGATCATTCCTACCGCGTCGCGGACCCTGTTCGGAAACCTCTTGAAGCTTTTGAAGCTCTCTTCACTCCCATCGGGACAATGCGGGACAAGTTTCGGCTTCTCGTACTTCGTCAGCGCCTTCACAGACAATCGATCGACTCGATCTTCAAGCGCGAGGAACGAACCGCCCTCGACGCTCTGCAGAAGCAAGGATTCTCCCCGACGATCGTTGCGACACTGTTTCGCCCGTTCCTCCGGGGCATTTTTCTTGAGAGGGGACTGAAGGTTTCCAGCAGAATGTTTGAATTCGCCTTCAAGATGTTCTGCGATGGCAATGCTTCCCTTCCCGCGAATGGAATGGGAGCAATCCCGGATCAACTGGCGAGTGCGCTGCCTCCGGACTCGGTTCGATTGAATACCAAAGTTATGAGCGTTTCCCCAACCATAGTGACATTGGAGTATGGCGAACGGCTCAAAGCCCGCGCAGTTGTGGTTGCGACAGAAGGACCCGAAGCATGCCGATTGATCCCCGGATTGAAACCTGTGGTCTCTTGCGGCACGACCTGCATGTATTTTGTGGCGGACTATGATCCTCTGGGTTCACCGATTCTAGCATTGAATGGCGACGGATCCGGACTCATCAACAACCTCTGTGTGCCCAGTTCCGTGGCACCAACGTATGCGCCAGCAGGGTCATCGCTCATTTCTGTTTCGATTCTTGGGATCCCCAAAGAAGACAACAAGACACTCGAAGTTCCCGTTCGCTCTCAACTCAAATCCTGGTTTGGACAGAAAGTCGACTCGTGGAGGTCCTTTCGAACGTACAGGATTCATCACGCTTTGCCGAGCCAGGCGTTCCCAGCTCTCTCTCAGCCGCAGAAACCCGTAAGAATGCAGCCGGGATTGTATGTGTGCGGCGATCACCGCGATATTGCTTCCATTCACGGTGCTCTCGTCTCGGGTCGGAGAACAGCCGAGGCAATTCTTGAAGACTTCGCATCCTGACCGATCGCTCCCACCACCCATGACCACACACGTGTCCGACGAAGAATTGATCAAACGAGCAAAGAAAGGCGAAGAGCGAGCCTTCACGGAGCTTGTGAAGAGGTACGAGTCCCTCGTGTACAGCTTTGCGTTCAAGGTCTGTAGGGACGAGGAGAAGGCGAGCGAGACGTGGCAGGATACGTTTATCAATGTCTTCAGGAAGCTCCATCAGTTTGACGGGAGGTCGAAGTTCACAACATGGCTTTACAGCATTGTTACCAACAGCTGCAAGATGAAACGACGACGGCGCAAGCTGGATCAGGCTTCCGTGTCCATCGAACTGCCGCCGGAGAGTCACGATGGTTCAGATCACGATCACTCTGTGCAGACCATTCCCTCATGGAAAGAGACGCCTTTGGATTCCGTGATGGACAAGGAACTGCGAACCGTGCTCGATGAAGCGATTCAACGGTTGCCGTATGAGTACAGGGTCGTTTTTGTTTTGCGTGATGTCGAAGGAATGTCCGCTGAGGAAACAGGAAAAATACTGAAGCTGAGTGTGCCGGCGGTGAAATCGCGACTACGACGAGCCCGGGTCTTCCTGCGCGAACAACTCAATCCTTACATGACCGCATGAAAAATAAAACTGTTCGCTGCCACGACGTCCTGAACCACATTTGCGAGGAGCTCGATACCAAGCTCACGTCTGCCAAATGCCGTGAGCTCAAACGCCATCTTGAGAAATGTCCGAACTGCACAGCCTACCTCGATAGCCTGCGCAAAACCATTACGCTGTACTCCACCACGCCAAAACCGCGGTTACCAGGCAAGGTTCGCAAAGAGCTGTTTGCAGTGCTGAAGCTCAAGGCCTAGACCTGTTCAGAAACGCCAAACCCCGGGCTCTGCCAGGGCTTGGTGATAAATCGAAGAACGAGACCTCGATTTCATTTCAACAGCATCATCCTCTTCCGTGCAACCTGCTTCATCCCGTGATCATCCGACGCAACAAGCTGATACACATACACGCCACTTGAGCACCGCGTCGCATCCCACACCTCCTGGTGATATCCGGCCAGTCGGTCACCATCGACCAGAGATGCCACCTCCTGGCCAAGCATATTGAAGATCTTCAGGTTCACTTTGCTGTTCGCCGTGAGCTGGTAGCTGATGGTTGTGCTTGGATTGAACGGGTTGGGATAGTTCTGGAACACCTCGAACTTCTCGGGAGAACTGACAGCAATCGTGATCTCCTTTGTCCATGTTTCACCAGTCGGAGCAGAGATGACAAACTTTAGCGTTTGGTTCTGCTTTACCGGAGCCATCTTATCCACGGAAAACGAAAACGTCGCCGGTGCCTCCTGCTGTGGCTTCAACATTCCGACTTTTTGCTCCAGTCCCGCGAATTTGAGCCAGGTCGGGACGTTCGTCGCATTGACTTTCACTCCCGCGACACCCAACGCCGCCGTGTTCGCCACCGCAAGCTCTATGGTGTTGCCTGATGAGGCGAATGGTAGTTGATAAGTGGTTTGACCGATGGCGACGGAGGCAACGAATAGGATTAACGTAACGAGTGTTCTCATGTTCATTTCCTTCCGAAATGAGTCAGAATACAGAAGCCAGAAAAAGAACAGCGTCACCCTGAGCCCCGCCTCCCCAAGAACAGAACTCGGGGTGGGTCGGCCGGGGTAAACTCCGTCGAAGGGTGCACCTAGCTGGCTTGTTGCATCCTTCGACTCCTTCGTCCCGACACAAAGCGTCATGACTCACTCGCTCAGGATGACTTGTTATTCGTTAGAGCCCGACCATTCTACTGTACGCTAAACTCCACCAACGCATTCGTGCCAATATTCTGCACCTTGTTCTGCGTCGCCGAGCCGATGGTTGCCCTGAATGTCAGGTTCGCAGGCAGCAGCTCTTTCGTTACCTCACCACCGACAGTCGCCCCGATCGGCACCCAGGAGCTGAAGTAGTAGCTCACCTGGGCCCCATCGACAGGTTGCCCCTGACCGTTCTTAACCGTCACCGTGCACAGGACGGTGGAGAAGCTCACCGTGCTGTTCGTCGAGATGTCCTGCACCCTGTCGTTCGTCACGGTCGCATAAGCCATTCGGAATGTGTAGCTCGTAGGCAGCAGTTCTTTGCTGGCCACAGCATTCATTGTGTTGCCGAGCGCCTTCCACGAGCTGAAGTAGTATTGCACTGTCCCTTGATCGATGAACGCTCCCAGACTGTTCTTTAGTTGTACTGTAGCATTCACCGTGTTGAACACAACCGTGGGGTTCGTGCC